>Ga0137403_10002275_pt1 | contig 23594 bp, 16 predicted proteins | sample CZOMad2_1_16fung_FD_122057 | JGI IMG/M metagenome (GOLD analysis project Ga0137403, IMG submission 122057) | Vadose zone soil fungal communities from Angelo Coast Range Reserve, California, USA - CZOMad2_1_16fungal (Hybrid Assembly) | ecosystem: Environmental > Terrestrial > Soil > Vadose zone...
CGGCATGTTTTCCACGTCAGCATGGAGATTCCTGACGTGACCGGGGAAGTGACCGTGCAGATGCCGGCATGGGATGCGCTTTACCAGATTCGCGATTTCAGCGCGCACATGCGGGAGGTGGAGGCTTTTGTTGGCTCGCAAAAGCTCTCACTGGAAAAAATCGATAAACAAACGTGGCGTGTCCTTGGGCGCGGAACGATTGCGCTGAAGTACACGAGTTCTTGGGACGAGCCAGGCCCTTTCGCGACGCAATTGAACGGAGAGCACGCCTTCATCAATCCCGCCATGATTCTCCTTTACGTTCCGACGCGCCGTGCCGAGGAAGTCAAACTCGACCTGAGCCAAATTCCTGGGGGTTGGGCAGCCGTTGCCGCGCTTCCTACGTTGGATGAATCGATGGGCGGTGCTCATGCGATCGAGTTCAGCGCGCCCGGTTATGACGCCATGGTTGATGCGCCGATTGAAGTTGGGAAGATCGACGTATTCGAGCTGCCGGGAATGACACCGCATGTTTCCGTGGCGGTGCACGGCGGCAAATGGAACAAAAAAGAGATGGAGGAGCAGTTGCGCCGGATTTGCGTCTATGAGTTGAAGCTGATGGAGGGCGCGCCGTACGAGCACTACACTTTTATCATTCATCTCGGAGAAGCGGCGCAAGGTGCGGGCGGTGGGATGGAGCACGCCAACTCAACGGCGATTGCGCTGCGCTCGACTGAACAACTACCGAACCTTGCCGCTCACGAGTTTTTTCACCTTTGGAACGTGAAGCGCATTCGGCCAGCGACGCTGGACCCGGTGGACTATACGAAGGAGCAGTACACGCGGGCGCTGTGGTTCGCGGAGGGAGTGACCAACACGTATGCGGCGTATACGATGGTGCGCTCGCAATTGTGGAGCAAAGATCAATTTTATTTGGACCTGAGCCAGCAGATCAGCGATCTCGAAGCTCGACCGGCGAACCGTTGGCAAAGTGCGGAGGAGTCCAGCCTGGATGCCTGGTTGGAGAAATATCCGCTGTACAATCGGCCGCAGGAAAGCGTGTCGTACTACGCGAAGGGGCAAGTGCTTGGCGTGCTGCTGGATATTTTAATTCGCGACCGCACGGACAATGAGAAAAGCCTCGACGATGTCTTGCGGGCTATGAACAATGAATTTGCGAAAAAGAACAAGCCTTACCGCGACAGTCTCGACGTGCGCCTAACAGCGGAACGGATTGCTGGCGGCTCGTTCGAGGAATTCTTTGGCAAGTATGTGTCGCACGCGGAGCCGCTGCCCTATGCGCACATTCTTTCGGTCGCTGGGCTGGAATTGAGAATGGCGCAGCGAAAGCGTCCGGTGCTGGGGTTTTTCACCGAGCGCGGCGCGTCGGGAGAAATGATCGCCCGGGATGTGGATCCGGAAAGCGGCGCTGCGCAAGCCGGGCTGCGATCCGGCGATTTAGTTCTAAGCTGGAACGGCTCGGAGCCGCCGCGCAATCCGGAACGCTGGGTCTTTTCGCAGAAAGCCGGCAGCGAGGTGCACTTGCGGGTGCGGCGCGACGACCACGAGGCGTCTCTCGACTTTCGAATTGGCGAAGCGACGGAGACTTTCTATCAAATTGCCGAAAATTCTCACGCCGAAGCAAAAGCGAAGCGTATTCGGGAAGGCATCCTGCGCGGCACAACGCAGCCCATTACGGCGTCGGTTTCAAAGCACTAAGGGCTAGCAGCGCTTGACGCCCGGCACAGGATTCGAGAGAGTTCCGCGGAACCATGCTTCGCGCCATCGTCATCTGCACACTTCTGCCGCTCTACTCGCTACTGGCTGGACCGCCGCTGCTTTTGTACACGATGATTTCGCGCAATCCGAATCCGCTTTATTGGGCCGGCGTTAGAGGCATCGTGTGTCTGATACGCCTGGTGGGCGTGAAAATACGAATCGTCGGCCGGGAGCGTATTCCCGCCGGCGCGTGTCTTTTCGTGGCCAATCACACCAGTTCGGCGGACGCGCCTGCGGTGGTGGGCGCGATTCCTCGGCGCGTGGCAATTTTGCTGAAGGAGTCTTTGTTCAAGTGGCCGATTGCAGGGCAGGCATTTACATTGGCAGGATTTATTCCTGTGAAACGCAGCGAGACAGAATCGGCGATCGCCAGTGTTGAGAAGGCCACCCAGTCGATGCGGGCCGGGCAATCATTTTTGATTTACCCCGAAGGCACGCGAAGCCCGGATGGGCGGCTGCAGACCTTCAAGAAGGGGGCGGCGGTGATGGCCATCAAGGCGAAGGTGCCGATCGTTCCGGTGGCGTGCTCAGGCGCGCATAGAGTGATGCGCAAGCGCTCACTGCGCATATATCCGGGAGAAATCCTGGTCGAATTCTTAGAACCGATCGATCCTTCCAAATATTCATTTGAGGAGCGCGATGCTTTGAATGACCGGGTGCACGATGCCATGGCGGCAGGATTGCCGCCGGATCAACGACCTCTCGATTTCCCGGGAGCTGCGCCTGGGGAGAATACGTAGTCTCGTGTTAGAACGCTATTTCGCAGAGAAAGGTCTGATGGTCACCATGAACAATCGAAATTTTCCAAGTTGGATGCTTTTGCTATCGATAGTAGCCACGCTCGGCGTTCCTTCAGCCAACGCTCAATCGAAAACGCTGACCGCGCGCGAGGTCGTTGCACGTGTTCAGGCGCACGTGGGAATTCCCTGGATGGCGGAGACAGTGGATACATTCAAGGCGGGAAACCCGGACACGGAAGTCAAAGGCATCGCGCTCACCATGATGGCCACGCTTGATGTGCTACAGCGGGCCGCAGCCGCCGGGCAAAATCTGATCATCACGCACGAGCCGACCTTCTACAGCCATCAGGATAAGCCCGTTGAGTTGGAACAGAAGGAAAACGATCCGGTATTGGCTGCAAAACGCGCGTTCATCGCGGAGCACGGCTTGGTGATCTGGCGATTTCACGATCATCAGCATCGGATGAAAGCAGATCAAATCGAAACAGGAACCGCGCACGCGCTCGGCTGGGAGAAGTTCCAAGATTCCGGCAATCAATACGTGTTTGCCATTCCGGAAACGAATTTGGAACAGTTAGTGAGTGATCTGAAGAGCCGCCTCAAGATTCACGTCATGCGCGTCGTTGGCGATCCAAAACTCACGGTAAGGAAAGTAGCACTCGTTCCCGGCGCTTCCGGTTTCGCCAAAGAAACACGGGCCCTGGAAATAAGCGATCTTCAAGTGCTGATCACCGGAGAGCCGCGGGAATGGGAGACCGTCGAATACGTTGCGGATGCGGTGACGGAAGGGAAGCCCAAGGCACTGATCATTCTCAGCCACATTCCCTCCGAGCAGTCTGGGATGGAGGAATGCACGCGCTGGCTGAAGACATTCGTGAGCGAAGTGCCGGTGGAATTTGTGCCTGCACGCGACCCGTTCTGGCCATCGAAGGAGTAAGTGTTGAGATGGCGCGGTCAGAAACTCGCGCTCTAGCGCTTCTTCAGTTTCTCGATCTCCGACTCGAGTTCCCACACACGTCGCTGCAAGTCCGGCAAGCGATTGAGCGCGGCGGTATTCTTCAGCCACTGGCGATTCTCAATCGCGGGATAACCGGAATACAGGGACTTGGCAGGAATATCGCCAGGGATTCCGCTCTTGGCGGTGACCACGGCGCCGTCACCGACGGAAAGATGCCCAGCGGTCCCGACTTGTCCGGCCAAGATGGCGCCGGCACCGATTCGCGTTGAGCCGGCAAGTCCAACCTGCCCGCAGAGCATAGTATTTTCGCCAACCTGTGAAGCGTGGCCGACCAGCACCAAGTCATCGAGCTTGCTGCCGCGGCCGATGCGCGTCTCGCCGACAGTCGCGCGATCGACACAAGCGTTGGCTTGCACCTCGACGTCGTCTTCCAGCACCGCAGGCCCGGACTGCTGCATTTTGTACCAACTCCCGCCTTTCTGCTTGGCGAAGCCCAGGCCATCGCCGCCGATCACCACCCCGTTCTGAAGAATGACGCGGTGGCCGATACGGCAAAATTCACGCACAACCGCATGGGCGTGGGCGAAAAAGTCGTCGCCGACTTTCGCGCCGGTATAAACGGTGACAAAGCTGTGCAACACCGCGTTGCGACCGATCTCCACTTGGTCGTCGATGAAACAGTAAGGGCCGATGTGCGCACCCTCTCCGATGCGTGCCGTCCTGGTGATGATCGCTGTCGGGTGAATGCCGGGTTCGTAGCGCGGAGGCTGATAGAACAGTTCAATCGCGTGGGCGAACGCAAGGTACGGATTGGGCGTGCGCAACGCGGCGATAGAAGGTGAACCGGCACCGCGGTCGAGGCTGATGCCGTCTTCAATGAGCACCGCAGAGGCTCTCGTGGTTTTCAGGAGAGGGAAGTAGCGACGATTCGCCAGAAAAGTGATTTGGCCCGGCTCTGCGTGCTCAATTCCGGCGATACCGCGAATTTCTGTGTCGGGCGCGCCTTCCAGGCGACAGGCAAGCTTCTGCGCAACTTCAGAAAGTTTCATGGACGAGGCTCCTCTTATGAGTGCGAGTCTCGCACATCCAGGGGGAAGTGGCGAGTGACGGGGCTTGAGAATTATTGAGGAGGCGTTGCTCTCACGCGCCAGCAGCTTGGTTGTGAAACTCGCCGGCAAATTCCGCCAGGAAGCGGTCCATCGAAATGGGCGCGCGTCCGAGCAGCTTTGGGAGCAACTGATCAACATTGCCGCCTTTGCCGGACGTGTAGTATTCCTGCAAATCAACAAGCGCATCGACCTGCCACGCCGGCATGCCTTGCTCCAGCATGACCTTGCGTTGCGCGTCGACCGGGATGTCCACATATTGCGCCGCACGTCCGGCGTGCTTGGCGATTTTCTCCGCCAACTCTGCATAGGTCAGAGCTTCGGGGCCATTCAACTCGTAGGTCTTACCGCTGTGCTCGCCGCCCGCGAGCGCCTTAGCCGCTACGACCGCAATATCGCGGACATCAAGGAAGCTCACTCGCGCATCACGCATGGAGCTATAGAAAACGCCCTGCGCGCGAATGCTCGGCGCGAAAAACGCCACTACGTTCTGATGGAAACTATTGGGCTGCAGGATAGTGAAAGAAATTTCCGTGCTCTTAAGTTTGTCTTCCACTTTGCGATGCCAGGAAGGATAGGATTTCGAGTATTCGCCCGCGCCGAGTGCGGAGTTCAGCACGATATGCTTGACGCCGGCAATAACGCAGGCGTCGATCATGTTCGTTTCCAATTGCACGAGGTCGGGAATGGGCGAGCAAACCAGATAGACGGCATCCACATCGCGCAGCGCCGGCGCAAGTGTTTCCTTCTTGGCGAAATCTGCAATGACAGCCTGGGTGCCTGCGGGCGCCTTGGCTGCTTCGTTCGCGGACCGGTACATTGCTTTGTGTTTCGCGCCAGTGCGAGCAACTTCGTTCAACACCGCTTTACCGACGTTTCCGCTAGCTCCTGTGACTAAAATCATGGCTCGTCTCCTGAACAGATAGGCCGCCATTTTTGGACGATCTCTCGTCAGTGCGGCGGCCAACTCTTCTTGAAACATGGTAGAGACATTTGAAGCCTGCAGGAAGTACGCACAATTTTGTAACCGGGAGCCTATATGTTCGAGCCCTAGGAGTGCGCCGGCAAGTTAAGCTCGCGAAGCAGTTTCTGGAACCGTGGATGAGAGCGGAGGGGATCATAGGCTGGCGAGGTCACCATCCAAAACATCATGTACGGGTCGTGGACGGCGTATCCCTTTTCCAGCCAGTCGAGAGCCTTATCCGCTTCGCCGAGGCGCGCGTAGAACGCCGCTATATCTTCCGTACCGTAGTGGGCGCCCGGTTTATACCTTTCGAGGGCTATTGCCAGCATTTCGCGCCAGTAACCATTAGCGCCACGCGCAGCGTACGCGGCTGTCAGGCGCTGAAATGTTTTGTCGCGGTCGGGCGGAACGCGGCTTTCAGGCGGGGATGACAGTCGAAATTCCTCGATGGCCCTTTCGAATTCTCCCTTCTCCTGCCAACTCCAAGCCATGCGTACATGTGCCATTGGATCTTCCGGTTCTATTTGCAGCGCGAACTGCAGCGCGCGTAAAGCGTCATCGTACTTTCGGACGGCGAAATATACGTTGCCGGCGATACCGACGGTAAAGGGAGATAGCGGATCCAAACGCCGAGCTCGTTCGATTTCTTCGATTCCCTCCTGCGAGCGACCGGTATGAGAGAGCATCAAGGCGTAGTAGATATGCGTCCGCGCGTAGTTTGGATTGAGATCGATGGCGCGACGAAACTCACGCTCTGCTTCAGCAATGTTCCAATCGTAGACGTAGGAAAGCATCCCCAGTTCGGCGTGGGCTTCGGCCAGGGAATCGTCCAGCGAAATAGCCTTTAGCGCTGCGGTTTTCGCGCGAGGAAATGCATCGAACGCTCCCCACATCCCAGAATGATGGGCTGCCATGGCGACGCCCGTCCAAGCGCGAGCGCTCAATGGATCCTTTTGTAGCATCTGCTGAAAATATTCGTCGGCGTGTTTGAAATCGGGAAGAGTCGTTTTGTTGATGAAATAAACGCCTTTCCAGTACAGCTCCTCGATGGCGGGATTAAAGGTGGGCGTGCCAGTGAGTTGGGATTGTTCCCGAGGAGTAAGGCGGACGTGAATGCTTTGCGCGATGCCGCGAGCGACTTCGGCTTGCAGTGCCAAGACGTCCTGCGTGTCGCGATCATATTCCTCGGCCCATAGGTGCTGGTCCGTGGACGCCTGAATGAGCTGCGCCGTGATGCGGACTTTGCCCCCGGAGCGAAGGATAGTGCCTTCCACAATACCGTCCACGCCAAGTTCGCGAGCGATTTCGGAGACCGGCTTGTGCGTGCCGCGATAGCGAAGCACGGAAGTGCGGGAGATGACGTGCAACGAGCGGATTTTGGCGAGATTGGTGATGAGTTCATCGGTCATGCCATTGGCGAAAAATTCTTCCTCGGGATTGCTGGAAAGGTTTTCCAACGGCAGGACCGCGAGGGAGCGGACGGGCGATGATGCGGAAGCGAGGCGTGATTGATGCCAGGCGTAGGATCCGTAGACAAAAAGGGCGATCAGGAGGGCCGAGCAGGCGAGAACCAAGCGCGACCGTGCCGGTAGTGGCAAAGCCTGAGTAGCGGCGGCACTGGCGGGGATTTGGATAGGTAGAGCGGTAGGGGGCGGCTCTGGCGTAAATTCAGGGACGGCCCCGGAAAGGTTGGACGCTGGAACTCGAGCCCCACGAACCTCGGCGACAAAACGGTATCCGCGTTTGGGGAGTGTCTCTACGAAACGTGGAGCGTCGGCCGAGTCGTTCAGGGCGGAGCGTATTTTGTTGATGGCGGTGCCCAGGCTATGGTCGAAGTCGACAAATGTGTCCGCCGGCCACAACCTGTTCCGGATCTCTTCGCGAGAGACGACTTCACCGGGACGATCCAGCAGCATTACCAAAAGGTCGAAGGGCTGGGCTTGCAGGCGTATCTTATGGCCGTCGCGGCGCAACTCACCGGAGTCGAGGTGCGCAGCAAAACGACCGAAAAGGATAACCCTGGGCATGAGCATGGATTTTCGTGTGGCCGGGGGACGTGAAGCGCTGCAGGGGAGGTTATCAATCTCATTCGCAGGCGTCAACTTCACGGTGGCGGCCGCTAAGTCTCATCGAGAGAGGTGGTTATCTGTTGAACGATAATTGATCCAAACATGAACACGAGTGCATTGCGGTCCCGTGCCCGCGGGGCAATTCTTGCGCACCCGCAACACCGACGGAAGACCCGCGACGCCGGTAAGGTTGTGCGAAGACCGGAAGGAGAAAGTCCATGAGCAGGAGTTCAGCGAAGGTTCTGGGATTATCGGTGGCATTGGGTGTTGGTGTTTGGCTAGGCGGAGGAATCGGGGCGTGGGCGCAAGGGCCGTCGGCGAACGTCCACCATTTTGCAGGGGGATTGAACAATCCGAGAGGACTGAAGTTCGGACCGGACGGGAATCTGTACGTGGCGGAAGGCGGAAAGGGTGGGGCGATCTCCACTATCGGCCAGTGCGAACAAGTTCCTTCGGCCGGCCCCTACACAGGAGATTTCACTGCGCGCATATCCAAGATTAATGCTGATGGCGAGCGGACAACCCTAGTGGATAACCTGCCGTCAAGCCAGACGAACCCAGGCCTTGGATCGCTCGTAAGCGGCGTGGCGGATGTTGCGTTCATAGGCGACACCCTCTACGCGCTGATTGCCGGCGCGGGATGCTCGCATGGGTTGGCCGGAACGGTGAATGCAATCATTCGCGTCAACCAGAACGGAACGTGGACGCAAGTGGCCGACTTAAGCGCGTTTCAAATGGCGCACCCGGTGGCGAATCCAGAGCCGGACGATTTCGAGCCAGACGGAACGTGGTACAGCATGGTCGCGGTGCGTGGGAACTTGTATGCGGTGGAACCGAACCATGGCGAACTGGATGAGATCACGCGGGACGGCAAGATTCGCCGGATTGCGGATATCTCCGCGACATATGGCCACATCGTGCCAACTTCCGTGGCATATCACGGCAACTTCTACGTAGGGAATCTGAATACGTTTCCGATCCAGGCAGGCTCCTCGAGGATCATCAAGATCACTCCAAGCGGTAACGTGAAAACGGTGGCCACAGGTTTCACTACCGTGTTGGGAGTGGCCTTCGATCACGAAGGGCGAATGTATGTACTCGAGAACACTACAGATAATGCGTTTCCGACTCCCTTTACTGGCAAGGTGCTGCGGGTGACGGACGACGGGGTAGAAGAAATTGCGACCGGACTATTTCTCCCAACCGCGATGACCTTTGGTCCGGATGGCGCGCTTTATGTGTCCAACGTGGGATTTGGACCTCCACCGGTTGGACTCGGCGAGATTGTGCGGATTACCGTGCCCGATGCCGAGGGTGAGCACGAAGGCGGCGAACGGCGGTCATCGCATAGGGAAGATTAATCGTAGCGGAGCGCTTGCATGGGGTCGGTTGCTGCGGCGCGCCGGGCCGGCACCATGCAGGCCAATGCTGCGGCGGCGATGAGCAACAGCGTCACGCCAGCAAGGATCAGGGGGTCGCGGGAGCTTTCGGTCACCCATTTCGTGGCCAGTTTGTCGAAGGCAATGCTTAAGAGAATGCCCGCAGCCAGCCCCGCGCCCACGTTTACCGCCGTCGACGACAGGACGATGCGAAATACGTCGGAAGCTTTTGCACCCAGGGCCATGCGGATGCCGAATTCGTTGGTGCGCGTCGCCACTCCATAGGAAACCACGCTGAACAGGCCAACCGCGGCCAGCGCCAGCGCCAAAATTGAGAAAATCGCAAATAGCGTGGCTACTAGCCGCTGCTGCGCGTACTCCTGCTGATCGGTAATCCATGAGTCGAGGTCGCGCACGTGCATGGTCTGTTGCTCCGGGTCGATCTGTACAATCTGCGCGCGAATGTCGTGCAAGAGAGACAGCGGCGGAACCCGCGTGCGCACGAGGATTTGTGTAAACATCCACATGTTGGCGGTGAAAGGTATGTAAACCCCAGGCTTCACGGGGTTCCGCAGGCCATCGTCGCGCGCATCGGCAACAACGCCGATAATTTGCATCCAGCCATCGCTTCCAGCGACGGCGCGCTGGTAAGGAGGCTGGTCTTTCAGCACGGGCATTTTGATTTGGTGGCCAATTGCGTCGCCGTTCGGCCAAAACTGGCGTGCCATGGTTTGGTTGATGACCGCGAGCGTCGCGCCGCGCATGGTTTCGGCATGGTCCCACAGACGGCCTTGCGCGACGGGGATGCGCAGAAGCGGAAAGTATTCCGGGCTGACGAAATTCACGCGCACTTCGGGCTTCTCCGACGCGGTGCTGCCCATAATTTCGATGTTCTGTCGCCAACCGCTGGAAGGTGGAGTTGCATTGGTCGAGATGCCTGCGGCCACAACTTGCGGCATCGCTGCAAGTTTGGCGCGTATCTGCTCGAAATATTCGGCACGATCCTTCCACGCCACGTGCGTGTTCTGATGTATGGGAATGGGGACAGACATCGCATTGTGCGGGTCGTAGCCGAGATCGGCATGCACCAGACGAAGAAATCCTTTGCCCGCGGCACCCGCCGCAGTGAGCATGAGCAGCGTCAGCGCGACTTGCGCGGCGACCATGGCGCCATGACTGCGTCGCGCGGTAACGCTTCCAGCAACGCGCCGGGAGCTGGTCTGCATCAGCCGCGCGATCTCCGGCCGCGAAAGTTGCAGCGCTGGCCAGAGCCCAAAGACAATCGCTGTGGCGAACGCCAGCGCAACGCTGAAGAGCAAAACAGGCACGTTCATCTTGATAACAGATTCCGCGGGAAACGAATTTTCCGGAAGCCGCGCGGCCAGCAAGGAGAGTCCGCCCCATGCGAAGAGAATACCCAGCGCAGCGCCGGTGGTCGCAATGCCCAATGATTCTGTGAGCAGTTGCCGAATCATGCGCAGGCGGCCGGCTCCCACCGCCGCGCGCACGGCGAGTTCATGCTGCCGCTCCGTGCCTCGAGCGAGAAGCAGAATGGACACGTTCGCACAACCGATCACGAGCAGGGAAGCGACGGCGCCAAGAAGCAGATAGAGCGTGGGTCCAAGCGGTCTCGCGTACACCTCCACAATACTGCGCAGTTTCACTTTGAAAGCCTCGGGGTACTGCGTAGGCGCTGCCTTTGCGAACTGTTCGATGATGGGCAGCAACTCGGCGCTGGCCTGCTCGGGGCTTACGCCCGGACGGATCTTTAGCGAAGCGGCGAACCGTATATTCGGATCTTGCGTTACCTTCTGTGGGATATACATGTCCGCCGCGCCCCATTTAAAGCGCGGCGGCATTACTCCGACGATCTGATACGGTTTGTGGACGAGTTGGATGGTGCGGCCGACGACGTTCGGGTCGCCAACGAAATAGCGCTGCCAAAATTGGTAGGTGAGAACAACCACCGGCTGCGCCGGCTCTCCCGGCGGAGCATCCGAAGGAATTAGCCAGCGCCCCATCAGCGCGCGGATTCCCCAGTGATTGGGCGCGTTGGGGGAAATGTACATCGCTTGGACGTCTTCCGGCAGATCGCCGTCAGTGGTCGTGAGGTTCCACCAGTCCATCGCGGTAATGTCTTCAAGCGACTTGGTTTGGCGGAGCTGATCCATCTGCGGGCCGCTCAGTCCGGCGAACCGATCCTCACCGGACTTGTCCACAAGCCGCAGTTCCACAATACGGTCGGAGCCAGGGTAGGGGAAGGGATCGATCAAGACGGCGTAAATGACGCTAAAGACGGCGCTAGTGGCCCCGATGCCCAGCGCAAGCGAAAGCACAGCGGTGAGCGTGAAGCCGGGCCGTTTCCGGAGTTCGCGAGTCGCATAGCGCAAGTCGGATAAGAGCGATTGCATGGGAACCTCGCACGGACCGTTCAATCCGGTATACGTGTACAGACGACAGGAGTTCCCTCGTGGTTAGGCATGAAAGAGAGATTTTGCTCTGCTAGCAGGTGCGGAGAATCGTTTATTCGGTGAACAGACGCGGCTGGTTGGCAGCTGCTGCGGCTGCCGCGGGCTTGCGGCGCGCAATTCCTACGACTCCGAGCACGGTGACTTCGGAGAGCGCGCCACGCGGCACAAAGATGCGATCGGTTGTGGAATTCAGGTCAGGTGGCGTAATTTGTAAGCCGTTGTCCAGCAGAGAGAGCAAGTCGTTAGGAACAACCCCTTCGAGCATATCGCCATCCGTGAAGCGCAAGCGGACCCAGAGGCCATCGAGCTTTGGACGGCTCAGAAAAGCTTTGCGTTCCGGCTCAAAGTCGTCGGAAAACTCCCTTACAAAGTAGACAGCGCGGACTTTAGCCAGTGGAATTTGCTCGTGCTCGCCATCAGGAGAGAGGACGTCGATAGGGTCAGCCTGGCCGAGTCGAGTTGGACTGAGGTAGCCACGGAGGGCTTGCTTGTCCAACAGTTCGACAACGACTTTCTTGTGCGTAGAGGCTGGGGCTCGGGGCTTCAAAGAATCCGCACGTAACCGAAACGTCCTAGTTTGCGAAACTTCGAGATGTATGTTATGTTAAGCGCGATTTTCCTGTCAAGTCATTGTTTTTGTTGGGTTTAGGCCTCGGAGCGCGGCCGTTGACCGAAAAAAAGCAGATCCTCAAGTCGGCCTCGATCATATCCCTGGTAACCATCGTCAGCCGCATATTGGGCTATGTGCGAGACCAGCGCATCACGTTCCTTTTGGGAACCTCGCTAACGGCTAACTCCTTTGTTTTGGCCTACCGGATTCCGAATTTGTTCCGACGCCTGGTGGCCGAAGGCTCGATGACGGCGTCCTTCATCCCCGTTTTTACGACCTACTTGCGGGAAAAACCCAAGGAAGAGGTTTGGGACTTCGCGAATAAGCTCTTTTGGACGCTTGCGCTGATTGTGGCGCTGATCACCGTGCTGGGAATGGTGTTTTCGCCGGGAGTGATTCACGCGTTCACTTCCAATTCGGGAAAAAACGTTTCGTGGGACCAGGCCATCTCGCTCAACCGGGTAATTTTTCCGTACTTGTTTTTCGTGGCACTGGCCGCGCTCGCTTCCGGAATCCTTAATTGCTTTCATGTCTTTGGGTTACCGGCCGCGAGTTCCGTATTTCTGAACCTTGCGATCATCGCGTTTTCGACGGCCTTGGTGTGGCCCTACTTTGAAAATCCGGCGATATCGCTAGCAGTGGGCTGGCTGGTCGGAGGCGCATTCCAGTTTTTGACCCAGGTACCGACACTGGTGCAGAAGGGCATGAACTTCAATTTCGGGATCTCCTTCACGCATCCCGGAATCCGCAACGTCGCGAGGCTAATGCTGCCGCGATTCTTCGGAATCGGTATCGGCCAGATCAATCTCTTTGTGGATACCTACTTCTCGACCGCCAGCCGGATGCCGGAAGGCAGTTTGGCGGCGCTGTATGTGGCGGATCGGGTGATGGAGTTGGTGCTGGGCGGATACGCCATCGCGGTGGCCACCGCCATCCTGCCGATGATGTCGCACCAGGCGGCGGCCAGAGATTTTGAAGCTTTGAAGAAAACTCTGACCTTTTCGGTGCGAATTGTGGCATTTATAACGGTACCGGCCGCCCTGGGACTGATGATTTTGCGGGAGCCGATCATCCGCGTGTTGTTTCAACACGGACAATTCGTGGCCGAATCCACCCGGCTCACAGCCCGCGCGCTTCTGTACTACGCGATAGGCCTGCCGGCGCTGGCATCCGTAAAGCTAATCGTTCCAGCATTTTATTCGACACGGGACACCCGGACGCCGGTAATTGTGGCGGGAATTTCGCTGGTAATCAATTTGGTGCTCAACGTCGTCTTTTTGCAATTTTTCTTCAAGCGCGTACAGAACGGCGGGCCCGCGCTGGCCACCGCGATCGCGTGCTTCTTTGACTTTTTCGCGCTGTTTATTATTTTTCGCCTGCGTTATGGCGCGCTGGGAACCATGGAGATCCTGCGCTCGTTTTCAAAAATCTTACTGTGCTCGGGAATAATGGGAGTAGCGTGCTGGTTGGGCAATCATTACACCGAGTTTGCGATGCACTCGCGATTTCTGGTGCAACTCTCGATCTTTACAGGGCTTATTGTCGGCGCCACGGCGTTGTACTTGGGCTTGGCGTGGATCTTCCGGTGTCATGAGATGGAAGAGATTTACGGAATCGCTTTACGGCGGGGGCGCGGTGGCGCGGCCTACGTGGACGTCTGATGGAGATTTCAGCGGTCATTTCGTCGTACTTAATGCATGTGCGAGTGGAGAAGGGCCTCTCCGTGAACACCATTTCCGCGTATAAGCGCGATTTGCAAAAGTTTGACGAGTTCGCGCGCAAGCGGAAACTGGTCCTGGAGAGCGTGGGCCGGGATGACCTGGTGGATTTTTTGGCCGGACTATACCGGCTGAAGCTGGAGAGCCGTACTGTTGCGCGACAACTGGTGACATTGCGCAACTTCTTCCGCTTCGCGCAGATACAGGACCTGATTCCCGAGGATCCCTCCATCAACCTGGAATCGCCGAAGATTCGCCGCCACTTGCCCGGCTATTTGCGGCTGGAAGAGGTCGAGAAGTTGCTCGAGCAGCCGGACTCCGGAACGCCCATGGGCCTGCGCGACCGCGCGATGCTAGAGGTGTTGTATTCAACCGGATTGCGCGTCTCGGAGTTGATTGGGCTGCGGGTCACCGATCTTGATAGCAAGGTGGGCTGCGTGCGCTGCATAGGCAAAGGAGACAAAGAGCGGATCGTGCCCGTCGGCAAGAAGGCTTTGAGTATGGTGGACAAGTATCTGCGCGAGGGGCGCCCTTTTTTATTGCGCAACGCTAAAATCACAACAGGTCCGGCCTTATTCGTAAACCGCCGCGGCGTGGCCCTGAGCCGAGTGGGCGTCTGGAAGATACTTTCGGCATACGGACGGCGTGCTGGGCTGCGCATTGCGCTGACGCCGCACATGCTACGGCACAGCTTTGCGACGCATTTGCTGGAGCGTGGCGCGGACTTGCGCTCGGTGCAATTGATGCTGGGGCATGCCGATATTTCCACGACCCAGATTTATACCCATGTTGTCGAGGAGCGGTTGAAACAGATTTACAAGGCCCATCATCCGCGCGCTTAGCAATCGCAAGCGCGGCGAAGACGGGCTGGGCGGCCACAACCCCCGGGAAATGCGGCGAGGTCGCGCGCGGCAGGTAGCGCCGAGTCCTCAAGGCTAAGGAGAGCGATGCCAGATTATATGTTTTTGCTGGAAAGCCGGTTGTCGCCGGAGCAGCGCGCAGTGATGATGCGGGTGCAGGAGCTTTCCGCGCAGATGGGCTTCAATCTGTATTTGACAGGCGGCACGGTGCGCGACCTCATCACCGGAGCATCACTGCGAGATTTGGATTTCACCGTCGAGGGAAATCCAACAAAAATCGCGCGCGAACTGGAAAAAGGCGGCGCGAAGATCCTCTATGAGGACGAAAAGCTGCGCCACATCGAAGTACTGTTTGGCGGCGACGTGGAGGGCAGCATCTCAGGTGCGCGCGATGACCACTACGTGCGGCCGGGCACGCGGCCGGAGATTCGCTGGTCGACCATCATGGAAGATTTGCGGCGGCGCGACTTTTCGCTGAACGCCATCGCCATTTCGCTGAATCCCGCCTCCCGCGGTTTGCTGCTCGATCCCACCAACGGATTGTCAGACATTGAGCGTGGGGAAGTGCGCGCGTTGACTATTCATAGCTTTACCAACCAGCCGGTGCGCTTGCTGCGCGTGCTGCGATTTTCTTCGCGCATGGGTTTCAAGCTTGAGGGCCGCACCCAGGAATGGTTTGACCTGGCGATCGAGCGCGAATTGCACAAAACCATTTCGTCGGAGGATGCCGGCGGCGAGCTGCGTGCCGTCGCCCGCGAAGAGCGCCCAACGGTGGTGCTGAAAGCTTGGGAGCAGCACGATCTGATGGAGGCGGTGAATTCAAATCTAGCCAAGCGGCACCCGGACTATGACGCGATTACGCGACTGATGAAGGTTCGCGAGGACATGTTCACCGCGGGATTCCGGCCGCGACTGGCGACTCCGATGCTCTTGGCGATTCTCGGCCGGCTGAAAGATCGCGAGCAGGGCGGGGTTTTGTCAAAAGCAGGGTACCGTTCGGCGGAATCGGATACGGTTTTGGGTTTCGGCCAGGAAGCGGACGAGGCAGCGAAAGAATTATCGGGCCGCAAGATGAACGCACCGATTGACGCATATCGATTCCTGGAGAAAATGCCGCTCGACCAAGTGGCATTCCTGCTCGCGGAGTCGCGCAACTCGACGGCGCTATCAAAGATTCGCGCCTACCTTAACAAATGGCGACCGGTTCGCATCGGGCTGCCGGGCGTGGCGCAGGAACTGCAAACGCTGGGCATGGAACGAGGAGCGAAATTTGATGCCATCGTCGAACAAGTGTTCGCGATGCAGTTGACTGGGCGCGGCAAAACTCCTGAAGAGCGGGAAAAGATTCTGCGAAAGCTCTCCGGAATCAAGGAAGCTCCCAAGAAAAAAGAGAAGAAGGGCGCGAAGACTGCGGAAAAAGGTCACGCTGCCGCGGCAGGGAAGCACACCGAGGCCAGCGCCGCGGCGGCTAAGGCTGCCACCAAAGCGCATCACCGGGAACGCCTGGGCGCGGGAAAACCAGCGGCAAAGGCCGCGCCGCCTTCGCGAGGAAAGTCCGCCGCGGGAGCGAAGAAGAGCGGCGGAAGGAAGTAGCTCGGGCGGGCACTGACGCGTCGGAGATCAACGGCCGAGATAACCACCATCGCGCCGCCTGTGGGAAACGCAGAATCGCGGTCGCAATTCTGCCGCGCAAGATTTAGAATTGAGAGACATGGGTCAGCCGCAGTTCGTTCATCTGCACGTTCACACCGATTACAGCCTGCTGGATGGGGCTTGCGAAACATCCGAGCTGTTGGATGAAGCGTCGCGCCAGAAAATGCCGGCGGTGGCAATCACCGACCACGGCAATCTTTTCGCAGCAGCCAATTTCTTCTACGAAGCCAGCAAGCGCGACGTAAAACCCATCATCGGCTGCGAAGTGTACGTGGCGCGCGGCAGCCGCCATGAACGCGGCGAAAAAACCAACGGAAGCAACGGCCAGGAGCGCGGGGAAGGCGAGCCCGGCACGCGCGGCAGCAATCACCTGGTGCTGCTGTGCGAAAACCTGGAGGGCTATCACAATTTAATCAAGCTGGTCTCCGCCGGATTCCTCGAAGGTTTTTACTACAAGCCGCGCATTGACTACGACCTGCTCGCCAAGCACAGCAAGGGATTGATCGCGCTCTCTGCCTGCCTGCGCGGGCCGGTGACCGAGGCCGTGGTCGAAGAGAAGTTTGACCTCGCGCGAGAAAATGCCTATCGGCTGCGCGACGTCTTCGGCAAGGGGAATTTCTTCATCGAGATTCAGGATCAGGGCCTGGAAATCGAAAAAGGTGTGAACCGCGAACTGGTTCGCCTCTCAAAAGAAAGCGGCATCCCGCTAGTGGCCACTAATGACTGCCACTATTTGCACCACGACGACGCCCACGCGCAAGAAGTCATGCTGTGCATCCAGACCGGCAAGACGATGAGCGATGCCCATCGCATGAAATTCCAAACCGATCAGTTTTATTTCAAAAGCGCGGTGGAAATGGCGCAAGTGTTCGGTGAATTGCCGGACGCGCTCAGCCGGACGATCGACATCGCGTCTCGCTGCAACGTGCGAATCGAGCGCATCCCCAGCCCGTTCCCGGAATTCAAGGTTCCGCCGGGGCTCACCGCAGGCAGCTACTTTGAAAAAGTGGTGCGCGAAGGTTTTGCATCGCGGTTGCCGATCCTCGAACGCCAGGCGCAGCAAGGCATGCTGCGCAATCCTCTTTCCGAATATGAGAAGCGGCTCACTTTTGAAATCGAAATGATTCAGAAGATGCGCTATGAAGGATATTTCCTGATTGTTTGGGATTTCATTCATTACGCGCGCACACAAGATGTTCCCGTAGGACCTGGCCGCGGCTCGGCGGCGGGCAGCCTGGTCAGTTACGCGCTACGCATCACGGACGTCGACCCGCTGCAATACAATTTGCTGTTCGAGCGCTTTCTGAATCCCGAACGCGTTTCCATGCCGGATATCGATATCGATTTCTGTATGCGACGGCGCGGCGAGCTGATCGATTACGTCACGCAAAAGTATGGGCGCGAAAATGTCGCGCAAATTATTACGTTCGGAACCATGGCGGCCAAAGCCGCGATTAAAGACGTGGGCCGCGCGATGGACATTCCCTACGCGGACGTCGACCGTCTTGCCAAACTCGTGCCCACCACGCTCGGCATCGAGTTAGAGTCGGCACTAGCGCAGACCCCGCAACTGAAAGCGGCCGTGGCCGCCGACGAGCGCATGAAAGATTTGATGGCGGTCGCGCTGCGCCTCGAAGGATTGGCCCGTCATGCCTCGACTCATGCGGCCGGTGTGGTCATTTCTCCGCGACCGCTCACCGACATCGTTCCCCTATACAAGACCAGCCGGGATGAAGTAACCACCCAGTACGACATGAATGCGCTCGAGCGCATCGGCCTGCTGAAGATGGATTTCCTCGGCTTGACCACGTTGACGGTATTGCAAGACACCGTGCGCATGATTCAGCAAAATCGCGGCGTGCAGGTCGACCTGGATACTCTCGCCCTGGAGGACGCGGACACCTACAAGCTTTTCTCGCGCGGCGACACTACCGCCATCTTCCAATTTGAGTCGCACGGCATGCGCGACATTCTGCGCCGCTACCAGCCCACGCGCATTGAAGATTTGACCGCGCTGAACGCTCTCTACCGCCCAGGTCCGATTCAGGGTGGAATGATCGACGACTTCATCAAGCGCAAGCACGGAACGACCAAAGTCAGCTACGAACTGCCGCAGCTCAAAGACATTCTGGAAGAAACCTACGGCGTAATTCTGTATCAAGAGCAGGTGATGCAGATCGCCAACTGCCTGGCCAGTTTTTCCCTTGGCGAAGCCGACATTTTGCGCCGCGCGATGGGCAAGAAAAAGAAAGAAGAAATGGCCGCGCAGCGAGCGAAATTCATGGCCGGCTGCGCCAACAACAAGATCCCAGAGAAAAAAGCCGAGCGAATTTTCAATTTGATGGAAGAATTCGCGGGCTACGGCTTCAACAAATCGCATTCCTGCGCCTACGCACTGTTGGCCTACCAGACTGCTTACTTAAAAACTCACTATCCAGTCGAATTCATGGCCGCGTTGCTCACCTCCGAAGCCGGGAACACCGACAAGACAGTGAAGTACATCAATGAGGCGCGCGGAATGAGCATTTCGATTCTGCCGCCCGATGTAAACGAGAGCGATCTCTATTTCACGCCGGTGGGCGAGGCCATCCGCTTCGGCCTCGCCGCAATCAAAAATGTTGGCGAGAACACTGCGAAAGCCGTTCGCGAGTCGCGCCTGGCGCAAGGCCCGTTTCATTCACTCTACGAATTTTGCGAGCGCATCGAGTCGCGCTTCTTGAACAAGCGCGTTTTCGAGAGCCTGATCAAGTCCGGCGCGGTGGATTCGCTGGGTGCGCGCGAAAGCATGCTGGCATCGGTCGACGACGCCATCAACGCATTGCAACGCGCCACCAGGGCCAAGGAATCGGGCCAGCATGGCCTCTTCGGTACGGCAGCGGCGCCCGCTCCGGTGGCCTTCGAGATGCGCGAAGCCGAGCCGTGGAGCGAAGAGGAGCGACTGGCCAGCGAGTATGCCATGCTGGGCTTCTACGTTTCGGGCCACCCGCTAGCGAAATACGCATCGCGTTTGCAGGAACTCAAGACCATCTCGCTCGGAGAAATCGAAGGCCAGCGCAACGGAAAAGAAGTCGCCGTCGGGGCACTGATCGTTGGTATTCGCCCGATGCGTTCACGCAAAGGCGCGCGCTGGGCCATCTATACTTTGCAGGACATGACCGGCGTGCAAGAAATGCTCGCGTTTCCGGAAAGTTTCGCAAAGCTTGAAAACATCCTTAAGCCGGGCACGCCGCTGCTGTTGAAAGCGCGCGTGCAAATCGAAGAGGCCGGAACGCGCCTCTCGTTGCAGGAAGCGCGGCGGCTGGAAGATATCGTGGAGCGCAAGGCCGTGCCGGAATTTCGCGTGCGCCTGGAGACCGAGTCGCTCAGCGAGAGCACGCTCGACCGCCTGGAAGAATTGTTTGCCGGTTCGCCGGGACCGAGTCCGGTGCTCTTTGAGCTACATTCACCGGATGGTTCGATGGCAGTACTGCAAGCGCAAGAACGCGTGACGGTGAACGCCGAACTGATAGAATCGGTGCGGCAAATTTGCGGTACGCAAGCCATCGAACTGGTGATGTGATGAGCCCCAGAGAAAAGGCTCCGACGCAGGGAACTCGCGAGCGCGCGATCGACCGCCTGGAAAAAGATGTCGAGGAGCTGCGCCACTTTGCGCCGAGTCCGGACGGAGACGCGGAACTCGAGCGCATTCGCCAGCAAGTGGCGGAGCTGCGGCGCGAATTCTACGCGCATATCGGACCGTGGCAACGCGCGCAGATCGCGCGGCATCCGCAGCGCCCGTATACGCTGGATTTCATCGGACTGCTGTTCACTGATTTTTTTGAGATGCACGGCGACCGTGGCTACGGCGACGACAAAGCCATCGTCGCCGGATTGGCGAAATTTCACGGCCGGCCCGTCGCGGTGGTCGGCCACCAAAAGGGCCGCGATACCAAACAACGACTGGTGCGCAATTTCGGCCAGCCCAAACCGGAAGGCTATCGCAAAGCGCTGCGGGTGATGAAGCTGGCCGCAAAATACGGCCGCCCGATTTTTACGTTCATCGATACACAAGGCGCGTACCCCGGGTTGGACGCCGAGGAGCGCGGCCAAGCGGAAGCGATCGCGCTGAACCTGCGCGAGATGGCCCGTTTGCCGGTGCCGATTATCGTGACCGTGACCGGGGAAGGCGGGTCAGGCGGCGCGCTGGCCATAGCCGTCGGCGACCGCGTGAATATTCTCGAGAACAGTTTCTATTCCGTGATTTCGCCGGAAGGCTGCGCGGCCATTATGTGGCGCGACTCGTCCAAGGCGGAAACGGCGGCGGTCGCCCTGAAAATTACGGCCACCGACCTGAAGGAACTGGGCATCATCGATGAAATTGTGCCCGAACCGGAAGCTGGCGCGCATACCGATTACGAGGAGGCCGCTCGGCTTCTCGACATCGTGCTCGACCGGCAGTTGGTGATGCTCACCAATGAGCCGGCGAAGGATTTGCTCGAGTCGCGCTACAAGAAGTTCCGCAACATGGGTCAATACTTCGATTTCGGCTGAGCGTAACCCGTTCGTACACACTTCCCTGTAAGACACCCCGTAGCACATTGGCAACTTCCGCTAGACGTTTCGTTGTCGCTCCCGCACGCGCGGTCTACTCTGATTGCGCTTACTAACCGAGGTGCATCAGTACAGGGAATGCCGCTCTTTCGCGGCATCTGGTGCGCGGAAAACAGGACTCGATCATGTCGGAACCGTTTCGTCCGTACGAAAAACTTGTAGACATTACCATCCTGGGCAAGAAATTTCAGGTGCCGGAGCGCAACTCTCTTTTGCGCTGCTTCCAGTTCATCAGCCCGGAAACGATTCCGTATGGACGATTCTGTTGGAACCAGGAATGCCAGTATTGTCGCGTATCGTGCCAGTTGCCGGACGACGACGAATCGCGCGAGATGCTGAGCTGCAAATTCATCGTGATGCCGGGCATGGAAGTGACCGAATTGAGCCAGGAGCTGAAGTGGTGCCTGCGATCGAAGCTGCCCTCCGACCTGGCTGTTCCCAAATAGGCGCGATTCTTCCAACTCCATCCCATTTTCACGACTTCAAGTTGCACGCGGGCTGTCTGCGCGATTTGCGCTCCTTGCCTGGCTCATTTACGATCCCTAGGATCATGAGCCAAGCGGATTTACGTTGTGACGGCTGCGGGCAAATAGCATCTTCCGAACATATTGCGCGGCGTTTGCAAAGGCTGGAGTGGTCGACACGCTATCGGCCCGTTCACATCGGTACGCTGCTCCTCGGAGCTGTTGCGCCGCTCGATGACTGCGATTTTATCTACTCGCCCGCGGGCGCGTGGGAGGGCGAAGCGAAGCTTTTGCTTGCCGTCGCTGGAGTAACGACGGCCGGGAAGGCTGCCGAGGCGACGCTTTCGGAATTTCAGCGCGGCGGTTTTTTCCTCACATACGTGCTCGAGTGCCCCTCAGAGGGCGCCGCAGAAGACAATGTTCAGCAGCTTCTTGGCAGTCGCCTTCCGGCCGTGATGGCGAGGATTCGCCGCTCACTGAAACCGAAGAGACTGGTGCCGGTCTCACAGGCACTCGAGCGATTCTTGCCCGCTCTAAACTCCGGCGATTTGCCTTGCGCGATTCTGCTCGATCAGGGAAAACCCTTTGTGGTGGAGGTAGATACGGCTGCTGAGTCCACAAGCCGCCTGCGCGAGGCGTTGACAAGCCAAAGCGCTTCCGCTCGCCAGGGCAGCGGGGCAGGTTTTTGACCGAGTTGCCCTGGCCCCGAAGTCTATCTGAGGTTGCGACTTTCGCGTGATAGAATGCATCTCAGCCATTGACCCCCGTTTTAGGAGCGCTGCTATGCAAAGGCGCACAAAGTTTGGCATCGGCATCGGCATTATCGTTGTGTCCATGGGTTTCCTCGCCTGGCTGGGGTACGGGGAAAGCAAGACGTACTATCACACCATTGCGGAACTGCAGACTTTACATGGCACGGCGCGCGCGCATCGTCTACGCGTCGGTGGTACCGTCGAGCCGGGCACTATCAAACGGCTTTCCGGGCGGGTGAATTTTGTGCTCGCAGGCGAAGGGAAACTGCTGCCGGTAAGTTACGTAGGCAGCGAGCCTTTGCCGGATACGTTTGTGGACAAATCGCAGGCGTTGGTCGAAGGCAGCCTCGGAAATGACGGCAGCTTTGTAGCCGAGCACGTGCAGGCCAAATGCGCGTCGAAATATGAAGCCGCGCCCGGCGGCGACCGGAAGCCGGATTCGGCAAAAGCCAGCACGATGTAAAGTCGCAGCGACCCTCGTCGCAGGGCGCCAAATAGGGGAAGGCGGTCCGTAGTGGACGTTTTTGGTTCCTTCGCGTTGCTCCTGGCATTTTTGTGCGCGGGATATGCGTTCGTGGGCGGCATTGCGGCCATCCGTACGCGCCATCCGCTGCTCGTAAAAAGTGCGCGGCAAGCGGGAATCGCAGCCTGCGGGCTGATTTTTCTGGCCACTGGCAGCCTGGTTTATCTGTTCTTCAGCGACAGCTACTGGGTTTCGTACGTCGTCTCTCACAGCAATCGCGATCTCGCCACCTTCTACAAGATTGCCGCGCTCTGGTCCGGTCAGGAAGGCTCATTGCTTTTCTGGAGTTTTCTGCTCGCGATCTACGTCATTTCCGTCTTGCTGGTCTATCGCAATAAAAACGGGGAGTTGATGCCGTATGTCGGCGTGGTGCTGGCCGGCGTACAGATTTTCTTTCTGACCCTGAATAATTTCGTGGCCAACCCGTTCAAGGTACTGGCGTCGCCGGGAGCCAACGGTGCACTTGAAATCTTTACTCGCGCGGACGGCAACGGACTAACTCCGCTCCTGCAATACCCGGAGATGGTGATTCATCCGCCGAATCTTTATTCCGGCTATACCGGATTTACGATTCCATTTGCGTTTGCGCTGGGCGCCTTGCTGGCGCGCTATCCCGGTGAGAAATGGATTCACCTGACGCGCAAGTGGACCATGATCGCCTGGTGCTTTCAGACTATGGGCATCCTACTGGGCGCCCACTGGGCCTACGCGGTATTGGGCTGGGGCGGTTACTGGGGCTGGGACCCGGTGGAGAATGCGTCGCTGCTGCCGTGGCTGACCGGCACGGCATTTCTGCACTCGGTGATGATGCAGGAAAAGCGCGGCATGATGAAGGTGTGGAACGTCTGGCTGGTGTTCACTACATTCATGCTGTGTATTCTAGGGACCTTGCTCACGCGCAGCGGCGTGGTCAGTTCCGTTCATGCCTTTGCGCAGTCAAGCATCGGAAACTATTTTGTGGGTTTCTTGCTGCTGGTGT
>Ga0137403_10002276_pt1 | contig 23589 bp, 20 predicted proteins | sample CZOMad2_1_16fung_FD_122057 | JGI IMG/M metagenome (GOLD analysis project Ga0137403, IMG submission 122057) | Vadose zone soil fungal communities from Angelo Coast Range Reserve, California, USA - CZOMad2_1_16fungal (Hybrid Assembly) | ecosystem: Environmental > Terrestrial > Soil > Vadose zone...
CAGCTCTTGCCGGCGACCGCTGCTCGCCTCGGCGTCAAAGATATTTTCGATCCCGCGCAGAACATAGATGCGGGAACGCGCTACCTGCATGAATTGATGACCCGGTATCAGGGCGACCTGGTGCTGACCCTGGCCGCTTACAATGCGGGTCCGGGCGCCGTGCAGCATTACGGGCGCGTGCCGCCATACAACGAAACGATTTCCTACGTGCGGGCTATTCGTAAGACATATGCGCAGAGGAAATTGAAGAGCGCTGGGAAAACCGCCACAGGCTCCTCGGTGAGTGTACTGGCAAGAACGGAAACGAAAACTGTTGGAGAATGAGGCCGTTGCGAGTTACGGCTGTGATGGTGGAGGTGTCGGCGTTGTTTCCGGAGGACCTGGTGGCGGTTGCCCGGGTCCGAACTGCGTGCCAGGATTCGCCGTTGGACTAGTTCCAAACGGTGTTGATTGCCCGGGCTGACCCACAGGAGTACCGATCTGCGGCCCTGCTGCGCCGCCAACCGTAATGGTATCCTTCGCAGGATCCCAGATGAACTCAAACTGTTTATAGTTCTTGGCCTTTTCGTAAACCAGGATTGAGCTGTGGTTGATCTTGCTGCCAACTCCAATGATGTTTCCGCCCATGACCGTGGGCGAATCGGAAGCCAGCAGAGCCTCGTTGGCGGCTTCGCCGGCGTTCGTAGGATTACCCGAAGAGCCCGGCGCCACTACCGCTGACGTGGTGTCAGTACCTGTCGGAGGATTGCCACCGGGATTCGTGGCATTGTTTGGCTGGCTGTTGGAATTTGGTTGAGCGGGAGTAGGCTGCTGCCCCGGGCCATTCGCGGTAGACGCAGAATTGTTGCCTGCGCCATTTCCAAAGACCTGCCCTACAGCCTGGCCCAGGCCCTGCCCGAATCCTTGGCCCAATCCCTGCCCGCCAGATTGCGCGCCAAGCTGCGCAGCAGGCGTTCCCGGAACAGCGCCAAGCGCTCCGCCCCCCGACATCTGAATCGTTTGCGGAGGCTTCAGACTGCCGATCAACTGCCCCGTCGGGCCTACATAAATGAGGCGCCAATCGCCGTCCTTGGCGTTCATGGGATCTTTATACGCCTGCCTCATGAAACGCAGGTTGCCAAGCTTGGGCTTGACCAGGTCGTCCATCGAAGTGGGAAATTTCCCGGTCTTGCGGTAGTACATCTTGACGCCGCGCGCATATTGTTTGCCGCGCCAGATCATTTCTTTTTCTTTTTCGCGGCGGCCTTCGGTAAGAATGTTGGGCGCGACGGAAATGGTCGCCAAAAGCATCAGGGTCACAAAAAAAAGTACCAGCAGAATGGCGTAGCCGCGCTGGCTTCTGCTGCTGCGAGGCAACCGACGATGGGCGCGATTGGCGAAGATCAGTTTCACGCGTTTGGCCCCGCCTCTTCCAAATTCGCCTTGCCCTGACGTCCGGACGAAATCTCCTCGAATTCGATGGTGGCGTTGCCGATTTTCAGAATGCGAAATCGGCTGAGGAAAGTATCGCCTTCCGCGACGATATAGACTTCTTCTCCATCGCTCAGAAAAGCGCGGCGCGCGGTGCCGTCGGGAACCGTGCCGTAACCGTAGAACTTCATGTTGGCCGGAAACTCGAGCGGAGGTGGCGGGGGCGGCGGAGTTGGTACAAAGCCCTTATCCCCAGGCTGCAGAACCTTTGCAGCCGGAGGTGGCGGCGCTGCCGGATTAAACGGATTACGGCCAGCGCTCTTATATTCAGTCTTCTGCACTTTGGCGATTTTCCAGGATTGAATGGCTGGATTTTCCACGGCCATCGGAGTGTAGCTAGCCGCGATCGTGCGTGCGCCCGCCGCAGCTGGATTCTGGCGGCTATTCCAGAACCACACCAGTGCGCCGACCACCACCAGCGCGACCAGCGCGATGATCTGATTTTTCTCCTTCATGCGGCGGTCCTGAAATATGTTTTCATTTTCAAGCCAATGCGCATGGTGCCGGGACCGGTTCCCTGCCCCTGCGCCTGCAGATTCAGCGACTCAACGATATAGAAATTATGCGAGCGCTGCAGATTGTTCATGAACCTGACGATATTGGCGTAATCCCCGTCAACCGCAGTCTCCAGATCCACCTCGGTGAGACTGCGTCCTACAACTTCCTTGTGACGAAGATTTAGAGTTTCGATCTGCAGTCCGGATTTCTTGGCCAGCTCGTCCAGTTCGGCGGTGATCGCAGAATCGCCGGTGGTCGTGGTTAACAGCGAAGCGTCGAAGCGGTCATAATCGGCAACCGTTGCCGGCAAATCGTGCCGGATTCTTTCCGCGCGTTCGATGTCGCCGTTCAGCAAATCCAGCTTATGCGAATCTTCCTTCAGCTGCGCCATGGGCGTGCGTAGCGCGGTGGAGGTCTGCCAGCTGTAGCCGGCGAGCGCCAGATCGGCAGCCAGCAATACGCCGAGCCCAAACAGAATCAGCCGCCTTTTGACTGAAAAGGTACGATCCATCAGCTCCTCACGTAAATTGCGTGTACTTCCAGCGCCTGGTCGCCGCTATTCTGCGCGCCGTGCACGCTCAATAACTCGAAGTTGGAGAACGCCGCGGAATTTTCCATGGCATGCAAAAACTTGATTTTGGATTCGTCGCTGTTGGCGGCAACCATCAGGCGGACAAACATGTGACCTTTTTCGAGTTGCGGCTGAATACTGACCACATGAACGCCAACCGGCACTAACTTCTCGAGATCCATGAACATCTGCGTCCAATCGAAGCTGCGTTCGTCAATGATGCCGTTAACGAAACCCGCGCGTTCCTTAAGCCTGGCATTTTCTGTTTTGGCAAAAAAATCGTCGAGTTCCTTGCGCCGGTGCTGCAGAAGCGTCGCGCGATTATTATTCTCTTGTTCCTTGCGCCGCAGAGCTTCCTGCGCGCGCAGTGTGGAATAAACGTGCCAACCCAGTGCCAGAAAAATAATTCCGCCCAGTACCGCCAGCAGGCCAGCTCCGGCAAGAAATCGCCGGTGCGATTCCAGTGGCTTGGTCGCGATGTTTAAACGTACCTGCATCCGATCGGTTCCTCAGTCTCTTTCAGTTCTTCTGCATCATCCAGCCGACTAGGCCTTCGAGTTCGCGTTCCGCAAGCGGTCGGGCATCGGCGGAAACCCGCCCTTCGGAAATCGCCGTGTGCAGCAGCGAATGCACTTCGCAATGAAATTCCGCTTCAAGCGGCGGCACAAATTCCGGCAGACGCGCGCCCAGTCCGGCAACCCGCACGGATTGGATGCCTTCCTGCCAGGTATCCTGATAATAGGCTGCAACAGGATAGATTTCTTCGAGCAGCATTTGCGGTGTGAGCTGTGCGCCCTGCGCCGGCAGATCGGTGCAGCGATAACCGCAAAGAACGCCTTCTCTTACGATGGCAGTGGTAAGAGCAGATCCGGAAACGCGGGCGAGCAAGGCGGGACGCTGGTCGGCGAGAAGAGCGACCGCCGCAAGCGATGCGCTTAACACCACGCCGGGCTGCAAACCGGACTGTTCCGCTATACCTTCGTATTCGCGCACGATACGCAACCTGCCAAGCGCGGTAACTACGTCCACGCCACCTTCCCGTGGCGCCTGCCGCATGTAAGAGATCAGCGTTTCGTCAACTTCAAATGGCACGCTCTTCTTTAGCTTCCAGCGCAGCATGGGAATGGCTTCTTTGGCGCTTCGTGGAAACTGATCGAAATGCTGTACGAATACCCGAATGACGGTGTCGGGCAGAAGCAACGCGGCAACTTCGTTCTTCGCGCGTAAACGATCGCAGATGCCCTGCATCGCAGCGCGCACCGCCGCAGCGTTGGCGATATTGGTCTCGACTGCCGACGGCACGATCGCGCCGGGCGGCAGCGCTTCCACGGCAAAACCGTCCAGCGCACCGGTACGGGTAAAGCGCGCGCCCGAAATGCGATCAGGAGCAATCTCGATAGCAATGGGAGGATGCGGTTGCGCTTCGAGCCAGAGCGCAATTTTCCGGACGAACGAGCTCTGGTAAATTCCCTGCCGGTATGTTCCACCTTCAGTCAACGAACGTCACCTTATTGATTTCGCGCAACGTGGTAATGCCCAGCCTGGCTTTTGCCAGGCCACTTTCCCGCAGCGTAATCATGCCCTCTTCGCGGGCAAAGCGCTTAATCTCCGAGGTCGGCCTTCTATCGATAATCATCTCGCGAATCCGGTCGGAAAGGTCGAGTAATTCGCAAATCGCCGTGCGTCCGTGATAACCCGTGCCAGAGCATTCCAGGCAGCCTGCTCCTTCACTGATTTGCGCGTTCTGCGCATCCTCGGGCTTCATGCCGGCTTCGCGCAGCTCGTCCTGCGAAGTTTTTTTCGGCCGCTTGCAATTGGGGCAGATGATGCGCACCAGGCGCTGCGCCATAATGCAATTCAGCGCGGACACGAAGTTGTAGGGCTCAACGCCCATGTTGATAAAACGCCCGATTACGTCAGTGACGTTGTTGGCGTGTACGGTGGTAAAAACAAGGTGTCCGGTAAGCGCGGACTGAATCGCAATTTGCGCGGTTTCCTGGTCGCGAATTTCGCCCACCATGATCTTGTCCGGATCGTGCCGCAAAATCGAGCGCAAGCCGCGTGCAAACGTCAGCCCCTTTTTCTCATTTACCGGAATCTGGGTGATGCCGCGCAGTTGATATTCGACCGGGTCTTCGATGGTGATGATCTTGTCTTCATCGGATTTGATTTCGTTGATGGCCGCGTACAGTGTAGTGGTCTTGCCGGAACCAGTCGGACCAGTAACCAGCACCATGCCATAAGGTTCGCGAATGTAGCGGCGAAAGCGGGCCATTTCGTCCTGCGAGAAACCAACCACGTCCAGGCTCAGGCTCTGAAATTTTTCTGAAAGTGTTTCCTTGTCGAGCACGCGAAGCACCGCGTCTTCGCCGTGACTCGCCGGCATGATGGAAACGCGCAGGTCAATAAAGCGGCCTTTGTACCTGACCCGAAAACGGCCATCCTGCGGGACGCGCCGTTCAGCAATATCCAGATCGCTTAGCACCTTAATGCGTGAGATGACCGCGGAGTGCCAGTCTTTCGAGATGGGCTGCATGGCGTGCTGCAATACGCCATCAATGCGGTATTTCACGGCTACTTCCGCGTCGCGCGCTTCGATGTGAATGTCGCTAGCTCTACGCTCCAGTGCGGTGAAAATGACCGTCTCGACCAGTTTGACGACGGGACTGCCGGTAGTGTCACGGGTGAGCCGGTCACCCGAAATAGTCTCTTCGGTATCTTCGTCGGCTTTGGTGACTTGCAGTGTGAATGCTTCCGTGGCTTGTTCGAGGACCCGCTGCGATTGCTCGGTGCGCTTCAGCAGGTCGCCAATTTGTTTTGCCGTGGCCACCCGGGGAGCAAGTTTTTTTCCCAGCAGCAGAGCAAGTTCGTCGCTGAGTAGAACCAGGCTGGGGTCGGCCGCCGCAATCACGAGCACGTTGTCGCGCTGTTCGATGGGCACGAAATTGTAGCGGAACATCAAGTCTGCTTGGATCGTTCGGAAAAGTTCCGGGTCAATGCGCTGTTCGCGCAAATCTATGAACGGTACGCGATAACGTTCCGCGAGGCGCCGGGCATTGTCGCGGTCGTGCTGTTCCTCGGCGGTAAAAATGATTGGCGCGATGGCCGGATTGTCTTGTGCAGTTCCCATAAGTTCCTAGTGACCAGCAGCTCCAGTGATCGAAAACGAAAAAATCGGCAAGTACAGCGAAATCAAAATGAATGCAACCAATATGCCCATGAAAATCAAGATTGCCGGCTCGATCAGCGACACCATTGCGGATAGCTTGATGTTCACTTCTTCTTCGTAAAATTCCGCCACGCTGGTCAGCATGGGAGCAAGCGCGCCGCTGGATTCTCCGACTTCAATCATATCGAGCGCCAGAGCAGGCATGATTTGCGTGGATGCCAAAGCGGCGTTAAGCGAGTCGCCCTCGCGAACCATTTGTGTCGCGCGGGTGATGGAGCCGCGCAGCAACGCGCTGTCCATCGAGTCAGCGGCGGTCTGCAAGCCTGCCACCAGCGGCGTTCCGCCAGTCAGAAGTGTCGCCAGAGTGCGGCAAAATTGCGCCACCTGAAACTTTAAACTGGTGTCCCCAATCAAAGGCAGCCGGAATTTGAGCCGGTCAAACGCCGCGCCACCTTCTTCCGAACGAGACCACAAGAATATTCCTACCGCAACCAGTATCATCCCGGCTAGAACACCCAGAATTGCGACGCGATAATCCACGGTCAGTGCGATCAGGATTTTCGTCGCTATGGGTAACTCCACGTTCATGTCGCGGTAAAGCTGTCCGAATTTTGGAACCACGAATGCCACCAGGTAGGTCACCACCAGGCTCGCGACGACTATCAGCAGAACTGGATATACCAACGTCGCAAGTATTTTCTTTCGGACTCCGGTGCTCACTCTCTGATACGCTATGTAATAGTCAAGAACGCCGGAGAGGTTGCCGCTCTTTTCGCCAGCAAGTATCGCTGTCGAATACACCTTGGAAAATACTCCCGACTCCTGAACAGCCTCCGAAAGCGACTTTCCCTCTCGGACCCGGTCACGCACCTGACCGATAATCGGGCGCAGCCTTGGATTAGCGGCCCGGTCGGTCAGTAAATCAAGCGCGCGCAAGATCGGCAATCCAGCTTTGATCAGCGTATTGAACTGCTGGTTCAGAATCAGAAAATCAGAGCCGCCGACCTGGCGAGAATTCCTTTGGCGCAGGAAGCCGCCAAGCACACCGCCACGGGTTTCGACCGAATACACGTACAGCCCGCGGTCGGCAAGCTTCTGGCGCGCTTCCGCTTGCGTCCCCGCAGCCTCGACGTGCGAAAAGACTCGGCCGTTGGCGTCAGCCACGCGGCAAACGAATTCCCCCATGACCCTCAGTGTACCTCATTTAAAAATATGCGGGATAGGCTGGAAGGGTTGGCCGTTTCCATACATGTACCCGGGCATGACTCTTAACACGCAATTCATGTTCTTGAGGTACGCGCTAACGTTCCGGCTTGCGCTCGTCAGGACCTGCACCGAAATCTCCGTCCACAATCACTATTCCTTTGGACGGCTGGAAGCCGAATTTGGAGGCCTGCAGCAGCGGGTCAAACTGCCAGTTGGAAAATCGGAATTCCACCTGCACGCCACCGGAATCAACCACCAGAATTCGAAGCAGTTCTCCGGTGCGCGGATTCACTTCGAACAACGCGTAAGCACGCTGAGCAGCCGAGGAAATCGCCGGCTTTGCGGATGCGGCCGAGACTGTGTCGTCAGATCCGCGCAGATTACATCGCAGTACAACACCTTGTGGTTGCAGTGCGCCGGATGAGTTCTCAAGAACGACGTTCTTGCAGATTCGCGAGACTTTCATTTCGCCCGCCAAAAGTGCAAGCGGAGTTCGCGAGTCCGAACTCCGATTGGCGCGCGCCCTTGTCACGGTGTGATCCGCCGGCACATAAAACCACGACCACTTGCCGTCCACGATGTAGAGGTTTGCTTCGGGAGATCCATACTCCCAGCGCATTTTGCCCGGTTTGCCGAAATACGCTATGCCGGCTTCGGAACGAACCACTTTCCCGCCATCATAGTAGGTCTCAAGAAAATTCGCTTGGAGCGTTTTTGACGAACGATATGTCGACTCGAAACGGTGAACCAACGTGGATACAGTCGGTGGTTTATCTTCCGGCGGCGGGAACCAGCCGGCAAACACTGAAATCAGAATCAGACCCAGCTTCATACGCTGAGTCTAGCATCCGGAGCGAGTTACTGTATCGGCGCGTCGGACGAACTTGCGACGCCAGTTGTGTTGTAACGCGTCACGTTGGTGTCACTGGAATAAAAACTGCGCTGGCCGGAATTTCCGCGCGAAAGAGGATCCACGTTAACGCTGTAATGCAGCGAAGGGGTCGAGGACGCGTCCTGGGTATAAGAAAAGATATATCCGCTTTTTGTGCCGCTCGCCAGATTCGGGTCGATGTAACAAGAGGCCGTAGCGGATCCGGGACAGGGACTTACGCCTCCGTCGCCCAGGTTCGCAAGGTTGGCTGAAAATCCAATCGCTGGAAATGCCGATGAGTACGATATTTCAGCAGTATTCAATGCATGCAGAGAAGCGGCCGCGGATGCTTCATTGGCTTGCATGCGCGCCCGCAATAGATTGGGGATAGCAATCGCGGCGATGATCAGAATAATCGCCACGACGATCAACAATTCGATAAGCGAAAAACCCTTCTGTGCCCGTTTCATGAAATGAACTCCGACCGATGCGAGCGATTCTTTCCAACCGTGGTCCTGATATCTTCACAGTCAAGGAGCATACGAAGGGCCAATTCGGCGAGAATGCACCTTCGTTTCTTGTTGATTCTATTACCTTTAGATATCCACTCTTCGGGTATTCAAACTCACCGCTGATCCTGGACCTTTTCGGTCAGATCGGGGACAACCGAACAACATTTTTCGTCACTGTCCCAAAAACAAAAGGCACGGATTCGAAATCCGTGCCCTCTGTTGTTCAGATCTGCGAAAGCACTCCAAAGCGATTTATTGCAGAGGAGAGTCAGACGACTTTGCACCGCTGGCCGAGAAGTAACGGATCACACCCGACTGGTCGGAGAAGAATCCGCGCGTTCCGGAGGTGTTCGGCGCAACGGGGTCGCCACCGACGGTATAACCCGTCAGAGGAACGCCACTGCCGACGGCGGTCATCGAGAACTGGTAGCCACTCTTGGTGCCGGCAGCCAGAACGCTGTCAATCAAGTCAGCAGAACTTGAAGTTGCAGCCGTCGCCGGAGCCAACTGAGCAAGCGTTTGGGGATAGCCGGCCGCCGGATAGGTGGTCGAATACGTTACTGCAGCCGTGTTGACCGAGCGAACGGAACCAACCGCAGACGCTTCGTTGGCCGCCATACGCGAACGGAGCAGGTTCGGGATGGCAATCGCCGCAATGATCAAAATGATCGCCACAACGATCAGCAATTCGATTAGAGAGAAACCCTTTTGATTCTTCTTCACTTTTTTATTCTCCTGAAAAGCTTTCTAAGATAGTTACGTTCCGAGGAACGCTGGTATGCCAGGACAATAGGCATGGCGCTGGCCATTCTTGTGGGCAAATTCTGAAAGGTTCGAAGGCCAGCTATACCGACTGTTATCAGCAGGTTGCGTGATCTCACCAGACCACCTTTCTGCGCAAAGGTTCTTCTAGCCCGCCCGTCTCTGAAAAAGTGACCTTTAATGGCGGTGCTCTTCACCATTAATTGGCGTGACTTTGATCACGGTTCCAATCAGAAACCCAGCCGCCCAAATTGAACCCAGCTACAGTCCGTGTTTTTTGGCGTAATGCCTGAACGACCGGTAGGTAATCTTCAATAGTTCTGAAGCACGTGTCCGTACGCCGCCCGATTTTTCCAGCGCCGCCATGAGATATCTCCGCTCGGTATCCGCAATTTCTTTTTCGAAATCAACGCCACCTTCCGGCAATCCCGCGCCAATACTCCCGACCGCCATCCCCGGCGTGCTCGCGTAACCGGCAATTCGGTCAGGAAGCACCCGCAGAGAAATCTCGTGGCCGGATTCCAGGGCAACTGCGCGCTCCATGGTGTTCTCCAACTCGCGTACGTTGCCAGGCCAATCGTAAGATTCCAGCTTTCGCACCGCTTCCGGCGAAATTCCCTCCACCGGCTTTTCCATGATCCGGCGGAATCGTTCCAGGAAGTGTCGCGCCAGCAGCGGAATATCTTCCTTTCGTTCGCGCAGCGAAGGCAATTGCACCGGAATCACGCTCAGGCGGTAGTACAAATCTTCGCGGAAACGCCCTTCGGCAATCTCTTTTTCGAAGTCCTTGTTAGTGGCCGCGATCACGCGGACGTCCACGTCCACCTCGTCATTGCTGCCCAGCGGCCGGATTTTGCCTTCCTGCAGCACGCGATAAAGCTTCACCTGCATGGTCAGCGTCATGTTTCCGATCTCATCCATAAACAGCGTGCCGCCGTGCGCCGCCTGAAACAAACCTTGTCGGTTTTCGTTCGCGCCTGTAAAAGCGCCTTTCATGTATCCGAAAAGTTCCGACTCAAGTAATGTCTCCGGAAACGCTCCGCAATTAATGGTAATGAATGGTGCTTGTGACCGTTGGCTGTTCTCGTGAATCGCGCGCGCCACAAGTTCTTTTCCGGTGCCGCTCTCTCCGGTAATCAGCACCCGGCTGGTTTGCGGAGCCACGGTCTGGATTAGATCGAAGATTGCGCGCATCTTAGGACTTTGCCCAATAATATTGTCCAGCCCCGTGAGCCGGCGCAGCTCCCTTCTCAGGTAACCCGCTTCTTTTTTCCATTTCAAGCTTTCGGTAACGCTGCGAACTGCGCGGCGCAGTTGGTCCACCAGGTCGTGATCCTTGATCACGTAGCGGTCCGCGCCGGCATTGATGGCCGCAATTGCCGTGTCCAACGTCGGCACTCCAGTCACCAGCAGAAAAAATGTACCTGGAGCAATCTCCTTCGTGAACGCCAATAAATCCACGCCCGTTTCGCCTGGCATGCGCACATCGGAAATCACGATATCAAAGATCTGCGATTCCAGTTTGCGCTTGGCCGATTCGACGTTGTTGGCGATTTCCACGCGGTGCCCTTCCTTGCGGAAGGTAATCTCCAGCAACTCGCAGATGGAGCGTTCGTCATCCACCACCAGGATGTGCGCCATCTCACGAACCGGTTCTTTAGCGGCTATCTTGGTCGCTTGCATTGATCCTCAGACAATACGCGGAAGTTCCACAATGAATTCCGCCCCTTTGTCTCTTTCTGAAATCACGCTGATATGCCCGCTGTGCGCCTGCACGATTTGGTACACGATGGAAAGCCCCAAGCCCGTGCCGCCCTCGAATCCCGACTGCAGCGGCTCAAATATTTTTAACTTCTGTGTGGCGTCTAATCCGATGCCGGTATCGCGGAAAGCAATCCTGAGCCATAGCGGCGTCACATCCAGCCTCACCGTGAGTTTGCCGCCGTCCGGCATGGCTCGCAACGCGTTTTCGCAAAGGTTCCAGAAGACTTGCTTGATTTTGCTGGCATCCACGCGCGCCTTCAATACTTTGCCGTTATACGCTCGCTCGATATGATACTTGGTACCAACCTCCGGCTTCTTCTCCATCAACATCAACGCATCATCCAGTAGCGTTCGCACATCTTCCTCGCGGAACTCGTAATTTTTCTCCCGGGAATAATTCAGAAAGTCCGTGATGATGCGGTTCAAACGCTCCGATTCCCTGCTGACAATTTGCACCAGATGTTGTTCATCTTCTTCAAGAGGCACCATGCGCCCCAGCTCCATTACCGCGCCCGCCATCGCCGTGAGCGGCTGGCGTATCTCGTGCGCAATCGCCGCGGACAGCCGCCCTAGCGCCGCCATGCGTTCTTTCGTGGCGACTTCCTGCTCCAACCGCCGCAAATCCGTCAAATCCTGAAAATTAAAAACGTACCCGCTGCGCCCTGATTCCCGCGAACGCAACAGGGAAACGCTGATTCCCAGAAATCGCTGCTTGCCGCTAGGTGTTTTGTAGTCAATCTCTTTACGTAACCCGGCCTTTTCCTTTCCAGTCATCAACCCCGGCAGCCAAAAATCACTGTTCCAGTCGCGCAACGACACTCCTCGCAATTCGTGGAAAGTTTTTTCCAGAATTTCTTCGCCGGTGCGGTTCAGCACTACGATTCGTCCTTCACCGTCGGTCGTCAACAGTCCGCCGCGCATCGAGTGAATAATATCTTGTGTGAAGTCTTGCAACTCCAGCAATTCTTCCCGTTTAGCGTCCAGTTCCTGACCTTTGCTACGTAACAAGTGCGAAAGCAAACTGGCAAGGTAGGCCACCGCCAGAAACCCCAGTCCGTGACTCACAAACCAGACTGCGATTGCTCCCTTCGATCCCAGAGCTATCCCCGATGCCGGCAGCTTCCCTACATAAACCAGCATCTCCAGCGCGAAGAGCAGCGCCAATGAGCCTGCAGCCGTCAGGAAAGTTCCTTGCCGCGTGAACAGAATGCTGCCGACGATAATCACCAGCAGGTACAGCGAAATAAAATAGCTGTCCTGAATGCCCGTCGTGTACACCACTCCGGTAACCACGATGATGTCGCACGCTACCTGCAGGCCGCCGTGCCAGCCGGCGTCGGGAATCCAGCGCACCAGGATTAACTCCAGGCTGCCGAGTATGATCCAGAAAATAATGATGGGAAGAAATAATCGGCTGGTGGCCTGTCCCGCGGCATACTGCGGCCAGAACATACCTACGGCCAGAATCAAAACAATCATCATCAGCCGGACGCGCGCCAGCCATTGCAACCACTCACGTTTTGTGCGCTGTGATTCCATCCTCAATCGATTCTACGCTTCCCGCAAAATCAGACGAGGGAAGACTGCCGTTGCCGGCCCGGCTTCCCTCGTGTCCCTGCTCCCCGCGCTTCGAACAACGCCCGGATTAATGCATGTCGCTGAGTTTTCCGATCAGCGAGAACAATGGCAAGTACATCGAAATAACCACGCCTCCAACCACGACGCCCAGGAACACGATCATCACCGGTTCCAATGCGGTCAACAGATCCTTCACCGCGGCGTCCACTTCTTCTTCGTAAAAGTCCGCGATTTTTTGCAACATCGCGTCCATGGCTCCGGTTTGTTCGCCTACCGCGATCATTTGCGTGACCATGCCAGGAAATACCTGTGAATCCTTCAACGGTTCCGTGAGCGACTTGCCTTCCTCCAGGGATCGCCGCACTTTAATCAATGCTTGCTCGACCACAGCGTTACCCGCGGTCTTCGCGGTGATGTCCAGACCTTCCAGGATGGGCACGCCGCTCGAGATCAAAGTTCCTAACGTACGAGTGAAACGCGCGACGGCGATCTTCCTCATCAGGATGCCGAGCACTGGGAGCTTTAATATGATCGAGTCCAGCACCAGTCTGCCGCCTGGCGTGCCGTACCAGGTTTTCAAACCCACGATTATTCCGGCCAAGGCGATCAAGAACAGGAACCCGAACCAGCTCCCGATCAAATTGCTCAGCGCCATCACGATCCGAGTAGGCAACGGCAGCGAAACTCCCAGCCCGGCAAACAATGTCGCGAAAATGGGAACCACTTTCCACAACAACAAAATAATGACGCCGCCGGCCACCGTTAACACGCCGACCGGGTATACCAGCGCGGATTTGACGGCGCGTTGCAATTTCACGTTCTTTTCGATGTAGGTCGAGAGTCTCTGCAGAATGGTGTCAAGAATACCGCCCGTCTCCCCTGCCTCCACCATGTTGGTGTACAGCGGGTCGAAAACCTTCGGCGATTGTTTCATGGCCGCAGAGAGCGTTGTGCCGCCTTCGACCGCCGCGCGCGTGTTGATCAGCACCTTCTGAAATGTCTTGTTCTCCTGTTGTGAGGCAAGAATTTCCAGACACTGAACCAGCGGCAAGCCGGCGTCGATCATCACGGAGAATTGCCGGGTAAAAATGGCCAGCTCCTTGGCGTTCACGCCGGAGCCGAAGGTCGGAAGATTAATCTCCCTGCCCTTTTCGCTCATCTTGGTCGCCGTGATCTGCTGGCGCTTCAGGAGATTTTGCAGTTCCCCCTTGTTCGTCGCCATCATCTCACCGGTGACGTTGCCCCCAGCTCGATTTGTTCCTCGGTACGTATAGACCGGCATTGTTTCCTCCTCGGTCGCTTAAATCTTCGCCGTTTTTTACCTGCCTCGAAGCTAGCCCGCGAAACTTTTTTCTACCGCTTGGTGCCTACCGGCACTCTTGCCGAACCTGCTGGTGCACTGGCAACTCCACGGTTAATCATGTCCTGCAACTCATCGGGATTCGATGACCGCGCCATCGCCACTTCCAGCGTGATCTGTTTCGCGAAATAGGTATTCGCAAGGCTCTGGTTAAAAGTCTGCATTCCCGATTGCCCGGTGCCAGTCTGCATCGCGGAATAAATCTGGTGAATTTTGTCCTCGCGAATCAAATTGCGAATCGCGGGATTGGGTACCAGAATCTCCATGACCATCGCTCGTCCGCGCCCGTCAATCCGCGGAATCAGCGCTTGGCAAAGTACCCCTTCCAGAACCATCGAAAGCTGTGCGCGAATCTGTGGCTGCTGGTGCGCCGGAAAAACGTCAATAATACGATTGATGGTGGACGCCGCTGAATTGGTGTGCAGGGTCGCAAACGTCAAGTGGCCGGTCTCGGCAATACGCAATGCCGCTTCAATCGTCTCCAGATCGCGCATTTCGCCGATTAGCACGATGTCCGGATCTTCGCGCAACGCCGCGCGCAGTGAATTCGAAAACGAGTGGGTGTCGGAATGAACTTCGCGCTGGTTGACCAGGCACTTTTTGTGATTGTGCAGAAATTCGATGGGATCTTCGATGGTGATCATGTGCTCGTCGCGTTCGCTGTTGATCTTGTCCAGCATCGCGGCCAGCGTGGTTGATTTACCTGAACCCGTCGGCCCGGTCACCAGAATCAGGCCGCGCGGCTTGTCGCACATGCTCTTCACGATTGGCGGCAGCCCGAGCGAATCAAATCCCTTGATTTCCCAGGGAATGGTACGAAATACCGCTGCCACCGCTCCGCGTTGATTGAAAACGTTGCCGCGAAAGCGCGCCAGATTTTTCAAGCCGAACGAAAAATCCAGCTCCAGGTTTTCCTCGAAACGGTGCTTCTGCGCATCCGTAAGCACGCTGTACGCCAGGGACTTGGTGTCCGCCGCGGTCAACGGCGGCATCTCCAGCGGACGCAGGTGGCCATGCACCCGCACCCGGGGAGCGCTGTTGGTCGTGATGTGCAAATCGCTTCCGCCCATTTCGATCATCTTTTTGAGCAGTTCGCTCAGCGTAATTCCAGACATCTTCGCGCCCTCTCATGCCCAGGGATTCGTAAGTACGAACCCTGAAACTCGTCTCTACAAAACCGTTTCGCGCAACACTTCTTCCATCGTGGTCATTCCCAGCGCCATCTTCACCAGTCCGCTGCGCCGCAGCGTCAACATTCCCTGCTCCACAGCTTTCTTTTTTAGCTCCAACGCCGACGCGCCCACCAAAATCAATTCTCGCAGCTCATCATTGATTTCCATCACTTCATACAAACCGGTTCTGCCCTTGTACCCGCCCTTGTTGCAGATGCTGCAACCCTTGCCGTGGTAAATCTTCGTGGTTTTCAACTCATCCTGTGTGTAACCCGCGTCCAACAGAACCTGTGGCGGCACTTCCAATTCTTCTTTGCAATTCGAACAAATCCTGCGCACCAGTCGCTGCGCGCAAATCAGGTTCACAGACGTGGCCACAAGAAATGGTTCGATACCCATGTTCATCAAACGGCTGATGGTAGACGGCGCATCGTTGGTGTGCAGCGTGGAAAGCACCAAGTGGCCCGTTAGCGCGGCTTTAACGGCAATTTCCGCCGTTTCAAAATCGCGAATTTCTCCCACCAGAATGATGTTCGGGTCTTGCCGCAAAAATGCCCGCAACGCCGCGGCGAAGTTCAACCCAATCTGCTCTTTCATCTGTACCTGGTTGATTCCGCCCAGCTGAAATTCGACCGGATCTTCCGCGGTCATGATGTTGGTGTCGACTTGATTCAGCCGCGCCACCGACGAGTACAACGTGTTCGTCTTACCGGAACCGGTAGGTCCCGTGACCAGCACCATTCCGTAGGGCTTCAAAATGCTGCGTTCGAATTTTGTCAGCGATTCCTGTTCGAATCCCAACTTGGTCATGTCCAACCGCAGGTTTTCCTTGTCCAACAACCGCAGCACGATCTTTTCGCCGTATAACGTCGGCACCGTTGAAACACGGAAGTCCAGTTCCTTTTTCTTTCCGTCAGCCTTGTACTTGATCATGATGCGGCCGTCTTGCGGCAAGCGTTTTTCCGCAATGTCCAGCTTGGCCATGATCTTCATGCGGCTGGTGATCGCGTCCTTGGTCTTTAAAGGCGGAGTCATCACCGTCTGCAACATTCCATCAATACGAAAACGCACTCGCAGTTCCGTCTCGTAAGGCTCCAGGTGAATATCGCTCGCCCCGCGCTTCACCGAATCCGTCAAAATCAGGTTGACCAGCTTGATGATCGGCGCTTCTTCGGCGGCTTTCTCGAGCGATGCGGCGTCCAGCTCGGTCTCATCCGACGCCAGCTCCAGCTCATCTTCCACCAAATCCCGCATGAGGTTGCTGAGCTCTTCGCCATTCGCGTGCGCCCCGCCGTAAAATCGCGAAATCGCATCGGCAATCGCCGATTCCGACGCCACCACCGGCTCCACATTGAACCCGGTCATGAACTTCACGTCGTCCATCGCGAATACGTTGGTCGGATCGGTCATCGCAATGGTCAGCACCGAGCCCACGCGCGACAACGGAACCACCTGATAGCGCAGCGCCGTATCCTGCGGAATCAGTCGAATCACGTTCGGATCAATTTCGTAATATTTCAGGTTGATCGAAGGCACGCCGTACTGCCGCGACAATACGCCAGTAATGTCATCGTCTGTGATGTAGCCCATCTTGGTCAGACAGCTTCCCAGCTTGCCGCCATTCGCTCGTTGATATTCGAGCGCTTTTTGCAGCTGTTCCTGAGAAATCAAACTCTCTTTGACCAGGATTTCGCCCAAACGGACCGACATCCGGGGTGCTCCAGACGGTAGTTCACTCACGGCTAAAAGTAACAAAACTTGTCACATGCTGGGTCGAGATTTTCGCCAGTCGTTCTAAAGTCGCTAACCCCTGTCCTCTCGGCCAGTGCCTGTACCTGCGACCTTCTACCCGCCTTGACTTGCCACTTTTCCGCCGTTATCGTGCCTTTACGATGGCTGCGACTCGCGCGATATCACGAAATGTTTCCCCATTAACTGTTCAGAACATAGTCCTATCGCCGCTGGCATCCTCCAATTCTTCCAACGGCAATTCACAAAGCATCGCCAGTGAATCGTCCGGACGTGAATTTGTACCGGCCTCACCGCTGCGCTCGTATTTTGACGCGCTCTTCGCGGCCCATGGCCCGCAGCACTGGTGGCCTGGCCGGAACCGCTTTGAAATTATTGTTGGCGCCGTGCTGACGCAAAACACTTCGTGGACCAACGTTGAGCGCGCCATTCGCAACCTTCGCGACGCACGCCTGCTCTCGCCGCAAGCCATCCGAGGGGTTCGCTGCAAGCGACTGGCGCAATTTCTCCGCCCCTCCGGCTACTTCCGCCAAAAAGCCAAAACGCTCAAGGCCTTGGTAAACTTCCTTTATGCCTCACACGCAGGCTCCCTCTCCCGCCTTTTCGCCACTCGCACCGACATTCTTCGCGCTCAGCTTCTCGGCCTTCGCGGCATCGGCCCGGAAACCGCCGACTCCATCCTCCTTTACGCCGGCAAACATCCCGTCTTCGTAGTCGACGCCTACACTCGTCGCATCCTGGAACGCCACGGTCACGCCCATCCGAAACTTGCCTACGACAAAATCCGTAATATGTTTGAGTCTGCTCTTCCCGTCGATCACCAACTCTTGAACGAATTTCACGCCCTCATGGTCCACACCGGCAAAAATTATTGCCGCCCCAGTGATCCACGCTGCTCACAGTGCTCCTTGTCCCGCTTTCTGCCACAATCAACTCTGTCCGCAACATGACTTCCACCACTTCCAGCCAGCGCCGCCGCCTCCTGCTCGCAGGAGTCGTGCTCACACTGCTGCTCGCCGCGGTCTTCACCCTCGGTTCTCTCGATACGCCCTTCGAACCCCGCAACTGGCGCGACGTTCTCACTCTCTACGCCGTTTCTTCATTCATTACCGCCGCTCTCATCGTCTTCGCCTTAATCCTTTCCCGCACCCTTCTTCGCCTGTGGGCCGAACGCAGCCGCGAACAACTCGGCGCTCGCTTCAAAACCAAAATGGTCGTCGGCGCCGTCGCCATCTCACTTCTTCCCGTAGTTTTTATGTTCTTCATGAGTTACTCGCTGCTGAATCGCACCCTGGCTCGCTGGTTTCCGCGTCCCATTGAAATCGCTTCTGAACAAAGTCACGCCCTGCAACAGGAAATGTCCCGCGCGGAATACGATCGTCTCTCACGGCTCGCAAGCATATGGGCGATCGATGAAAGCGTGCACCCCAGCGCGCTCACGACCACACCGGCCGAGCGATGCAACGTTGTGGATGCCTACTGGCAACTGTCTCCCAGCGGTTCAATAGAGGAATTCGATTACTGCGCCGGTAATCTTTTTGCTAGTCCCCAATCCTCTGAGAGGCTAAACGCGAAGCCTCCATCGGTAATTCAAAAACTCCCCAGCGGCGCCGAGGTTTGGCGCGGAGCCGGAGCCTTATACCTCACCGGGCACTCGCCGCAGAACATACACGGCTCCATCTATGTTGCGCGCACCGTTCCCGCCGATTTCCTTGATCGCCTGAACGAAATTCAAAAACAATCCCTCGCCTACGATCAGGAAAAGCAGCATCTCCGGACATTGAAGCGCCAGCTTCTGCTGATCTTGTCGCTCTTCACGGTAGTGCTGCTTTCTTCAGTACTCTGGCTCGCTCTGTACCTGGCTAAACAAGTCACAGTGCCCATCCAAGCTCTAGCCGAAGGCACGCGCGAAATCTCCTCTGGAAATTTCGATTACCAGGTCCCCGAACAAACCCACGACGAACTCGGCGTTCTGGTCCGTTCCTTCAACACCATGACCACCCAGCTCCGCGATTCCCGTTCGCAGATCGACCAGTTCACGCGCAATCTTCAACAAGCCGTGCAGGAACTCGAGCGCCGTCGTCAGCTCATCGAAACCGTTCTGGAAAATATTCCCACCGGCGTTCTATCGCTCGATCCTGATGGCAACATTCTTCGCGCCAATCCAGCGGTCATCGAGCTTTTCGGCGTCACAGCCAAAAACGCCCGCACCATCGAAGATCTCTTCGGCGCGGAGGACGCTCGTGCCATCCGCTATCTATTCCGCCGTGCCCTGCGCACCGGCGTTGTTTCCCGGGAGCTCGAAATCGTCGCCGCTGGCCGCTTGATGCACGCGGCGGTCACCGTCAGCTCGCTCGGGCCACGCCGCGCCAACTCCGGTTTCGTTCTGGTACTCGACGACCTCACCGAACTCCTCCGCGCGCAAAAAGCGGCCGCCTGGCAGGAAGTTGCTCGCCGCATCGCTCACGAAATAAAAAATCCGCTCACTCCAATCCAGTTATCCGCTCAACGCTTATCTCGGTATCTGGAAAAGCGAGCGGAATCCGGCGATTCCGCTGCTCGCGATCCCGAACTTACCCGCCTCGTTGAAGAATCCTCGCGCCTCATCGAACGTGAAGTCGGCACGCTGGCCGCTCTGGTCAACGAATTCTCGCAATTCGTCCGTTTCCCATCCGCCAAATTTGATTCCGCCGATGTCAACAACATCGTTCGCGAAGCCATCGAAGTCTTCGCTGGTCGTCTCGACGGCATCACGCTGACCACTTCTTTCGCCGCACACGCACTCTCGATTCGCGCCGACGCCCCGCTGCTCCGCAGTGTCATCGTCAATCTTATCGACAACGCCGCCGAAGCCTTGGAGTCATCCCTCGTCAAAAACATCTCCGTCGAAACTCGCTCGAAACCCGATCTCGACTCTGTCGAAATCGTTGTTTCCGACACTGGCCACGGCATCTCTCCACGAGACAAAGACAAACTCTTTCTTCCACACTTCTCCACCAAAGACCGCGGCACCGGCCTCGGTCTCGCCATCGCCGCCCGTATCGTCGCCGAACACGGTGGCGGTCTTCGCGTCGAGGACAACTCCCCCGTCGGCTCCCGCTTCATCCTCGAACTCCCGGCAGCGGACTCTGTTCCCGCTCAACTCACGGGCTGAAAACTCCGATGACCCAGACTCGCGCCCGAGTAACCCTCGTGGTGCGCGAATATGATGAAGCGATTGCGTTCTTCTGGGGAGAAGTTTGGATTCCAGCTGCTCGAGGACAGTGCCCTCAGCGGTGGAATGCGCTGGGTAGTCGTCGCGCCGGACGGTCCCGTAAGTCTCCGGCTGCTTCTCGCTCGCGCCTCAACTCCGCAGCAAATCCGCGCGACCGACAACTTTTGGACTGATTACCGCGCCATGCAGTCGCGCGGCGTGAAGTTTCGCAAAACTGCCCGCGAAGAATCCTACGGAACCGTCGCAGTCTTCGAAGACCTCTACGGCAGCAAATGGGACCTGCTGATGCCTTCTGGCGCAAGCGGCTCCGGTTGATTGCGTCTCGATCCCTAACATGTTTTCGAGCAACCTTTGCGTCCTTCCTTCTGCTTGCGCTATTTTGTATGGGAGCTTAATCCGTTATGGCACCTCGACCCCACATCCTCATCGTTGACGACGAAGCCGGCATTCGCGAATCCCTTTCCGCAATCCTCACCGACGAGGGCTATATCGCCGAATCGGCCGAATCTGCGGAACGGGCTCTCGAACGCACGGCCCACGGTGGCCTCGACGTCATTCTCCTCGACGTTTGGCTTCCCGGCATGGATGGCCTCGAAGCTCTCAGCCGCATCCAGACCATGCCCCACCCTCCCGCCGTCATCATGATCTCCGGCCACGCCACCATCGACACCGCTGTTCGCGCCACAAAGCTTGGCGCTTTCGACTTCATCGAAAAACCTCTCAGCCTGGAAAAAATCATCGTCCTCGTACGTAACGCCGTGCAGCAGCGCCGCCTCGAAGACGAAAATCAGACTCTCCGCTCCGCCCTCGGCCAGCGCACACAAATCCTCGGCGACAGCATTCCCATGAAAGCCTTGCGCCAGCAAATCTCGGTCACCGCTCCTACCAACGGCCGCGTCTTAATCTTCGGGGAAAGCGGCACTGGCAAAGAACTCGTCGCCCGTTCGCTACACGCCGCCAGCCTGCGCAACAAAGGCCCTTTTGTTGAAGTGAATTGCGCGGCTATCCCTGAAGAACTCATCGAGTCCGAACTCTTCGGCCACATCAAAGGCAGCTTTACCGGGGCCAGCGATGACAAAGTCGGCAAATTCCAGCAGGCCGATGGCGGCACCCTGTTCCTCGACGAAATCGGCGACATGAGCCTGCGCACTCAGTCAAAAGTTTTGCGCGTCCTCGAAGAGCAGCGCTTCGAACCAGTCGGATCCAACCAAACTTCCCGCGTGGATGTCCGCGTAATCGCCGCCACCAACAAAGATTTAGAACAGGAAATCCTGCACGGGCGCTTCCGTCAGGATCTTTTCTACCGCCTCAACGTAATTCCCTTTTTCGTAGCGCCACTCCGCGATCGCACCGCGGACATCCCGGTCCTCGCTCGCCACTTCCTGAATGAATTTAGCTCTGCCTACGGCAAAAAAACCCGCGAACTCAGCGAAGGCGCTCTCGAAATCCTCTTGCGCTACCCTTGGCCCGGCAACGTGCGCGAACTTCGCAATTTAGTCGAGCGCCTAGTGATCGTCTGCCCGCAAGTTCGCATCGAGCCGCATCATCTTCCGCCAGAACTTTTCCGCGGCGTGGTCGAAAGCACCCAGCAACCCTACGGCACCCTGCACGAAGCCCGCAGCGCCTACGAACGCGAATTCATTCTCCGCAAACTCCAAGAAAACCGCTGGAACATGACGCAAACGGCTGCCGCCATCGGCCTGGAACGCTCCCACCTCTACCGCAAAATGAAAACCCTCGGCATAGCCGCCCCTGACTAATCCCGCGATCCTTCGCGTGACCCTCTTCTCTTTGTAGAGGCCGACCTGAAGGTCGGCTCTCCGGTAGCACAGCCACTCCTGCGATGTCGCCCGCACTAGCAACTTACCTCACGTAACCGAACCGCAAATTTATCCGTCTTAATACCAAGACAAGGGAGAAACCCATGCGAACCGCCCTGGTACTGTTTTCCTTCCTAGTCTTCTCTAGTTTCACTCAAGCTCAAGATGACGCTGCCGCGCAAGCTGCTCAAGCAGCCCAGCAAGCCTCCGTGCAGGCCATGCAAGCCAGTCAACAAGCCATGCAGGACGCCATGCGCGCCAACCAGCAAGCCAGCGATCAAATGACCCAGCAGATGATGAACAATCTCGACGAGGCGACCCGCAACGCCCAAGCCGCTCCAGTCATCGGTTTCACCGCAAAACCAAAAATCTCCGTAAAACCGGGCGGTCACGATTCTCCCATCACCGTCAAACTCAGCGACTCCACTCGCGGCGCAATCATGTACTACACGACCAACGGCTGGACTCCTACCATCTCCTCGCATCGCTACATCGGCCCTATCACGATTGCCTCCACCACCAACCTGCAGGCCATCGCTATCGCGCCGTATCACGTTCGCAGCCTGGTCGCGTCCGCTGTTTACACTTTTCCGAATTCTGCCCAACAAGCCTCTGCTGCCCCGTCGCAGAATCCTGATTGCATCCCCGTGCACCTGGCCTTCGCGCAGGACGTCTCCTCAAAGACCGCCGAAATCGGTGACAAGGTCCTGCTCACGCTCGCTGAAGATCTTTCCGTGAACGGAGTGGTGATCGCTCACCAAGGAGATTCCGCCACCGTCACCATCACCCAGGTCGAAAAAACCGGAGCAGGGGGCGCTCCCGGCGAACTCGATTTCCAGATTGATCCTCTGCATACCTCTCTTGGCTTGCTAAATTTGCGCGGCGCCGCGACTCTCGAAGGCCAGGCGTCCCTCCCAAACGCCACCGCTCTCATTCCCGTCGTTGGCCCGTTCACCCTTTTCCGCCACGGCAAAGACGCCGACATCAAAACCGGAACACCCTTTACCGCCGATCTGACCCCACCCACACTAAACGTGGCAGCACCATAGGATGGACGCCATTTCAACGTCGCTCCTGCCGATCAGGACTACCCTCATTTTTATTTTAGGTTATAGTATTATATAGTTATACATTTAAAGACAGGTGCTCGCTGACCGAATGTCTGGACATTGCAGCCCCGGCAAGAACAAAACCTCCTGTTACAAATTGCCAAGCCCTAAGCTGCTTGCTTTCATACTCTTCGCTTTTGATAGGTCATTAACTATTTGTTTTCAATAACTTAGGGACAGCCAGGGACGGGAGGAGGCTCCGGTCTCTTTCTCGGCAAATCACTTCTCGCTCTCGTCCGCTCCCAGCGCTTCCATCTGCGTGTGCCAGTCCAACTCCCGCACCGCCATGGGATTCTCGCGCCAGTTCTCCGCAACCTTCACGAACAATCCCAGATAAATTTTCGAATTCAAAATTTCTTCCAGCTCGATTCGCGCTTGCGTCCCGATTTTCTTTAACATATCGCCCTTGCGCCCGATCAGAATCTTCTTCTGCGAAGCGCGTTCCACCGTCAGGGTCATCTCGATGCGCAACATCTTCGGAGTCTGTTCCCACTTCTCCACCGTCACCGCCAGCGCGTGCGGCACTTCGTGATACGTCAGGGCAATCGCTTTTTCGCGCACAATCTCACTGGCCAGAAACCTTTCCGGCTGATCGGTAACCTGATCTTCCGGAAAGTACGCCTCGCCCTCCGGCAACAGCTTAATCACTTCTTTCACCAGCGCATCGCAGCCTTCGCCCTTCATCGCGGAAATCGGCACAATCGCGGCAAAGTCCTGCGCCTTGGCAAACGCCTCCAGCATCGGAGCCAGCTTCGGCCGCGGCA
>Ga0137403_10002277_pt1 | contig 23586 bp, 23 predicted proteins | sample CZOMad2_1_16fung_FD_122057 | JGI IMG/M metagenome (GOLD analysis project Ga0137403, IMG submission 122057) | Vadose zone soil fungal communities from Angelo Coast Range Reserve, California, USA - CZOMad2_1_16fungal (Hybrid Assembly) | ecosystem: Environmental > Terrestrial > Soil > Vadose zone...
GGATTGCTAGGATCCGGTGCGACGCAGAGAAACACTGCCTCAAACGGATAGAACAGAGGGAAAGATTCCGTGGTACGCACCCAGTTGTAGTCACCGCCAAAGCTGAAGGTGTGTTTTCCTACGTTTTTCGTGAGATTATCCACGAGCTCAAATCGGCCCTCCCTGTAGAAATCTGGATTGCCGCGGTTCACGCCGATGGTGAATTGGTTCGCTATTTCCATGTGGGGGATTGAACTCGCGGTGGCGAAATCATAGTTACGGTGGGCATACTGAATGCGGAGTTCGTTCACCAGCGATGGGGTAAATGTCGTCGAGAGATTGCCAACGATCGAGTGGTCCTTGTCGTTGTTGTTTTTGAAACCAGATGGCAAATCGAAACCATCGTTGAGCGGCGAATAGTTTTTGAGATTACCGCTATTGAAGAAGTAGCGGATGAAAAGGTTGTTCTTCTCATTGATACTATGGTCCAGCCGGACCAGCAAGTTGTCATAGTCGGTGTTGCGGGTAACGTTTAAGTTATCCACGGGAACTCCGATCCCATTCTCGAACGCTTGGATGGCGTCAATGCTATTCAAGATGATCGAGTTGTAATACGGAGACTCACGGCGGCGCTGGCCTTCGTAGTTCCCGAAGAAAAAAGTCCTATTCTTAATGACGGGCCCGCCCAAGGTAAAGCCATACTGGTTCTGACGCAGCTTGTTAAGTTTTTTGCACCCACCGGAAGATAAAACACCTGGGGTCGCACACGACGACGGATCCGACGAGGCGAGAATGCTGCCAGCATCCAGCTTATCGTTGCGGAAGTATTCGTACGCCGATCCGTGAAAATCGTTCGAACCACTCTTGGTGATGATATTGACGATGCCGCCCACAGCCCGGCCAAATTCCGTGCTGTAGCTGCTGTTGATCACACGGAATTCGCGTACAGCTTCCTGCGAAGGCGTGTACTTCTGTACCCCTGAGGCGGTGGAAATGTTGTCCGCGCCGTCCACGGCAATAAAGTTGTAATGAATATTCTGGCCCGCGAACGACAACTTGGTCACCGGTTCGATAATTACATCGGTGCTGCCCGACGTGGTGTCGCCGATTTTCACCCCCGGGGCCAAGAGTGCGAAATCGATGAACTGGCGTCCATTTACCGGAAGATTTTCGATTTTCTGCTCATCAATCACAGAGCTGACCATCGTCCGCGTGGGTTCGGCCACCTCACCGACATCCTGCACCGTTACCTCTTGAGCGATCTGCCCGACGGCAAGGTTAAAGTCCACATTGCCGCTAGCGCCAATATCAAAGTGGACTCTCTTCGCCTGCTTCTGGAACCCGGATTTCTCTGCCGTAACGGTATAGTCGCCGACGGGCAGCGCCGAAATCTGATAGTCGCCAGTGGCCGATGCGGTGGCAGAGCGGGAGAATCCCGTCGCTGGGTTCGTCACCGACACGTTTGCTTGTGAAATTGCCGCGCCCGTGGTGTCATACACCCGGCCTTGAATAGTCACCGTAACAACCTGCGCGGAAAGCGACGAAGCCGTCAGAAAAACAACCAGCAACACGGCCAGGCGCACATTGCACAAACTACTCTGGGCGCTTGTTGTTGTCATGCCTGCATCCTCCCTGTTGGCGCCACCGCCAACGCTTGGTTCAGATCTTCTGTTTTCCATTGGTCCCGGAATTGTGGCCCCCCATAATCCGGCTCAATCTTGATTCCGAATCATCCAGATGCTGCGCCAGCAGCGCAGCACATTGCTTAAGCTTGCCCGCCGACAAAAGCTGATACAACCTCCGGTGAGCCGGAACCAGTCTTCCGGGATCGTCATGACCGCGATCCACCAGCACCATCCCCATGCGCAGCTCGCCAATCAGCTTTTGATAAAAAGACTCCAGACGCCGGTTGCGGTGGAAGCGGATCAGCAAAGTGTGAAACTGCAAATCGAATTCGACGGCACGCACCCAGTCCCGATCCTGCACCGCTTGCTCATAGCCCTCAAAGGCATTTTTCAACTCGGGCAGCACATCGGCGTTGTTTGTATTGGCTGTCAGCACCGCCGGGATTTCCAGCATCCGGCGCAGGTGATAAATCTCCTCGACATCTTTCAGAGAGAGCTGGGATACGGCGACGCCGCGATGAATGCTGCGCTTGAGCAGCCCTTCGAGAGACAGAATGCGCGTGGCTTCTCGCATCGTGTTGCGCGAGACGCCGAGAGAAGCTGCCAGAGGGACTTCCTGCAGTGGCATTCCCGGGCGCAGCTCGCCTTTCAATATTCGCTGGCGCAGGATGGACGCGACCTGATCCGCGACACTGACCCGGTGAATCTGCGAGCGCTCCATGAGAATGTAGACTAGGAACGGAACGCGAAGTCGCGCGCCATCTTGCTCCCTCTTTGTTCACGTTGTCAAGTGTTGAACAATTCAACGGCTCTGTGTAAATCTAACTCACTCTGGGCGGCACTGGCAGACTTACTCGCTCGGAGTGCCTACGGCGGAGAACACATCCGTAGCTCCATCGCCTGTGCACGGAGCGTCGAGCTCTCATGTATGATTCGGGCGGTTAAAATTGAATTGCACGAAACACTCAACGAGTGTTTCACGGCGAATCAGGTGAATTCTTGGCATTAGCTCATACCATTACTCGGCACGGCTCAGTCTTGGACCTACTGAATCCGGCGCCACTTTCGCGCGAGCAGGCTTATCGCCTGATTGGCTGCCGAGATGATGAGGTTCCCTCGCTGCTGGACGCTGCGGTTCGCGCAAAGGAACGCTTCAAACCTGAGATCATCACCTACTCCCGCAAAGTCTTTATTCCTCTAACGAATCTTTGCCGCGATTACTGCGGGTATTGCATCTTCCGGCGCGATCCAGGGGAGCCGGGCGCACACACCATGACTCCGGATGAGGTGTTGGGGGTAGCCCGAGCCGGTGAGAAGTTGGGCTGTACCGAAGCGCTCTTCAGCCTGGGTGATAAGCCAGAACTGGCGTTTCCCGAAATGCGGGAGACTCTGCGACGACTGGGATATAAATCAACGCTTCACTACCTGGAAGCCATGTGTGAGCTGGTGTTACGCGAGACCTCGCTGCTGCCACACCCAAATCCCGGTCTGCTCAGCGCTGAGTGGATTTCGCGCCTGGCCGCAGTTTCGCCCAGCATGGGATTGATGCTGGAGAGTACCAACGCGTCCCTGCTGCAAGCGGGTGCAGCTCACGATAATGCTCCTGACAAAGTCCCGACCAAGCGGCTCCGTACGATTGAAGAAGCAGGCAAGCAAGGGGTTCCCTTCACCACTGGCCTGCTGATCGGGATCGGCGAGACCGCAGAAGATCGGGTGGATACGCTGCTGGCGATTCGTGAACTGCATCGCCGTTACGGCCATATTCAAGAAGTGATCGTGCAAAACTTCCGGACTAAGCCAGATATCCCAATGCACGATTGCCCGGAGCCTAGCCGTGGCGAAATGCTTCGCTGCGTTGCCGTGGCGCGCCTTCTCATGCCGGAAGTCAACATCCAGGCGCCACCGAATCTCTCCGCGCCTTATTATGACGAGCTGCTCGATGCTGGCATTAATGACTGGGGCGGCGTGTCCCCCTTGACCCCTGATTTCATCAATCCGGAAAAACCCTGGCCACATCTGGAACAATTGAAGTCACGAACTGAGGCGAAGGGCTACAGCTTGCGCCAGCGGCTTCCGGTTTATCCTGAATTCTTGAATCGAGTGATTGGGAAAGCCGGTCTGCTGGCCGACAGAACGAAAGCAGTCGCGGACGAAGAGGGCTACGCACAGGTGACGGTTCAATGATCGTCGTACTTACGGGTGGTACGGGCGGAGCGAAATTTGTTGACGGCCTGCGGCAAGTCGTATCGGCAAAAGAACTTACGGTCATTGTCAACACCGGGGATGATCTCGAGTGGTGGGGCCTGTATGTCTCACCCGATGTCGATTCCATCACTTACGTTCTCGGCGGCCTGCTCAGTAACGAGCGCGGCTGGGGAGTGAAGGGCGACACGTTTTTCTGCCTCGAGACAATGGGGCGACTTGGCCAGCCGATTTGGTTCCATGTCGGCGACCGCGACCTGGCGGTACACCTGCTGCGTTCGAAACTGCTGTCCGAGGGAAAGACGTTAGCGCAGGCCACGACTGAAATTTCACGAAGTCTCGGAGTGCAGGCGCGCATTCTTCCGATGAGCAATTCGCGGGTGGAAACGCGGGTTGACACCCCCGCCGGGGAACTCAGCTTCCAGGAGTATTTCGTGCAGCGCTGGTATCAAGATCCGGTCAATTCGGTTGGTTTCGCCGGCGCTGCCGATGCGGAACCAGCGCCGGGAGTGATAGATGCCATCATGTCAGCGAGCGTCGTGCTGATTGCGCCGAGCAACCCCATCAGTAGTATCGGTCCGATTCTTAGCGTGCCGGGAATTAAGGAGGTTCTGCAGCGAACCCAGGCGCGTGTTGCAGCCGTTAGTCCAATTGTCGGCGGAGCCGCTGTTTCTGGACCGGCGGGAATTCTAATGGCGGCTCAGGGGTTGCCGGTCTCGATTGCGGGAGTAGCGCAAGCATACAAGCCTTTTCTGGACGTATTGATCGTCGATGGCCGTGACACACAAGCGGCCGAGGAGCTTCGGCGCTCTGGACTGCGCGTGCACTGCACCAACACTCTCATGCGAACCACAGCAGAAAAGGTGGAGCTGGCACGAACAGTTTTGTCGCTGGTTAATCGTGAAGCTAGGGTGCAGCAAAGCGCAAACAAGTTCTGATTTCTGGCCTGGCATGCCGCAGTGTAAATATCCATGATTCTGGTTCCGGTTAAAAATCTCGAGAATGCCAAGCAGCGACTAGCTTCCGTGCTTGATCAGGGTACGCGTACAGAATTGGCGCAGGCAATGCTTCATGACGTGCTCGATGCGCTTGCTGCGTGCTGCAGCAATTCAGAAGTCAGCCTTGTGACTAGTGATCCGTTTGCTCTTAATCTCGCCCAAACATTTAGTTTCCAAATCATACCCGATGCCACAAATCGCAGCGAAACGGATGCGATCGCGATGGCAACTCAGCTCTGCGAGTCACGAGGCGTGGAGAGCACGCTGGTGATTCCGGCGGATATTCCGCTGATTCAGCCGTCGGAAGTGACGGCAATTTTGCAAGCTGCTCCTGAAAAAGGCTCTGTGCTGGTTCCTGCTGCGGACGGCCGTGGGACTAACGCAATTTTTCGCCGCCCAGCAGCCCTCTTTCCGTTGCGGTTCGGTAATGATAGTTTCAAGCCGCATCTCGCGGCTGCGCGCGCCACCGGGAAGCCGTGCGTCGTGCTCTCATTGCCTGGGATCGCGCTCGATATCGACAAACCCTCGGATCTTGCTGTTCTTGCGAGTGCTCCCGGGGAAACTCGCGCGCAGCATCTCATCCGGCAGTGGAACGTGAGCGAGCTGCCTGTGGCAGCGAATGAATGAAGACGCAGGCGAGCTGCTGTCAGGATTTGCGGATAATTCCGATCCCTCTCGACGATGAGATCAAGTCTGGAGATTCGGTTACAGACAAGATACTGGACGGGATGAAAGGTCAAAACTTAGCTCTCATCCCAGGTGATATTTTCGTGGTGAAACACAAGATCGTTTCCAAAGCAGAAGGCCAGATTGTAGAGCTCGCGAAAATCAAACCGTCGGCTTCTTCCCGCGTGTGGGCACGCCGCTACCGTCTTGATGCGCGAGTCATCGAACTGGCGATGGCACAGAGCCGGCGTGTAGTTCGCCGCAAGCAGGGAGTGCTGATCACGGAAACGCGGCACGGCCTAATTTGCGCCAATAGCGGCGTGGATGTTTCGAACGTCGATGGTGGCCCCCGCGCTTTGCTACTTCCTAAAGATCCAGACCGCTCGGCTGCCGAGGTTCACCGCGAGCTGAAAAAACGTTTGCACCTTTCGATTCCTGTGATCATCAGTGACAGTTTCGGGCGTCCATGGCGCGAGGGATTGACCGAGGTTGCAATCGGCGTGGCAGGAATGAAGCCGCTGGAGGATTATCGAGGGCGTCGGGATCCGCGGGGTTACAAGCTGCGGGCGAGCGTTGACGCAGTTGCTGATGAACTGGCTTGCGCAGCCGGCCTGGTTTGTGGCAAGTTGGCGCGCACGCCCGCGTGCATCATTCGCGGATTCAAGTATCGTGCAGGACGCGGGAGCGCTCGCGAACTGATTCGGCCTGCGACGAATGACCTGTTTCGCTAAACTTGAGTGTCGGGATGGCACGGAGTTTGATTATGAGCAAGTCTGGAATTCATGAGCTGGAGAGCTTTCCCTTACTTGACTGGCACGATGTCGCTCCGCATCTTTCGCCCCAAATTCGTAGCGCGCTTGAGCACGTCCTCGAAATCCAGGACGGTTCCGTGCTCTCCCGCGAGCAAAGCCTGGCCTTAGCAAATGCTGAAGGGGGCGACCTGGTTGGCCTGCTGGTTGCTGCCGACAAGCTGCGCCGCGAACTCGTGGGCAACATCGTTACCTATGTGGTAAATCGGAATATAAATTTCACCAACATCTGTTTTGTGGGATGCAAATTCTGCGCATTCAGCCGCGGACCTCGGGAATCTGACACCTATTTCTTGAACTTGGAGCAAGTCGCGGCAAAGGCCGTTCAGGCGTGGCAAGTCGGCGCCACTGAAGTCTGCATTCAGGGCGGGCTTCCACACGGTCTGCCGCCGTTCTACTATCGTGACATTCTGCGTGCGGTAAAGGGAGCCGTGCCGGGTATGCACATCCACGCTTTCTCTCCGATGGAAATTGTTTACGGCGTGGAACTGACAGGAATGGTGTTGGAAGATTATCTTCGCATGCTCCGCGACAACGGCCTCGATACGTTGCCGGGAACGGCCGCGGAAATTCTCGATGATGATGTGCGTTTCGTGCTATCGCGCAACAAACTTTCAACCGAGCAGTGGAAAGAAGTTATCCGCACCGCCCACCGCTGCGGAATTCGTAGCACCTCGACATTGATGTATGGACATGTGGAAACTCCCTCTCATTGGGTAAATCAGCTCTTACTTTTTCGCGAGATTCAAGAAGAGACCGGGGGCTTTACCGAATTCGTCCCGCTCGGTTTCGTGCACCAAAACACATTGCTTTTTCACCAGGGTATTGCCCGCCCCGGCCCAACGCTCGCTGAGCATTTGAAGATTCATGCTCTGTCGCGAATTCTGTTGGCGGGCGCGATCAATAATGTGCAGGTGTCCTGGGTAAAACTGAATCGGCAGCTTTCGCAACTTTGCCTGCATGCCGGGGCGAATGATTACGGCGGGACTCTGATGGAAGAAAACATTTCGCGAGAAGCAGGAGCTACCGCGGGCCAGTACACGAGCCCTGGGGAATTTCAGTCTCTAATTCTAGAGGCTGGGCGGATTCCCGCCGAGCGCAACACTACCTACACGCGCATCAACATAAGAATACCGAGCGAGCAATTCATATTTGAGCAAGCCCTTGAGCCGGAGTTCGCATAACCCGGAGTTCGCATAGCCCAGACCATAACAATGACGCGCTCCATTGCGGTGCTCGGCGGCACAGGTCCTGAAGGTTTTGGCCTTGCACGGCGCTGGGCCAAGGCGGGCGAGAAAATCATCATCGGCTCACGTGATGCCAAACTAGCGCGAGAGGCGGCAGAAAAGATCAAGGCTTCCATCCCGGATGCGCAAGTCTCTGGCGATGAAAACAGCGCTGCCTGTGCTGCAGCCGATTTAGTGGTGCTCACGATTCCATTTGAGGGCCACGCCGCGCTGCTGAAGCAGATCAAACCGGTGATTCGGCCAGACGCCATTGTTGTGGATGCCACAGTGCCATTGGCGGCTAGCGTCGGCGGGCGCGCGACTCGCACGCTGGGAATCTGGCAGGGCTCCGCAGCGCAGGAAACTGCTGAGATTTTGCCCAAAGTCGCTGTAGTCGCGGCTTTCCAGAACATTGCCGCTGACCTTTTAAATGGCGATGGCCCCGTAGAATGCGATGTGATCGTTTGCAGCGATGATGCGAATGCGGCTCAGTCCGTGCGTATGCTTGCTGCGAGGATTCCCGGCGTGCGTGCCATTGATGGCGGCAAGCTGGAAAACGCGCGCATTCTCGAGCAAATCACAGCGTTGCTGATCGGTCTGAACATCCGCCACAAGGGCCACAGCGGGATTCGCATCACCGGCTTGCCAGACCAAGCGTATAACTCGTAACTTTGCCGTTCCGACGGTGAGTTTCGCGGTCACGAATCGGTATGAACGATCCTCCCGATCACGTCATTCAATTTAAGAATGTATCGTATCGTCTGGAAAATGGATTGGAGCTCCTTCACAACCTAACGCTCGAAATTGAACGTGGCGAAACTCTCGTGCTCCTCGGCCGCAGCGGCTCTGGCAAAACCACCACGCTCAAACTCATTAACCATCTACTTTCCCCGAGTGCGGGAGAAGTCTTAGTTGACGGCCGCTCTATTCGCGATTGGGATTTGATCCGGCTCCGGCGAATGATTGGTTATGTGATTCAAGAAGTGGGGCTGTTTCCTCATTTCACTGTCGAGCGCAACATCGCGCTCGTGCCGCAGCTTGAAAGATGGCCGGCAGAGCGCATTAGTCAGCGTGTGCAAGAGCTCTTGCGACTGGTCGGGCTCGATCCTCAACTGGCCTCTCGGCATCCTCGTGAGCTTTCGGGTGGACAGCGCCAAAGAGTGGGCGTTGCCCGCGCTCTGGGCGCCGATCCGCCAATTCTCTTGATGGACGAGCCTTTCGGCGCGCTCGATCCCATCACTCGCGCCGAACTGCAGCGAGAATTCCTCGCCTTACAGAATCGACTCCGGAAGACTGTCGTATTCGTGACCCACGACTTGCGCGAGGCGCTGCTGCTCGGAACGCGTATCGCACTAATGGAAGCGGGGCGGTTGGTTACTGTGCAAGCTCCCGATCAATTTGTGCACTCCCCTGAACCAATAGTTGCGGCATATGTGAACGCCTTCGGAACCGACCTCAAGCGAGGCGCCTCATGAACCTCTGGCAATTTGTCCTGCAAAATCACACAGAAATTCTGGAACTAACGCTGGAGCATCTGTGGCTTGTGGCTATATCCACTGTGCTTGCGGTGCTGATCGGAATCCCGCTGGGAATTCTGATCACGCGCCGGCCTGCGCTGAACAAACCCGTGCTGGGCGCCGCCAACGTCATTCAGACAATCCCTAGCCTCGCACTCTTTGGATTTCTGCTACCCGCGCCGTGGATCGGAGCACGCGCCGATCGCCTCGCCATTCTTGCGCTCACGCTGTATGCACTTCTTCCGCTGATCCGCAACACCTACACGGGAATCAAAGGCGTAGACCGCGCCATCATTGAAGCCGGTCGCGGCATGGGCATGACTGATAGCCAATTGTTATGGCAGGTGGAACTTCCGCTGGCTTTGGGAGTGATTATCGCGGGCGTGCGCGTTGCGACGGTGATTTCTGTTGGCCTCGCGACTATTGCCGCCGCCATCGGCGCAGGTGGTCTCGGCGAATATATTTTTCGCGGGCTTGCGATGGTGAATGATCAGGTCATTCTGGCTGGTGCTATTCCGGCGGCAATTCTGGCGTTGTTAGCAGACGTAAGCCTTGGCTGGCTGGAGAAGCGTTTGAGCGCCCACTGAGAACCGAGAACTGGGAACTGAGAACTGATTTTGTTTCGATAATCGCCGCAGAGATTCGCACGCTTTGCCTCCTCATGGACAAAATGAATACGGCGCCGATGACGTCTTTCATAATCAGCGTTCTGACGCTGCTGCTCTGTTCCTGCGGCCCTTCGCGTGAAAACCGTATCGTCGTCGGATCGAAAAACTTCACCGAGCAGCTCATCCTCGGAGAAATCATCGCGCAACAGATCGAGACACAAACGCACCTTGCCGTGGAGCGCCGGTTCTATCTCGCCGGCAGCTACATCTGCCATCAGGCGATTCTTGGTGGACGGATCGACATTTATCCCGAGTACACGGGTACAGCGTTGACGGCGATTCTAAAGCAGAAGCCGGAGGGTAATCAGGAAGCGGTCTATCAACGGGTGAAGAGCGAGTATGCGCAGCGCTTCAACCTCTCAGTGGGCGAGCCTTTCGGATTCAACGATACTTTCGCGATTGAAATTCGTGGCGAGGATGCCCGCCGCCTCGGCTTGAAGACCATCTCGCAAGCTGCCGCCTACGCGCCGCAATGGCGCGCCGGTTTCGGTTATGAGTTCATGGAGCGCCCAGACGGTTACAAAGGCCTGGCCGCAACCTATGGCTTGCGCTTTGCCGCTCCGCCTCGCATCATGGACCTCGGCCTGCTCGCTCGCGCCCTGAAAGACAAGCAGATTGATCTCGCTGCCGGAAACACCACTGACGGCCTGATTCCGGCGCTTGATCTATTTGTGCTCGAAGATGACAAGCACTATTTCCCGCCGTACGAAGCTGTGCCGATCATTCGCGAGCAAACTCTGGCCGAGCATCCGGAAGTAAAACAGGCCTTAAACGAACTCGCCGGAAAAATTTCCGACCCCGAAATGCGACGGCTCAATTACGAAGTGGATGGCCAGAAGCGGGATGTGAAGGAAGTGGTGCGCGAATTTCTACGGGGGAAAGGACTCTAGCAGCTGCTGAAAGATAAGTACCCCCGCGGCGTTCCCAAGTCGGTCCGGTTGTGTTTACTAGTTCATATCTAGAAAAACATCCCTTATTTGTTAAAGCTGTGAGAACAAAGAGCCGGGTTGCAGGGCTTAAGGGGGCTCGGGCTTTCGTTTTGAGGCGGTTGACTCATTATAATGAGTCAAATAGACTCATCCTATGGCTAAACGGCTGCAAGTGATTCTACAGGATCCCGAATACCGCGAAATCCAACGCATGGCGCGCTCGCGCCGCATGTCAATTGCCGAGTGGGTCCGGCAAGCGCTGGATCTGGCGCGTCGCCGGGAGCCTTTGGGAGGTGCCGGCAAGAAACTCGAAGTCATCCGGGCGGCGGCGCAGCACGACTATCCCGTGGGTGATATCGACAGCATGCTGGCCGAGATCGAGAAGGGATACGGGACTGGTGTGCATCCGTGATTCTGGTCGACTCAAATATCCCGATGTACCTCATTGGCGCGCCCCATCCTCACAAGAGCGACACGCAACGACTGCTCGAAAAGCTGGTCAGCGACCGCCAGCGTCTGGTGACCGATGCCGAGGTGCTACAGGAGATCCTGCACCGCTACGTCGCCATCGACCGTCGCGACGCCATCCAACCGGCGTTCGACGCCTTGCTCGGCGTCGTCGATCAGGTGCTGGCTGTTGATCGTGCTGTCGCAGAGCGCGCGAAAGAAATTGTCCTGGGGCGCCGGCAGATTTCCGCCCGCGACGCCGTTCACTTGGCCGTCATGGAACAACATGGCATCGAGCAAATCCTGACCTTCGATTCGGGCTTTGACGGCTTCCCGGGGATTAAACGGCTGTCGTAACAAAATCGACGAGGACGGGTTGAGGGACCGCTACCGAACCTGCAGCAAAGACTTCGCACGTATATCCAGGGTATTCGTACTCCCCCACCTTGTCCTCTTGATACGCGCGCAGGGGAATCCAGACCGCTTTGTCTAGCTTTCTGCGACGTATATTCTCCATCTCAAACCACGTTTGATCCATCTGACCTTCTCCGAAACCTGCTCCTACATCAGCCACACCGCATCCACATCCACGATCACCTGCGTGCGCGGGATTTTGTGCTGTGTCGCATGCGCCACCATGGCCCGCAGCAGTGCATTCAATTTTTCCCGGCTGGGAGACTTCAGAACGAAATGGTAGCGGTAATCTTTCTTCAATCGCAGAATCGGCGCGGCTGCTGGACCCAGCACGCGGACACCTTCGTGGCGCGTCTTCTCGAACCATTGGCCGAGAACCCCCGACCAGCGCAGCGCCTCATCCAACTTGCCGCTGCGCACCAGCACATTTGCAATTGCACTGTATGGCGGATAGTGCATCCAACTGCGGAATCGCAGTTCCTTGTCATAAAATCCGGCGAAGTCGTGCTGCGCTGCATATTGCACCGCGTAGTGATCGGGAAAGTAGGTTTGCAAGATTACCTTGCCAGGCTTCTGCCCGCGCCCGGCGCGCCCGGCCACTTGTGTTAACAACTGGAAGGTGCGCTCGGCGGCACGAAAATCGGGAAATCCCAAAGCTGCGTCCGCGCCGACCACCCCCACCAGCGTGACGCCATGAACGTCGTGGCCCTTGGCGATCATCTGCGTGCCCACCAGCAGATCGAGTTCGCCTTCGTTCAACGCATTCAGCGCACGCTCAAAATCTTCGCGACCGCGTACGGTATCCCGGTCCAGCCGACCGATTCGTGCCTGGGGAAACATCCCGTGCAACAGCTCTTCCAGCTTTTCTGATCCAGTCCCGAGAAAGTAGACATATTCGCTTCCGCAGTGAACGCAGGCTTTCGGGACGGGAGCGATGTGGCCGCAGTAGTGGCACTCCATGCGATGTGTACGTTTATGATGCGTGAGTGCAATGGCGCAGTTCTTGCATTCCAGAGTTTTGCCACATGCCCGGCACAGCACGACAGGCGAATATCCGCGGCGATTGAGCAGTACCATTACCTGCTCTTTCTGCTCGATCCGCTCACGAATTTCCTCCGCCAGCTTGCGCGAGATCACCTGCTCGTGCCCAGTCTCCTGGAACTCCTGGCGCATTTCGATGATCTCGACTTCCGGCAAAGGCCGCCGCTCCACGCGATCGGGCAATTCGAGCAGCGCGTACTTATTCTTCTTTGCATTGAAGTAGGACTCCAGGGATGGCGTGGCCGAACCCAGCACGACGACGGCATTCGCCATCTTGGCCCGCATTACCGCCACGTCACGCGCGTGATAGCGCGGTGTTTCGTCTTGCTTGTAGGACGAATCTTGCTCTTCATCTACGATGATGAGCGCTAGATCTGAAACTGGCGCAAAAACTGCCGATCGCGTGCCGACCACCATGCGTGTCTCGCCGCGCTTGATGCGATGCCACTGCTCGGCCCGCTCCTGAGCCGACAGCGCCGAATGCAGAATAGCCACCTCATTGCCAAACACCTGATGCAGATCCGCAGCGACCGCCGGGGTAAGCCCGATTTCCGGTACGAGGAGAATTGCGGAACGGCCGGCCTCGAGCACGGATTTCATTGCGGCCAAATAAACTGCGGTCTTGCCCGATCCGGTTACGCCATGCAGCAATATTCCGGAGAATGCGGATGCCGCCATCCCGCGCTGAACGTTCTTCAAGGCATCCTGCTGAGCAGCGTTAAGTTGAAAATCAAATTGTGACGGCCGGGCGTTCAGGCCAGAGAGCGTAAATTCGGCCGGCTCTTCCGTGATTTCGACGCCCCCGCGTTTCACAAGGGTTGCGAGCGTGGTGCGCGGGACGGCCAGTCCGCGCAGCGCTTCCACGCTGATTCTTCCTCCGGCTGCAGCAAGTGTATCTATGAGCGTTCGCTGATTGGCATTGAGTCTTCCTTCCACATTTTTGAGGATTGCAAATTTCATCACGCGCGCGCCATCGCGTGCATCTGAAAGATCTTCGCGAGCAATCCACTTCTTCCGCAACATGCCTTCGAGCACTGTCTTGGAGGCGCGAGCCGCAGCGCGCAAGCTGGCTTCCCGAGCCATGTCGCGCTCCGACAGGTAATCGAGCACGCGAAATTCGGCCAATTGCTCTTCTGGAGTTTTGCGGGAGCGGCCCGATGATCCGGACATGCTCGCCTGGTGCAGAGCTAGCCGGCCTTCATCAGTGATGCGGTAATTGATGGAGCGTTTGAATTCCGCAGCCAGCGGCAGCATGCTGCGAAACACCTCTCCCAAGGGCGCGAGGTAATAATCGGCGATCCATTTGCCGAGCCTTAACAGTTGATCGTCGAGAACCGGGCAACTGTCGAGCGCGCTGATGACGTTTTTTGCCTGAACGTTGGGGACGCGGTCGTGCAACTCGACAACAATCCCCGGCATACGGCGCTGCCGGAACGGAACCAGGACCCGCCCACCCACAACGGGCTGTGTCCCGTTTGCGATGCGATAGGTGAACGCCATGTCCAGAGGGACAGACAGGGCAACGTCGCAGAATTCAGGCATTCTGTTGCAAGGATAGATCAGAGTTTAACCGGAGGGGCCTGAAATCTCTGAGAGGTTCGCAAAGACCGGCCGCTTATGAGTCATTGCGGGCCCTTCGCCGGAATCTCCAGCCCCAACTCCTTCATCACCATTTGAAGGTCTTTCCAGGCTTCTTTTTTCTGGCGCGGATCGCGCAGCAAAAACGCGGGATGATAGGTAACGGCGAGCTTGGTAGCGCGAAAATCGTACCAGTGACCACGAAGCTCCGCCATTGGGGCATTGATCGCGAGCAAAGTCTTCGCCGCCACCGCTCCCAGCGCCACAATCACCTTGGGCTTGATCACCGCAATCTGCCGCATCAGAAAAGGTGAACAGGTCTCGCATTCATCGCGCTCCGGAGTGCGATTTCCCGGCGGACGGCACTTGATGATGTTCGCGATATACACATCCTCGCGGCACAATCCCATCGCCTTAATCATATTGTTGAGTAACTGACCGGCGCGACCCACGAACGGCTCGCCCTGTTCATCTTCGTCGGCGCCCGGCGCTTCGCCGATGAACATTAGTTCTGCTCGCGGATTCCCCACACCAAAGACGATTTGCTTGCGCCCCTGTTTGTGCAAGCGGCAGCGAGTGCAATCGCCGAGATCTTCGCGGACAATGCGCAAGGCTTGCGATGAATCGGCAGCGGTTGACTCGGGCCTGGAAGACGCATTTTCAATTAAATCTTCTTCGACAGCCGAGGCGCGCTGAGCCATTGATTCTCGCTCTTCTGGCTGGATGCCTGCCGCAGGATCGGAATCCCGGCGGTAAAAATCATAAATTCCAAGTTCGTTGTAATAGCGAATGCGCTTTGCCAATTCGCGCCGGAGGGTGGGATCTAAAGTTATTGGCATTGATGTTGAAGATTGTAATTCAGGAAGAGGCGTTTTTAATTAGGCTTTCGTCCGGATTTTGCGGCGATCGCGCAATCGCACAATTTCATCCAGCACGCGCTGGGCAACTTCCCACTTTGTGCTTTCCGGAACTTCTATCACGTCATCATGCGTAATGATGGTGACAGCGTTGCGGTCAGAATCAAAGCCCACGCCTTCTCGGGAGACATCGTTGGCTACAATTGCGTCGAGCGACTTCGAGGAAAGTTTCTGACGCGCGTTCTCCAATGCGTTTTCTGTTTCGGCGGCAAAGCCGATGATAATTTGCGAGTCTTTCTTTCGCGCTATGTCGGCGAGAATGTCAGTCGTCGGCTCGAGTTCTAAAGTCAGAGCGCCTTTGCGCTTGATTTTTTGCGAAGCGGGGTGCTTCGGGCGGTAATCAGAAACGGCGGCAGTTTTGATCACGATGGTAGCCTGCGGCAGCAGCTTGAGCACGGCCTCGCGCATCTGTTCTGCCGATTCGACTCGGGTAACTTCCGCCGCATCGGGTGGAGCCAGAGCGGCCGGACCGCTCACCAGCAGCACCCGCGCTCCCCGGCGCAGTGCCGCCTCTGCAAGGGCATATCCCATGCGGCCACTGGAGCGATTAGTCAAGTAACGGACCGGATCGATTTTCTCTCGCGTCGGCCCGGCGGTGATCAGTACAGTCTCGCCAGCGAGTTCCTGCGATGCCCCAAGCGCTTCCATCGCCGCGGCAACAATCGCCTCGTTCTCGGCCAAGCGTCCCGGACCGGTCATGCCGCAGGCCAGGTAACCTTCGCCAGGTTCGACAATTCGCACACCGCGCTTGCGCAGAATATCGAGGTTCGACCGCATCGCGGGATGATTCCACATATTCACGTTCATCGCGGGAGCCAGTACGACCGGAGCAGTTGTTGCTAAATACAGCGTGCTCAGAAAATCATTTGCTATACCTTGGGCGAACTTCGCTAGAACATCAGCAGTGGCGGGAGCCACAAGCAATGCATCGATGGATTGCGCGACGGCAATGTGCTCGATAGCAGAGTCGATATTGGGCTGTTCAGTGCCTGATCCGGCGAACATGCCGGTAATGACTTTCTCTCCCGAAAGTGCAGCGAAGGTGAGCGGCTTGATGAATTCCTGAGCCGCTTCGGTCATGACGACCTGTACGCGGATTCCACGTTCTTGCAGGAGGCGGACAATTTCTGCCGCCTTGTAAGCTGCAATTCCGCCGCTAACGCCGAGTGCGACTTTCATAAATTGCTCATGGACGATTTGCAATTGTCAATTGAGAACGGGTGTTGCCAGTCGGCGATTGGCAAATTGAAAATTTCTATTCCGGTCCCAGTGCTTTGTCGAGCATTTCGCTCGCGGCTTCGGCAGCCGACTTGGGAATCTCAGGAATTACCCATTTCACTTTGCCCGCCTTGATCTCATCCTGGGCGATGCGGCAAGGCTTGCGGGAATGGGTTTCGATCACTGGAGGAGCGCCACCCTGCAACTGCCGCGCGCGCCGCGCTGCTACCAGGATGTACCGATAATTGCTGTCAAATCCGTCCATCAACTTCATTGTGTTCTCCCCTGCCGCTCGCTTGGCGAGAGAGTGTGCTGACCGCCATGTGCCAGCATCATTACTCTTCCCCCGCCCAGAACTCATGCCTCAATTACAACTTCCACCTCGTTGTCAGACCGGGTCTGCGCAATCGCGGGCGTTTCGTCCGAAACCAGTCCTCATTAGTTTCCGCCCGGAACCGCCGCCGACGCAAACGAAGCCAAGATTGGCTTCAATCGCTCCCGCACATTATCCAAACGGCAGCTTTCGGCCCGTCGACGCACGCTATCATCCGCCACGCGCTGCCCGGAGCGCTTCAGCCGCTCCGCTATCAAAATCGACTTCAGGTTTTCGGTCGATTCATCCAGCCGGTCGTTCACCAAAATATAGTCGTATTTGCAGTAATTCTCAATCTCGCGAGACGCGTTCAACAGCCGCCGCTGAATAACTTCTTCGGTATCTAGGCCACGGTCCCGCAGCCGTTGCTCGAGCTGCTGGCGGTTGGGCGGAAGAATGAAAATGCTTACCGCCTCAGGAATCTTGCTTTTGATCTGCGCTGCGCCCTGTACGTCGATGTCGAGCAGTAGGTCATGGCCGTGTTCTTCGGCTTGTTGCAAGAACCGCCGGGCTGTACCGTAGTAGTTTCCAAATACATCGGCAAACTCAAGGAATTCGTTCTTGGCGATCCTGGCTTCGAATTCAGGGCGCGAAATAAAGAAGTATTCCCGTCCATTCTGTTCATTCCCGCGTGGCGCACGGGTTGTATAGGAAACGGAAAACTCTAGATCCGGAATAAGCTTGCGTACATTATTCACTAGCGTGGATTTCCCCGAACCAGAGGGCGCAGAAATGATGAATACGGCGGTCATTCGACGTTCTGCACCTGTTCGCGTGCTTTCTCGATATCAGCTTTGATCGCCAATCCCATCTGCGTAATGTCTAGAGCCTCACCCGCGAGTCCTGAAGTCTTTGAGAGCAACGTGTTAGCCTCACGATTCATTTCCTGCAGGAGGAAGTCGAGCTTCTTGCCGACCTCGCCTTTCTGGTCAAGCTGGCTGAGAAAATGTTTCACATGCGTCTCAAGGCGAACCAGCTCTTCCTGAATATCACTGCGATCCACCAACAAAGCGGCCTCTTGCAGGATGCGTTCCGGCTCAGCCTGAGTCCCGATCAGTTCCTGCATTCGGGTTTTCAATCTCCCGACATAGCCTTGTAGCACCGCGTGCCGATGCTTCTCGATCTCCTTACCCGCGTGTTGTACGTGCTCCATGCGATCGCGCAACTCACGTTCAATGCCACGGCCTTCCTCCTCGCGCATTTGATTAAGCCGTTCTAGGACTTCCTCTACCTTGCCCAGCACGGAAGCTTCCACGGCGCCATCCGCCGGCAACGCCGCCGCATCGAGGGCGCCTGGGATGCGCATGATCGCATTCAAATCCGGTTCAGCAGCCAGCCCGAACTCCGCCGCTGCGGCTCGGAAAGCCTGGATGTATCCACCCACGATTTGCCGATTCAACGACAGACTCTCGCCGCCACCTCGCTCGAGATTGAGAGAAAGCTCCAAGTGCCCTCGCGCCAGCTTCTCCTTCAGCAAGCGGCGGAGCTTCATTTCCAACACGTCGCTATCCGCCGGAAGACGGAAGTGAACGTCAAGGAAGCGATGATTCACCGATTTCAGCGACAGAGTAAACCCAAGTTCAGGGCTGACTTGCCCCTTTACCTGCGCAAATCCCGTCATGGAGCGGAGCGGCATAGTTCAAAATTTCGATTGGCAGTTTTCAGATTGCCAATTGAAAACCAGTAAGTTTACTGACTAGCTCCTACTTTCGGTTGATCCAGTTCGACAAACTGCAAGTCATGCAAGCGACGGTACGTTCCCAGCTTCTGCATTAATTCTTCGTGCGCGCCGATGTCGGCGATGGTCCCATTCTCAAGCACTACGATCCGATCAGCGCGACGCACGGTAGAAAGCCGATGCGCGATGACGAACACGGTGCGGCCACTCATCAAGTTTTGCAGCGCCGATTGCACCAACGCCTCGGACTCACTGTCGAGCGCTGAAGTCGCTTCGTCCAAAATCAAAATCGGCGCATTCTTCAGCAGAGCTCTCGCGATGGCGATGCGCTGACGCTCTCCTCCAGAAAGGCGCACTCCGCGCTCGCCGATTACGGTGTCATACCCAGCGGGCAAATCCATTATGAAGTCGTGCGCCAATGCTGCTCGCGCCGCCGCTTCTACCTGCTTTTGCGGGACACTCGGCCGCCCATAGGCGATGTTATTACGCACGGTGTCGTTGAATAGCACTGTTTCCTGGGTCACGACCCCAATTAGGGAACGCAGCGAGGCCAGGGTCGTATCGCGAACGTCGCGGCCATCGATTAGCAAGGCGCCCGAGGTTACGTCGAAAAAGCGCGGGATCAGATGCACTAGGGTGCTCTTGCCGGCGCCGCTCGAACCGACCACTGCCAGCACCTCGCCCGCTTTCACTTTCAGATTGATGTTGCGAAGGATCTCTCGCGCGCCGTCGCCATTGCCTTCGTACGAAAAACTTACGTCGTCGAATCGAATGCTGCTGGAAAACGTGGGTAACGGCTTGGCTCCAGGCTTTTCACGAACTTCGTCCTCACTATCCATGAACTTGAACAGCTCGGATGACGCGCCCAGCGCCTGCTGAAAATTATTATTGAATAAGGCAAACTTTCGCACGGGGTTGTACAAGCTGAAAACGGCAGCGATGAAGGCGACGAACGCTCCGGGCGTGAGGACGCCGTGGGCAATCTGGTCACGGCCAAGCAGCAACAGGAGCGCGATCGCAATAGCGCCGAAGATATCCATCAGGGGAGAGCTGATCGCTGCCGCCGCTACCGACTTGAGATTCGCCCGGAGGAGCTTCCCTGCAGCTCTGCGGAAGCGAACTACCTCCCATGTCTCCATGCTGAAGGCTTTGACGATTCGATTGCCGGTGATGGTTTCGTGCAGGATATTTTGAATATCGGCAAGCTTGTCTTGCCCGCGACGCGTAGTGTGCCGCACCCGCCGGCCGATCTTCCCCGCTGAATAAACAATGACGGGTACGAATAGCAACAGCATCCAGGCGAGTTTGCCGCCTAGCAGTACCACGGCTCCCGCAGTAAAGATAAGCGTGAAAAACTGCTGCAAGAATTCGGCCAGCACACTCGACATCGCGTATTGCACGCGCTCAATGTCGTTGACGATCGTTGAGACCAGAGTTCCGGTAGTGTGCCTTTGGAAAAATGCGGCCGAGCGGCGGAGGATTGACTCATAGAGATCATTCCGCAGATCGGTGATCATGCCGAAGCCCGCATGATTCACCAAATACGTTCCGGCGTAATCGAAGATGCCCTTCAGAACCGTGGAAGCGACCAGAGCATAAGCAACAATGGTCCAGGCATTATGGAAGTGTGTGGGGACAAATTTTTCGAGATAGACGGCGTGATTCGAGCCTGGAACAGTGAAGAGCCGGATATGCTCGGAACCGGATGATGGGTTCAGGACGCGATCGAGAACCGGCCCGACTAGCAGCAAGCGGAACGCTTCAAAAAAACCGACCCCCGCGAGCAGCAGCACCGAGGAAGCAAATTGCCACCAGTACGGGGCCACGTAGCGGATAAGGCGGGTCAGTTGCCGCATGTCGCGCCCTCACTGCATTGTCGGACACGGCTCGCGGCTGATGAAATCAGCATAGATGGTAGGACTTATTCTACTTTAGTTGATCTTTCCGGTGGTTGTTGCTCTCTCAACGATCTTCAAAGACTTGCACCCGTCCGGCTGGTGGCTGGCGACTGCCACGAGCTACTTCGGGCTATCGCGATGCACGACCTTTACCCGGTAACCTGACTTCCGCAGCCGTTTGCTGACCTCTTCCGCAATCATCACCGAACGATGCTGGCCGCCGGTACAGCCAAACGAGATCGTCAGATAGCTCTTCCCCTCGCGAATGTAGTGCGGCAGCAAGTACACCAATAGCTCCGAAATCCGCTGGACGAATTCTTTCGTCTGCGGAAACGAGCGGATGTACTTGGCAACGCGCGGATGGCGCCCGGTGAGCGAACGGAACTCCGGCACGAAATGCGGGTTGGGTAAGAAGCGAACATCGAACACCAGGTCAGCGTCTTCCGGGACTCCGTGTTTGAAACCAAAGCTCACGCAGGAAACGAGAATGTTCTTATCGGTTTCCTGCTTGTGAAACCGTTCGGTAATGTAGGCGCGCAGCTCATGGACGTTGAAGCGGGAAGTATCGATCACCAAGTCGGCGATAGCGCGAATCGGCCGTAAATGGCGGCGTTCCGCGATCAGTGATGCTTTGACCGGAGTATCCGTGCCCAGCGGGTGCGGCCGCCGAGTCTCGCTGTAGCGGCGAAGAAGAATTGATTCGTCCGCCTCCAGAAAAATCGTCTTGGTTGGCAGCATTCGCTTGACTGACTTCACGATCGCCGGAAGCTCGTCGAGCTGAGTGCCCTCACGCACATCCACCACGAGTGCCGTACGCTCGATTTCAGAAGATTGCCCCACCAGCTCAGCGAACCGGGGAATCAAGCCGACCGGCAAATTGTCGACGCAATAATAGCCGAGATCCTCAAAAGCTTTGAGGACTGAGGCTTTCCCTGACCCGCTCATGCCGGTGATGATGACCAACTCGCCGCGCCCGCGGCCATCCCGTGACCGCGATTTCACCGGAGACTTACGGAACTTGGCGCTAACAGGCATGTGCATGCGATGTTAGCAGGGACGGTTGATGGTCGCTAGTTCTAGCCGAGCTGCTGTATAGCGCGCAAAGCTTTTTTGAGACACTTTCCAACATAGTTCATCCCGGTTCTCTTCTACCCCAATATCCAGCAGCCATTCCGTTCGATTCCATTCCGCCTTACAGAATGCACTGTATGGCAGTAATCAACACGAGTTCGTAAGCTGATGTGCTTGGAGGCGCTCATGCTTTGGACCATTTTTGTAATCCTGCTAATTCTGTGGCTGCTGGGCTTTAGCTTTCACGTGGCCGGAAGTCTCATCCACCTGCTGCTGGTCATAGCCGTCGTCGTCCTGCTGATCAATTTACTCACTGGCCGTCGGACTGCTCTCTGATCTGAAAGGAACCATGAAATCACTGAAACACAACTTGTGCTGTCTCACTCTACTTTGTGCATTCACCGGAATCGCCTTCTCTCAATCGGATCCTCAAGCACAGACCGATCAGGGGGCAAAGAGCGATGTAAAGGAAGCTGGGCAGGCAACTGGCCGGGCCGCTAAGAAGACTGCGCGCAAAACTAAACGCGGCGCAAAAAAGGCGACGCATGCTGCTGCCAAAAAGACCCGGCAGGGCGCCGGGAAAGTCGAAGATAAAACGCAAACGCCGCCACCTCCACCGCCCCAGTAGATCGCCAAATCGTGGCGTTAGGAGTCAAGGGCCACATCAGTGTGCTCTTATACTCACCAATCAAATGCGAAACGGCGCGCTTAGAAGCCGCGCGGGAAACAGGATGGCCGCGCGCACCAACGCAAGCGCGCCATGTACAGCGATCCCAACCACCCGGAACGGCAACAGAAAGAGCCACACAAGTGGATAAAGCACCAGCGCGACGAGCGCCACCGGCCAGCAAAGCACAAACAGCACACACCAGAGGAGGAAAGCTATCATCGGAGTTCTCGAGCCCTATCTGATATTAAATACGTTTGTCTGCGAGCAAGAGTTCCTGCAATCTACGCTGCCAAATGTTTTTTGAGAAATTCCAGCGTCCGAGCATTCGCATCCTGCCAAACTGGTCCTTCGAAGCCGTGGCCGGCCCCGGGGTAAATCTGCATTTCGTAAGGGATCCGCTTCTTCTCCAAAACTCGCTGCAAATGGTAAGCCTCCTGCACCGGAACCGTCGGGTCAGCTTCGCCGTGCAGGATCAGCACCGGGCATAGCCGCCGCATGAAAAACTTCATTTCCTTCGGTAACCCGCCGAAGAATTCGACAACCGCCCGAACTCGAGAGTCGATGGTTGCGTTCGAAAGCGAAAGGTACGCACCCAGAGAGAAACCTAACAATCCCATTCGTTCGGGATCGACGTGCGGCTGGCGAGCTACAAAGCTTACCGAATCCCAAAGTGTTTTCATCCACAATGGAAAATGCCGAAAGATAGTGTCACGGTCGGCCTGGCTTGTGCCAGTACGATCGAAATAGTGGAGCACATACACGGCAAATCCGTTCGCGGCAAGAAGTTCCGCCGGGTCAGACATGACGGCGTAACCTCCTCCCGAGCCATGCAGCCCGATGATCGTGGGAAATTTATTTCCATTGGCGGAGGGGAGAAAACAATCCAGAGCAATTTCCTGTCCGCCGGAATTAAAGCTCATTCGAGATTGAGTCACGAGGTGCGCCAAAAAGTTCGGCTCCGAACGGATTTAGGGCGGGCACGAATTCGTTGTGCAAAAGCGCCTCTACTGCTGCAGCACTGCTACATCCTCAGACAACTTCCGCAGGGATTCCCCGTAGGGCGCACGCGCAATTCCCTTTTCGGTAACGATTGCACTTACATATTTAGCCGGTGTTACATCGAATGCGGGGTTCTCTACTCCGATCCCGTCAGGAACCATCTGCTTGCCTGCCATATGCGTGACTTCGCGCGGGTTCCTCTGCTCAATCGGGATACTGCTGCCGTCGGGAGTATCCAGATCGACCGTAGAAAACGGCGCCGCCACATAAAACGGAATGCCGTGTTCCTTTGCCAGCACGGCAAGCATGTAAGTGCCGATCTTGTTGGCGACATCGCCGTTAGCGGCGATGCGATCGGCGCCGACGACAATTGCGCCGATCTTACCTTGCTTCATAAGCGAACCGGCCATGTTGTCGGAGATCACGGTGGTCGGAATACCGTCTTTCCTCAACTCCCAGGCGGTTAGCCGCGAGCCTTGCAGGAGAGGGCGAGTCTCGTCGGCGTAAACGTGAATTTTCTTCCCCTGCTCTACGGCTGCCCGAATGACCCCTAAGGCAGTGCCGTAGCCGCAGGTTGCGAGGGCACCCGCATTGCAGTGCGTGAGTACGCCTCCGCTTGCCGGCATGAGAGTGGCGCCGTGCCGGCCCATCGCCTGGTTGGCA
>Ga0137403_10002278_pt1 | contig 23577 bp, 25 predicted proteins | sample CZOMad2_1_16fung_FD_122057 | JGI IMG/M metagenome (GOLD analysis project Ga0137403, IMG submission 122057) | Vadose zone soil fungal communities from Angelo Coast Range Reserve, California, USA - CZOMad2_1_16fungal (Hybrid Assembly) | ecosystem: Environmental > Terrestrial > Soil > Vadose zone...
CACGGTCTCGTCCTCGCTTGTGTCGGAGACCGCGGTGCGTTTTGCTACAAGAAGACTCGTCGTGGAGACGCAGAAATAGACCGAGCGGTATTGCACCTTTTCCATCACTCCGGAAAGCCTTACAACATTCGTGATTTTTCACCCTACGGTTACGACGAACGCCAGAACTGTTCTCCGGCCTTTAATCTGCCAGTGGGATGTTTGAATCGAACGCAACATGGAAAATTTCCTGAATACCATACCTCGGCGGACAATCTGGACTTCATTGCGCCAGCAGCTTTGGAGGAAACGTTCAGATACTGCCTCGAACTCTTAGAGGTGCTGGAACGCAATTGCAAGTATCGAAACCTGAATCCGAAATGCGAGCCGCAACTCGGAAAACGTGGCCTTTATCGTGAACTGGGAGGAGGTCGCGCTCCACTTCATCCGCGGCGTCCAGGCCGACGCCATCGCGGACGGCTCGCCCGAATCCTCGTCGCTGCTCACCCGTCTGCTCGCCTATGAGGGATTGCAGCGGCTGTCGCATTCCGCCGCGCTGGAGGAGGCACCACGTCCGCTGCTCCCGATCCATCTCCGGAAGTCGGACAGGTCCCTGCATGTCTTCACCACCATCGCAACGCTCGGAACGCCGCAGGACATCACCGTTCAGGAGATCAGGGTCGAGAGCTTCTTCCCCATGGACGAGCCGACAGCCCGATTCTTCCGCGCGCTCGCCTAGGTCGTGAACTCACGAATGCGGCGGCGTAACGGCCATTTGGAGTCTGCTCATGAGCTCCAAGCGGCCACCAGATGCAGCGGGGAGCATGTCCGAGATGTGCCAGCAACGGACCACAAGTATTGCAGCCGTACCAAGTTTAGCAGCAACGGGCTTGGGATCGGACTCGCCACCGATCCGCGTTAAGAATCGATCCAGCTAGTACCTATGGCAGAATTAGCTATCCCCGATCGGGGATAGCTGCACTCGACGGCTTAGGCATCCGCGGTCGCCTCTCGCCTGATCGACGCAGCAGGAAAGCGCGGGAGGTTCGGTTCCACCTCGTGGAAGACGAATAGGATGTCCTGAGGCGCGAGGTGTAGGCGCTCGCCGAACAGTCTGACCGCTTCGTCCGCAATGGTGGCGGCGGTTCCTGTCGGCCTCCCGCTGGAGATGACTACCTCAACGACCATGAACCGATCGGTTCTGTCCGTTGCGTAGTCGGGGAAGCGGGGATCTACCAGAAGGTCATCCTGGTCGACCTCGAGAAAGCGGTGAAAGCGGTCGGCTCGGTGATAGCCGGCGGCCACCTGGGCTTCTAACATTGCCTCCGATAAGCGGGACTTGTCGGCGGCGCTGAGGCCGCGCCGGACGGTGAAGGTTACAAACGGCATCTCCAGTCTCCACGGCTTAGGATGTACCAATTGCGTTGATGCGCTAAGTGCGCGCACGCCTTAGCCGCCATCCTGCAATTTGAGAGGCACACCGCCCCCGCCCGGCGTGGTCGTCAGGTCGTCCACTGCCAATCCGCCGGCAGCCAGCGGTAGCCGCTCCCCTCGCGCACTACGTGCCCGAAGCCAGGAAAGGGTAGATGGTAGCTGCCGACCAGCGTCTTGTCGGCCGCTGCGCGGTCGAGGAAAGCCATGCGCGCCTTTGTTGCCAGTGGCACGTCCAGGTCGAACCCGAACGGCCATTCCGGATGTAGGAAGCTGACCGCCGAGTTGACCACGACGTCGCCGGTGAGGAGCATTTCTTCGCTGCCGGAACTGATGTGCACCGAGATATGCCCTGGCGTGTGACCGGCGGTGTCGAAGGTGGTCACGCCCGGCGCCACCTCCGCTCCGGCCTTGATCAGGCGCAGCCGAGGGCTGGCCAATTTCAGATTTGCCTGGGTAACCAGCGGCTGCTGCTTGGGGGACACTTTGCCGGGCAGATCGGGAGCGCTCCAGAAGGCGACCTCGGTCTCGCTAGCGACGAATTCGGCCGAGGGGAACAGCAGCGACGCGTTCTTGCCGTCACTGATACCCCACAGGTGGTCGAAGTGGCAGTGAGTGAACAGGATCATGTCGATATCGCCCGGCGCGTAGCCCGCGGCGGCGAGGTTGCCAAGCAACCCGCCGGCCGTTTTCTGGAACTTGTCGACGCCGCAGCCTGCGTCGATCAACACCAGCTTGTCGCCGGTGTTGACGAGAATGGTGTTGATTTGTAGCCCCACCGGGCTAGATGGCTGGAACGTGGATGTGAGCAGGCCTCTTGCGTCCTCCGCCCGATCGCCCCACAGCGTTTCGGCCGGGAACGCGAGCGTGCCGTCGCTGACAACGGTGATCTCGATGGTGCCGAGCTTGAAGCGGTAGAAGCTAGGTTGCGCCCGCTTGCCCGCTTGGGGCGCATGGGCCAGGCCGGGGGCGGTGGGGGCGAGTGCAGCGGCCGCGGCGGCGGCAGAGCCGGCACGCAGGAGCATCCGGCGGTCGAGCATGAGCATGTCTGTTCTCCATTGCTAGTTGGGTTATGAAATCGATCGATCGGGCTCATCGGACCGAGACGGAGATCGCCACATCGATGTTGCTTCGGATCGCATTCGAGTACGGGCAGACCGCATGAGCACCCTGGACGAGCCGTTCAGCGGTCTGTTGGTCGATGCCAGCCATGGTCACGGCAAGCGCGGCGGCCAACACGAAGCCTCCTGTTTCATTTCGACTAAGGTCGATCCTGGCGACGACGTCGATATCGTCATCGGCAAAGCGGTGGCCGGCATCCCGGCTCACATGAAGGAGTGCATTCTCAAAGCAGGCTGCATACCCGCCGGCGAAGAGTTGTTCGGGATTGGTCGCATCGCCCCTACCGCCAAGCGCCCGAGGCAGTGCGAGCTTGAGGTCGAGCAGGCCGTCTTCGCTGCGGATCGAACCGTGACGGCCTCCGCTCGCCGTGACTTTTGTGGAATATAGACTGGCCATTGCACATATGCCTTCTTCGCTGCGATTCGCTAATTTTGAGACCGGTCGTCTGGACTTCGCCGCAACTCATCAGCCAACAGCCCGTGCACGAGGACGCACACCTGCTAAGCTGGCTGTCCGGCGGCTTCCAGGATCAACCGGGTAATCTCGTCGGGTTGGGATATCAGCGACAGGTGACTCGCTTTCACTTCGATGGTCTTGGCGCCCATGCGCTTGGCCATGAAGCGTTCGAGATCGGGATTGATCGTGCGGTCTTCGGTTGAAACGGCGTAATAGCTCGGCTTCGAGCGCCACGCCGCGTGCGTGGTCTTGCCGGTGAGCAGCGCCTTGTGGAACGGCTCTTGGACCGCATAGAGCACCTTCGCCTTCGCTTCCGGCAGGTCGCCCGCGAAATCGCGCAAGAACGCAGCCTCGCTGAGGCGTCCTTCATCGCCGTCGAAGACAATCCCGGCGGACGCCGGTGGCGTCGGAAATGTCTTGGCCAACGCCGTGTAATCCTCGCCCGCATCCGGCGCTCGCGCCGCCACATAGACAAGAGCCGACACGTTCGGATGCATACCGGCCTCTGTCACGATCATTCCGGAGAAGGAATGCCCAACCAGGACCGTCGGACCATCCAGTCGCGCCAGCACGCGCTCGGCCGAGGCTACCGCTTCAGGCAGCGTTGTCAGTGGGTTTTGCACGGCTGTGGCATTGAGGCCCGCTGCCTGCAATCGTGCAATCACCTCGGACCAGCTTGACCCGTCGGCGAACAGCCCGTGCACAAGGACGACGTTTCGGGCCTTCGGCGCGGGCTGCGCAACGGCGGCGGTGCCCTGGATAAGAGTGCTTGCCGCACCCGCAGCCACCATGCCCACGAATGCGCGTCGATTCATTGGATACCTTGGCCGAAGATCGTCTTGGTTACTCATGGAAGTTCTCCTTTGCGTAAAGTTGGTTGGCTACTGGGAGAGTTGACGTTGGCTACTTGGAAAATCTGCCGCAGGAATGCCGGTAACAATGCTCAGTGTTCGCAACATCGTCATCGATCGCTCCGTGAGAGCTTTTCGCCCGAGCCTTTTCCCGCATCTATATTCTGAAGGAAGAGGCCTATTGTTACGCGGCGTCACGGGGTTGTGTGTTTCCGCAAGACTCCAAGCTCAACGCCGTGTTCGGCCGCCAACAACGCATCGACGTTCGCAGAACGCATCACTGTTCCATCATTTACAAAAGCCTCATGGTTGCTCTCGATCGTTTCGATGTCGTAGAGGTAGTTCACCATGATGCCGAACGATTCCTGGATGCCGCGCGGCGCGGTGTTGCCGAGCCAGTTGATCTGCTCGAGCCGCGCGCCGTTGCCGAGGTGAAAACGCGCTACCGGGTCGATGCGGTTTCCGGGCGATGCCCGTCGCGTCAGGTAGGTCGCACAAAGGCGCATCAAGGCTGCGCGCAGCGGTTCGCTTTGCTCTGGATCGTGCCACCAGCCGTCGCGCGCGAGCTTCGGCAGCAGCGCGGCATCGGGGTTGCTTTCCTCTGCAAGCTGTCGCGCGAGCCAGCGCCGGAAGCCCGGCACCGGCGACAGCGTCGAAAACCGCTTGAGCTGCGGAAAGTCCGTCTGCAGCTCCTCGACCACCTGCTTGATCAGGAAGTTGCCGAACGAGACGCCGCGCAGGCCGTCCTGACAGTTGGAGATCGAATAGAAGATCGCGGTGTCCGCGCCTGCCGCCTGCGCCCGCGCCGTGTCCTCCTCCACATCCTGCGACAACAAAGGCGATATCGACGTGGCCAGTCCCTCAACCAGCGCGACCTCGACGAAGATCAGCGGTTCGCCTGGAAGCGCGGGATGGAAAAAGGCGAAGCAGCGCCGGTCGGGCGCGAGACGGCGCCGCAGGTCGTCCCAGCCCTTGATCGCGTGCACCGCCTCATAGGCGATCAGCTTCTCCAGCACCGCCGCCGGCGACTGCCAATCGATCCGCCGCAGCTCGAGAAAGCCGCGGTTGAACCAGGATGCGAACAGATGCTTGAGGTCGGCATCGAGCAGCTTCAGTTCCGGCTCGTGGCGCAAATGCGCGGTGATCTCGCTGCGCATCGCGATCAGTGTGCCGGTGCCACCGGGCGCCATGTTCATCCGCCGCAGCAGTTCCTGCCGGGGCGGATCGGCGGCCTGCGCGAGGGCGGTCGCGGCTTCAGCCGTGGTATCGGCGAGGTAGCGTTCCGCCGCGACACGCAGTGCCGCTGTGTCGGGCTGAAACTTGGTCGCCAGATAGCGCTGGAAGCCGTGCCGGTCGCCCGCATTGAGGCCGCGCAGTACCCCGTGCAGCTCGCGCGCCAGCAGCGCGCCGGATGCTTCGCCGCGTTCGGAGAGCAGTGATTCCGCAAGCTGCTTGGCGCGGCTGAACTGATCAGCCGCGGCAGTTGGCCGCTCAGCTTCGTTGCTGAGACGTGAGGTATTGGAGCGCGGAAGGCGCGTTTCGACAACGTTCGATGTCATCTCATCTTCCTTGTTGCTTGAGTGATCGAGGCCGCTACCGGGACGTGCGGAATTTGAGTGGCGGCACATACAGGCCGCCGGACCAGACAACGAGATCGTCAATTGTCCGCGCGGAGAGCAGATCGCGCGTCGCGTCCTTTGCATCGATCCCAAGGTCGGACGGTTGCATCACGATCCGGCGTTCGCGCAGGTTGTCGGTCATGTCTCGAGCTTGAGCGCGTCCAAAGTCCGTGTCTCCGGCGATGGCGCGCAGCGCGCCTTCACGTTCCTTGGGAGACCGGCACAGCAGGAGATTTGCGACACCCTGTTCGGTGATGACGTGGGTGACGTCGTCGCCGTAGATCATGACCGGCGGCAATTCGAATCCTGCTGCTGTTGCGAGATCGATCGCGTCGAGCCGCTCCACGAAGCTCGGCATCCCATCTGGCTGGCGGGTCTCGACCATCTGCAGGACGAGCTTGCGGCCCCTGGTGCTGTCGCCTGCCTGGTGGCCCGCGTGCAGCCAGGCTGGACTGGAATGCCGGCGCCCTCGCGCATCTGCGCCCATGTTGGGCGCGCCGCCGAAACCGGCGATCCGTCCCTTGGTTGCCGTCGAACTGTTGCCCTGCGCATCAATCTGAAGGGTCGCGCCGACGAAGAGGTCGCACGCATATTGGCCGGCCGCCTGCGCCAACGCGCGGTTGGATCGCAGATTACCGTCTGCGCCGACGGGAAATACGTCGGCGCGTTCGGAAACATAGCGCTCCATCCCCACCTCAGATCCGAAACAATAGACACTCTCGACAAAGCCGGCCTCAATCGCCGGGATCAGCGTCGGGTGCGGATTGAGAACGAAGTGCAATTTGCCCTTCAGGCCGCGCGCGGCGCCAAAGGTCGAGAGGATCAATTCGATCGCAGCGGTCGCATAGCCAATGCCGTGATTCAGCCGACGAATTTCATAGGGTTCGTAGACTGCCGCGATGGCCATCATTGCCATCAATATTTTGTTTTCCCGAATCTTGGCAGGATCGCGGGTGAATAACGGTTCGATCGCATAATGCGTCGCGCTCTGGACGACGACATCCACCCAGTCCCCGGGAACATCGACCCGTGGCAGATGTTCAACGATCTCATTGACCTGCGCCACGACCACGCCGCCGCTGAAAGCAGCGGCTTCCACGATCATGGGCGTGTCTTCGGTGTTCGGGCCGGTATAAAGGTTGCCGTGCCGGTCGGCTTTGTCCGCGACGACGAGCGCGACCCGCGGCGTCAGATCCACCAGCATTCGGGCGTAGAGTTCAAGATAGGTGTGGATCGCACCAATCGTCACCGAGCCGGAAGCAACCAGTTCCGCCAGCCTCCGGCTTTGCGGCCCAGCAAAGGCAAAATCGAGTCGGTTCGCAATGCTCCGCTCGAAGACGGCAAGATGATCGGGGAGCGCCAGCACCGACTGCACCATATGCAGATCATGCAAGCGCGCAGGGTCGGCTTTCGCGAGCGCTGCCGCCAGGAAATCGGCTTGTTTTTGGTTGTCACCTTCGATCACGACCCGATCGCCCGGCTCGATGATCGCCTCGAGCAATTCGGTGGCTCGCTCAGGTGGACAGATTTTTGAGCCGGGGCCGCACATCAATGCGGCTCTGGCCAACCGGTCAGCGCGGTTTGCTGCCCGCTGGTTTGATCTTGCCTTCATCATCAATGCCTTTGGCTTCGCCGTTTACGTCTCGCTATTCGAGATAAGCGTCCGCATTGATCACAGAAGTGATATTTTATAATATGAGTGATCGTTAAATCGGATCAATCGCCATGATGGAATTCGAGTTGCTGCGTTCGTTTGTTGCCGTGGCTGAATGCGGGGGCTTCCACCGCGCCGCCGAACAGCTGAACCTCACGCAGTCAACCGTGAGCCAGCAGATCAAACGTCTTGAGCTCGAGACCAAGAGACCGCTTTTTCGTCGCACCACCCGTACGGTGGCCCTGACTGATGACGGCGAGATGCTCCTGGGTGACGCGCGCCGGCTGCTGCAACTGGAAGAAGCGGCTCGCCGCCGCCTTACAGCGCCGCCACTTTCCGGCACCGTGCGCCTAGGAGCAGTCGAAGAGGTCGCTGGTGGTTCTTTGCCGCCGGCGCTTGGTCGGTTTGCAAGGTCGCATCCGAATGTGAAGCTTGAGGTCCAGATCGGCCTGAGTTCGCCGCTGATCGAGCAGCTCGACGCTGGAAGACTAGACGTGGTGTTTGCAAAGCGTCCTCTGGGGACATCGAGGGGACGCCTAATATGGCGGGAGCCAATGGTATGGGCAGCCGCGGAAACGTTCGAACTCGTTGCTGGCGCGGCGTTGCCCTTGGCCTTATACCGCGAGCGTTCGGTTTCGCGCGAGGCAGCGCTCATTGCGCTTCGCGAAAGTGAATTGGTCTGGCAAATCGTCTGCACGAGCCCCAGTCTTACGGGTGTCCGCGCCGCAGCCCTGGCTGGTCTCGCGATCACGCCGCTTCCGGTGAGTGCGATTATCGCCGGACTTCGCGTTCTCGGCGTGGCAAACGGCCTGCCGCTCTTGCCGGATCTTGAGTTTGCGATCTTTGAGAGAAAGCGGCCTGACGCAGCGACGGCAGCGCTCACCGCGGTGCTTGTCACGCTCGGTCAAACCGCGGTCCGACCGACAGCCGGCTAAGGCGAAATTTTCAGGTCTCGGCTGACATGTAGATTCGTCGCACGAAGCCCCGGCAGATGTCGCATGGTATCCTCGGTCGCCTTGAAGAGGCAGCATAGTTCAGTTTTGGCGCTGGGCTTGAAAAGCACCTATAGGCGCGAAATGCACCTTGCGCTTTGCCCATCTCGGCAAGTTATTGAAGTTGCTAACATCTTCTCCGCCCTCCGAGCGCACCAAGGGCATAAGTCATTGATACGAAAAATGTTTTCGCGATCCTTTTACTCGCACGTTGTTACCCGCGGCGAATGCTAGAATGCTCTTCCGCTAATCCTCCATGTTTGATCTCGTGGTCGAGCGTTTGCTCTTGTGGTCGTCGCAGCATTCTTTGAACCAACGCCCCGCGAAGGAAAACCGCTGTCTGCTCACGAGAGGGCAGTGGCGTAGTCCAGCGTAGAAATCGGCGGGCTCGCACTCTCATTAGTGGGCGCCTCGCCGACGATCTGGGCTTTACCATCGCGGCATGGAGTTGAGTTCAAGCAAACCGCCTACGCGTTGGACCGCGATTCGCGAAAGGCTGCCCTGGCCGCTTCTTGAAGAGGGCTTCGGGTGGTGACCAGGAGGAGGCCGTAGAGGAGTGCGGTCTGGCGGCTTAGGTCCTACACCAGGCCTGTCGCGCCGCCTCCCAAGGAGGTCCGGTACCTGCAGGTTTACGTTTCTCGCGACTGGGCCTTCGAAGTTACCGAAGGTTCATAGAGGTTGACATGGTTGGATAGCGAGCGTATCAGGAACGATCTATCGATAGATAGATTGTGCCGCTCAGTGACGCGTGGCAGCCGATGGTGACCCGCTGCTCAATGCTGCGCGGCGGGTCACGGTCGCCGGCAGCGTGCGCAAGCAAGGCTTCGACTCCAAGTCTGTCTGCGATTTCACCATTGAGCAATCTATGAATGGGAGGATGACAGTGAGCCAGACCAAGAAAGCTAAACAATTCGCCGCCCTTCACGTCAAAGGGACGCCAGTGATACTTTACAACGCGTGGGATGCAGGCAGTGCGAAAACGATCGTCGATGCCGGTGCGACGGCGATCGCGACCAGCAGTTGGTCTGTCGCCACTGCGCAGGGATATGAGGACGGCGAGGACCTTCCGCTTCCTCTTGCCGAGCAGATCGTCGAGCGGATCGCGGCGGCAGTTAACGTGCCTGTGACCGTGGACTTCGAAGGCGGGTATAGCGACGATGATCGCAAGCTGGCCTCGAACATTTCCAAGCTTCTCGATCTTGGAATCATCGGGATCAATTTCGAGGACCGTGTGGTCAAGAGCAGAGGGCTCTACGACATTGATCGACAGGCGAAACGGATCGCAGCGATTCGCCATGCTGCCGAGCGGAAGGGCGTTCCTCTCTTTATCAATGCACGGACCGATGTGTTCTTAGGTAACAGCGGCGATGTCGACGAAGCCCTGGAGAGAGCGAAGGCATACGCGTCGGCCGGCGCGTCCGGCTTCTTCATTCCCGGGCTGACCGAGGCCGACCATATCCGTCGGATTGCTGAGGAAGCGACGCTGCCGGTCAACGTCATGGTCATGGAAGGCGTCCCGTCGAACGACAAACTCGCGAAACTGGGTGTTGCCCGCGTGAGCTACGGGCCGATTCCGTACATCGAGACGATGGAAGCCCTCCAGAAGAAGGCGGGCAAGCTCTTTTCGTAATGCGCCCGCGACGTCTGGAGGACGGCCAATCCTGCGACGCCCTTGCAAGGATTGTGAGTGAACTTACGCCGCGAAGGATACGCCAATTCCGCGGCACCGTTTGCCCAGATATCCTCATCTTCGTCTCGTGGACGTGGACCAGGACGCTTTCTATAGGGCCGTTTGAGCACGCAACGGCCCCCTTTTACGACGGCATGACAAGCCACTAGCGCAAAATCTAGCGAAGGAAGATCCCATGTATTATCAAGTCGTTTCGCAGTGCGTCCAGTCCTTGAAGACTGTAGAGGTCTTGCTCGACAAGGCCGAGCAATTTGCAGCTGCCAAGCAGTTTGACGTCCGTGTGCTGTTGAACGGCCGTCTCGCGCCCGACATGAAGCCCTTGATCTACCAGGTGCAGAGCGCTTGCGACTATGTCAAAGCCGCCGCCGCCTGGCTTTCGGGGCAGACGCCTCCAAAGCACGAAGACAATGAGCAAACCCTCGAAGAGCTGCGCGCTCGCATTCGGAAAACTGTCGATTTCGCCGAAAGCGTACACGAAGCACAATACGAAGGCGCAGAAGGCCGCAAAGTCAGCCTTTCGTGGGTTCCCGGGAAGGTCATCGGCGGCGAGGATTATCTGCTTCAGATAACGATTCCGAACGTCTACTTCCACATTGCGATGACGTACGCGGTCCTCCGCAACGGCGGCGTCGACGTCGGCAAGATGGACTTCCTTGGGCCAATGAATTTTGTCCAAGCTTGACGAGACAGGCTCTCCTTTCTTGCTCGGCGCCGATCGGGAGCGCGGTCGCCCTGCGGCAAGCCGTCCGCTCACCACAAGTCGAGCCCCCAAGAAGAATCTCCAGATTCGATGCCCGTGAAACGCGCTTCAGCGAAATACACCAGCAGTCCCATCAGCAGCATGGACGACCTGTTCGGGGAGCCTGAGCTGCCTGCCGGTTTCCGCTATATCCCGGATGTCATATCGACCGCCGACGAAAAGAGCCTCGTTCAGCGATTTGAAAAGCTGCCACTGAAGCCCTTCGAATTTCACGGCCATCAGGGCAATCGCCGCATATACACCTTCGGGCACAGGTATGTCTTCGCGGGCCAAGAGCCACGCGCCGATGCGAGCATTCCCGATTACCTTCTGCCGCTCACCGACGTTGCAAGCCAGATCAGCGGCGTACCGGCCGAGGCGTTTGAACAGCTCATGGTGACGGAGTATGCGCCGGGTGCTGGAATCGGCTGGCACCGCGACCGACCGTCGTATGAAGATATCGTCGCAGTGTCATTTCTCGCGCCTTGCACATTGCGGCTGCGTCGGAGGCTGGGGGAGCGCCGGTCCGCGCATGTCGAACCACGATCGGTGTATTTGCTCCATGGCCCGGTGCGGAACAGCTGGCAGCACAGCATCGCGCCGATGGACGTTCTGCGCTACTCCGTGACCTTGCGTACGTTTCGCCCTCGCCGAAGCTCCTCGAGCGATTAGCGTTCCGCCATTGCTGTTGTCAGATCGGCGAATAGATGGGCGAAGTGATCAGACAAAACGTCCGCGGCGATGGTGAGGTCGCTTCAGCCCGAAGCCGGGAGCGTGACAGCGCGCTTTCGCGCGATCATCAGGCGACTGCGAATGTGGGCCCGGTAAGCCCCGCGGTCGCCTGATCGAACGCAGAGATGTCGCCATAGGCACGCGCAAGAATCAAGCCTCCTTCCAAGGCCGCCATCACATGGAACGCCCGAGCCACAGCATCCGCTCCGCCAATTCTGCTTGAAAGGTCGTCGATGCAGCGTCGAAAGAACATCTCGATTTCCTGCACGATCTCGGGCGGTAGACCGCCCGCTTGAGCGCCAAGCATGCCGCCTAGACACATCCGGCCATCCCGTTCGATCGCGCTGCGAAACGCGGATCGATAGATCGCAATCACCTCGTCGCCGCTCTCATCACCCCGCCGCGCGACCAGTTCGAAGAAGCGATCCCCGTATCGGCGCGCGACCGCAGCGGCCATTCCCGCCTTGGTCGGGAAATGGTGGTGGACACTGGCGCTCTTGATGCCGATCTCGGCTGCAAGATCGCGGAAGCTGAAGCCACGGTAGCCCGCTTCGCGGATGCGAGCCTCGGCCAGGTCCATCAGGCGCTCTGCCGTTTCGTTCATCGCATTTCCTATCTCTACTGATAGATAGACGTTGACGGCAGAGATTTCCAGAGTTATCCGTGCTCTACCTATCGATAGAGCGGAGTAGGACCTCATGAGCAACGAACAGGATACGCCGGCCGTTCGCCACGTCGACACGCCGTCAGGCCGAATAGGCTACATGGAGGTGGGATCGGGACCGGTCGCTCTCTTCGTCCACGGCGTGCTGCTGAACAAGCACATGTGGCGCTACCAGCTCGGCGCGCTTTCAGATTTTCGGCGCTGCATCGCGGTCGATCTGCTTGCGCACGGCGACACGGAGATCGCCGCGGCTCAGGACGTGTCTGTGACCGCCAATGCGAAGATGCTGAAGGAAGCGCTCGACGCGCTGCATATCGATCAGGTCGATCTGGTCGGAAACGACAGCGGCGGAGGGATTTGCCAGATCTTCGCCGCGCTCAATCCGGATCGCGTCCGGACGCTGACGCTCACCAACTGCGATACCCATGACAACTGGCCGCCCGAAGCGTTCAAACCGTTCGTGGAAATGGTTGCTGCCGGCGGGCTGAGTAAAACCCTCAACGCAATGCTCGGCGACAAATCGATCTATCGCTCGCCAGGTGCGCTTGGCCCAGCCTACGAGCACCCCGAAGCCGTCAGGGATGAAGATATCGAAATCTACCTGCGGCCACACCTGCGCAACGAGCAGCGTACCCACGATCTGGAGCGCTTCGTCGGCGCATTCGACAACAAGCACACTTTGGCCATCGAGCCCCGATTGCGTCAACTCACGGCTCCGACGCTGATCGTATGGGCCACGGATGATGTCTATTTCCCGGTGAAATGGGCGCACTGGCTGGCCGAGGCGATCCCAGGAGCGAAACCGCCCGTCGAGATGTCCGGAGCACGGCTTTTCTTTCCCGAGGAGCGGGCGGACGCGTTCAATCAGCTGCTGCGCGGCCATTGGGCCGGCCGACCATTCTGACCCGTACGATTCAGCGTCGCACAAACCGAAATTCCCATCAGCGAGGCACTTGGTATGCTGCTGGACGACCGACTGGCCCAAATCGTTCCGACGCTGACTCCGGCTCAAATACAGTTCGCTCTTCGTTTCGCGAGCGGTCCTGAGCGGCGTTTTGCACCGGACGAAAAGCTTCTCGATGTCGGCGATCGGGACATGGCCGTGTGGCTGGTCGTCGAGGGGGGCATCGTTGCGAGCCGACGGGATGGTCTGGGCCGGGAGGGGATATTTGCCACCGGCGGACCGGGTCAGTTCAGCGGAGAAGTAAGTGACCTTGCCGGGCATGCCTCCTTGGCCATGGTCTGCGCGGGACCGAACGGGTGCACGGCCTATCCGTTCGATCTCTCTCATCTTCGAGCTCTGCTCATCAGCAGCGCGGACATCGGCGAACTGATGATGCGGGCCTTCATCCTGCGGCGCGCCGCGCTGTTGGAGGGGACAGCGTTGGCTCGGTCATCCTTGGAGAAGCGGGATCGCCGGCGACGGTTGGCCTTCGGGGCCTGCTTACGCGGAACAGCTACCCGCACTCGCTGATCGATGCAGGTGGTACTGAAGGCAAAGCCCTTGTCGAGCGCCTCGGCGTGCAGGCGGCCGATTTGCCGATCCTGATCTGTCCGAACGGGACGGTGCTGCGCCGGCCGAGCGATACTGAGGCGGGGGTAGGGCTGGGAATCGTTCCCGATATCAAGCCTGGAACGACGTACGACGTGATCGTCGTTAGCGCGGGGCCGGCAGGCCTCGCTGTTGCCGTGTATGCGGCATCGGAGGGGCTCTCCGTTCTGGTTGTTGATAGCCGCTCGTTCGGTGGCCAAGCGGGCGCATCCTCGAGGATCGAGAACTATCTGGGATTTCCGACCGGCATCTCCGGCCAGGCGCTTACGGCGCGCGCATTTCTTCAAGCTCAGAAATTCGGTGCTCAATTTGCGGTGCCGGTCTCGGTCGTCGAACTCGATTGCTCGCAGCCAACGTTGCATCGCGTGGCACTCGACAATGGCGTTTCAATTTATGGACGGACAGTTGTGATCGCGTCGGGCGCGCGTTACCGGCGGCCCGAGATCGAAAATCTCGACCGCTTCGAGGCAACCAGCGTCTCGTACTGGGCGACGACGATCGAGGCGACGCTGTGCGAAGGCCGCGATATCGTTCTCGTCGGAGGAGGCAATTCTGCGGGGCAGGCGGCTGTCTTCCTCGCCACGCACGCGCGCCAGGTACACCTGGCTGTCCGCTCGTCGGGCCTCGATGCCTCCATGTCGCGCTACCTGATCGACAGGATCAAGGCGACCCCCAATATCGACTTGCGAGTCCGCACCGCCGTCACCGGATTGTCGGGTACGGCAGATGGTACACTGGAAAGCATCGACATGACCTGCCGTGAGAGCGGCGACAGTCGCCGGGTCGACGCACGGCACATGTTCTTGTTCATCGGTGCCGATCCCAACACGCAGTGGCTCGATCGGCGTATCACCCTGGACAACAAGGGCTTCGTCGCCACCGGTAGCGATCCGCAATTGCCGTTGGCAACCAGCAGCCCTGGTGTTTTTGCGATCGGAGACGTGCGGCGCGGATCGGTGAAGCGGGTGGCGGCTGGCGTCGGCGAGGGTGCCGCGGCCGTAGCTCAGATCCACGCCTACCTCGCCACCCTTCATTCGTAGTCCATGGCGACTCAAACGGATGGAACGTCCGCACCCTATGGCGAAGCTGCACGAAGCGCGGCGCCGGCAGATCGGTGGCAGACATAGGCTGCGCGTCCCGCTCTAGGATGAGCGCGTTCCAGCCGCCCGGATGAGCCGCCAGCTCGCCAGGCTTGCAAGAACTGCGACGATCGCGGCGACGGAGAGTGCAGCACCGAAGCCGGCTGCTACGCTGGCGTGCACCGTGCCTTGGAGGGCGATTCGAATCGGATCTGATAAAGCAGACAAAGCACCACTCGCGTCGCCACCTACGATCCGAAGGCTCAGGTCATGCCAATCGACGGTTTGATCGAGCATAAGCGGTTCTCCAAGCCTTCGAAGGTTGGCCTCGGCCACGGCTGCGAGCACTGCGCCCAGCCCCACGACACCGGCGATGATGCCAATGAACCGCGTCGTACTTGCCAATCCGGAGGCCATCCCGGCGCGCTCTGCCGGAACGGAGCTGACTTGGGCTTTCGCCGTCTCGCTGTTGAGCAGGCCCGCGCCGGATCCCGTGACGAACATTCCGATCGCAGCCGTCCAATAGGCAAGATCCGCCAGCACGGCTGCCGCCGCGATCGCATTGCCAAGCGCGACCAATCCAAGACCGAAGCTCAGAATCGTACGGCTCGACATGCGCCTAGCGAGCCTGCCGCCCACGCTGGGACCGATCAGCAGCGGCAATGCGAAAGGTATCATTGCGAGACCTGCGATCGCGGGCGAAAGAACAAACGCATCCTGGAGATAGAGCGGAAGGATCGTCATCATGACCTGTGCCGCGGCCGCGTAACCCAGCATGGCGACGGCTGCCCCGGCGACGGTCGGATCGCGGAATATCGACAGGTCGATCATCGGGCGTGGATGTTTGCGTTCGGCAAAAACGAACGCCACAAGCAGGACCGCGCCCACGGCTAATCTGATGATTGTCGGCGCACTCTCCCAGCCGATGCTATTGGCATCGATCAGAGCCCACACGACGCTGAAAAGACCGGCGCCAAACAGGATGATTCCCCGATAGTCCAAGCCTGACGCTTTCGGATCGCGAGATTCCTCGACCGACGTCAGGGCGAGCACGATCAATCCGGCGCCCAATGGCAAATTGATGTAAAACGCCCATCGCCATCCCAGGTAGGACGTAACGAGGCCGCCAAGGATCGGACCGAGAGGCGGCGCCATACCCATTACGGTGCCCCAGATCGCGTAGACGCGGTCTCGTTCGTGAGGTTCGAAACCGTGTGCGACAACGGCCAGCGATGAAGTCAGCTGGAGCGCGGCGCCGACCGCCTGCAATGCGCGCGCTCCGTTCAGCGTAGCGAGATTGGGTGCCGCACCGCAGAGAAAAGAGGCGAATGTAAAGATCGACAGCCCGATAAGCAGCATGCGCCGCCGCCCAAGACGGTCGGCCAAGGCGCCTGCTGGCATCAGCAGTGCTGCGAACGGAAGGATATACGCGCTGACAACCCATTCGACATCAGTGAATCCGCCGCGCAGGTCGCGCGCGATGGACGGCAGCGAGACCGCGACAATGTTGGTGTCGAGCATGATGAGAAAGGGCGCGCCGGCACAACAAAGCAACATGCGCAGCTTCCGGCCGGAAAACCGAGCCGTCGAAGACGGGGACATGGCGTGAGCCTGCGGCTGTCCCGTTGCCTCACCGAAACTATTTTCGCCATTTCTGAGCACGAAACCATCCATTCCGCTATTCCGCGACCCTGCGCGATGAGCTTGGCTACGCAGATCAACGACAAGAGGTCCTGCCGACGCGCGGACGATCGGCAGGGCTTTCGCAATCTCAATCAGGAAGTGGGAAGCAGAGCCTGTAAGGACGCTTCGTAGGTGGGATAGTCGGTGTAGCCGCGCGCGGTGTAGCCATAGAAGGTGCTGCGGTCATATGGGTTCAGCGGCAAGCCGAGTTCGATCCTCCTGGGCAGGTCGGGATTCGCGATGAAGTGACGACCGAAGGCGATCAAGCCGGCATCGCCGTTGGCGATACTTGCCTCTGCCGTCTCGGGATTGAATCCGCCGGCCGCGATGACCGGCCCTTTGAAGATCTTGCTCAATTCCTGGGCCGCGACCGGCGCCTGCGCTTCGGCAATGGTCTCACCGCCCTTCACCCGCGGTTCGACGAGGTGAAGATACGCGAGCCCGAAACCGTCGAGCCGCTCTGCCACCGAGCGGAACAGCGCACGGGGGTTGCTGTCGCCCATGCCGTTGAACGTCCCGCTTGGCGCGAGCCGAACCCCGACCCGATCCGCACCCCAGACCTCGGCCAACGTCTGGACGACCTCGACGAGAAGACGCATTCGATTCTCGACCGTACCGCCGTATTGGTCGGTCCGCTTGTTGGTGTTGTCCTGCAGAAACTGATCCATCAGGTGGCCGTTGGCCGCCATCAGCTCGACACCATCGAAACCCGCCTTCTTGGCGTTCTGGGCGGCCGCGCGGTACTGTTCGAGAACACCGGCGATTTCCGCTGTCTCCAGCGCGCGATGCGGCGACGTCTGACGAAACCCGTCAGGCGTATCGACGACGATGCTCGGATCAGCCCAATAAGTCGGATCAACAGACGCCGTGACCGGCAGCGATCCCGTGATCGAGACATGTGTCGTGCGGCCGGCGTGCCAAAGCTGGGTGAAGAAGTATGCGCCCTTGGCGTGAACAGCATCCGTGATGCGTTTCCAGCCCGCCACGTGCTCGTCGGCGTAGAGACCGGGCGCATGATAGTAGCCTCGCGCGGACGCCGCGATCGCTGTCGCTTCCGTGATGATCAGCCCGCCGTCGGACGCACGCTGCGTATAATATTCGCGCTGCAAGTCGCTCGGAATGCCCGTCCCTGGCTGCGCCCGCAGCCGGCTCATCGGCGGCATGACGACACGGTGTTTCAGTGTGATTGGCCCGATTTGAACGGGCGTGAAGAGTTTCTTTTGAACGTTTGTACCCACTGAGAGTCTCCGTTCGTGACGGGGCTGCGCCGGAAAGGGAAGGGAGGGGTGTGATGGGGAGGTTGGCCCCGCGCGGTCAGGCGCGGGACGGATCACTGATGTCGGACGTCGACCTGGTCACGAGCGATCACTGCCTGCCGGCCATGATGCCGCCGTCGACCGGAAGGATGACCCCGGTGATGAAACTCGCCTGATCCGAGGCAAGGAACAGAAGCGCCTCGGCCGCGTCTGCGGGCTGACCGTTGCGGCCAAGAGGGTGCATTGCATTAAAGGTCGGCAGAACGGTCTTCACCTGCTCCGGCGTCAGGAATGTGCTGAAGACCGGGGTCTCGATCACGCCGGGCGCGATCGCATTCACGCGGATCTTGTCGGGCGCCAGCTCGATCGCGAGGTTCTTGACCAGCGCATGGACGCCACCATTGGCCGCTGAATAAGCGGACGAGGGCGTGGCGCCGATCGCCTGCAGGCCCCACATGGAGCCGGTCTGCACGATCGCGCCGCCTCGGCCCGCGGCCTTCATGGCTTTCGCGGCCGCTTGTGCGATGAAAAACTTGCCCTTGAGGATGACGCTCAGGAAACGATCGTATTCATCTTCGGTGACATCGAGGAATGGCTTCGGCCCGAAGATGCCGGCATTGTTGAACAGGACGTCCAGACGGCCAAAGCGATCGAGCGCTGTCTTTACCGCTGCTTTTCCTGTCGCCGGCAGGGAAATGTCGCCCACATGGGCGGTAGCGCGCTTTCCAGTCGCGTCGATTTGCTTGGCTGCGGCCTCAGCTTTGGCGGCATCGCGTCCGATGATGACGACAGATCCACCTTCCGCGACAAATCGGGTCGCCACTTCCTTGCCGATGCCTGAACTGCCTCCTGTGACGATCGCGACCTTGTCCTGAAAGCGCATAGCAACTCTCCTGGGTTATTCTACCTATCGATAGATTGATGAGCGAGCAGAATTAACTCTGGAAATTGGATGCGTCAAGCCCGATCTATCGATAGAGAGGAACGATGTTGTGACGGGCGGTGGGGGGTTCCTGAACGACTTCCCTCCTTCCCTCGATGTCGCTTCACCGATCAGAGAGGGGGTGCAGTCGCGAGCGCGGAACGGCCGATCCATGACCTAGGCCCTCGAATGCCTGGGTTCTTCAGACTTGCCGCGGGCAGGGCGCAGGCTTTGTTTTTCGCGAACGACGGAGTCCTATCTGCGCGTCGTCGGGCAACGTGGAATGTCAGGATAATATTGTGGGCTTTCACGTCGATCGAACATGCCGTAGTCACGCACGATGCGCACGACGCGATGACGAACAGCGTCGGCCTCGGTAGGGTGCTGTGGTTCAAACTGCTCAGCGGAGTTGTGGTCGCGCCAGCTCGCCAACAATGCAAGTTTTCCCGCATTGTAGATGCTTGAGAAAACGTCGTGGTCGATCAGGGCCGAGTGTGTTCGATCGAGCGACAAGCGGTCAGCGAGCTCCGACGGAGCCAGTGATCCTGGTCCAGTCGGCGCCGGCAAAATCTCGGTAAGCGTCGCAAACTTCCCGGCGCCGACCTCCGTCTCGTCCAGACGTTGTTCAACCAGACGTACGCCGTCGGGAGGCGCCGTATCCGATACGATTTCGCCAACCCGCAAATGATAATCTTGAAAGACGTCGTCGCGCCCGCGTTGTTGAGTCTCGTGGTGTCTGGCGACGGTGCGCCATCTCACAACGGACTTTTCGTCTCGCCATGTGGAATGCGACAGGATCCACCCCGGCCGACGCGCGCTTTCGAAGCGCTCGTTGTCGATGAACCCGTCGATGCCCTCTAGGATCGGCTTCAAGTCTTTCGCAAGAGCGAGGTAAAGGTCGAATTGCTCTTTCTTGGGATGGACTTCGAAGATCACCGAGAACATCTTGATCACCCAGCTTGCTTGAGGTTCGTGCCCGAGGGAGGGGTGATGTCTTCCTGCCGCGATCGACGGGCCGAAGCCCGGCCAAGGGCCCGAAGATCAGGCTTGCGACAGACGTTCGCTGCTTTGCTTAGCATAGTGCCCTATCGATAGATAGACTGACAGGCATTGTTTTTGATCTCTGTAAGCCCTACCTATCGAGAGGTAGCCACGGGAGCAGACTCAATGAGTGACGTCGCCGCCGCCATCATGGACGCCGCTGAGCGGCGAATGCGGAAGGGCGGCTTCAACGGTTTCAGTTTTCGAGAGATTGCAGCCGACGTGGGCGTCAAGAGTTCCAGCGTCCACTATCATTTCCCGACGAAGGAGAATCTCGCGGCAGCCGTCATTCAGCGCTATACCGCAGAGACGGCGGATTTGATCGAACGCGAGCTTCAGAAGGAGCCAAACCCGGTGAAGGTCTGGGTGAAAGCGTTCCGAGGGACCCTGCACTCAGAGGATCGCATGTGTCCATGCGCCGTGCTCGGTGCATCATCCATGGATCTGCCGTCGGAAGTATCGGTGGAAGTAAAGAAGTTCTTCAAGATGTGCCACGAGAAGCTCGTGGAGGAGGGCCTCTCGTCGGATGAGGCCTCGCAATTGCTGGCAACGATCACGGGCGCATTGGTGGTGGCCAATGCGGTGAATGACTTCGCGACATACGATCGTGCGACGCGTGAATTCACCCGGTTGTGGAAGCCCGCGCCGACGAAAGCTGGTCGCCAACGCTCGAAGTAAGCCTCGAGCTCGAGCCGGTGATGGACTGGAACGAGAGTTTAAGTTTTTCAAGCAGTTTGGGGCAGGGCCGCTTCAGATCGGCGCACATGCACGACCAAAATCTCCGAGGGCAGGAGGAGACAGGCGAGTGCTGACGAGCAGTCGCAGTTGTCGGTGGTGGGAAAGCGTCACTCCGTCAGCGTGAATTTTCACGCAGCTCCGCTGAGCTTGAGCTGCGCGTGCCCACCAAGCTATTCCCACACCGCTGTTTTCAGACAGGTGCGAGCTCATCAAAACCGAAGATTTTGGTTTGGGGAGAGGTGTTGAACGCGCGTGCGGCGATCGGCGGCGATGGCGTAAAAATAGGAATATGACGCGCGCGAAGTTTACGCAGATGAAATAGCCAAACGATTAGCCAGTAGTGACGCTTGCGAGAGTGAGCAGGACCTCAGTTCCAAAGGTTTCGAGATTGAAGTCGTGCAGCGACTTGAATGCCATCACCGAAAACGGTTTCGTTCTTCGGTTTCGACGAACTGGTTCGCGTCCCTTCGGATTATCTCGACGCCGCCCCGCCCGTTGCGGAGGAGACCCCCAGGGCGCGAATGAGGGCACCCTCGTCACGGGCATCGCCCTCGATCATCTGCTCCCGGGGAGATCCGGGGCGCGGGCCTTCGAGCGAACCAGGGCAACGACGGAATGGCCTTTCGCCAGGGCGTCGCGGACGATCAGCCGTCCGGTTCCGCCCGTTGCACCCAAAACAAGAACCTTCATGTTCGATCTCGATCTTCATTGGTGTGAACGTCGCGGTTCACGCCGTCACGGCCTTCTGGGCCGCCGCGAAGACGTCGCGTGCGGACGTCGTACCCGCTACGTGCTCCGTACCCTCGACTCCGAGGTCCATCCATCCTGCATTCACGGCCTCAAACATTTCTTCGGCAGGTCCGGTGTGGCCCTTCGGGATGCCGAATTGCTCGAACGCTTCCGCCCACCCTGCACGCGGGACTGCAAAGGCTTTCACGTCGAGATTCAGGACTTCACCCAATTGCTCCGCGACTTCATCCGCGGTGACCATCGAACCAAGCTCGACGGCGCGCTGCCCTGACCACGCTGGCCCGGTCAAAAGGGTTGCGACCTCCGCGCCGATGTCGTTCGTCGCGACCATGGTCGATTTCCGGTTTGTCGGATTGTAGTAGACCGGTAGCGTTCCGCCCTGGGCGACCTGCAAGCCGTAGAGGAAGTTTTCGAAGAATCCACCTGCGCGCACAAATGCGATTGGCGATATCAGGTCGCGAAAACCTTGCTCCAGAAGCGACAAGGCCGTGATCATCCCAAGCCCGCTGGTCCTGTTCGCACCCATCGACGAAAGCGCTACCACCCGCGGCGGCGCTGCCTTGGTGAGCGCCTCGACATAGTTCGCAATCACGCCCTTGGCTTCTTTGTAATCGGGCGAGGGGGCCCAGACAGCCGGCAACATGACAAACGCGCCTTCGACGCCTTTGAGCGCCCGCTCGATGGCTGCCGAATCATTCCAATCACCGTCAACCAGTTCCACGCCCTGGTTCGCCCAGCTTGACGCCTTCTCGCGATTGCGGACTAGCGCGCGTACTTCCTTGCCGTGCGCCAACAGATGTTCTGCCGTTGCGCCGCCCACTTTTCCCGTGATTCCCATTACTAAAAACATGCGTTTTCTCCTGATCTTGAGGGACAGAGCACTGCCCCTGTTGGTTCAACGGATGAGCGGCAGAATGGCCCGGATTCGGGGATCGCGCGCGTAGAGGCCGCCCCATGTCATCGCGCCCAGAAGCAGGGAAATGATTTCCGGCGGCGACCCCAACTCACCAATGCGGACATGGGCGCAGATGGCACCTCCCAAAAAGCCCGTCACTAGGATCGCGCCGAGGACGGCGGTGGCCGGGATGGCGTAAAGGATGGCGCAGGCGAGTATGATCGGACCCACGACACGGGTCAGGTCCATCGCGAACCCGGTTTCCTGCAACATGCTCGCGATCTGTGCCGGCGCGAAAAGCTGAATAGTGCCGTCTGCCACCAGAGCGATAACGACAAACGCGCTCATTATCCGGCCGGCCCACAGGGCGCGATGCAAGGTCATAGTTTCAGGCACCTGATGCAGGTTCATAGTTTCGGACACTGTCATTCTCCGATGGGAGGATCCCCGTATTCGAAGCCTACTGTGTCTCCTAGATATGATAAACACCGAGGAAATGAACTCACTGTTCTCTCTGTGGTGAACAATACCGAGGCACGAAAATGCAGAATCTCGAACCCATCCTCATTTTCATAACGGTAGCGGAAATGGGGAGCTTCACCCGCGCAGCCGATAGCCTGGGCATTCAGAAGGGAAGGGCCTCAACGGCGGTCCGGAAGCTGGAAGAAGATGTCGGTGTCAGGCTTCTGCACCGGACGACGCGTAGCGTGCAGTTGACGGAAGACGGACGGGTATTTCATGCACGTGCCCGCGATCTGCTTGCTGAAGTCGATGACCTACACTCGATGTTCGCAGGCGATCGCGTGGCACTTCGCGGGCGTTTACGGGTCGATCTTCCGACCGAGGTGGCGCGCACAACGATCGTGCCGGCCTTGCCGGATTTCATGGCGACTCATCCCGAGTTGGAGCTGGAGGTGTCGAGTACGGATCGGCAAGTCGATCTGGTTCAAGAGGGGTTCGACTGTGTATTGCGGCTTGGACCCGTAGGAGACGAGACGCTGATTGCCCGCCCACTGGGCCTGTTGCGCATGGTCAACGCTGCCAGTCCCGCCTATCTGGCGCGCTTTGGAGTCCCTCAATCGCTAGAAGATCTCCAACGTCAGAAACATCGGACAATTCATTTTTCGACGATGCTGGGCGCAAGACCCTATGGATGGGAATATCCGGACGGCGACAGCTACGCGACGCTTCAGTTGCCAGGTGCGCTACACGTCAACAGCGCGCAGACCTACGAAGCCGCTGCCCTCGCCGGCCTTGGCCTGATTCAGGCGCCACTCTTGGGGATTGGCCGATACTTAGAGAGTGGAGCGCTTGTGGAGATCATTCCCGATTTTCGTCGCCGCGCGCTCGCCGTGTCCCTCGTCGTAGCACATCGGCGCAACCTGTCGCGCCGAGTCCGCGCATTCATGAAATGGATCGAAAATGTGCTTGCGCCCAACCTAGAATAGCGAAACGAGCCGCTTCGTGTTCAGATTAACTGTACCGGAATTCTCAAAGGCGGATTTTGGCGCAAAGCAGCCATTCGCATAATGAACGGTTAGAGGAAGCGAGGCACGTTGCCGGACGGTTTATCTGGCTCCGCGAGTTGGTCGGCAGCATGAACACCGCCGCGAATTTCTTGTCCTGCACCAAGGCGGCTGGTGTCGATGTCCTCGTCAACATGGCTGCCTCGAAATTCGCCGCCCAGGTCATCAGAAAGATGGCGGAGCTTGATTGGAAGCCCGTTCACCTC
>Ga0137403_10002279_pt1 | contig 23571 bp, 26 predicted proteins | sample CZOMad2_1_16fung_FD_122057 | JGI IMG/M metagenome (GOLD analysis project Ga0137403, IMG submission 122057) | Vadose zone soil fungal communities from Angelo Coast Range Reserve, California, USA - CZOMad2_1_16fungal (Hybrid Assembly) | ecosystem: Environmental > Terrestrial > Soil > Vadose zone...
AGATGACTGAAGAGGCGCACCCGCAGCCGGCGGAGCACGCCCTGCGCAATGGTCGAGGTGAGATACTCGGTCAGAAATCCCATCACTTGCACGGCCGCGGTGGCCCCCAGGTAGAGGGCCGCGAGGGTGAGCAAGCCCTCGGACCGGCCGTGGGCCAGCGGCCCATCCACGATCTTCTGCACCAGCAGCGGCGGAGCCAACTCCACCACCGCGCCCAGGAGCACTGCGACGCCCACCAGGGCGAGCCACCAGCGCCAGGGCTTGAGCAGAGCCCACAGCTGGCTCAGGGTCATCCCACCATACTGTTGGGCTGCGGGAGCGGAACTCGTGTGGGTCATCGGGTGTTCCTCTTGGTCACGTTACCCTGTGCTGACGAGACGCTGCGCCCGGTAGATGCGGGCGTACAGCCCGTTGCCGGCGCTCAGTTCGGCGTGGGTGCCTTGCTCACGCACGCGACCATGGTCCAGCACCACCACCCGATCGGCTTGAGGAAAGGCCGACAGTCGGTGCGAGCACAGCACGATGGTGCATTGCAGGGCGTTCGGCTGCGACGGGCCGAAGAGCCGTCGCAAGGCCGTGACGATCGTCGCTTCCGTGTCCAAATCCAGCGCCGAGAACGGATCGTCCAGGACCAGCAGCCCCGGGGCCCGGGGGCCGGAGGCCGCCATCGCGCGCGCCAGGGCAATACGCTGACGCTGACCACCGGAGACGCGGATGCCCAGCTCGCCGATTTCCGTCTCCAGGCCCGCAGGAAAGGTCTGCAGGTCCTCACCCAGGGCGGCGCAGGCCACGGCCCATTCCGGGACGGGGTGAGCGCTGGCCCCATCGCGGGCATGGGCCAACACCTGACGCCGGGCGACTGAACCCAGCACGATGTTGTCCCGGACGGTACCTGAAAAGAGGAAAGGGTCCTGGGCGAGATAGCCCATACGGGCGGCGCGCTCGGCCACGGGAATGTCCTCCAGGGGACGGCCGTCCACCAGCACCTGGCCCGATTCTAAAGGGTACAGGCCCAGCAGCGCTCTGGCCAGCGCGCTCTTGCCCGAGCCCACGGGGCCCGTGACCGCGACCAGCGTGCCAGCCGGAATCTCCAGCCAGATGTCGTGCAACGCGGGAGCCGTGGCGGTCGAGTAGCGGAAGGTGACCCCGTGCAAGGAGACCGCCACCGGTCCGGAGGGAACGGCAGGCGGTTCAGGCGGCCGTTCTTGGATTCCGGCGACATGGCCGGCACGGAAGGAGGCCCCAGGTGGCTCGTCGGCGAGCGGCGGGGGAGGAGCCAGGAGTGGACGGAGCCGCGCGTAGGCGGCGGCACCGCCCTGGATGGAGTTGACCATCTGGGGCACCCGAAAGCCTCGGTTGACGAAGCGCAAATAGAGCTCCAGGTAGGCAATGAAGGCCCCGAGTGTCATGGCGCCGCTGACCACCTGCTCGCCCCCCTGCCAGACCACCAGCAGGACACCAGCACTCATGAGCGTGGTATAGACCGGCCGGAGTCCGCTGCGCAGCCGCACCAGGGCCAGGTTGGTTGCAGCTTGCTCTCCTGCCAGCGTGTCGACCCGTTCCACGGCGGCTCCCGTGCGGCCGAAGAGCCGGAGGACGCGGATGCCGGCCAACTGTTCCTGGAGCGCCGTGGTCAGGGACGCGTTGGCTTCGCGGGAGGCCGTGGTGAGCCCGGCGACCCAGCGGCCCGTGGCTTTAGCCAGTAACATGGCCACGGGCACCGGCAGCAGGGCGAGCACGGTCAGGGTCGGGTCGTAGACCAGCATCGCGGTCATGAGCGAGAGGGAAAACAGCACGGTGTCCCAGGTTTCGATGGTGAACTCGCGCAGGCCCACGCCTAGGACTTCGACGTCGCCGATCATGCGCGCCATCACGTCGCCAATAGGGGTGCGGTCCAGCCGTGCCATCGGCCAGGCGATGACGCCGCGCAAGGCGTCCCCCCGGATATTGGCACGGATCCGGCCGTTGGCCGTCATCAGCCACCAACGCTTGGCGATGCGAGGAACTTCGGTGAGCAGCGTGCCGCCCACGAAGGCCAGGGCAGCCCAGCCCACCGCGTCTGGGCCGACTTCACCCCGTTCAAACGCTCGAGCCGCATTGATCGCCCGGCCCAGCAAGATGGCGGGTAGCACCACCGCGGTGTTCATGATGATGCCGGTCATGGAGCCGAGCACGAGCTGCCCTGCCACCTGCCGGAAGTACGGACGCATCTCCCAGAGATAGGAACGCATCGACGCGAAGTCCTCCCTGATGTTTCGTCTTCCTCCGACTGGACAGGTATGTTACTGCTCTCACATGCCCAAGCGGCATCCTACCAGACCAGCCGTGACACACACAGGACTTTTTCCCTATCTGCCCGCCACCTCTTCCGGAGGTTTGACCTGGCGGAACATCCACCATAGCGTCAGGTCATAGGCGATCTTGACGGCGCCGCCCACGAGGAAGGGCGCGCCGGGTCCGATCGCGGTCCACAGCGCTGTCCCCACCGACGGGCCGGCGGCGAGCCCGGCGCTCCGGGTCACGGTCGTGGCGCTCGCCATGGCGGTTTGTTCTGCGGGTGCGACGACCGCCATCGTGTAGGACTGGCTGGTTGGTGCGTCCATCTGCACGAAGAAGGCCCGCAGCAACCAGAGGGCAACGGCCATCCAGGCGTCCGGCACAAACGGCACGGCGATCAGAAAAAGGCTCGACGGGATGTGGGTGAAGACGACCGTGTTCAACAGCCCTATACGCCGGGCGAGACGGGCTGCGACCCACAGTGAGATCGCTGTGACGACATTCGACGCGAAGAATAAGGCCCCCAGAGAGCTGGGCTGGAGTCCAAAGCGCGTGAAAAACCAGTAGGACGCCAGGCTCTGCACGATGAGCCCGGTGCCGAAGCTGTCGACGGTGAAGAGCCCCGCCAGGGTGAAGATGCGGCCCCGGGATGGCAGCGTGAACGGGTTCGCCCACCGCGCCTCGCCGCTCGAGACTTCGACCCGGCGGGAGAGCCGGCTGTAGAAGAATGCGGTGAGCACAGCCAGGACGGTATAGGCGACAAACACGGGGCGGAAGGAGGCGAGCGCTCCGAGACCGAGCGCGCGCTGCAGCAGGGTCGGCATGCTAGAGGCGAGCGCTCCGAGGGAACCCGCGATGGTACCAGCGATGCTGCTCAGGGCGAAGAGATCTGTGCGCTGTTGCGGTGTCACAGAGACGGCCAGGACAGCCTGTTCGAGCGGACCTGTCCCACCTCCCCCAACGAACCCACTGAGATTCCCCACGAAGGCGGCGATGAGCAGGACGGGGAAGCGCTCGCTCACTACGAGCAGGAGCCCGGCGAGCGCCATGAGGCCGCTCAGGGTCACGAGGGTCCGGCGTCGCCCGACGGCATCGCCCAGCACCCCCGCCACGACGGCGGCGAGCGAGGCCCCCACTGCGCCGACGGTTAAGAAAGCGCCCACCTGCACCAGCGAAAAGCCGTGCAGGCCGAGATAGATCGCGATGAGGACCGCGACCGCACTCTGGGCAAAGCTGCGCGTGGCCCGCGCCGCGATCGCCATCCTGGCGTCCCACTCGACCCAGCTTAGACGGCCGACTTCAGTCCCCATCGTCAATCTCCACGATCACGTGCTGTCTGCCGCGCTCTATGGGCCCGGCACAGGCCTGCAATGCCGCTGCGTGTTCAGTTCAAGGCCGCTCCGCTCCTCACAGCTCCAGGCGGTAGGGCCGGCTCGGTGGCGAAGTTTGACGGGAGTGGCCCAGTCAGACTGCGCAGAAACGCCACAATCTTATGGGTCTCGTCGTCCGTGAGCGTACTGCCCAACTGCACGCGTGCCATCACCTGCACGGCCTCATCCGCGGTGTTCATGATGATGCCGGTCATGGAGCCGAGCACTAGCTTCCCCGCCGCCTGCCGGAAGTACGGGCGCATCTCTCAGAGATAGGAACGCATCCGCGATGGGTCCTCCCCCGATGTGAGCCGGAGTTGGAATCACAAGCGGCGTGCGACTCACGCAAACATCTTCAACAGATCGTGCCACCGCTCCGTGGCTTGGGGACGCCTTCGGTTGCCGGGGTTTCGTTCCCGTAGCCTTGCAGAAGGGTGACATGGTCCTTATGGGTCGGCCACCGCCAATCGAGGGCGGGATGACCGATGTATGCATCGCCAAAATCGATCAGGCCGACACACTCGAGAGTATCGGGCTGGACAAAGGTGTCGTCCCCATGCCCCATTGTCTCATGGACGGACAGCCTTCCCTTAATCCAACGACTCCGCAACTGTCGTAAACGCCCCATCCTTCACGAGGGTAATCTCTGCGACCGCATGCCCCTTCATCGCCGGGACGATACTCACCGCGCGGAACCCCGTGTACGTTTTGACTGCTGTGTCGACAACCTCGGGCAGCGCCCTCTTGGCCTTGACCATCGCCGCACGTTGCGCTGTGGCCGCCGTGAGGTCCTCGCCACTCGTAATCGGCGCCACTTTGGCCACTTTCCCGGTCATGTGGTCGATGATGACCTCCGAGAACGTGTCGCCCTTCATTGTGTAGATTGAGAGTTGTAGCTTCCCATCCTCCAGCTCAAACTTGCCGGAGATCGGTGTCCCTTCCCGCTCGCTGGCCGCGAGCCCCTCTTCGAGAGTCACCTTGGCGCCTACGAGTGCCTTGGCAAGCTCGGCGTGGGCGTTGTCATGGGACTGCTGGGCGGACACCATTTGCCCTCGGAACAGCCATACACTCATCACAGCTAGTACGAATACCAGACTCTTACGCATGAGAGGCCTCCATCAGGTGTGCGTCGTCGCATCGACAGCCATCCCCCTCCTCTTTCACCAAGACCCACGTGGCTTGCAGGCGCGGGAAAGCCATGAGGCCCACGACGGCCGCCAGCAGAGGGAAGGAGGGCGCCAGCCATTCGAAGGCCTCCAGGCACTCCTCGAGGGCGGGCAGAAGGGTGCTGACAGGAACGGCATACGTAGCCGTGTTCCATACCTTTGAAACATCAGCATGTACGACTTAGCGTATATTTTCTCACCCCATTGCCCGCTCCCCTCAAGAGATTCGAGTCGGTGCGGAAAGTCGGATCGCGCTGTGAGCGGACATTTGCGCACGCTTTGCCCCGCTCCCCTTGATAGAGCCCTCTAGACCAGGTATCGCCGCAGCTGATGGGCTGGCGTCAGATAGCACCTGACGGTCAGCCGCACGAAGAGGAGTGAGCTCACCGCGGTGGCCGCCGCGAGCATGAACACGACCACGATCTGATACCGGATCGCCACGAGCGGCGGGGAACCCGCGAGGATCTGCCCCGTCATCATGCCCGGGAGCTGCACGAGGCCTACAGTCATCATCCCGTTCACCGTCGGGATCATCGCGGCCCGCAGTGATGAGCGCACCAACGGCTGCATGGCCTCGCGGCCAGAGAAGCCGAGGGCGAGCCGGGCTTCCACTTCGTCCGCACGGGAGCGGAGCTCGCCTTGGAGGCGGTCACCGGCGAGCGCGGCGCTGGTCATCGAGTTTCCAAGGATCATGCCGGCGATCGGGATGATGTACTGCGGCTCGTACCACGGGCGTACCTGGACGACGACGGTCAGCACGTAGGCGAGCGTCGCCGCCGTCGAGAGCGTCAGGGCGGTCGCCGCGATCTGGTGCCCGCCGGGAATCGGCTGCTTGAGCTGCGAGACTGCCGCCCGGGTCGCGACGCCCGTCATCCCCATCAGGATGAGCACCACCCAGTACCAGCGCGCCGCCCCGAACACCGCCGTGAGCATGAGCCCGACCCCGTAGAGCTGCACCATGGTCCGGATGGAGCCGATCACGAGGTCGCGCTCGAGGCCCAGGGCCTGGCGGATCGACACCACGATGATCACGCCGACGAGGAGGAGGGCTACCGCCAGCTGCCAGACTGATAGATCGATCACGCCCGCGGTGCCAATCATACGTCACTCCTGACGGCGGGCGGCCGCTCGCCGGCCAGAAAGGCTTGCAGCCGCGCGTCTGTGACGGAACGGGACGCGATACCAACGACACGTTGGTGCGCCTGCACCTCCCCCTCCACCAAGTACAGCAAGCAGCCGCCGAGGCGGCGGACGAGCTCCGGCTGATGCGTCACCGCGATAATGCTGAGGCCCCGCGCCTCCCGCAGCCGGGCAATTGTCTCTACGACCCGCGTCACGTTGGGCGGATCGAGCGCCGAGGTCGGTTCGTCGAGGAGGAGAGCTTGCGGGTTGCGGAGGAGCGCTCGGGCGATCGTCACGCGCTGCTTCTCGCCACCGGAGAGGGTCGCGGCGTCGCGGTCGAGGACGTCCGGGTTGAGGCCCACTTCGGCGAGGCCATCGCCCAGCCGGGCTTCCGAGAAGTCGCCTGGGGTGTCGGCGGGCCGGAGTCGCAGGTTGTCCCGAACTGTGCCTTCGAAGAGCACGGGCGTCTGCATGACCAGCGCGGCCCGGCGTCGAAGGTCACGGGGATCGAAGGATCGGATGTCGCGGCCATCGAAGCGCACCGTGCCCGCCGTCGGCTCTGCGAGGCGGTTGAGACATCGGAGCAGGGTCGATTTCCCCGAACCCGACGGGCCCACCAGAGTGAGCGCGCCACCGCGCTCCACGGCCACCGACACGTCCTTCAGGATCGGCACCCCCAGATGCCCTCGGGGCGTGGGGTACGCGAGCGAAAGATGGTCGACCTCAAAGATTGGATCGCTTATGTTAAATCCCATGCGATTCACCTGACCGCCGTGACACAGCGCGATTCACACCTGCTGCACGACACTTCATCCTGTGCCAAACCGCTGGCGCACCCATACCAGGGCCATCCACTCTGGCATCGGACACCACCATCGCACCAGAGCCGCCGCAGGCCCGGTATCGCACGGTCCCATGGCCGGCGTCGCATGGCTGCCCTCGTTGTATATCAGCCACAGTCGACGCCATTCCAGTACCGTCCCTCTCCACGGAGCGCAGGATCAGCAGATGATCAGCCCCTGCACTTCCCCGACCAGCTGGGAGGCTTCGGGCAGGTCTCATACAGGCATACACCGGGGTGGGCGCACGGGCGTTCTCCTAGCCACTTTGGGACCAATAGCCGGTGAAGATCAGCCAGAAGAGCGGAGCACAACTAGGCCCATGCCTCAACTCCGTACTGTCAATGACTGAACCGATGCTCGAGATGGGACCCAGCATAGGCTTCTCTGACAACCACGAAGAGCATGAGAGCGAGCGTCCCTTCGGTGTAGAGTATACGTTTGCGGCCAGCGTATGCCCGGCGCCGCGCCTTACACCCGCCGCTCCCCTGTGTCGACATAGACCGCCGCCCGATGGGTCTGCGGCAGGAAAGCATACACCTTGCTCCGATCGCTGTCGACGGCGATGGTATGGGCCCCCCGTTCGGTGGCCACCGTCTCGAGGGGCTCCAGCGCTCTGCTGTCGAAGACGTCGATGACGCCTGGGTCGCCGATCGCCACGTACAGATGCTCAAGCTTGGCATTCAGGAACATCACGTCGGGCGCGCCGCTCAACTCGCGCTCATCCAGCACCCGGCCCGACTGCGCCTCCAGACACACGAGCCTTCCCGCGTCGCAGGCGCAGAACAGCCGGCCCTGGGCGACGTCGAGATCGAGCCCATGCGGCCCGGCCGCCGGCACGTCATACACGCGGGCGATCTGCGTGGGGTGCCGTGCGTCGATGACGACGATCTGCGGAGGGTCTGCGATGTTCACGAAGAACACCTCCTGGTGGGGGTCGAACACGGTCCACCGCGTGCGCCCGGGCACGGCCACGTTGGCCACGAGGGCTCGCTTGTCCACGTCCACCAGCGAAACCGTGTACGAGCCTGGGCGCTTCGGGTCGCCCACGTTGGCGGCCAAGAGAAGATTCCGCCCCGGATCATAGGCGAGGCCGTTGGGGCCGATGCCGACCGGGACCTTCACCAGGGCCTCCTCGGCGTCAGGGGCAAAGATGCCCACCGTGTTTTCGCCGCGATTGGAGGTGAACACCAGCTGACGTTCGTCGGACACGAGGGCCCCGGCCACACCGGTCAGGCCGGCGATGGAGTGCAGATAGCGGTCCCTCTCACAGTCGATGACGTCAAGGGTGTCATTAGCGGTGTGGGCGACATACAGGCGCGCAGGCGCGCGATGGACGGCGGCGTGATCAAACCCGCCCGGTTGATGGTGGACCGGCAGGCCAATCGAGGTGCGTTGTTCAAGAACCATCATTGACTCCTTCATCATTGACGCGCCCGTGACCACGGGAGCGCGCTTCGGGGTTGCTGATTTAGGCAGTCGAGGCCTTGCGCCTATGAGCCGATCAAGGCACACCCCTTATGCTGGCACTTCACGGTTTCAAGGCCGCACGTGTGCGCGACGCGTCTGGCGGCGATGAAGGCCAGGGAAAGCCGAAGGTCACACCGGCCGTCAGCTGCCAGTCGGGAGCGCCACGACTGATGCCCCGCCGAACGCCGGCATCCAAGACAAGGTTTGACACGGATGGCTGCCAGATGAAGCCCAGGAGCGCGGAGTTGTTGGCCAGCGCCCCTGTGGTGCTCTCCCCGGTCACCTCGCCCACCAGCCTCAGGTTCGAGCAGAGCGGGAGCTCACCGATCACGCCCCAGAGCCCAAACGGCTGGGTATCTCTCCGGCCGACACCCCCACCGCCGTTCACATGGAGGGTGAACGGTGCCACTCGCCCGCTGATGATGCCGATGGCTTCGATGCCCACGCGTCGCTCGCCTGGGCGCGTCGATGGCAGCAACGGGCCCGCCTCCACCGCCACGCTGAGGCCTTCTTTCTCCTGGAGCACGCCCTCCTTGAAGACCGCCTTCGCGAACAGCCCAGGATCGACGATGTTCAGATCCCCGGTGGGATCCCGCGCGACTGCAAATTCCCCGACGACCTCTATATCCCTCCAAAGACCATAATTGAGGACCAGGCTCGGCAGCGTGAAGGTCTGCTTGCCCTGAGTTTGCTCGAGGGTGAAGTAACCGAGCTCGATCTCCTCCTCTTGCGGATCGGCAACCGCGGCATCGGTCGAGAAGAACGGCCGGTAGGCCCAGCCGTCCACCGCGCCGAGGAGGCAGCCAAGCGCTCCCAACAAGCAGGCGAGGGCCGTCTGCCACGCGCGCGAGCGTTGCCATGCACGCTTCAGGTCGTGCACCGAAGCTCTCCCCGGCGCAGGCATCGCGGCGCCCTGTGCACTGCGAGCGTGACCCGCTGCCCTGGCGGTATGTCGGCCGACGATCGCACTCTCAGGAACCGGCTGCCCATATCGATATAGAGGAGCCCCCCGCCGGGATAGACCGTGCGCGCGACGACGCCCACGAGCTCACCCGCCCCATCCGGCTCGACGTGGAGATCTTCAGCCCGGATCACCACCTGCACGGCCTCCCCACTGTGCACGTTCGACGTCTCGCAGCGGATCATCCCGCACGCGGTCTGCACCCGGCCATCAGCTACCACGATCCCGTCGAGGACATTGGTCACCCCGATGAAGCGCTGCACGAACGGGGTGGCCGGACGGTGATAGATGGCCTCAGGCGTGCCCACTTGTTCGATCTGGCCCTGGCTCATGACCACCAGGCGATCGGCCAAAGTGAAGGCCTCCTCGTGGTCGTGGGTGACATAGAGCAGGCTCAGGGGCTCCGCCTGGACCAGGCGGAGCAAGGTCTCGATGAACTGCTCTCGGAGGGCCACATCCAGGCTCGCCAGCGGCTCATCCATGAGGATGACCCGGGGCTGGGTGATCAGCGCCCGGGCCAGGGCCAGCAGTTGCTGCTGGCCTCCCGAGAGTTGGGCGGGGTAGGCCAGGGCGACCGCTTGTAAGGAGGCCTTGGTGAGCATCGCCTGGACCCGGTCGGCCCGCTCGTCGGCCGGGCACCCGACCCCGCGAAGGACGAAGTCGAGGGTCGTTCGCACCGTCATATGGGGCCAGAGGGCGAGATCCTGGAACACCATGCCGATCTGCCGTCGCTCGGGGGGGACCACGATCCGCCCATCTTGGCTCACCACTTGATCTCCGATACGGATCACCCCGCTCCCCGGCGCCTCAAAGCCCGCAATCAGGCGCAGCAGCGTACTCTTGCCACAGCCCGAGGGCCCGAGGAGCACGGTGATCGTCCTCGGCTCGATTGTGAGGCAGACGTCCTGCAGGATCGGTGTGGCGGCGTAGGCGAAGCCGAGGTGTTGGACGTCAATGATCGCCATGGAACGCTTCCCCAGATATGCTCGCGAAGAGCCAGCCGATTGCCGTCAGCGCCAGGAGAGTCATCAGGATGAGCATCAAAGCCAGCGCCGCCACCACGGACTCGGGGCTGTTGGCCATCAGGGTATAGATCCGGACTGGGAGCGTTTCCTGCCCGGGAGGATAGATGGTCATGCTCGTGTCCAGGTCGCGCAGGCAGAAGATGAACGCGATCACCCAGGAGGCCATGAGCGAGTGTTTGAGCGTCGGGGCATGGATACGCAGCACCTCGGTTCCCCAACGCACCTGGGCCAGCCGAGCGGCTTCTTCGTAGCTGGTGGGGACCTGGCGCAGGGCCATGCCCTGGATGCGGGTGGCCAGGGCCGTATACCGGGCGACGTACCCGAGCACAATGATCAGGAGACTGCCATAGAGCCAGGCGGTGGTGGCCCGGTTCCAGAGGAGGATCAGCCCAACCCCCAGGACGGTCCCGGGCAAGGTCAGGAGGAGGATCAGCAAAGAGTCAAGCCCCTGGCGACGTCTCTTGCCGGAGCGCTCGATGAGGTAGGCGAGCACAAAGCCGAGGACGGTGATCGCCGTCGCCCCGACAGTGGCGTCCGTGAGGCTATGTACCATGCTCCAGCCCGACCCCTGCAGCGCTGCGAGAAAGGCGGACGGGGTGCGGGCGGTCAGGCACAAGGCACCGATGGGGAGCAGGACAACCAGGCACGCAAACAGGACTAGAAGGCCACCGATGGGGAGGCGAAGCGGCCCCAGGGGGACGATCGTGACTCGTCCAGCCCGGCTCCCGGCGACGGCCACAAAGCGGTCCCGGAGGTAGTAACGCTCGACGAGTATGAGAGCGCTGATCAGCAGGAGCAAGGGCATCGAGAAGAGGACGGCCGCCCGGGTATCGTAGAAGGCGGCAAACTGGGTGAAGACCTGCACCGTGAAGACGTCATAACGCAGGAACAGCGGGACCCCAAGCTCGGAGATGCTCAGGATACACGTGAAGAGGGCTCCCAGGACGATCCCCGGCGCAATCAATGGCAGATCGATCCTCGCCAGCACTGTTCGCCAGGGGAGAAACAGCCGTCCAGCTTCCTCGACGGCGGGATCGATGGCCGTGACGAACGTGTGCACCAGGACCATCGTCACGGGATAGTACGCGGAGGTGAGGACGAACACATTACCCCAGAGGCTGAACAGCCAGGCTGAACTCAAGGCCCCTACCCCTGGCCCGAGGACAGCGGCTAGGAGTCCCCGCTTGCCCAACAGATAGAACCAGGCGAGGGCGAGGAGATAGGGGGGCAGGCAGAGGGGCAGCATGAGGAGAGGATACAGCCGTCCTTTCATAGGGGTATCCGTCTTGGCCAGGAGGATGCCGAGCGGCGTGCCCACCACCGTGGTCCCCAACCCCAGGCATATCCCGAGGAGGAGGGTGTTGCCGAGGAGGTGCCACTGCCGGCCGGTCAAGGCGAGCGCGCCGATGTCCGCGAGCCCGGTGTCTGCCACGGTGCTCACCACTATCCAGGCGATCGGCGCCACGCCGATCACGAGGAGCGCCAGCAGCCCGACGGCCAGTGAGAGCTCCCGGGTGCACGGGAGAAGCCGCGTCCGGCTCACCGGTACCCGACCCACGTGCTTAAAAACGGTTGGATCTTCTCCAGCATCTCGGCCACCTGCACATAATCCACCTCCATGCCCTTGATGGATGCGAGCATTGGGCCGCGCTCGGGCGTCTTCACGCCCGGCCCGAGGGGCATCTGCGCCGCTGGGGAGAAGGCAAGTTGCTCTTCCACTTCGGCCGAGAGCAGGTAGTCGATCAACTGCTTGGCGGGCTCGGGATGGGGACCGCCTTTGATCATCACCACCATGTTGGGCATGATGAGCGTCCCGAAGCCGTCCTGATCTGGGTAGACCACCTCCACCGGCTTCTGCTCCGTGACGGCCACGTGGGCATCGTCGGTGTCGGTGAAGCCCCAGGCCACCTCCCCAGCGGCGACCAGGTCCCGCACCTCGCCGTTACTGGTGGCGATCCTGACGCCATTGTGCTTCATCTGCTCGAAGAACGTCTTCGCACGGCCCTCGCCCCAGATGGTGAAGAGGGCGGCCGCGTGGATGGTCGAGGTGCCGAAGAGCGGGTTGGCCAAGGCGGCTTGGCCTTTCCATGGTGGTGCGATGAGATCGAGCACCGAGTGCGGGATGGCTCCGGGTGTGACCAAGTGGCGATCGTAGATGATCACCCGCGCCCGCGCGGAGAACCCGGTCCAATAGCCCTCGGCATCCCGGTACCGTGGCGGGATCCGCTCACGATTCGGCGACCGATAGGCGGTCAGGAGGCCCTTCGTGTGCAGGACGATGGGCCGCACGGGATCGTTGCTCCAGAAGACATCAGCCTGCGGGTTAGCCCGCTCGGCGAGCAGGCGGTTCACGACCCCCGTGCTCTTGGTCTCCTCGGTATCGTAGACGGCCTTGACGGCGATGCCCGTCTTGGCTTCGAAGGCGTTCAGGACCGGTTCCGAGAAGACTTGGTCCTCGGAGGTATACACGACGACCTCCGCGGCTGCACTCCCGTTGCCACTCAAGAGACCTACGATGAGGAGCACGAGGCCTCCGATCCAGATCCGCTTCATGGCGCTCCCTCCTTAATCCCGCGCACGACGAGGTCATCGAACGCGGTGATCGAATCGGCCTTGGTCCAGAGGCCCACCTGACCGACACGAAAGCGCGCGTCGCGATGATCGAGCAGGCGCTGGCCGTCGAGCGAGGCCTGGAGATGATCGCCCACCGCCACGACCTGGAGCGTATGCCACTGGCCGAGAGCCGGAGGCTGGACAGTCGCCGAGGCGAGCTGGTGTCGGCTGCGGTCATAATAGTACAGCCGAAAGTTGTTCTCCAGCGCGTTGGCCCGGACCACATAGTAGCGCCCCTCGGCGAAGCGAACGACGATGCCGCCAGAGGCGTCTTCCCGACCGGAGATCGGTTTGAACCGGACGGAGACATCGACGTCGGTGTACGGCCCTCCGGGCGCGACGATCACGTTGAAGTCGTTCTTCACGGCGTGCTGGACGAGCGCCCGTTGACCACTCGGGGCCCCGCCCATCTCTTCCACCGTCCACTGGCCGTCAACCGTTTTCCAGCCCTCGAGGCCCGGCGGCTCAAAGTCGAAGCGCTCGACCGCGGCCTCATCGGGTACCTTCAGCTCGGCGGCCTGGGCCATTGGGGTGGGATGGGAACGGTCATCGGGGGATCCGAACACCCAGACCGCTCCGAATACGATCAGCGCAAGCCCCAAGGCATAACGCACGAATGGCTTGATCCGTTGCATGCGAGGCTCCTTACGTGTAGGTCAGCTCGAAAACACGCGTCAAATGTTGTGCTGGCCCATGCCGATCCTCGTGTGGAGGCATGGACGTATCCTTCTCTAATGTGAAGTCAGGCACACCCATGCGCCGGCTCTGGCACCGGCGCCCTACCACTGAAAGCGCCAGATGATGCCCAGGGTCTCACTCAGGCGGCGCGAGTTCCTGCGTATGCACCTCCTACTCATCCAACCGCTCCGCAACAGTCTTCACCGTATCATCCTTGACTAGGGTGACCTCCGCGACGGGATGCCCCTCTGTGAACGTCGGGGTGACACTGACCGCGCGGAACCCCTGGTTCACAGTGACGGCCTTGTCGACAACCGCCCGCAGCGACTGCTTCGCCTGAGCCATCGCCTGGGCTTGGGTCTTGGCAGCGCTGAGATCCTCGCCACTCCTAATCGGCTCCACCTTGGCGATCTGGCCGGTCGTGTGATCCACAATGACCTCCGAGAACACATTCCCCTTCATCGTGTACACCGAGAGCTGGAGCTTCCCCTCCTCCGTCTCAAACTTCCCGGAGATCGGTTGGCCTTCCCGCTCGCTCGCGGAGAGCCCCGTGTCCAACGGCACCTTCGTGCCCCGGAGCGCCTTGGCGAGCTCGGCGGACTCCCCATCCTCTTCGTCCTCATCCTTGTCGGCCCCCACTCGATAAGCCGCATAGCCCACGAATAGGGCGGCGAACACCACGACCAACGTGATGATCACGCTCTTGCGCATCACGGAGCCCTCCCGCCTGGTTTGACCCTTATCGTCCAGGGGTCGCCACAATGGTCACCCCATTCTGAGAGTATAATGTAATATCAATTGCATAGTTTTGCAATAACTATTTCATTGGTATAACGCTCTTCGAAGGGGCAAGCTGAGGGGCGCAAGAGGGGCTCGATCTTTGCTCCCTCAGACAGGGGATCGACCAGACGGCAATGGAGCGAACGCCTATCCCCCTACATCTCGGCCTTGCTGGCCCATTGCCTCGGCATCCGGCGAAAACGGTTCGTCCAACTGTGCCCTCCCTCCACGACCGCACAGCATATCTTGAACCTCGCCTCATGCGTGAGGGTCCGTACCGCCTCACGCCGGGCACAGACGGAAGCCGTGTGCCCGAATCCCACAGCCAAGGCGCGTATCCCCTTGTCGTAGCAAGGGAGGAGCCACGACAAGGGGGGAGCAGCACGCAGCGGAGACACCGGTACCGGAGGTCGGTCACGCGGGCGCGTGGGGGGATCCACTCCTAAGCCATCTGGCGTCTGTCGCTTCACCGCTCATGTCGCGTGCGCATGGTAGAGATCGTTGACGTGTTCCCAGCGAATGTTCTGCATAAAGGCGTCGACATAGGCCGCCGCGCTGGCGCCATAATCCAGGTGGTAGGCGTGCTCGTACATGTCCAGGGCCAGGATAGGCGTGCCGCCCGCGAGGCTGCAGGTATGGTCAGCGGCCCATTGATTGACCAGGTGGGCATCACGCGGGGAATACATGAGCAAGACCCAGCCGGAGCCGCCGCCCAGCGCCTTGCCCATGGCCACGAACTCAGCACGCCATCGCTCCATGCTTCCAAAGTCCCTGCTGAGTGCCTCTCTGAGCACGTTGTCTGGCTCCCCTTCCGTTCCCAAGCTGTCAAAAGACAGCTCGTGCAGGATCATCGAATTCGTGGCGATGAGCGCCTCGCGCTTCAGCCCATTGAGCACGAATACCGGGGCCGTGGCGACGTCCAGCGCAGCGAGCTGGGCGGTGATCGCATTCAGGCGACTGACCGCGCCGCCGTAGTTGTTCTCGTAATGGCTAACAATGAGCTTTTCTGACAAACCTTTCAGCCGTTTCGGGTCACATGATAACGGTTTCACGACATAGGCCATCGCTGTCCCCGCTTCCTCCTCGCTCGTTCCGCCCTTCGCAGAACGGCATGCCCTCGCCTGCTGCCCGCACCTGGCCGATCGGCGACGTGACTCATCCGCCTCCGGAGACGCCGCGCACCACGGAAGTCATCGACGGCGGTGACCGAGTCGGCCGTGGTCCACAGGCCGACCTGGCCCGAGTGATCGCGGGAGTCGCGATGATCCAGCACGCACTGGCCATTGAGAGAGGCCTGGATGTGATCGCCCACCGCGACGACCCGTGATGACAACGCGACCGCCTGATCCCTTCCATGCCACGCTCCTGCTCAATCGCTGGAGAACTGGTGGCCCTCACATGCGGCGAGCAGCTGCGGCAGCCGAGCCACGATGACGTCGCGAGCGACGTTGAAATCCTCACTGACGGCTGGGACATCGTCCTAGCGCTCGATGGTCAGCCCCGGCGGCGCCACGTCACCGAGGTCACAGCCGAATGAGACCACATGCCACGCGTTCGCCAGCTCCTCTGGTGTCACCCGCCGGGGTCGCAGACCTCGCACATCGATGCCGTCCTCTAGGAGTCCCTTGACCACCTTGGGCGGAATCTCGGGGTCCGGGTCGATACCAGCCGCCGTCGCACGCACGTCTATACCGCGCTGAGCCGCGAGCCGCCGAACGTGCTCCGCGGCAATGAGGCTCTTCCCAGAGCCATGCAGGCACACGAAGACCATGGTATACGTCGTTGCCATACTCACCTCCCGCTAATCTAACGGCTCCGAGATCGTTTTAAACGCGCCACCCCTGGCGAGGGTGACCTCCGCCACCGGATGCCCATCCTTCAGGGCCGGGAAGACACTGACCGGGCGATAGCCCTTGTTCGCATTGGCAGCCTGGTCAACAGCCGCACGAAGCGACTGCTTCGCCTTGGTCATGGCCTCGGCCTGCGTCTTGGCGGCCGCGAGATCCTCGGCGCTCGTCATCGGCTCGACCTTCGCGACCTTCCCGGTCGTATGGTCCACGATCACCTCTGAGAACTGCTCACCCTTCATCGTATAGACCGAGAGTTGGAGCTTCCCGTGCTCCACCTCAAACTTTCCAGAGATCGGTTGGCCCGCCCGCTCACTGGCCACGAGCCCCTTGGCTAACGACACTTTGGCGCCCTTGAGTGCCTTGGCGAGTTCGGCATGTGCTTTATCGCCGTACGGCTGGGCCCACACCATCTGACCGCCCAGCAGCCACACACACGTCACGGTCAGCGCGAGCGCAGCACTCCTTCGCATGAGAGGACCCTCCTTGAGGTATGCACATTGAGGTGGCATGCCATCGCATGCTACTTCCTACTTCACGAAGACCCACGTCGGTTGCAGGAGCGGGAAGGCGATCAGTCCAATGACCGCCGTCACGGCGACCATGATCGGACTACTGACGTTCCAGCGGAACAGCACCACGAGGCTGAGCAGTGCCACCAGCGCCGTCAGCCAGTCGCCGATCGCAATCTTCCCCAGCAGGATGCACGCCCCGAGAATCGTCCCGATCGCCGCCGCATAGGCCCCCTTCACGAAGCCTTGGACGTTGGGGTTGGCACGGTGACGGACGAGGATGGGCGCCATGATGAGCACCAGGAGGAAGGACGGCAGGAAGATGCCCACCGTGGAGATGAGGGAGCCCCAGAATCCTGCGACGAGGGAGCCAAAACGCTCTGCCGCGACGATGAAGCCCACAAACGTGGCGGTGATGACTACCGGCCCGGGGCTCAGCATGCCCATGGCCACGGCGATCAGGAACTGCCGCTGGTCCAGCCAGCCGGTCTGCTGGACCAGGCCTTTCTCCAAGAACGGGACGATGACGAGGCCGCTGCCGAACGTGAGGGAGCCGGCCTTCAGAAAGAAGACGAGCAGCTTGCCCAGGATCGGGGCCATGCCCCCCTCTGCAGTGCCGAGCCCGAGTGGCACGGCCGCGAGGAAGGGCAGGGATGACGCCAGCCGTCCACGGATGAGCGACCCGTAATAGAGCATCCCGACGATGCCCGCCCCAATGAACACCAGCGCCACTTCGGCCTGTACCGCGACCGTGATGGCGAAGGAGGCGGCGACGATGACCCATTGCAGCCAGTCCTCCATCCCGAGCTTGGCGAGCCGGTAGCACGAGTGGAGGATCAGAGCGATCACCGCCGGGCTCACGCCGTAGAAAATGGCGGTCACCGGGGAGAGTCCGCCGAAATAGACATATAATGCCGCGAGGCTGGCGACGATGACGAAATTAGGGAAGATGAAGGCCCAGCCGCCGGCCCAGGCTCCCCAGAATCCGCCGCGAATGTAGGAAATGAAGATCCCGACCTGAATGGCCAGGGGGCCGGGCAGCGATTGGCACACCGCGATGCTCTCGCGCATCTCCTCCCGCGTCAGCCACTTGCGCTGCCCCACCAGCTCCCGTTCCATCTGCCCGACCAACGCGACCGGGCCGCCAAAGCCGAGCGTGCCGAGGCGCAGGAAGTACCACACCAGATCCCGAATCCGCACCCGCGACGCGACGCCGTCTCGTGCCATTTCTTGGGCCCCAGAAACCTGCGGTTCCTTCTCCTGCATGGTATGTCTCCTCGTCGGTGAACCTTCCGATGCGCTCAGCTCTCGCCACCCGGTTGACTCGCATAGGCTGGCGCGTGGCCGGCCTCACGGGCGATTGGCGTTCAATAGCCGGAGACCGTGTCATAGCGCTTAATCGTGCCGAATGTCACCAGCCCATGGCCTGGCGAGGCATCGACCGCCGGTTTTTCGGGCGCCACTAACCACTTCTCGAACGCCTCCTCGCTCTCCCACATCGTGATAATCAGCCAGTTGCCCTGGCCATCTGTAGGCTTGAGAATCCGCTCCATGAGGATGCCGTAGCGTTGTCGAAGGTCCCGGTTGGACTCAATCCAGGCGACAAACGCCGGCTCGTTTTCGGGGGGAATGTCCACCGTCCGAATGCACACCAGCGGATTGCACGGTCCAATTGCCATCTCATGCCTCCTTCGGCATCTCGACAGGCGAAGCTTCAGCCGCCGTCAGGGCAAAGAGCACGGCGGCGGCGATGACCAGCAGCGCGATGACGGCGAAGCCCGCGGCGTACGACACACGCATCAGCAGCGTGCCGAGCAGGATCGGTCCGCAGGCTTGCCCCACATCCATAATCGTGCTCATGGTCCCGAGGGCGGCGCCGCGGCCGCGCTCAGGGGCCAGATCGGCGACCAAGGCCGAGGTCGCCGCGGAGGCAATGGCGATGCCCAGGCCAAAGCCAGCGGAGAGAACCAGCAGCATGGGGGCCATCCGCGTGTAGGGAAAAATGGCCGTGCTGACGCCCGTCAGCACGAGGCCGAGGACGATTTGGCGCGTGCGGCCATGGCGGTCGCTGACTTTGCCCATGAGCGGCCGGGCCACAGTTTTGACCCCGATTTGCGCACCGAAGAGGAGTCCCACCGTGGCGGTGTCCACCCCCACGCTTAAAGCGTACAAGGGGAGAAACGCTTCCACCGCACCGAACGCCAAAAACTGCGAGGCCTCCGCGACGCTGGTGACGAGGATCGTGCGATGGGACAGGATAGTCCACAGCGAAGCGGCGTTCGAGCCTTCGGGAATACCGGCGGCGTCCTCGGCCCCGGGCGGGGCACTCGCCGGGGCGTTGGGGAGCCACCACATCCCCAGAAAGGCCAGCCCTCCGGCCATCCCGCAGAGCGCGTAGACCCATGGCCAGGGCCCGAAGGCGAGGAGCGCCCCGCCCACAACCGGCGCCAGAGCCCGCCCTGCCAGCGTGGTCGAGGCATACCACCCCAGGCGTTCGCCCCGATGCATGGGCGCGAGATCCGCGACGTAGGCCATGGCCACCGGCCCCAAGACCGCCGTCGCCAGGCCGTGGTAGGCGCGGACCACCGCCAGCTGGGCCGGGGTCGCGACGAGCAGGTAGGCCAGCGGGGCACTCACGAACACGACCCCGGCTCCCAGGAGCAGCCGCCGTCTCCCCCAGCGGTCGCTGAGGAGTCCGGCCGGAAGGCTCGCGAGGATACCGGTGAGGGTCGAGGCGGCTGCCACCCAGCCGATCGCTCCCTTGTCGGCTCCCAGGGCTTGGGCCAGGAGGGGAAGGACCGGATTTTTGGCGATCGTCGAGCTGAAGATCGCCAGCCCGCCAATCGTGCACAGCAGGAGGAAGGCTGAAGCCTGCAGGCGTTCCTCCTGCTCTGCGTCACGCGGATAGACATAAGCGGTGAGTGCACTGATCGTTCTCTTCATCATCGAGTTCTCCTACCGCGGCAAGACCAACACGTTCGCCGCCATCGAGGGTGCATGAATGGCACAGATCAGGCGGTAGGTACCCACTTTCTCGGCCACGAAGGATACCCGCTACTCCTTGCCTCGATCCCACGTGGCCGAGGGCACCACGACCTGACCAACAGGAGCCTGGACGGCAACTTCGTGGTGGTCCCCATTGACCACGAATGCAGTGAACAATACTGTGTCTCCCTGCTGCACCGTCACGAACCCTGGGGCAAACGCGTCGCTGTCGATTTCCCAGTTCTGCGGAGCGGTTTTGTCCGCCTCACCAGGGGCCTTGTAGGCATAGCCCTTCGCCAACGTGGCGGGGTTGACCCCCGGAGGCGCAAGCTTCTCCGTGCTCGTGGATCCCTTGTACTCGACGGCGTGCACGAAGATTGTGTGTGTAGCCGGCGCCGGTTGCGCATGGACGGCGTGGGCCAGCAGCACCAGAGACAGGGCCAGGACCGCACACGTCGTCGCGCTGCAGATGAGCTGTGGTCTCATGTTGGGCCCTCCGAGGCGTGGTTTTTTGATGGCACTTCATCTCCGCCAAAGTTACTGGCGTTGGGTGTCGAGCGCCGCTTTCAAGCCTTTCGCGAGCTCACGCGTCGGGCCAACGCCCCAGTAGTGCAGAAAGACCGTGCGCGGCGATTCCTCGATCATGTGCTGATGGATAGCCACGATCTGGATCCCGGCGCCGCGCAGGGCTTTGAGCACCGGCTGCACCTCGCGCTCAAACATGATGAAATCGCCGTCGACGATAGCCTTCTCATCGCTCCCGGCAAAGGCGGCCCAGGTATTGACGCCCATGGTATTGCCGACTTCATGGCCGTGCATCTTCGTGGTGCGCCCAATGGTGACCTTATAGACGCCATTGGCCAGCTGACCCTTCATGCCGAGGATGTCCTCAATGGCTTTGGGATCCAGGGACGTTTGGGCAGGGCTAAGCTCGACGCGAGGCACCTCGCCTTTGCCGCCACTCGTGTCTTTGATCGTGGTAAAGACCTTACCGACGGCGCCGGCCAGCGGCGCCTCATCGCCCATGCCGCCGATATGCATGAACATCACCTTTGGCGCATCCCAGAAGAAGTGGTTATGCAGCGCCGTGACCTCGAGGCCATTCTCCAGGGCCACGCTCATGACCTGATTGACTTGATCCTCCAGGAGGACCATATCGCCCATGACCATGGCCTGCTCCCCGGCCTTTTGAAACGATGCCCAAGAGGTCAGACCCAGCGGCGGCGTCATCTTCACGCCGGCGACGTTGATGTCGAGATCGGTGCGAGGCACACTGACTTTGAACACCCCCTCCTTCTCGCTAAGTTCGCCTTTGACCCCCGTCAGTCGCTCGATAGTTGCGGTATCGAGGGCCTTCTCCCCGGCCAGGGAGCTCACCGGGCTCCAGAGGAGCGCGACCATGGACATCGTGAACGCTGTTGTCAGGTAAATCGTCTTCCTTCCCGTCATGGTGAGACCCCTTCTTAGCATCAGATTTGTCTCTCAGGTGTCATAATCACCATCTATCGTGTGTCGTGAGGCCTGATCGTCAGGTTATCAAAGTAGGTCACGCTGTCGGCTTTGGTCCACAGCTCGAGCTTCCCCGCGTCTTTGAAGGTCGCATCGTCCGCTTCAAAGAGGAGCGCCTCGTTGAACTGCACCCGGAAGTGCGTGCCCTTGACTTCGAGGGCGAGCGTCTGCTACTGACCCGACAATACCTTCACGTTGATGCCTGCGGGCTGCCGGCGCTCACAGCGTTCCACCTTGTAGAACCGGACGTTGTCTTCGATGGCGTTGGCCCGGACGATGTAGTAGTTGTCCTTGTCCCGGTAACGGGCGACACGCCCCGCCGCCTGGTCCATCATCCCGCCGATGGGCTTGAACCAGACGGATACCGCGACCTCTGTGGTCATGAGCTCGTCGTAGACGCAGAGGGGAAAACGATAGGACGTCTTCTCGGTGCTCGTCTGCGCGAGCGCCTTGCCGCGATTCGGCGCGGTGGAGTCCTCGACGACGCTCCAGAAGGCCTTCCCGCCGGCCCCCGTGACGGCGATCGAGAAGCCCGCCGGGAGCTCGCCCACGGCGGCCGTATCGAAGTCCAGCGTGATGGCCTCGGCGGCCCTTGGCTTCCCCGCCGAGACGGGGAGCCTCAGGGCCACCAGTATCGCCATTAACAGCACGGTAGAGGCCAGAATGGGGCGCTTGCTCATCGCTCCCCTCTTCTCCCATGGGTGGTCTGGGTTAGACGTGACCGGCGGGGTTGGGGATGGGCCACCTGCCGCCGCAGTAGACATACAGCGCGTCATACACTGGGAATTCCCGTTCCAGCTTCTCGTGATCGCCGATCTCCATCTGCTGGAAGCCGCCGGCGATGGCATCAAGCCCGCGCGACTCGGGGGTGAGGTCCTTATCCGCGGTGTCGGCCCCGCGCACGATGAGCGCCAGGCGGTCGAGGGCCGGGTCTTTCCCTTCGAGGCCGTATGTGCGCATAATGGCGTCGAAGCTGCAGCGCGGCCCCTCATGGCCGAGCTCCACGTCGGGGATATCGTAGGGGGTAGCACTCTGGCGCTCGGCCTCGGCGCGCACCCGGTCGGCCGGCACGTAGATAAACTCCGGGGTGGGGTCGATGAATCGGCTGATGAGCCAGGGACAGGCAATGCGATCGACTTTGGCCCGTTCACGGGTGATCCATTTCATCGCGGGTCTCCTTCACACATGATGTTCGCGGTGCCGATGCGCGCTCACCGCAGATCTCACCACACCGGGCCTGCCCCGGCCAGGGCAAGCGCCCAGGGCGCAAGCGCGCTAGCCTCTTTTCCTCGGTGATGGGTGTTTCGCGCTTCGCGACAGGGCGGCGTGGAGTCCTTCGAATAGGGCTACGCCGTGGGCTTCAAGCTCGGCATCTGAGAGCCTTGCCAGCAGCCAGCCCTTCAGGATGGCATCGACGCCCGCGGTCTCCGGGCGCACGTAACGGCCATCGCGCAGGTCTATCTCGTGCACGATCTCCTCCATCGGGCGGAGAGCAGGGTCGTCCAGGCCGAAGGCGGTCACCATCACCTCAAACGTACAGAGATTCCCCCGGTGCTGGAACTCGCCTTGCGGCATGTCAAAGGCGACCTCGTCCGGTTCGGGACTTAGGGAGTAGCGGACCATCGCCGAGGGGTCGATGAACCGTCGGATGAGCCAGATGCATGCCAGACGGTCCACATGGGGCCGCGGGCGCGTCACCCACCGCCTGTCGCGGTAGTTCGTCAGCGGTGCGGCCGACACCTCGATCGCCGAAGCCTCGCGGGGCGAAAGCGCCTGCGCGATCCGCGCCAGCCGGGAAGCGACAGCGTTTCCCTCGGGGGCGTCGAAGAAGTCCACCCGTGCGATGTCCGCGTGCCGGCGCTCGATTCGGTTCAGCCCCTCCTGGAGCCGCGCGCGTTCCTCCGGGTTCAGCCGCGCCCGGAGGCCTTGTTCGAGTTCCTGCGCCTGGGCCTCAAGCTCGGCATAGTCCTCGGCCCGCACCCGACGGAAGCGCTCGATGATCTCGGCGTCGCTGAGTCCTTCAAACTGCGCGACGTGCATGACCAGCGCTTGCCCCTTGGCCTGCTCGACCTCCTGGGCGAGCCACTGGAAGGCCTCCAGGCACTCCTCCCGGGCCGGCAGGAGGTGAATGCCCCCCGTGGGAGAGATCGCCCCCAGGCGGCGCAGCCGACGCCAGAGCGCGACGCGCGGACTGGATTGGGCCTTCGACGGCAGCGAGTACGAAAACACCAACCACGTCATTGAGGGTCTCCTCTGCTAGGATGGAATGTAATACCTATTTCTGAGAATCGCAATGGTAATTACAGAAAAACGCATCGCGGACATGAGAGAGCATACAGATCTGGGGGGCAACCTCACATTTCGGCTAGAATACCCGCATCCCTTGCTCATCACCCCGCTGGAGGACTGCCCCCATG
>Ga0137403_10000474_pt1 | contig 23546 bp, 22 predicted proteins | sample CZOMad2_1_16fung_FD_122057 | JGI IMG/M metagenome (GOLD analysis project Ga0137403, IMG submission 122057) | Vadose zone soil fungal communities from Angelo Coast Range Reserve, California, USA - CZOMad2_1_16fungal (Hybrid Assembly) | ecosystem: Environmental > Terrestrial > Soil > Vadose zone...
AATCGAAGCCGCCTACGATTTTCTTCTGCGGCTCCGCACCGATCTTCATTACGCGACCGGCCGTGCCACGGACACCCTTCACTTCAACGTCCAGGACCAGGTCGCCGCGCGCCTCGGCTACGCGCAAGAACGCGGCACGCTCCGGCAGGAAGCGCTGATGAAAGATTACTACGAGCACACGCGAAATATTTTTCGCGTCACGGAGCGGATCACGGAGCAATTCGCCAGCGGTCGCTCTTCCTCGACCACGCGCTCACTCTTCAGTTTCCTCCCGCGCTTGAAATCAGCCGAGGAACGTCTGGGGCATTTCCGGATTCGGCAGGGCCAGCTTTTCGCCCAAAGCTCCGACATTTTCGAAAAGGAACCGGCCACGATGATGGAAGTTTTCGAAGTGGCGCAACAACGCGGCCTCGAGCTCAGCCCGGATCTCTCCGATTTGTTCACTAGAAATCTCGGGCTGATCACAGGCGCGTTTCGCAGCAGCAAAGAGCCGCGGGAAATTTTTCAGCGCATCGTTTCACGCAAAGGCGAGGTCGGCCGCGTCCTGCGCATCATGCATCGGGTCGATTTTCTCGGCCGTTACATTCCGGAATTCGGGCAGCTCACGTGCCTGGTGCAGCATGAATTTTTTCACCGCTACACGGCCGACGAACACACGCTGGTGTGCATCGACAAGCTCGATGAAGTCATGCACACCGAGGAAACGAAGTTCCGCGGTTACCGCCGGCTCTTCGAAAATCTGGCGGACCCGTTTGTCCTTTATCTCGCGCTTCTCTTGCACGACACCGGCCGCGCGGTCGGCGCGCGCCCGCACTCCGAAGCGAGCGCGCTGTTCGCGCAAGGGGCGGCCACGCGTCTCCGCCTCTCGGCGGCGCAACGGCGTTCGCTCGTCTTGCTCGTCGACCATCACCTCACGCTTTCGAACATGGCGCAGCAGCGGAACCTCGATGATCCGGAAACCGCGGTCGAGTTCGCCGGCATCGTTCGCGATCAACCGAATCTTGACGCGCTCATGCTCCTGACCCTCGCGGATGGACAGGGCACGAGCGCCGATGCGTGGTCGGATTGGAAAGAATCGCTGGTCTGGCAGCTTTACGAATCGACTACCCAATATCTTTCCAACCAGGAAGCGTTCTTCGCGCAGACAAAAATCGAGCGCGACCAATTGCAGGCGCGCGTCACCGAGAATCTCGGCGCCGAGTTTGCCGAGGAAGTCGAGGCGCACTTCGAAGTGATGCCGGACAATTACTTCCGCGCTTTCACGACCGACGAAATCGTCTCGCACCTGAAATTGTTCCGCTGCTTTCTTGAAAATCTTTATCAGCGCGACGAACCGCCGCTTGCGCCCGCGGTGGCCTGGGACGCGTTTCCCGAGCAGGGCCACAGCATCGCGTCGTTCTGCACGTGGGATGGGCAGGAGTTGCTCGCAAAAATCGCGGGCTCGTTCGCCGTTGTGCCGCTGAATATTCTCAGCGCCGACATTTACACTCGCGGCGACAACGTCGTGCTGGATATTTTTCGCGTTTGCGATCCGCGTTTCCGCGCCGTGACGGACCAGCGGGACCAGGCGATCGTCGAATCCACTCTCCGCTCCGCGTTGATCAATCCGGATTTCGATTTCGCGCCGCTGCTCGAACGCGCTCATCGCCGCATCGCGATCCACAACCGGGTCGGCCTCGGTTTTCCCACACGCGTCGCCGTGGAAAATAAAACGCATCCGGCTTACACCCTTGTCCAAATCCAGACGCCGGACCGGCTCGGCCTCCTCTACGAACTACTCTCCGCCTTCGGCCAGGAGAACGTTTCGATCGCGCTCTCGCGGATCAGCACGGAAAAAGGCGCGGCGATCGACACATTCTACGTCGCGGATCGAACGACCCGCGGAAAAATCACCGATTCGACGCGGATCGCTGGGCTGCTCCATCGATTGCAGGAAGCGGCCGTCGGTAAATCGCGCTAGCCGCCCGCCGGTTTCCGTCTAGCTTCACCGCTCGTGGCACAGCCATCCTGGCTGTGGGGCCAACAGGCATCTTGCCTGTTGCGAGGACAGGCAAGATGCCTGCCCGCCCCACAGGCTAGAAGCCTGTGCCACCATTACCATGAACGCGCTGATTCTCGCCGCCGGTTACGCGACGCGGCTCTATCCCTTGACACAGACGAAAGCGAAACCGCTTCTCGAAGTGGCCGGCAAACCGATGATCGATTGGGTCCTCGATAATCTCACCTCGGTTTCCGATCTCGAGCGCGTTTACGTCGTGACCAACCACAAGTTCGTGAAAGATTTTCATGCCTGGGCCGAAGAGTATCGAAAGAAGCGCCCGAAGTTTGCGATCGAGATAATCGATGACGGATCCACGGACGATTCCGACAAGCTCGGCGCGATCGGTGACATCACGCTGGCTGTTACCCGGCACGAGCTCGCGAAGGACGCCCTGATTGTAGTGGCGGGCGATAATTTGTTTAGCGAACCGCTCGCCGATTTCGCGCGCGCCGCGAAGAACTCCGAAGCGATGCTGGCGACTTATGACGTGGGCGATCTGGAAGCGATGAAGAAATACGCGAGCATCACAACCGATGCCGACGGCGTGATCACAGAGTTTGAAGAAAAGCCGCCCGACCCGAAGAACACGATGGCCGGAATCGCGCTTTATTATTTTTCACGCGAGGTCGTGCCGCTCTTCACGACCTACATCGCCGCCGGGAATAATCCCGATCAGCCCGGCCGATTTATTCAATGGCTCTACCAGCGCAAGCCGGTGAAAACATTTCAGATTAAAGGCACCTGGTTCGACATCGGCAGCAAAGAGACGCTCGACGAAGCGAACCAGATCTTCGCGCGCTTCAATTAATTTTCTCCTGTTGCTGTCATCCTGAGCGAAGCGAACGGATCTCTGAACATTTCTGGGCGACCTGCGCCGAAATGGTCAGAGATGTTTCGCTTGCGCTCAACATGACAGGAAGAGAGGAGCGAGAGCGTCCCTACCTCAGCCGTCCTTCGTCGAACTCAATCAGGTCGAAGTCCTGAATCTTTTTTCGCCGCTCGGCAACTTGACGGCTTAAAGCCGTCAAGTCTTAAAAAGCATCGGCGCCGCGAAACGAGCATATTTGCGCACGAGCGAATAATCGGGTTCAACGCCCTCTGCATTACAGTCCTTTAACAGAGGACTCGCTTACTCATTCATAGGCCGGCTGGCACAAACTTGACGGCTTAAAGCCGTCAAGACTGAGACCGTATCGAGCGCGGTGCCAATGGAGACGATAGGGACCGCACACTCCGTCTTCGGATAGATGCGTTAAAAATTGGACGGGATGGGCACTCTCCGGTCCCATTAATTTTGGGACGACATAGCGCTGGTTCCTCGCAGCTGGATTTATTTCAAGCGTCCTTCGTCGAACTCGATGAGGTCGAAGTAGGTCCTAATGTCTTTCCGGCCGGCGCCACCGGCTTCTTTCAGGAAATGGGTGAAGCGCGCTTTCTTGGCGGCGGTATCGGGGTGGCGCGCAATCATGGTTGCGTTCCAATGCTCGATCTCGTCGGGCGAATGCTTCGCGCCGTTCGTCGCCACCCAATCGAGAATCTTCTCGTCGTCATCGAGCTCGTTGGCGATTTCCTCAAACGCGTCGCCTTTGATGCGGAGAAACGCGAGGAGATGTTTGTCGAACCCAACGGTCTTGTAGTTGTAGCCGTCGAGTAATCCCTTGCGATGCAGCTTCGCCTTATCGATCAGCCGCGGCAGATGCACGTATCCGCCCAACTTTTCGTAGGGACTGCGTGGACGCAGCTTTTGCATTGAGCCCGGCCTAGGCCGCGGGCAAAGCGTGTGGCACCGCGATCGGCGCCGCTTCTTCCGTCGTCGACGCTGGGGCCGGCGCCGCCGTCGATTCCGGCAACAATTCGCCCTGGGCGAGGCCGGACGTGCCGATGATCAGCTGGCCCATGAAAATTCCGCCCTTCTCCACGGAGATCGATTTCGCCGTGACGTTGCCATCGAGCAACGCGTTCCGATGAATCACGACCGTGCCTTCCGCGACGATCTCGCCCGTCATTCGTCCACGAATCTCAATGCTCTTCACTCTGATCCGCCGGAAAAAATGCACGTCCGATTTGCGATCGACGACGACCTGGTCCGCGATCAGGCGGCCGGGAATTTTGCCGACGTAGTTGATGGTCGCGGTCCCGAGACAATTCATGTTGCCGCGCATTTTTCCTTCGATGATCGCGGAACGACACGTGACCGTTGTGCTGCTCAGGTCGCCCTTCGGCGTGACGTGAATTTCGCCCTGGGTCTTGATCGAGCGGCTGAAGCTCGTGTTTATTTTATAATTCCGCAGATCGATGTGCGTGCTGCACTTCGGGCAAAAACTCGACGTCGCCGCGGAACTGACTTCGTGGCGCGCCTTGCATTCGAAGCATTCGATCTCGGAGCTGTGGTGCTTGTTCCACAATCCTTCGAACTTTTGCCGGAGCGAAGAATCGCTGGCGGAGACGGCCGCTTCGACACGCTCTTCTCTTGGCCGCAGCCGGATTTCCTGCTTCGGCGCCGAGGGCGCGAAGTGCGAACCGCATTGGCGGCACATCGTGCTCTTGGCGGCGGCGTACTCCGACTGCTTGAAGCCACAGTGTGGACATTCCAGACTGACTTTTGCAGGAGACGACTTTGCGGCCACTGGCGGCTCTGGCGAAGGGTGATTGCCTTAGACTCGAGCCCCGAAAGCTGGTTTGGCAGCGGGTTCTTCGTTCCGAACGATTTCCGGACGCGGCGGAGCAGCCGCGGGCTTGCTCGCGCCGCCGCTGGTGACTTCCGATTTGCCGATGAAAGTCGCGCCTTCCTCGATGACGAGACGCGCCGCTTTGAGATCACCCTGCAACGTGCACCGCGACTTCAGTTCGCAGCGTTCCGCCACGGTGATGTTGCCCTGCACTTTGCCGTAAACCGTGATCGATTTCGTCTTGATCTCGCCGTTGATGTTGGCGTTCTCGCCGATGGTCAGGATGCCATCGGAATTGATCTCGCCCTTAACCTTTCCGTCGATGAGGAGTTCCTTTTGGAATTTGATCGAGCCTTCGATTTCTACGTCGCTCGAAAGGATGTCTTTGCCAGAATGTTCAGCCATATATTTTTTTGGATCGATTGTTGGTGTTGCCCGTGGTTCCTCGCGGGGTGCGAGACCATTGCCCTCCTCAGTGCCCGCGCTTAACGATCCTTCTCCGATCGACGACATGGGCTTTTGCGGAATGAATTTCTTCAACACCGCGGCATTATGCTAATCACAATTCCCACTGTCAACGGATTAGCGCCTGAAATCCTCTTTTTCCTGAAAAAATTGGACGCGAAACAGTTTGCAGGCCGAATTTTGGGCCGCGAGCCGGAGGAACGCCGGGGCCTGCGACGGAGTCCGATCGAGCACTGCCGCCAGGGATTTTTCCGGCGGCGGAATGCCGAGGATCGTGGCTGAATTGGTTGCCGTCCGGTCGGCATCGTAGGCGAGAACCCACGCGACTTTGGTTTTCAACAGAATCGACTTCGCGGTCTCGGCGTCGGACGCGAGGAAGAAGCGCGCGCTTTGCTCGGTTCCAGGCAAAGCTTCATGCGAAGAACCCGCGACGCCCGGCTGGCCCGACCAGTAGGCCACGGCGGGGCTCCACCACCACGGGGCGAGAAACGGACCGTCGATTTGCTTCGCCGCTTGCCGCCAGCCGATTTCGTCCGCGCGCCGCTCCGCGGTCAGCCCGCTTTGAAACTCGTTAGGCCAAAGTTTTTCATCCCAGTCTTTCAGAATCGGAAAAAACGAAATGGCGATCAAGATCCAGCCGGCGATTCGGTTTCCGATCAGGCTGAGGCAGGCCGGCAATGAGAGCGCGAAGATCATCGCGAAAAAATAAGCCCAGCGCGCCTGCCAGATCGTGAGGGCAAAGGTCGCGGCGAGAAGTGCGGCGAGGAATGCTGGAATTGTTCGGGTTCGCCGGAGCGCGATCCAGAGCAATGCCGGCAGCGGAATGAGCAACAATCCGGTCCATCGGAACCATCCGGGGTCGTTAGGCCAAACCGGACGCAGCTCGCCGATCGTCGCCGCCCAGTTGGAAAAAATCGCGGTGTGGTTCGGCCACGCGAAGGGCAATCGCCGTTCAACCAGGAGCGCGAGCAAAATCAGGCCGCCGCAGACTGCCCAGCCGATGAGTCGATTCCGCGTGAGAAAAGTTTTTCGCGCCACCAGCAATTGAACGAGGGCGAGGACTGCGAGCAAAATCAGCGGCTCGTAAAGCGACGCCCACAGCGCCATGCCCCATGCCGCGCCGCTCACGAAACTCCATCCGCGAGAATCGCTCGCCGCCAGAATCCATTCCGCACAAAGAGCAACCGCGATCAAAGCGATCAGAAGCGATTGATGATCCGGTCGGCCGAGCTCCGTCCCGTGCACGAGAATCGGACTGATCGCGAAGACCAAGAGCAACGCGCCTCGGTACGGCAACCAAATCCGCCGCGACCACCACCACAGAAACCAACCGGTCAACCATGCCAGCAGCGGCGAAATAATCGCTCCCGCGAAATCGATCGGCATCACGACGCTTAATGCCGCAACCAAATAATCGAAGGGCGCCGTCGGATGCGGCGTTGTCCCGCCCGGAAAATTTTCGAATGAGTGATGACGGACGATCGTGCCCGGATGCTCGAAACAGATCCGGACCCGCGTCATCCGGGCATAGCAATCCGCATCCGTGAAATAGACGTCACTGCCAATGAAAACGTCGTGGTAGTTCGCGCAGCGCGTCGCGATGATCAACGCCGAGAGAACTACAACTTCAGCAATCGCAATGAGCGCACGCCGCACCCAGCCGTTGTAATCGAAAATCCCCGTAACGCAGCTCGTAAAACGAGCGAGGCCGGGCTTTCCAATTCGAAAATCGAAAATCGATGGTGTTGGTCATCCGCGCCCGCTCATGATTTATTCGTGACCATAGCGGGCCTATAGCTCAGCGGTTAGAGCAGCCCCGAAAGCATTCGGGGTTGGTCATCAGCGTGGCTCGTGGTCTAATACCGTTCGAAAACGGGCCTATAGCTCAGCGGTTAGAGCAGCCCCGAAAGCATTCGGGGTTGGTCATCAGCGTGGCTCGTGGTCTAATACCGTTCGAAAACGGGCCTATAGCTCAGCGGTTAGAGCAGCCCCGAAAGCATTCGGGGTTGGTCATCAGCGTGGCTCGTGGTCTAATACCGTTCGAAAACGGGCCTATAGCTCAGCGGTTAGAGCAGGGGACTCATAATCCCTTGGTCCCAGGTTCGAATCCTGGTGGGCCCAGCCTCCGCTTTGGCGCTTCAGCGGCAAAGCGAAGGCTGTCACGCCGGAGTGCAACGTAGGCGGGTACGTGTTTTTTTGCTCGCACGTTCTAGCGCCAAAGACTACGGCTTGGCAGGCCACCCCCATGAATCGCTTTTTCTACGTCTACATTCTCGTCAGCGAAGCAAACGGCACCATTCACTACACGGGGGATGACTCAAAATCTGCGAGAACGCGTTCGCGATCATAACCGTGGCGTGTGCCGGCATACCGCGAAGTCCCGACCGTGGAGATTGGAGACCGCGATTGCCTTCAGTTGCGAAAGCAAAGCGCGCGAGTTTGAACGGTATCTGAAAAGGGGATCAGGACGGGAGTTCGCCCGGCGCCATTTCTGAGCTGGTCGCGCCCAGTAAACTCGCGCTCTACAAATGGGTTCCGGTCTGCGACGCCGGAATTTGGCGAAGGTTGCGATCGCGCTGCGCGGCTTTTTCCGCGGCGATCTCGGCTGCCGTCTTGGCCGCGGGCTTTTTCTTCATGACCGCGTCCATCTCGGCTTTCGTCGGTGGTGGTGGTGCTTTCGTATGAGTCTGAATTCCCGATCTCACGACCTGACCGTTCACGAGCTTGTAGCCATCGACATGCGTCCAGACGCCGTTGTTATACGACCACCCCGAGGCGGTTGTCGTGACCGGCTCCACTCTCAGAACCGAGCGCGAGGTTTTCTTTTTCTTCGACGGCGGATTAGCCTTCAATGCCGGGGTCAAGGTAAGACTGACGAGAAGGGCCAAAGACAAAATGGTTCGTATCATATTTTCGTTTTCGGACTGCGATTTCGCTCCGAACGGATATCTGGGGCGAAGGTCACGGGGCAGCGACCGTCGGAATCCGCGGAGACAGTCCGTGAGTCAGGTCAAAAAGGCAATAGCAGCGCGAAGCTTTTTTGTTTACTGGCCCAACCACGGCGTGGGTTGAGAAAAATGTTCGTGAGCCAGGACTACGCCGATGCGAACAATCACGCTCACCAGAAAACCAACCACGAAACAAAATCCAGCGGCGTAACGCATCGAGCGCTCCGCTAGATCGAAGATTCCCGGCGGCTTATCCTTGTGCACGATACGATTCTCAACGGAGGCGTGGCTCGTTGCAACTATTCAAGCTTTTCGGTGTTTTCCCGCTGAACGCGTCGTGCCAGATTGCGCCGCTCACCGGCCATCGTCCGCTATGAAAACGTTCCGCCTCTGTCTCGCTCTCATGGTTCTCGCCACGTTCGCTCGCGCGCAAACGGCGGCGCCGATCACTCCCAACACGGTTCCGGAAAATCTCGGCCTCGGTTTGCGTGAGTTGGTGGAACTCTCGCAGACGGATCGCGCGGCATTGCAGCAACAAGTCCAGGCTGCGCCCGCGATCAACTCCGATGCGGCCGGCCGTGTCATCGCAAATATCCAATTGGACGGAAAAGCGCCCCTCGCCGAAGTGCAGGCGAGTCTCGTCGCGCTCGGATTGGAAGTGATCGCGGTCGAGGATCAATGGCGGAACGGCGTGATCTCCGTGTGGTTGCCGCTGGGTCAGGCAGTGGCGGCGGCGAAGCTTCCAGGCGTTCGCAGTATTACGCTGGCGCGAAAGCCGGTTCGTCGCGTGGGCGCCGTGACTGCGGAAAGCAGCGTGGTCGAGCACGCCGCGGACGTAAACGCGCCGGGCGTCGTGACACCGCAAGGGATCATCGGCCGCGGAATCAGTGTCGGCATCGTTTCGGATTCGTTCGACGGCGCGGCGAACGTGCCGCGGGCGAGTGCCGGCGTGGCTTCCGGCGATCTGCCGGGTCCTGGCAATCCCGACGGCTACACCCAGCCGGTCGTCGTTCTGAATGACGACCCGGGCAGCGATTCGACCGACGAAGGCCGCGGCATGGCCGAGATCGTCCACGACATCGCGCCCGGCGCGAAGATCGCCTTCGCAGCCTGCGGACCGACCCAGACTTCGATGGCGGCCAGCATTCGCAATTTGCGCACGTCGTCCCAGGCGCTTTGCGACATCATCGTGGATGACATCGGTTTCTCCGACGAACCGTTTTTCTCCGATGGCATTCTTTCCCAGGCGATCGACGACGTGGTGACGAGTAATTCCCTCTCCGGAAAAAAGGTGGCCTTCTTTTCCGCGTCGGGAAACAGCGATAACCACAGTTACGCCGCCGACGCGAACATCATTTCGTCAGCGGCCAGCGCGGGGAACGTCAAGCTCAGTCAGGTCCCCTCCTCTCTTTACGCCGGCGGATTTCAAAACCTCAACGCGAGTGGACCGGCGGCGATCGTGATGACCGTGACCACCGGTACCGATCCGGGCGAGCTCGTTTTGCAATGGGACGATCCGTTTAACACCGGCGGCGTAACCACCGATTACAATCTGCTCGTCTTCAATTCCGCCGGAAATTATCTCAGCTCGATCAGCGGCAAGGACAACAACTTCGCGACCGACCATCCAGTCGAAATCGTCGACCTCAATCCGAACACGACTTATCAGCTGGTGATCAGCCTGGCGTCGAATGCTTCGCCGACGGCCCGGCATCTCCGCATGATATCGTTCGGCGAGGGCGCGATCACCGGTCCCTACTTGAGCAGCAATGGGATTTCGCTTTTCGGCCATCCGACCGCAACCAATGCGAATGCGGTGTCAGCGTATGTTTACAACAACACGCCGAACGTCGTCTCCAATTACAATCCGAATAAAACGAATCCGCCGCCTGGTCCGTACGAACCGGCGCTGGAGTCGTTCAACATTCTCGGCGGAAATCTGCCATTTTATTTCGACAGCCAGGGACACCGGCTGGCTTCACCGCAGTTCCGGCAAAAGCCCGAACTCGCCGCGGCGGACGGCGTCGACACTTCGTTCTTTCCGACGGATGCCGGCGCCGATTACGACAACGATGGTTTCCCGAACTTCTTCGGCACCAGCGCCGCCGCACCGAACGCCGCGGCTTTTGCTGCGTTGCTTCTGGAAGCCGCGGGCGGCCCGTCATCTCTTACGCCGCAACAAATTCGCGACAAGCTGGAACAATCCACGTTCCCACACGACCTCGATCCGAATTTCTCGCAGGCGTTGATCAGCACGACGAATTCTTCTCTCACTCTGAGCGCGGCCGGCGATGACAGCAATGAGAGCGCGACCAACCCGTCGTTCTTTACGCTGCACTGGGACAACGCGAACGGAACGCCGCTGCAGCAAGTCACGATCGACCTCACTCACACCGCATTGGTTTTCGATCCACGCTCCGATCTTGGTTTCCCATTTACCGTCGGGCAAAATTCCGGCGGTGTGAGTGTGACCTCGACGCTGTCGGCGGACATGCGGGTGCTGACCCTGAATTTCGGGAACACTTTCACGGCGGGCAAAACGATTGCGTTTGGCATCGACCGCGATTTCGTTGGGATCAACGCGGCCGGGAATTCCGCGGATGACCTCGGTGGCGCGAGCGTCGTCGCGATCGCCGATCCGAACGCGCCGCTCTTTACCGCGTTCAACAATCAGATAGGGCACGGCTTCAACCCCGGCGACGGCCAGGGTTTGATCGACGCCAAACTTGCCGTTGAAACGATCGTTGGTCACAAGCCTGCCTCCACCGGCGTTTCGGCGAATGTTTCCACGCGCGGGAACGTCGGCACCGGCGATAACGTTCTCATCGGCGGCCTGATCATCGATGGCAGCGCGCCTAAGAAAATTATCACGCGCGCGCTCGGCCCGTCGATTCCCGTCACCGGCCGCCTTCTCGATCCCACGCTCGAGTTACACGATCAAAACGGCGGCGTCATCGCGAGTGACGACAACTGGCAGGACGATCCGACGCAGGCTTCCCAGATCCAGGCGAGCGGACTTCCGCCGAACGATCCCCGCGAAAGTGCGATCGTGAAATCGCTGGCGGCCGGCAGTTACACCGCGGTCGTGCGCGGCGCGAACGCCGCGACCGGCATCGGTCTGGTGGAAGTTTACGATCTCGATCCGCAGCCTGCGGCATCCCGTCTCGCGAACATCGCCACCCGCGGCCTCGTTCAAACTGACGACAACATAATGATCGCCGGATTCATTTTGCAGCAGGGAACTTCGCAGGTCGTTGTCCGCGCCACGGGCCCTTCGGTGTTTGCACCACCGCCGGCTTCTCCAAGCGCGCTCGGCGATCCGACCCTCGAGTTGCGCGACAGCCAGGGCAACCTGCTGATGTTCGATGACAACTGGCAGGAAGATAATTTCCAGGCCGTGCAACTATCAGCTGTCGGTTTGGCCCCGGCTTCACCGGTCGAAAGCGCTCTGGTCACGACACTCACTTCGGGCAATTACACCGCGATCGTCCGCGGCGCTCACGGCACGACTGGCAACGCGGTCGTCGAAGTCTACAACGTCCGGTAGTTCCGCCAGATTCGGACCGGTTTGTGAATTGACATCCGGCCTTCGCCGCAGCCACCATTCGACTGGAGTTTGTCAGGATGAACTACACCGTTTCCGTCAGCGATTACTTCAAGAGTCCGAAGTGGATGATGAACACGCTTCTGGCGGGCGTCTGCGTTTTCATCCCGGTCGTTGGCCAGATGGTGATCAAAGGCTGGTTGATCACAGGCTTCTGGGGACGCGATGACGAGCGACCGGAAACATTTCCGGATTTCGATTTCAACAACTTCGGGAAATATCTGGAACGCGGGCTCTGGCCGTTCCTGGTCACGCTGGTCGCGAGTTTGGTAATTTCGATGGCGGCCTGCGTGATCATCGTTCCTGTCACGATGATATTGACAGTCCTCTCCTCGCACGATCACGGCTCGGCCAGCGGTTGCGCGGCGGCCCTGCTCTTCATCATCTTGATGATCTTTTATGTCGTGCTCGTAGTCGGCACGATGGCGCTGGTCACACCGCTGACCATCCGGGCATCGATCACCCAGGATTTCGGGCAGTCGTTCAACTTCGCTTTCATCAAGAGGTTCATCGCGCTGACCTGGACAGAAATCATCATCGCTTCGCTTTTCCTGTTCGCCGCCAGTCTCGTTCTGATGGCCATCGGCGCGATCATCTTTTGCATCGGCGCATATTTCGCCACGGTCCCGACCTACTTCTGCTGGGTGCACCTGCAGAAACAACTCTATCGGCTATATCTTAGTCGCGGCGGCGAGCCCGTGCCGGTGAGCGCGAAACTACGCGACGACGTCGTCGCGGCTTAGCTCTTTTCCGGGGAGCGCACGCGCCTCGCGTGCTGGCGATGGCGCCTCGCCATCGCGAACTTTTTCCGGAAAAGATCGTTTCGGCGAGGCGCCGAAACCAGCACGCGAGGCGCGTGCGCTCCCCGGAAAGTGCGGACATTCCTGCCTTATTTCTTCGCCTGCGCGATTGCTTTATCGAGGAGCTCGTGCGCCTTGTCCGCGCCGGACTCGAAATCCCAGATGTCTTTGTCGAGGAGATACTGGGCGGGCGTGGCGAAGTTGACGTTCTGGACGTTCGTGATGCGCGATTGAAGCGTCACGATGCCGGCGAGCGCGCCGCCGCGGCAAAGGATCAAAGGTCCGCCGCTGTTGCCCGGGCTGACCGGCGTGGAAGTCCGGATCAAGGTCTCCTCCTTCACCTTGTCGAAGCGCGAGATGATTCCCGCGGTGATGCTGAGCCCTTCGCCCAGGGCGTTGCCGATCGCTATGCATGCTTCGCCTTCCTTGATTGCTTCCAGCCGTCGAATCGGAAACTGATTCGGCGTCCATTTTCCCTCGAGTCTCACCAGGAGCAGCGCGAGATCGACGTCGTTCTTTGCCTTCGCCACTACTTCGACGTCAGCAAAATCTTTCTCGTGCGAAAACCGGACGCCGCACTTGTAATCGCCCGTCATGTTTTCGCCCGGATCGACGACGTGCCAGTTCGTGGCGACGAGGCCATACTCGCTGTCGTTATATAACAGGACACCCGTGCCGCTGGCGCCGTTCTCCTTTTTGAAACCCGAGCGCCTCTCTTTCCAGGTCGTGCGCACTTCCAGGACCGAAGATTTGTAAATGTCGCGAAGTTCGTCCGCGCTAAAAATGCGATCGTGCGAGACGGACAGCTGCTGCGTCACGACCGGCTGTTGCGGACTTGGTTCGAGCGTCGGCGTCGTTACAATCGATTTTGGCGACGTGAGCCAATACGTCAGCGAGCCGGCGAAAAAGAGAAAACACGCCGCAGTAAACGGCAGGGCCGAGCGCAACCGTTCGCGTTTGAAGGTCGTATTGACGTAACGAATCTGCGGATAAGCGGAGAACGCGATCCAGGCGATCAAATATGCAGCCCAGATGATCCAGACGAGCGGATCGCGCGAATAAAAGAGCAGCGCGATCACGACAAACCCGAGCCAGAACCACGGCGCCGCCACCATCGCGCGCCGGCGACGATTCATGCGCAGCCAGTTTCGCCAGATGAGGAAACCGCCAAACGCTGGCGTGAGCAGGATGCTGCCGAAGATCGCCATGTACGGGCTCCAGATCGTTTCGCCTTCCGGCGGCTTTGGAGCCGGGATCGATCCTGTAGCCGGGATCGATGATCCCGGCCCGGGAACCATCGCCGGCAACGGCGGCGGACCAGCAGCGGGCATCGGCATCGATGGAAGTGGCGGCGGAGTCGCACGCAACGCAGTCGGTTTCGCTTCGCCGTTCGTCGCCGGTTCCTTGATTTCAGACGGATTTACAGCGGCCGGCTCAGTTTTCGCCGCTGGAAGCGCCGCCAGAAATTCCGAGATCGGTTTCCAGGCAGATTTCGCTTCGTCCCATGCGAGATCAGTCGCGCTCAGGCTGCCGTCCGCGAGCTTTTCGCGAATGACTGATTCAGAAAAACGACCGGCATATTGACCGTTGCGATGAACCCAGATTTCCATGCCGCCCTATCTAGCCAAGGCAGCAGGTTTGGTGCAACGAAATACGGGAACGCGACAGTGCGCGTTGTAGCGTCCGCTGTTGCAGCGGACTCTGGGGAGCGCACGCGCCCTCGCGTGCTGGTTTCGGCGCCTCGCCGAAACATTCTTTTCGAGCACTCAGGCAAGTTCGCGATGGCGTTGGCGCCATCGCCCGCACGCGAGGCGCGTGCGCTCCCCTAAATCATGTTCACTGCGCCGCAGTTCGGGCAGCTGTAGGCCTCTTTCTCGCTCGGCGGAGACAACGGCCGCGCCAGATATTTGTGGCAGCTCCAGCATTTGATCCAAAACGGACTGTTCCGGCCGCTCGCTTCATCGCTCGCCAGCTCAACCTTCCCAATCTTGTCCGCCGGGATTTCGCGGTCGGGCTTTTTGCCATCGATCTGCCTCGGTTCTGCCATTGGAATTAAGTCCTTCTAGTTCAGCGTGCGTTGCCGGTAAATCGAAATCGCATTTTCAATCCCGGACGCATAATCTGATTTTTCACTGATGAAGACGGAACCGGCGCGAACTATTGCAGAACTCAAGGAACTTCGAGAACTGACCGGCGACGAGAACGGCGCTCAACGCGTCGCTTTCACCGAAACGTGGGCGACAGCGAGGAAATGGCTCCGGGAAAAACTTTCATTTTGTCCGGATGTTCGGACGGACGAGGCCGGAAATCTTTGGGCGACGCTGCGCGGCGAATCTCCCAGGGCGCTCCTCATCGGCGGCCACATCGATTCGGTTCCGAACGGCGGCTGGCTCGACGGCTGTCTCAACACCCTTGCAGCCGTGGAAATTCTTCGCCGGATCAACGCGCAATATAACGGACGTCCGCCTGTCACGGTGCGCGTTGTCGATTGGGCCGACGAAGAAGGCGCGCGTTTCGGGAAAAGCTTATTCGGTTCGTCGGCCTGTTCCGGCCATCTCGACATGGACGAAGCTCGCGCGCTCAAAGACAAACAAGGCATCGCGCTTCCCGCTGCGCTCGCCGAGCACGGAATCGATTTCGAAAAAGTAAAGGAATGCGGGAAAGAATTGGAGAACGCGGCTGCATATCTCGAACTGCACATCGAACAGGGACCGGTGCTATTGGATCTCGACTTGCCGCTTGGAACGGTGCTCGGGACGTTCGGCGTCGAACGGCACGCGATCACCTTTCACGGCCAGGCCGCCCACTCCGGCAGCACCCCGATGAATCGCCGCAAGGACGCGTTCCTCGCCGCCGCGAAAATGAGCTCGGAAATCTATCGCATCGCTGAGCGCAGTAGTGCCAGTCCGGCTCGGACCGGAGTCTGCACGATTGGTTCATGCACGACGAAGCCCGGCATCGTCACCAGCGTCGTCGAAGAATGCCGGATCACGCTCGACCAGCGCCACCTCGACGCCGCCGCTCTCACGCGAATGTTGGCTGAAGCTCAAGAAGCCAGCGAACGATTCGCGAAAGAAGGCAACGTTTCTGTTTCCTGGGAACGCCTCTGGCAAATCGAACCCATTCTCTTCAACGCCGATCTCATCGCCCTCTCCGACGAAGCCATCTTCGACACTGGCGCGAAACCGCATCGCCTCCCCTCCGGCCCCCTTCACGACGCCGCCGAAGTCGCCCGCGCCGGCATCCCCACCATCATGATGTTCGTCCAAAGCCTTCACGGCATCAGCCACAACAAAATCGAGGACACGAAAGAAGAGCATCTCGAATTGGCCGTGACTGCCTTCGACAATCTCGCCGACAAAGCGATCAGGTGGATCGAGCGCTCCGCCGCTCGATGACCGCATCGCTGTAGCCACGGCGCTCTGTCGGCAGAACCATTCCCCCGCACTCCGACACGCTTGTCAGTTATCACTGGTGACTTCCCTTAGCGCAAAAACGAACCTAAGGTTGATGCAACCGATGAAGGGCACTCGCCAGATCACCATATATGAACTCCATCATCAGAATTGATCCTGAGATCATGAGTGGCGCACCATGTTTTGCCGGCAGCCGCGTGCCGATTCAGAACTTGATCGATTACTTGGAAGGCGGCGATTCCATCGATGAGTTCCTGGAAGATTTCCCGAGCGTCACGCGCGATCAGGTGATCTCGTTTTTGGAAGAAGCAAAGGCGAGCGTACTCGCGCGAGCGGTGTGAACGTTCTGCTCGACGAATGCGTGCCGGCGCGGCTCGCTCGTGAGTTGGCGCCACATTCGGTCGCGACGGTTCAAGGCCGCGGATGGGCTGGGATTAAAAACGGCGATTTGCTTGCCCGCGCTCAGAACGAGTTCGACGTTCTGATCACCGTCGATCGGAAAATTTCCGGGGAGCAAGAACTGAGGAATTTCACAATTGCCGTGGTGCTACTGCGCGCGGAAACGAACCGCCTTGAACACCTGCGCCCACTCGCCGCAAAAATCCTCGAGAAACTGGCTGACGCGCCCTCCGGAGCAGTATCAGTCGTGAGCAATTGACACTGCATGCGACCTCTAACTTCCGACCTCTGCCCTCTGGCTTCTGACCTCCGGCTTGCGTCGGCATCCCCACCATCATGATGTTCGTCCAAAGCCTTCACGGCATCAGCCACAACAAAATCGAGGACACAAAAGAAGAACACCTCGCGATGGCCGTGACTGCGTTCGACCGCTTGGCCGACAAGGCTCTTGGGTGGATCGAGCGCTCCGTCGCTCGATGACATTGCTGTAGCGACGGCGCTCTGTCGCCGTCCGCCCTCCGAATCGCCTTAGCGAGCGCTGCCCGCGACCCTCCCATCGCGTTTTTGAAAAAAACCAGCCATCTTCCGCCTAAAAGCAGCCCGAACTCAACCGATCTTTATGATTTAGAAAACTGCAAGCCGAACAGCTTTTGCCAGTTTTCAAGAGCGTCGCCCGTCTTCCCGCGCGCCTCGAGCTGAATCGCTTGAAACGCGCTGTTTTCAGCAGCGCGCAACGCGACACGCGCTGCCGCTTTCTCTGAAGAATTCATTCCGTCGCTGACCGGCTGCCCAAGCCCTGCTGGGTCGGACCATTCTTCCATGATCCGCTCCGCTGCAGAGCTAAAGAACGACTTGAGCTCATATCGATAGTCGCCGCCGAAGTCACCGACGAACAGCTCGAGAGCCATCACCTCCAGGAGAAAGGCGGGTTCGACCGGCCGACCGTTCGCGCGGTTCCAGGTTTTTACCATCCGAACCAACCCCTTCCATTCCTGCGAGTAACTGGCCTGCTTCTTTGTCGCTTTCTCCTTGTGGATCTCCGGATCCGTCTTCGTCCACTGATCAGATGATTTCGTGTCGGGCACCTCGTAGTGCTTTCCAACGTCGAAAGCAGGCACCACATCAAAACTCATCACCGCTTCTTCTTCCGTCGTCCCGAAACTCACGCCGACGGATCGTCTCTGCACACAAACGTTTTGCCGTCCGTACTTTTTCGCGAGCACATCTGCGAATGCATCGAGTAGCTCATGAGGTCCCTTCTGGCGGTAATGCTGCTCGTCGAGTCCAAGTACGCAGAAGATGTCGACGTCTTTTAGCGGCTTCGTCTTGGTATGACGGGCATATGAACCGGTAAGGAAGTCGCGTTCGATGTCGAAACTCTCGTCGAGCAGTTCGCGGATCTCTTTCTGCCGCCGCGACGCGTCGCTACTCTCTTTTTGAGTCGGTACGCTGATCTTCGTCTTAAATTTTTCGAAGGCCTCGGCTACTGTCATCGCTACGTCCAGTAATGAGTCCGTGCACCTGTCGCACCAGCCGCGATTGTTGTGCCGAGACTAAATTGCCGCAGGTGCGCGGCATCGCGCAGCGAGCAACTCGACCATCCTGGTACGTCAGGTCGCCCCGCCTTTGTGACAACGATGACAGCATAGCGGCAGTTCGACGGCACCTTACCGGCTTTTAACAGGTGGTACTTGATCTCGGCAGGATTAAACCAAAAATCAAGGTTACCGGCGGCGTCGCTCTGCAGTTCTAAGTCCCAGCGTTTGATAAGCTGACCCGTCTGAGGACTGAAGATCTCGAGGATGACCTTTTCGAAGTGCCCGCTTCCCAACCATGTCTTCATTCCGCGTTCGTAGTCGGCGCGGAGTGATACGAATGTGCTCATGCTGAGTCCCGAGTCGCGAATGATGTTCCCGAGGGAGCAAAGGATCTTGTCGGTCAGATACAACACGACCTGCGTGTGGGAGACGGTGTATGTGTAGGTCGCGCTCACGAGTTCAGGAATACGTCGACGTTTACGCTCCTTGTTTGCGCCTGTGCTTCTTCAGCGTCGTCGTCAGGGACCGGTTCACCTGCAAGGCGTGCCGTCACGCGTTCGGACCGCGCCTTCAGCTCAGCAGTAGCCCATTCGAGATCATCCGCGTGGGCTGGAATTGATAGCGTCCAAGCCCCATCAGTCGGCGATGAGGCGAGCGAGTTCTCATTCGCGTCATCTCCGCTGACCGCATCGTCGTCGTAGAGACAGTAAAAGCGAAGGCGGGGCCCCTTCCCGCGCACGACAATCGGCGCGTCTTTGGGTGATTCGGACGCAATCAACTGCCCTGCGATCCCAACGAGCCGCGTCAGCTCATCTCGAGCTGGATTCGTTGCGGAAGGCGCAATCAGGTCGATGATCACCTGCCACGCTTCAGTCGCGGTACGGTGCGGCGTCGCTCTTATTTGGCGTTTAATGACCGTTGCCATTTTTCGCTCCTTTCCCCGTCGAGCGTCGGCACGCCTTCAGCGACTCCTTCAAAGCGCGAGAACTGAGCTGGCCAGGATTCAGCGCAGTCGTCTTGTCCAAACTACACGCGCCGATCACTGCTTTCCGAAGTTGACGCCCGTCGACGCCCTCCGTCAGCCGCGCGAGCTCAGCGAAATCGAGGTCCGCGGACAGTTTGGCAAGCTCCGGGAACGCTTCGACCAAGGCTTCGATGGTATCGTGCAAGATTTCGGCTCGTGCATCTTCACTTGGCAACCCTATAGGAACGATCAGATCTGCTCGGGAGAGGAACGCTTCGTCGATCGCTTGCGGGAAATTGCTCGTGGCAACGAAGAGAAGATTCTTGTGTTTCTGCGCAAGATGGTCGAGTTGCGCGAGCACCGCGTCCGTCGCGCGGTGAACATCGACAGGGTTGGCTTCCAAACTCATCCGCGCACGATTGGCCGCAAGAGTTTCAACCTCGTCGAGTAGGACGATCAAGGGGTGCTGGGCAGCTAACTCCGATACGGTCTGACCGAGCAGTTCCTGTACGGCTTTTTGCGTCTTTCCGTGCGATGCGCTCATCAGCGAGTGCGGTTCGACCTCGAGAAATGCGAACTCCCCGAATCCCTCCAAACTCGCCGCAGTTCGCGACGCCAATCCACGCGCGAGTGATGTCTTTCCAGTTCCGGGCGGACCAACGAGCAAGATAATCCCGTGTAGCGGCACTGCCGCGGCATTCACCTTCGGGCGCAAAATGAAATTCAGGATCGCTTGAGCAAGCAACTGATCGCGCTGACTGGTCGCGATTTTGATCTTTTCCCACAGCTCGTCGAAGTCATCATCCGGTAAATAGTGTGACGAAAGAATCCCGCGCGCGTCCTCGTGCGTTCGCAACGCACGACGCGCAGTCTTCGCGCTTCGTTGAGGCTTTCTGACCATCCGCGGGTTTGAACCGTTGCACCGGAGTTCCAGTGGCGCAAGTGCGAACCACGACATATTGTTGATGTCGATGACGATCTCCCCTACCCGCGGTGGTGTTCGGCTCAACCGTGTCGAGCTCAAGAAGGTCTTTACCGGCCTCCAAAACGAGATGGTGGCGAAGCTTTCAGGCGCCCGGCTGAACATTCCCCACACCGGCACTCTCGGAGACGTGGGCGAGGCGAGCTGGTTGCAAATGTTCCAGCAGTATTTGCCGCAGCGATATCGTGCCGAGAGTGCAATGGTCGTCGACTGTGACGGACGCTGCAGCCAGCAGATCGACGTCGTGATCTTCGATCGGCACTACTCACCGTTCCTGCTTACACTGGATGACGCGAAATTCGTACCGGCCGAGAGCGTGTACGGCGTATTCGAAGTGAAGCAGGAGATGAAGGGCTACATCAAGTACGCCGGCGAAAAGGCTGCGTCGGTTCGCACGCTCAAGCGGACCAGTGCCGCAATTGTAAATTGCGGCGTTGTTCAGACCGGACGTCCTTGCTTTAGGATACTTGCTGGGCTTCTCGCACTCGATGCCGGATGGAAGCGTCCGTTCGGGAAGCCGTTCAAAGACGCGCTTGCAACACTCACACCGGACGAGCAGCTCGACATTGGCTGTTCTCTTAGCGGTGGGTCATTCGAATGCGACTGGTTAGCGAGCAAACCGAACGTTGGGACATCCTCCAGCGAAACTGCATTGATCTATTTTTTTCTTCGTTTGCTCGCGCGACTCCAAGGTCTCGGCACAGTTCCCGCGATTGATCTTGGCGAATACGCCAAACAGCTGGCGTAGATCGCGCTGAGTTCCAGCGGGACTGGCACCTCACGGCAGGAGGTTGCCTAACTCCACCTGCCGGTCATGATTACCGTACGATGCAAGAAATAAACGCCGTTTCTTTGGTTCGACACGCATGCAGAGGAGACAGTCAGGTCTTATCTTTCGGTCTTCAAAGACGGGAAGATTTATACCACGGCACAGTAGCCGCTCCGCGACTTCGTTCACGAAGCGGCATCATCGCGCCAATCTGATTTCAGATTTGGCCAGCCCGAAATTCTAAGCGCCCGACGATTCGACGCGCGAGAGCGGGATGAATTCGCTTTCGTGGAGGACGATGCGCTTGGTGCCGCGCAGAAGCTTCCACCATTCCCAGGCGCTGCCGGCGGCGATCAAGAAAACGAGGGTGACGAACGCGAAGGCGACGAACGCGTCGAAGCGCCAGATCGCGGCTTGGCGAATCATTTCGGGCGCTTTGGTTGGGTCGGTCAGGCTCGTCGCAGTCCGGGTAAGGGATTCGGCGCCGCTAAGAAAGCCAAGCTTCGGATCGGCGGAAAATATTTTCAGGTAGGCGGCGCTGAACGTCACCGCCGTCATGAAGCAGAGCGGCACGAGCGTCACGAAAATGTAGCGCGCCTTGCCCATTTTGATGAGGACGGTCGTTCCAAGACAGAGCGCGATTACAGCAAGGAGTTGGTTGGCGAGACCGAAGAGCGGCCAGAGGCTGTTGATGCCGCCGAGCGGATCGATCACGCCTTGATACAGGAACCAGCCCCAGGCAGCGACGAGCAGGACGCTGGTGAAAAGGTTCGCGGTCCACGAACGCGTGTTGCCGAGCGGCTTCCATAAATTGCCCAGCAAATCCTGGAGCAAAAATCGCCCGACGCGCGTCCCGGCGTCGAGCGTGGTCAAGATAAAGAGCGCCTCGAACATGATCGCGAAGTGGTACCAGAGCGCGAGCGCAGTTGGGTTCGCGGTGACACGCGAGAACATGTGCGCCATGCCGACGGCAAACGTCGGCGCTCCCCCAGCCCGGCCGAACATCGTCTTCTCGCCGAGATCGGTCGCCAATTTTTCCATGCCCGCTTCGGTCACCGGAAAACCGGCCGCGGAAATTTTCGTCACGACTTCGGTCGGCGCGCCTTTGGTGTTGATCGCGAAATACTCTCCGGGCTGAAGCACGCAGGCGGCGATCATGGCCATGAGCGCGACCATCATTTCGGTGATCATCGCGCCGTAACCGATGTCGCGAATGCGCGATTCGCGCGCGATCATTTTGCAGGTGGTGCCGGAGGAGATGAGAGAATGGAACCCGGAGACCGCGCCGCAGGCGATGGTGATGCAAACAAACGGAAAGACCGGGCCGGCGAATACCGGGCCGGTGCCGTCGATGAAGCGCGAGAGGGATGGCATTAGCAAAACCGGGCGCAACAAAACCACCGCGACCGCGAGCGCGGCGACGGTTCCGAGTTTCAAGAACGTGCTGAGATAATCGCGCGGCGTTAGGAGCAGCCAGACCGGCAGGATCGACGCCGCCAGTCCGTAAATCATCACCGCCCAGGCGAGCCATTTCGCGTCCTGGCGAAACCAATGTTCGAGCATCGGAAAGTTTTCCAGGAATTGCCCGCCCCAGACTGCGAAAGCGAGTCCGGCGACGCCAAACACTGTTACCCATCCCACGCTGACTCTTCCGGTGCGCAATCCGATCCCCATCAGCATCGCGACAGGAATCGTGGTCGCGATCGTGAACACACCCCACGGACTTTGGGCCAGGGCTTGGACGACAACCAGCGCCAGCACGGCCATGATCATGATCATAATGAGAAGAACGCTGATCAGCGCGAGCGCGCCCACGCCGCGGCCGATCTCTTCCTTCACCATTTGGCCGAGCGTCTTTCCGCCGCGACGCACTGAGCTGAAGAGCACAATCATGTCGTGCACGCCGCCGCCAAGCGTCGCGCCGATCAAAATCCAAAGCGTGCCCGGGAGAAATCCGAACTGCGCGGCGAGCACCGGACCGACAAGTGGCCCCGGCCCGGCGATCGCGGCGAAATGATGGCCGAACACCATCCAGCGATTCGTGGGAACGAAATCCTTCCCGTCTTCTTTCGCGACTGCTGGTGTCGCGCGCTCGTTATTCAGAACGAGAACTTTGGTCGCCAGCCATTTGCTGTAGAACCGGTAGCTGACCGCGAAGGTGCAGAGCCCCGCGGTCACGATCCAAAGCGCGCTTACCTGTTCGCCCCGCGACAGCGCCAGGACCGCGAGCGCTAAAAGACCCAGCAAGCTGACCGCGATCCATAACAATTTTTTCCAGATGCTCATCAGATTTGAATCAAGCGCGCGCTGATGAGATTCTAGGCGAAACCAACGTCATCTGACAACTCGGTAAGGACGCCATCCACGCAACCGCGGGATCCGCCCCGTTACACCATGGAGTTATCTCACAAAGTTAAAAAAATTCTGAGCGGCGACGCCTACGTGAGCGCGCGCCGGCACGTCAGGCAATGGCTCATCGGCCGCGCGCCGTTGCGCTTCGACGCAGCGAAGATCACCGCGACCATCGACCGCGAAAAGTTCCAGCAAATCTACGATCGCCACGGCATGGAGAATCCGGGAGACGAATGGCCGAAATATCTCGACATCCAAACCTGGATGGAAATCAACCTGCGCCGCGTCCGCGATCTCGGACTCGATCTGGGCGGCCGGAAGAGCGTCCTGGATATCGGCTGCGGCACCGGATACTTCCTCTATATCTGCCAATACCTCGGGCACGACGTTCTCGGAATGGACCTCGATGAAACGCACGGGTTCACCGAAATGATCGACCTGCTCGGCGTGAAACGCGTGATCTGGCGGATCGAGGCCTATCAGCCGTTGCCCGATCTCGGGCGCAAGTTCGACGTGATCACCGCCCACATGATCTGTTTCAACGGGCACAAGAGCGACAAGCTCTGGAAGATTTCCGAGTGGGAATATTTCCTCGACGA
>Ga0137403_10002280_pt1 | contig 23542 bp, 23 predicted proteins | sample CZOMad2_1_16fung_FD_122057 | JGI IMG/M metagenome (GOLD analysis project Ga0137403, IMG submission 122057) | Vadose zone soil fungal communities from Angelo Coast Range Reserve, California, USA - CZOMad2_1_16fungal (Hybrid Assembly) | ecosystem: Environmental > Terrestrial > Soil > Vadose zone...
GATGGGGGCGGGAGGATTCGAACCTCCGTAGGCTGAGCCGACGGGTTTACAGCCCGTTCCCTTTGGCCACTCGGGCACACCCCCGGGTCGGGCATTGTAGCCAGCCGTCTCCGCCGTCTACGATCACGGTCGTGGCGCGCTACGACGTGATCGTCGTCGGCGCCGGGCCTGCGGGCTCGACGACGGCATACCGCCTCGCGCGCGCGGGCGCGCGCGTGTGCTTACTAGACCGTGCGCGGTTCCCGCGCGACAAGCCTTGCGGCGGCGGGCTGACGCTGCGCGCGGTGCGGGAACTGCCGTTCTCGGTCGAGCCCGTGGTCGAAGACCGCGTCGACACGCTCGAGCTCGGGCTGCGCTATGCGCGACGCTGGAGCGGCCGCGCCGAGGGGCCGCTCGTGCTGATGACGCAACGCCGCCGGCTCGACGCATTCCTCGCCGAGCGGGCGACGGCCGCGGGCGCCGAGTTTCGCGACGGCGTGAAGGTGACCGAAGTCGACTCTGCGGGTGCGGTCACGGTCGGCGGCGAGCGCCTCGAAGCGGACGTCGTGGTCGGCGCCGACGGGGCGAATGGGGTCGCGGCCCGCTCTCTCGGCCCGCAGGCGCTCGAGCTTGGCGTCGCGCTCGAAGGCAACGTCGGCTATGCGCACGTCTCTCGGGAGCGGTTCGGCGGGCGGGCAGTCGTCGAGCTCGGCGTGGTTCCGGGCGGCTACGCCTGGGTCTTTCCGAAGGGCGACCACGTCAACGTCGGCGTCGGCGGCTGGCAGAGCGAAGGGCCGCGGTTGCGCGAGCGGCTCACCGAGCTTTGCGCTGCCTTCGAGATCGACGAGACGGACGTTCGCGATCTGCGCGGGCACCGGTTGCCGATGCGCGGGGCGTCGCGGCGGCCCGTCCAAAGGCGTGTTCTGCTTGTCGGCGACGCCGCCGGGCTCGTCGACCCGCTCTCTGGGGACGGCATGTACGAGGCCTTCATCAGCGGCCGGCTGGCCGCAGAGGCGACGCTCGAGCTCCTGCACGGCCGGGCGAGCGATCTCGACCCCTACGCTGAGCGGTTCGCGGCGACGTTCGCGCCGCTCGAGAGCATCTCCTGGCGCCTGAAGCTCGCTTTCGAGCGCTTCCCCGGTCTTGCGTTTCGGCTGGCGACGACGAGCCCGTCCTGGCGGCTCTTCCAGGCCGTCGTGCGCGGGGACCGCCGCGCGTCCGATGCGCATGGCCTCCGAGGCGCGTCGCTCCGGGTCCTCCAGGCGCTAGGCGTCTAAAGACATCGGATCGCGCTGCCGATGTGCAGCGCGTGGATTTGAATGCGGTCCTTCGACGTGCCGTGGAACTGGGCGCGAGCGATGTTCACCTGAAGGTGGGCCAGTTCCCGGTCGCCCGCTGCGACGGGACGCTGACTCCGCTCGCCGACCATCCGCCGCTCACCGACGCCGACCTCGAAGCCGCGCTCGCCATCGTCTCTGAGTTGACGCCCGCGAGGCGCGAATCGTTCTACGAAACCGGCGAGCTCGACATCGCCTACACGAGCGGCGATCTGCCGCGTTTCCGCGTCAACGCCTTTCGCCAGCGCGGCTCGATCTCGTTCGCGTTCCGCGTCATTCCCAAGCACGTCCCGAGCTTCGAGGACCTGAGGATGCCCCCGGGGGTCAAGTCGATGGCCGACGAGCACCGCGGGCTCGTGCTCGTCACCGGCGCGACAGGCTCCGGTAAGACGACGACGCTCGCCGCGATCATCGATCACATCAACATGACGCGGAGACAGCACATCGTCACCGTCGAGGACCCGATCGAGATCCTCCATGACGACCACAACTGCATCGTCAACCAGCGCGAGGTCGGGATCGATACGGAGTCCTACCTCGCCGCCCTGCGCCGGGCGCTTCGCCAGGACCCGGATGTGATCCTGATCGGCGAGCTCCGCGACGCGGAGAGCGCAGAGACCGCGCTCAAGGCCGCCGAGTCTGGCCACCTCGTCTTCTCGACCATGCACACGATCGATGCGGCGGAGACGCTCGGCCGCATGATCGAGTTCTTCCCCGGCATCAAGCAGGCTCAGATCCGCTCGATCCTCGCAGGCGTCCTGCGCGGGATCGTCAGTCAGCGGCTGCTGCCTCGCAAGGACGGAGGCCGGGTCGCGGCGGTCGAGGTCATGGTCAACAACGCCCGGATCTCGGATCTGATCCGAGAGAGCAAGACCGAGGAGATTCCCGACGCCATCGCCGAGGGCTCCTTCTTCCAGATGCAGACCTTCGAGCAGGCGTTGATCGACCTCGTCGTCGCCGGCGACATCGATCGCGAGACCGCGGCGAACGCCGCCACGAGCCAGCACGACTTCATGGTCGCGCTCGAGCATGCGCTCAAGCGCCAGGCCGCAGGGGTCACGGAGCAAGACGAGCTGCCGCAGTCCGCACCCCCGGACGAGGAACCGGAGATGCCGAGCCTGCGGGTCGCGCGGGCGGAGTGATGAAGCGCGTCCTCGTGGGGCTCGCGCTCGCGCTGGCGAGCGTGGGGGGTACGGCGAGCGCCGACACGTTTCGGCTGCTTCCTTCGGTGCCGGCCAGCCTGCCCAGCGCCTCCGTGCCCAACCAGCCGGGTCAGATCAGCACTCCGACGCCGATCTCGACGCCGCCCGGGGTCCCGCAGTCACTGAACTTCCAGCAACTGGTGGCGCTCTGGCAGGGCGCCGGCTCGGCCTACGGGATTCCGTGGGAGGTGCTCGCCTCGATCAACAAGGTCGAGTCGAACTTCGGCCGCAATATGGGCCCGAGCTCGGCCGGCGCGGTCGGCTGGATGCAGTTCATGCCTAGCACCTGGGAACGCTGGGGGCTCGATGCGAACGGCGACGGCGTCGCGGATCCCTGGAATCCGGAGGACGCGATCTACGCGGCCGCGCGCTACCTCTCGGCCGCAGGCGGGACGCAGGACATCTCGCGCGGAGTGTTCGCCTACAACCACGCCCAGTGGTACGTCGACGAGGTCCTGCAGCTCGCCCACACATTCGGCAGCGGCGGGCTCGATACGACCTTCAAGCTCGACCGGCTTCAGGTCTCGCTCGACGGCGCCCGCAAGGAGGTGGCCGAGGCGAACCGGCAGCTGCTCGCGGCGCTGCGCGATCAGCGGGCGCTCGCGAAGCAGGAAAGCCGCTGGCAGGCTAGGGCGGAGAGCGCACAGCTTCTGTCCAAGCAGCTCGATCTCCAGAAGACCGCGACGCTCGTCGGCGTTCGCGAGCACGCGGCCGCGGCTCGGGTAGCCCTGCTTCGCGCCAAGCTCCGTCAGGCGGCCGACGCGCTCACGCAGGCACGCACCCAGGCGCAGAGCACGACGACGGCGCCCACCGCGGGTGCGTTGTTCGCCTCGCCCGTCACGAACGACTCCGGCTATGTCTTCCCGGTCGGTGGCGGCCCCTCGGTCGTCTCCGTCTCGCACCACCACCACGACTACCCGGCCGCCGACATCGCGGCGCCGGAGGGCTCCCCGCTCTACGCGCTTGCAGACAGCGTCGTGCTCAAGTCGTGGGCCCAGCCGGATCCGAACTGCGGGATCGGACTGATGCTCCGGGCGAGCGACGGCCAGGAATGGACGTACTGCCACCTTTCGTACCTCGACCCACAGGTTGTCCAGGGAGCTGTCCTGAGCGCGGGTCAGCCCGTTGGTCTCGTCGGGAGTACAGGCGACGCGACCGGTCCGCATCTCCATCTCCAGCTCGATCCGTCGACGCACTACCCACAGCTGGAGCCCTGGTTCCAACGGTTTGCGGGCACTGCTTTCCGCTGGCAGGACGCGCCGACTCCGCAGCCCAGCGCGGCGGCGGGCGGCGGCGCCCCGGTCTTCGCCGAGGTTTCGAGCCAAGATTCGGGTTCGGCCGGCGTGATTCGATTCACCCGGTAGGGGGATAGCTCGGAGCCCTCTTCGGCCGACGCAGAAGGTATGGCGGCTCGTTTCGCTGCGATCGTTCCACGCATGGCCGTGATCGGCCTTGTTTGGCTGCTCGCAACCGCGACGCTCACCTATGCGGCCGGCGAGAAGCTCACCACCCCCGCGAAGGTCCCGACGACGCCGGTTGCAACCCCGCGCCCAACTCTCATTGTTCCGGACATCCGCGGCCAGGCGTTCGTCTTCGCGAAGGGGATTCTCGAGGACGGCGGCTTCGGCTGGCGAGTCAGTGGTTCCGTGCATGGCTACGCGACAAACGTTGTCTCGACCCAGCAGCCCGCGCCGGGAACGCGGGTCGTGGACACAGGCGCACCGACGCTGAAGCTGACGCTGCGCCGCGGCACGTATCCGCAGGACGGGACGGCCCAGAACACGTCGCCCTACGCGGGAACGTCGATCTTGCTTCCGAAGCGGTCGAGCGCGGCGGTGCAAAAGCCTGTCGTCGGCAAGGCGAAGGCGGCGCGTCCGAAGCGAGCCGCTAAGCCTGCTCTCAAGCGCGCCCGCCGGGCCGTCGCGAAGCCGAAGCGGACTGCCGCCAAGCCCAAGCTCACGGCCACGCGGTCACGCCCGCCGGCCTTCGTCGTTCACGGCGCTCCCAAGGAGCCGCTGGACGAGATGCCACTCACGACCCGGGCGCAGCGCTTGAGTGCGTGGCTGACTCCGTCCCGCCGCCCGACGGCCGCGAACCAGCGCTACTGGCTGTACCAGCATGCCTGGATCGTCACCGGCGCGAGGTTCGGCTGGTGGCACGGAGCTGCTGCCCTGCGTCTCCTGATCACCGTCGACCGACGCGTCGAATCCCAGTGGGGCATCGGCGGCCGGAGCGAGTCGGTCGCGCGGGCGGTCCTGGCAGGCGTGGAGGCCAAGGCGAAGTGACGCTCGTTGCCCGCATGCGCCGCCGCCTCGGCGCGCAGGGGGGTTACACGCTGGTCGAGATGCTGACCGTCCTCGGGATCCTCGGCGTGGTGATGGGCGGCCTGACCACAGTCTTAGCGAGCGCCACGAATGCCGACTCCGACATGAACAACCGATTCCAGGCGCAGCAGGCGACGCGGCTCGCGCTGGACAAGCTGCGCCGCGAAATCCACTGCTCATCGTCAGCCACCCCAGCGGCGACGGCCACCTCCTCGATCACGCTCACGCTCCCGACCTACTGCAAGACCTACTCCGGCAGCGTCTCGGTTACCTGGTGCACGCGGAGCGTCTCGACGAACCGCTACGCCCTCTACCGCGTCAACGGCTCGACCTGCACCGGCGGCGTCAAGTGGGCGGACTTCTTGACTCCGACTTCGACGGCGACCGTCTGCAGCGGCGCCCTCTGCGTCTTCAACTACACGGCGCAGTCGGCCACGAGCCTCGCCAAGCTGCACGTCGATTTCCCGGTCAACCCGAAGCCGACGCGCCCGGTTGGCACATATGAGCTCGTCGACGACCTCGTGTTGAGGAACAGCACCCGCTCATGAGAACGAACTGGAACTGGAAGAGGAGTCTCGTGCGCGAGCTGGTCGGCGAAGAGCGGGGCATCGCGCTCGTGATGGCTCTGGGGATCTTGGTCGTCTGCGCCATCATGCTCACCACCGTCATCGCCTACACGAGCTCTGCACAGCGCACCGCGTCCTTCAGCAAGGCGAGACTGACCGCTTTCGATGCGGCGGACGCCGGCATGAACAATGCGTACGCCGTCTTGAACCTGCCGTCGAACAACTCGCTGAAACAGTCGATTCTCCCGTCCTGCCACACTCCGAATCCGGATACCACGACCCCAGCGGCGACCAATCCGACCTGGATGACGAGCTCGAGCAACCTGACTTCCCAGTCGACGTGGAACACGAATTCCTACGGCAGTGCGACCACCTACTGGTGCGGTGATTTGGATGTTCAAGGCGCCGAGTGGTTTCTCCGCTCCGTCGGCTCGATCAGGAACCCGACCAGCACCGGCAACGCGACCCGGACGCTGAACTCCAAGGTGACGATTCAGCCGACGCTGACCCAACCGAAGAACAACCCGGTCTGGGACTATCTCTACGCCGGACACACAGGTAGCGCCTGCGACCAGACCCTGAACAACAACATCACCGGCTCCTCCCGCATGTATGTCGCCGGGAATCTCTGCCTGAGCCCGAACGTCAACCTCGCGCAGTCGAAGGTGATCGTCCGCGGGAACCTCGATATCTCGAACAACGCCTCCGTCGGCGCCAACACAAACTTGAGCACGCGCGTCGAGACCCAGGTCGGAAACAACTGCCGGTACGGCAGCACCAACCCGCCGTGGGTCACCTGCACCGGAAACCAGGATGTGAACCACGTCTTCAGCAAGCTCGCGACTCCCCTTCCCGACGGGACGATTATCGGCGTCAACCACGTCCCCGAGGTGATCGCGCCGCCGGCAGCTGACTTCGCCACGTGGTATCAGAACGCGATTCCAGGTCCCTCTCAGTCCTGCACGACCTCGAGCGGATCCGTCCCCACGTTCGACGGCAACTATCCGACCCGGGACAACAGCGTTTTGACCGCTTTCGACCTGACGCCTGCAAGCTCGTACACGTGCCGCGTCGGGAGGGGTGCCTCGACGACGCTGGCAGCGGCGAGCAACGCCTCGCAGACGACGATCACCGTCTCGTCGGCGAGTGGCTTTCCTGCGAGCGGGACGTTCCGCATCAGGATCGACGACGAGGACATGACCGTCACCGGCGGCCAAGGAACGACGACCTGGACGGTCACACGTGGCGTCAACAGCACGACTGCCGCCAGCCACGTCATCAGCCAGGGCGTCAGCCAGGACGACGCGGGTACGAGTGGCGAGCTCTCCTGGAACGCAACGACGAAGACCCTGACCGTCACCGGCACGATCTACATCGACGGCAGCGCAAAGATCTCGAACAGCGCGGTCAACACGTACAACGGACAGGCGACGCTCTATCTCTCGGGCACGTTCTACGCGAACGGCTCACTCTGCGCCGCCGTCTCCGGTACCACCTGCAACTTCGCGGGTTGGAATCCCGACCACGAGCTGCTGATGATCGTCGCCAACGGGAACGGGGGCCAGGTCAACCCCGGCGACAGCGTTCAGATCGCGAACAACTTCTCGTTTCAGGGCGGGCTCTACGCGACAAACGCGGTCGAGTTCGGCAACAACGTCAACGTCGACGGGCCGATCGTCGGCAGCCAGATCGTTCTCAGCAACAACCTGACGACGAACGCGTTCCCCTTCATCACGACGGTCCCGGTGGGCATGCCGTCCAACGACGAGGTCTACGCGCAGCCGAACCCGCCGCAGAGCTTCTCGGGCTAAGAGCCCCTTTCACAATGAAGCGCTGTGCCGCCGGGCCGCGCTGGACGGCCCCTGGCGGTGTCCTCAGTCGCGCCCGTATCTGCCGATACGGGCACTCCCTGCGTCCTTGCCAGGAACCGACCATCGCACCCCGGCGACGAGGCCCCATCATGAAAGAGGCTCTAATTCAACTCTCAGCCCCCGGCCGCCGATAGAACCACCGTGAACGCTGCGCTCGCCGCCTTCGCCCTTGCGCCGGGACTCGCCGTCGGCAGCTTCCTGAACGTGCTCGCCGTCCGAGTCCCGCTTCGCCGCTCGGTGATCAAGCCGCGCTCAGCGTGCATGAGCTGCGGTACCGAGCTCGCCTGGTACGACAACCTGCCGCTCGTCTCCTATGCGGTTCTGAAGGGCCGCTGCCGCACCTGTGGGACGGGAATCAGCCCGCTCTACCCGGCGGTCGAGCTGGCGACGGCGCTGCTCGTCGCCGCCAGCGCATGGAGGTTCGGCTTGACGGGCGAGGCCGCGGTCGCCGCGTTCTTCTGCGCCGTGCTCGTGGCTGTGACGGCAACCGACTTGACCCATCGGATCGTTCCGAACCGGATCGTCGTGCCGGCTGCGGCGATCGTGCTCGTGGCGCACACCGCGCTCGAGCCTCGGCCCGAATGGGCGCTGGCTGCTCTCGGTGCCTCGTTTTTCCTGTTCGCCGCTGCCCTCGCGTATCCGGCGGGAATGGGCATGGGCGACGTCAAGCTGGCCCTGCTGATGGGCGCGGCGCTCGGAAAGTCCGTCTCGATCGCCTTGTTCGCGGGCATGATCTTCGCGCTCGTACCAAGCGTCTTTCTGCTCGCCCGTCACGGCTCTTCGGCGCGCAAGATGGGCATTCCGTTCGCGCCCTTCCTGGCTCTCGGGAGCGTCGTAGCCCTCTTCGCCGGGGGGACGCTTTTGCACGCCTACTGGGCGTTTTTCACCCATTAGGTAGTAGCTCGAAGCGCGGAAAAACGCTCAGGGTTTCGGTCCCTGGCGCCGATACCTCATTCGAGGGATTGACGCATGAACCCTGAGGGCCCAACCCGCGCGTCCGAGCAGACGGACGAACAAGCCGCCACCGGCGGCGGGGCTCCGCATGTTTTCGACGGAGTCAATGTCAACGCCGAGCTCGTCGCCGACCTGCTTGCAGCGACAGGTCTTCTGCCCGATGACAAGCTGAACGCTCTCAGGGGCGTCGCTGGTCAGGGGTCCCTTGCCGAGGCGCTCGTCTCCGGGGGCTTTGCCGCGAGCGAAGGAGTGGCGCGAATGCTCGCCGCGCGGCACCACGTGCCGCTCACGGACCTCGCGCTCACCGGCGTCGACAAGAAGGCAACCGATCTGGTCCCGCTCCACGTGCTCGAGCGCCTCGTCGCGATCCCGTACGCGCTCGACGGCGACTCGCTTCGTGTCGCGATCGCCGACCCAGCCGACCTGCACGCAATCGACGAGCTCCGGCTCGCGACCCGCCACCAGCTGGAGCTGTCCGTCGCCGCCCGCGACGACATCCTCACCGAGCTTCGACGCCTCTCGCGCGCGTCCGAGGCCTTCGGCGCCCGCGCCGCACTCGCCGAGGAAGCGGCGCTGCTCGAGGAGGAAGAGGAGGACGTCGACGATCTCGACGTCGAAGACGGCATCTCGGAGGCGCCGCTCGTTCGGCTCGTCAACTCGATCATCTTCCAGGCGGCCGAGGACGGAGCCTCGGACGTCCACTTCGAGCCGCAGGAGGACGCCCTCGCAGTCCGGCTCCGCATCGACGGCGTCCTGCACGAGGTGCAGCGGATCCCCAAGCGAATGATGGCCGGGGTCACCACACGCCTGAAGGTGCTCGCGAAGCTGGACATCGCCGAGCGCCGAAAGCCGCAGGACGGCCGCATCTCGCTGAACGCCGCGGCCGCGGGCCGGATGCTCGACATCCGTGTTGCGACGCTGCCGACGGTCGAGGGCGAGTCCGTGGTCATGCGTCTGCTCGACAAGTCGAAGCGGCCGCCGACGCTCGAGGAGCTCGGGCTCTCGGACGAGATGCGCAAGACGCTCGAGGAAGTCGTCTCGCGCCCGACCGGCGCGCTGCTCGTGACGGGGCCGACCGGCTCCGGTAAGTCGACGACGCTCTACGCCGCGCTGGCCGAGATCAACAACCCGGAGATCAACATCATCACGGTCGAGGACCCGGTCGAGTACCGCCTCGGCGGGATCAACCAGGTTCAGATCAACCAGCGCGCCGGTCTCACCTTTGCGGCCGCGCTGCGCTCGATCCTGCGCTCGGATCCCGACGTCGTGATGGTGGGTGAGATTCGCGACCCCGAGACGGCCAAGATCTCGATCGAGGCCGCCCTCACCGGTCACTTCGTGCTTTCGACGCTGCACACGAACGACGCCCCCGGCGCGCTGACGCGGCTGAACGAGATGGGCGTCGAGCCCTTCCTGACCGGTTCGGCCGTCACCGGCGTGCTCGCCCAGCGGCTGGCGCGCAAGCTTTGCACGCACTGCTGCGAGATGTACACCCCTTCGGTCGACGAGCTGATCAAGGCCCGTGTCTCACCCGACATCGCCGCCCAGGCCGACGGCATGGTCTTCTATCGGAAGAAGGGCTGCCCTCGCTGCAACCAGACGGGCTACAAGGGACGGGTCGGCGTCTTCCAGCTCCTGGCGATGAGCGAGAACCTCGAAACTCTCGCCGCGAGCAAAGCAAGCCGCGAGGAGCTCGAGCGGGCCGCGATGGAAGAGGGCATGCGGACGCTTTGGGACGACGGCATCGCCAAGGTCGCTGCCGGCCTGACGTCGATCGAAGAGCTCGCGCGCGTCACGATCTAGGGCCGCTCGAGCCCGCGGAGACATGGCCCGAAACCGGCGCTCGCTTCGGGGCCAAGTAACAGACTGTTACGAGGAACGACACGTCCCGGCTAGACGGTCGAGGAGTCGCGAGACCACATTTCGAGCCGTACCCCGACAAGTAACAGTCTGTTACTAACCCTCGCGGCCGATCAGGCGCCTCCGCGAGGCCTTCGGCGCCGCCGCTACTGCGCTTGGATGTCGCAGCCGAGGTACATCAGCGCTTCGACCGCCTCGGTTACGAAAGCCGTCGCCTGCTGCGAGTCGGCGAACGTATAGGGGCCGGGCTGCATCGGTTTCGAGTTGCGCGCGCCGGCGGGGAACACCTCGGCCTCGACGACACAGGAGTCCCCATAGTCGACGGCAGTCAGCACCGCGACCGAGCGCCCGTCTTTCTTCGCATGACGAACGAAGAGTTCGCGCGCGTCCGCCGCGCCGGACTCCGGCAGTTTCACGTAGTGGGTGCTGCGTTGACGGCTGCTTGCTCGACCGTGCTGGCGTCGACGTAGCCGTTCAGCCGCACATAGAGCGCCTGCGGCTTTTGGAAGACGAGCACCGCGGGAGCGTCGAGCAGGCGGTTCTGAGCATCGGCGCTCGTCCCGAGGAGGGCCGAGAGTGCTTCGACCTGCGCGTTGTTGCCGACGTCGATCGTGGCAAAGCCTGCGTGAGCGTCGGCCGCGCCGGCCTTCGCCTCGGCGAGCGTGAGGCCGTCGACCTGCGAGTTCGGCGCGACGAGCGCGAGCACGACGACCGAGTGGCGCTTCAGCGCGTCCGCCAGCGGGGTAGGAACACCGGCAATGACGGCGGGGCGCCGGCCATGCGTCTTCCTCGACTTCGCCTTCGTCATCGTGACCTTCGGCGGCGCCAGGGCCACCTTTGCCTTTGCGTGCGGGTGGAAGGGCTTGATCTGATGAACGGACGCCGCCGAGGACGGCGAACTGTGGCTGATGAAGAAGAGGCCGCCCCCGACCACGAACAAGCCGGTCAGTGCGACGGCAGCGTAAATCCGAAACCGCTCGTTCATAGTTCATCTATCGGCAGCCGGCGGCGATTTCTTGACGAATCGGACCAAAAGAAAGGGCGCGGTTTCCCGCGCCCTTCGTGAGGCTTGAAACCCGTCGAGTGCTTAACAGCCGTTCGGGATGATGTCGCCGCCGGGGCCGCTCTTGTGGTAGAGGACGCCGGTCGGCTTCGTGTTCTCGATGCAGTACCCAGTCCCGTTCGCAGCCTTGATGGTGATGTTCTTGATGCCGGCGTCGTAGGTCTGGATCTTCCCGAGGGTCGCTCCGATGTAGAGCGTCTTCGCGTTGTCGGCCGCGTAGGCCTCCATGCCGGGGACCGCCGCGCGGACGTTGGCCTGGGCGGCCGACTTGTTCGCGCGCGTCCGGAAGCTGAGGTACGAGGGAATCGCGATCGCGAGCAGGATTCCCAGGATGATGATCACGACGAGAAGCTCGATCAGCGTGAAGCCTTCGTCGCGCTTCGCCGGCGCCAGCCGGCTGGAAAGCTTGGAGAGCATTGGTTGATCCTCCTTGGGGGATGCGTCGGGTGGCTCGCGCTCGTTATCGGTCACCCGCGGCTGGTCGGCGCACCCCCTGGTTGAGGGATAGCTCCCCCAGCTTTCCGGTGGGGTTAAGGAAGAGCCCCTCCGTGCCGATTAGCTCGACCGAGGGACAATGCCGGAGACCTTTCTCTCAATCGACGCTCTGCTCGAGCGCATGGTGGCGCGCAGTGCGTCAGACCTTCACGTCACGGTCGGCACGCCGCCGGCCATGCGCGTGAACGGAGCCCTCGAGCGATACCAGGACGTCCCCGACCTCTCGCCCGAGGACACGCACCAGATGCTCTATCGCATCCTGTCCACGGAGCAGCAGAAGGTGCTCGAGATCAACCGCCAGATCGACTTCGCGCATTCGATCCCGGGTCTCGCGCGCTTCCGCGTCAATGTCTTCTTCCAGCGCGGCACGCTTGGCGCCGCCTTCCGGCTGATCCCGGCCGACATCAAGACTCTCGAAGAACTCGGCATCCCTACCGCTCTGCACGCGCTGACCGAAAAGCCGCGCGGCCTCGTTCTGGTCACCGGGCCTACCGGGTCCGGCAAGTCGACGACGCTGGCGGCCCTGATCGACGAGATCAACCGCAAGCGCTCCGAGCACATCCTGACAATCGAAGACCCGGTCGAGTTCGTTCACCGGCACAAGCGCTGCATCGTCAACCAGCGCGAGATCGGGCCTGACGCGTCGAGCTTCGCCGAAGCGCTGCGCGCTGCCCTGCGTGAGGACCCAGACGTGATCCTGCTCGGCGAGATGCGCGACCTCGAGACGATCTCGACCGCGATCACGGCGGCGGAGACGGGGCATCTCGTCTTCGCGACGCTACATACGCAGAGCGCGCCGAGCACGGTCGACCGGATCATCGACGCTTTCCCGGCAGCCCAGCAGGAGCAGGTGCGCGTGCAGCTCGCCGTCACGCTTCAAGGAATTTGCACCCAGGCGCTGCTGCCGACTCAGGGCGGCACGGGCCGGGTTCCCGCGCTCGAGATCCTGTTCCCAGACGACGCGGTCCGGAACCTGATCCGGCAGGGGAAGGTCGAGCAGGTCTACTCGGTCATGCAGACCGGTACGGCCAAGGGAATGCGGACGATGGAGCAGTCGCTCGCCGACCTCGTGATCCGGAAGGTGATCACGCTCGAGGATGCGCTGAGCCGCTCCAGCCGCCCCGAGCAGCTGTTCGGCCTGTTGGAACGGGCCGGGGTTGTTACCTCCTCGGAGGGCGTCGGCTCGGCGAGAGCGCCGCTCAGCGGCACGCTACGGGTCGCGGAGGCATAACGCGTGGTCGACTGGAACAAGGAAGTCAAGCTCTCCGATCTGATCGGCCGAAAGCAAAAAGAGGCCGAAGAGCTCACCTCTTCCGAGGAGCTCACGTCTCCCGCGCCGGAGGCGCCGATCCTCGGCGAGATTCAGCCTGCGGTGGAAACGTCGCCACCGCCTGTGTCGACGCCGGCGGCTCCGGTCGCGGTCTCTCCGGCTCCGCCCGTGCCGCCGGCGCCGGCGCAGGCAACCGCAGAGCTCACGCCCGAGCCTGAGCCTTCGTTCGATCCGGCACCAGAGCCCGAGGTCGAGGCACCGGCCGGCGAGAGCGTGCCGTGGTACAAGCGCGACCTCTCCTTCAGCAGGAAGCCGAAGGCCGCCAAGAAGCCGAAGGCCGAGAAGCCTGCGAAGCAGCCAAAGCAGAAAAAGCAGAAGCAGCCGAAGGAGGCGCGGGTTCCCTTCTACAAGCGCGAGCTCTCTTTCGGCGGCAAGAAAGCCGACGGGCCGAAAGCGACCAAACCGTCGAAGAGCAAGTCGCAGAAGGCCTCGACGTCTTCGAAGCAGTTGAAGCGCGTCACGGGATTGAAGATCGGCGGCTCCCAGCTCGCGGCGGCGCGGGTCCATAACAACGGCGTTCCCGAGCTCGTCCAGGTGGCGCGCCAGGAGCTCGAGCCCGGCATCATCGTCGGCGGAGAGCTTCGCGACCCTGACGCGCTCGTGTCTGCCTTGAAGGACTTCTTCAAGCGTCACAAGCTCCCGCGCCAGGGAGTGCGGCTCGGGATCGCGAACAACCGCATCGGCGTTCGGACCTTCGAGCTCAGCGGCATCGACGACGTCAAGCAGCTCGAGAACGCAATTCGCTTCCGCGCACACGAGGCGCTACCGATCCCGATCGAGGACGCCGTGATCGACTGGCAGATCCTCGATGAGTGGGAGAACGAGGAGGGAGGCCTGACGCGGCGCATCCTGCTCGTCGTCGCCTATCGCGACCTGCTCGACCGTTATGTCGACGCGTGCAAGAAGGCCGGCATCAAGCTCGTCGGGATCGATCTCGAAGCGTTCGCACTCCTGCGGGTGATCGCTGAGCCGCTACCCGCCGAAGCTGGACCCACGAGCGCAGCGATCGTCGTCGTCTCGGTCGGCCACGATCGGTCCACGTTCGCCGTGTCCGACGGTCGGGTCTGCGAGTTCACCCGCGTGCTCGACTGGGGCGGCGCGAACCTGAACATTGCGATCGCCCGAGAGCTCGACATCGCGCCCTCCGAGGCCGAGCCGATCAAGCGCGCGCTTTCCCTGATGCGGCCCGACACGCCCGAAGGCTTGAGCGAAGACCAGGCACGTCGCACACGAGACGGGATCCAGCGGCAGCTGCAGAGCTTTGCGCGCGAACTCGTCTCCTCGCTCCAGTTCTACCAAAAGCAGCCCAATTCGCTCGGCATCGGCGAGATCGTCCTGACCGGCGGCACGGCGCATCTGCACGGGCTTGCGGAAGAGCTTCAGACCCTGATCGGCGTCAGCGTCCGGCCGGGCGACCCGCTCACCCGGGTCAAGGTTGGCAAGAAGATCAAGGACGCCGAGCAGGTCGGTTCGCTCGCGACCGCAATCGGCCTCGGAATCGAGGACTGACGAATGCGAGCGGTCAACCTCGTTCCGAAAGACAGCCCCCGTCGCACAGGCCCCGCGGTCCCGCCCGCGGTCGCCGCCACGGTGATCGGCGGACTCGTGCTCGTCAGCCTGATGATCTCGGTTCTTCTGCTGAGCGCGCACGGCAAAGTCAAGTCCCGCCAGCTCGAACTGGCGCAGAAGCAGGCTGAGCTCGCGGCGATTCCCGTCCCGGCTCAGAGCCGGCTGCAGCAGCAGGACGCGCTCGTTGCCGACAAAGCGGCGCGCGTGACCGCACTCAACTCGGCCCTGTCGAAGCGGATTGCGTGGGATCGCCTGCTGCGCGAATTCGCGCTCGTACTCCCCGATGACGTCTGGCTGCTCAGCTTGTCGGCGCAGGCTCCGAGCTCGGCGACGGCAACAGCTGCTCCGACCACGAGCTCGACTTCGTCCATTCCAGCCCTCGGCGGCCAGCTCGGCTTCTCGATCGAGGGCTACACGTACTCCCACGACGCAGTTGCCCGTCTGCTGACCCGGCTCGCGGTCGTGCCCGACCTTCAACAGGTTCAGCTTGTTACGAGTGAGCAGACCGAGCTCGGTGACCGCACGATCATCCACTTCAAGATCGCGGCCAACGTCCGCGCACCGGGGGCAAGCTCGTGAGCAAAAAGAAAATGCCCCAGTCCGCACAGATCGCGATCGCCGTGGCGGCGCTGCTCCTGCTTGCGGTGATCGGTTACTTCGCGCTCGTCAAGCCGCAGAAGAGCAAGGCGGCCAGTCTTACGACCGAGATCGCCGCGCAAGACAACCAGATCACCCAGGCACGGGCCCTGCTCGCGAAGGCGAAGAACGCGCAGAAGGTTCGCGTCGCGGATCTTTTCCGGCTGACCAAGGCGATGCCGGACCAGGCGGACGAGGCGGGGATCGTTCTGGAACTGACGAACGTCGCCCGGCAGAGCGGCATCGAGTTCGAGTCGATTGCGCCGCAGGCCTCGACACTGTTGAGCGGGTATCAGGTCGTCCCGATCACCGTCATCTTCGACGGCAACTTCTTCCAACTCACCGATTTTCTCTTCCGGCTGCGCAACCTCGTCGATGTCCGCCGGGGCGCACTGGCTGCTGACGGTCGTTTGTTCACGGTCGATAGCGTCCAGTTCAATCAGGGCAAGCTGAAGTTCCCGCAGGTGCAGGCCACCCTGACGGTCGACGCCTACATCTACGGCACAGGCGCGAGCGTGAGCGCGCCACCACAGACGCAGACCCAGACGACCACCGGGAGTTCGGGCACCGCGACTTCGGCGACGACGACCACGACGACGCCTTCTGCAACGACCACGACTTCGACGACTACGACGCCCTCGGCCAGCGCGACATCGAGCTCGACCGGAGGGACGAACTGATGGCAAAGAAGAAGTTCGACCCCAAGGCGAAGGCCAAACGGCAGAAGGTGATTCTCGCAGTCGGGAGCGTCCTGCTCCTTGCCGTGCTCGCTTTTCAGGTGCCGCGGACGATGAAGATGATGAAGTCACCGACCGCGAGCTCCTCGTCGAGCCCGTCTACGACGACGACCTCGGCAGCCGGCTCGACACCGCTCGCTCCGCCTTCCCTCGACGGATCGTCGACGGCGGCGACGAGCGGCTCGGGTGCTGCCTCGACGGCCTCGACATCGACCGACGGCGTCTCCGACCCCAGCAACCCGCTGCCGCCGAATAGCGGCCAGCTCGTCTCGTTCAGCAAGTTCAAGAGCAAGGATCCGTTTCACCAGCAGATCTCCGACTGCACGGCCGACTCGAGCGCCTCAGGCGCGAGCGGCTGCGGTTCGAGCACAACGTCCGCCTCGTCGAAACCGGCCTCGAGCCAGAAGCCGGGCTCCAGCAGCGCCCCGGCGAGCCTGGTGGTCACAGGCGGATCGAAGCCGATCGCGGGGAAGGTGACGCAGGCGAGGATCTCCGTCAACGGCATCGCCGGCACCGTCACCGCCGGCGGCTCGTTCCCGGCCTCTGCACCCGTCTTCACGCTCGTCTCGCTGACGAGGACCTCGGCGAAGATCGGTATCGCCGGGGGCTCGTACGAGAACGGTGCCGCGACCGTGACCCTGGTGAGGGGCAAGACGGTCACGCTGATGAACACCGCCGACGGGACGCGGTACACACTGCGGCTCGTCTCCGCCGCCTAGTCCGCGGCATCGCGCCGATACGCAATGCAGGAGCCGGGTTCAGTCCAACGCCCGTGCGAGTGTCGTTCCATGCTTGGCCTGCGTGACGCGTCTCCGGCCGACCGCCGGCATCCGGCGTTTCCTGCGCGCTAGGTTAGGTGGTCGGGCAACCGGTCGCGTACGGCAGCGCGGTCGAGCAATCGAACGTCGACATCTCGCGCGCGAGCACCTTGTTCGTACTGTTTCCGTCCCTGACGACCACCGTGACCTTTCGGAGAGACCGCGCCGAGGCGTGTGGGGCCCCGACGGGTTCGGTGTACGTGGTCGCCGGGTGCTCGTCGACGATGTAGGTGTCGATTCGGTATCGGTGGTGATCAGGCCCGGTCGTGGACTGGCTCGCGTTGCACTCGGGCGGTAGCGGTGTACTGCAACCGGTCGTCACCTGGGTCGACGACCACGCCGGATCCGAGGTATAGGGCGTCGTGGCCGGAATCGAGGTCGGATCGAGCGTGATCGACCCGTAGGTCAGGGCCCTATAGAGCTCGATCTGCTTGTCGGCCAGGACGGTTGCCGTGGAGATCTGCCCGGAGCGGCGCAGCGCGACGGCGCCGGAATTGAACGCGCCCACAACGGCGAGGATCCCGATGTTCAGGATCGTCATCGCCATCAGCAGTTCGAGCAGGCCGAAACCGGCCTCTTGCCGCAAACGCTTGCGCACGACAGTCCTATCGGCATCCAAACCGATCCTCAAGACCCCCCTTTCCATTGCCGATAGCGCTTGTAATGGCGGCCTTTGCTTACAGCGCGATCGCTGCGGACGGTCTCGCTCAAGCCGGCGAGATCCATGCACCGAATCCGGACGCGGCGCGCGAGCAGCTCCGCATCCGCGGGCTGCTCGCGGAGCGCCTCGAAGAGCTGCCCGCAAGCGGAGAAGAGGGCGCTCGCACCGCCTTCAAGAAGGTCAAGTCCAAGACGCTCCAGATCTTCTCGCGCCAGTTCGCGACGATGATCGAGGCAGGCCTGAACGTCGTCAGCTCGCTCGTCATCCTCGAAGAGCAGACCGACGACGAGTACTTCGCCTCCGTCGTCAAGGAGATCCGCGCCGACGTCGAGGGGGGCCTGCTCCTCTCCCAGGCGCTCGCGCGCCATCCGAAGATCTTCAGCCGGCTCTACGTCTCGATGGTCGAGGCGGGAGAGGCCGCCGGTATTCTCGACCAGGTCCTCGATCGCGTCGCCTTACAGATCGAGAAGGACACACAGATCAGGCGTCGGGTCAAGGGCGCGATGATGTACCCGACGATGGTCCTGATCTTCGCGACCCTCGTCCTGGTCGGCCTGTTGATGTTCCTGGTGCCGGTCTTCGTGGGCATCTTCGCGTCGCTCGGCGGCAAGCTGCCGACGCTGACGCAGTACGTCGTCAATGCGTCGAACGTACTGCGGAGCGACTGGTACATCATCTTCCCGCTCTGCTTCCTGACGATTTGGGCCGTCCGCCGCTTCAAGCGCACCGAACAGGGCCGCCAGCTCTGGGACCGGACCAAGCTGAAGATCCCGATGAAGATCGGCGACGTCGTCCTCAAGGTGACGATGGCACGCTTCTCGCGGACGCTCTCGACCCTCGTCGCCGCAGGCGTCGACATCATCAAGGCGCTCGAGATCACCGGCCAGACGGCCGGCAACTGGGTGGTCGAGGAAGCGCTCGCCGGCGTTCGGTCGAAGGTGCACCAGGGCGTCCCGATCGCACAACCACTGATCGAGAACGACGTCTTCCCCCCGATGGTCAGTCAGATGGTCAAGATCGGCGAGGAGACCGGAGAGCTCGAGAAGATGCTCTCGAAGATCGCGGACTTCTACGAGGACGAGGTCGATTCGTCGATCGCGACGCTGACCTCGATCATCGAGCCGCTGATGATGATCATGGTCGGCGCCATGGTCGGCGTGATCGTGATCTCCATGTACCTGCCGATGTTCAAAATGCTCAGCCTCGTCAAATAGGGCGGGCGCGGCGGGCGGCCGAATCGGATCAAGGGGCCAAGCGCTCCCGGTGCCAGCCCTCGCGCCCGCGCGTGTAACGGTGGCGGTCGTGCAGCCGGTTCTCCCGGTGCTCCCAAAACTCGATCGCGTCCGGCCGCAGCCTGAAGCCACCCCAGTCCGGCGGTCTCGGCACCTCCCGCCCGTCGTATTCGCGCTCGAGCTCGGCATAGCGGCGCTCGAGCTCCTTGCGGCTCTCCAGTGGCTGGCTCTGCTGCGACGCCCAGGCCGCCACCTGGCTGCCCCGCGGCCGCGTCGCGAAGTAGGCGGCCGATTCGGCTTCTGAGACCCGCTCGACACGCCCTTCGACCCGGACCTGCTTGCCGAGCGGCCGCCAGTAGAAGACCAGCGCCGCGCGCGGATTCTGCTCGAGCTCGCCGGCCTTGCGGCTTTCGTAGCCGCTGTAGAAGACGAAGCCCTCGTCGTCGGCGCCCTTCAGCAGGACCATCCGCGCGGACGGGGCTCCGTCGGCACCAGCGGTCGCAAGCGTCATCGCCTCGGGGACCTCGACGCCGGCCTGCTCGGCCTCGCGAAACCACTCCTGGAAACGTTCGATCGGGTCGTCGGTCACTAGCCGCGCCGCCATCCCGACTCGAGCAGCCCGCGCACTTCCTCGACGCCCGTTTGCCAGATACGCAGCATCTCCTCGTCGTCGCGCCGGTAGAGGCCGCCGAAGCTGCCGTCCCCGATCACATCGCGCAGCTGCTCCGGCCCCGCGACGAGGTAGGCGGCCTCGTCCAGCATCGGCTTCCGCTCGGCGGGCGCCTCGACACCCGGCAGGCGCGTCCACGGAAAGTTCTCGCCCCAGTTCGCGTGCGAGTACTCGGGGTCGATCGCCAGCGCGACCTCCCGCACCTTGGGCCCGGTCCACCAGGAGTGGAAGATCGCCTGCGCGGCGGGATGATCGGCCGCCCACTCGCGCGCGAGCGGCCCGGCAGGCGTGTTGCCGCCGTGGCCGTTGACGAGCAGGAAGCGGCGGAAGCCTTGGCCGTAGAGGGAGTCGAGCAGCTCGAGAAGCAGCGCGGCGTAGGTCTCCAGCTTCAACGTCGGGCTGCCGGGATAGACAGCCGCGAACGTCGGCGTCAGGCCGTATGGCAGCACCGGGAGAACCGGCACGCCGAGCGGTTCGGCGGCCTCGACCGAGACACGCTCGGCGAGGATGTTGTCGGTCTCCAGCGAGAGGTATGCGTGCTGCTCCGTCGATCCCAGCGGCAGCACCACCCGGTCGTCGCGCTCGAGGTAGTCCTCGAGCTGAATCCAGTTCAGGTCGCGGACTCTCATGACCGCTCGAGCGTCGCATAGCGGCGGCTCAGCACCTCGAACCAGCGTAGTAGCGAATACCCTGCGACTCCGTAGATCGCGCCTACGAGCAGCTCCGCACCGAGGAGTCCGCGCACGTCGCCGAGGCTGGCGCCCGCCGCGAGCTCGCGCGCGGCCTTGATCGCGTGGGTGAACGGCATCCCCTGCGCCGCTGTGCTGATCCAGCTCGGGAGGTCGTCCAGCGGCACGTTGGCGCCGGTGAAGATCAGCAGGAAGCCGAAGATCACGTTCGAGAGCACGGCGTTCTCGCGGATCCGCAGGCTCGCCGCCGCGTTGACCAGCCCCAGGCCGGTGCAGGAGAAGGCCGCGATCAAGACCACGAGCCCGAGCGGCGCGAGCGAGCTCGCCGGCAGGTGGACCCCGAGGACGAGCGCGCCAACGAGCAGCGAGAACGCGGCCACGAAGGCGCCGTTCAGCAGGACCGGCAATGAGCGCCCGAAGAAGAGCGGAATCCGTGGCGCGGGGCTGACGAGGATCGCGCTGAGCGTGTTCTGGTAGCGCTCGCCGCCGACCATCTGGGCCATTGCGAACAGGCACGGGATCGCGGCGTACTGGAGGGCGTTCCCGATCAAGTAGAACTCGTCCGATTCGAGTCCGGCAGAGCGACCGATGTAGGCGAAGAGCAGGATCTGGAAGATCGGTGCCACGAGCATCGTAGGCATGTAGATCCAAGGGGTCAGCCAGTAGAACAGTGCCCGGAAGCTCGTCAGCCCGCCGACGACGAAGATGCGCGCCGCGACGATCACGTCAGCGAGAGAGTGCCGCGGCCGCGCGCGTCGTAGAGGACGCGGTCGGTGACGAGCACGCCGAGGGCCACGTACGCGGCACCGAGGCCGAGGCAGAGAAGCAGGTCCGGCAGGGGCGTGCCGCCGAGCGCCGACTCACGGATCGCACTCATGCCCCAGGTCGGCGCGAGAACCCACGAGATCGGACGGACCCAGCCGGGCAGGAGCGCGAGCGGAACGAGGAAGCCGCAGACCAGCCAGACCGGATACTCGAAGAAGTTCCCGAGCACCCAGGCCGCGCGGAAGCGGACGAACGAAACGGCGAAGAGGAGCCCGAGGCCGCCGAAGGCGAGAACGGTGCCCACAACCGAGAGTGCGAACAGGAGCGGATGAGTGATCGTCAGCGGGATGCCGAAGACGAAGTGGCCCCAGAGGAGCGTCGCAGCGAGGTTGTAGATGCCGACCGTCGCCAGGCCGAGCGTGGCCGGCAGCATGATGAGCGAAAAGTGACGCGGGGCGGCGACGAGGAGCTCGAGCGTTCCCCACCAGCGCTCCCGCTGCATCGCGGAGCCGGCCGAGGTGCTGACGGACGACCACATACCCATCACCGCGGCTCCGAGCGACGCATAGACCAGCGTCCTCGGGCTCTGTCCGGCGCGGAAGACGAACAAGGCCGTCGTCGCGAAGAACAGCGGGTAGAGGACGTTCCCGATCCCGTCGAACGGCGAGCGCAAGATCATCTTGAACTGGAAGTACCAGCCGACGCCGAGCAGACGGAGAGTGCTCATTCCTCGGTGACGAGCGCCACGTAGGCGTCCTCGAGCGTCGGCTCACGCTGCGAGATGCGCCCAACCTGCCCGCCGTTCAAGTGGCCGAGAATCGCGGATGTCAGCTCCACTTCGGCTTGGGTCTGCACCACCAGGACCTGCGCCTGCTCTCGCTCCTCGACCGAAACCGCCAGGACTCCGCCGAGGCGCCGGACTTGCTCGATCGTCTCCTCGTCGACGCCGTAGACCTCGACCTCGAGCACGCTACCCTGACCGACTCCGCGCTTCAGGTCGGCGGGCGTTCCCTCGGCGACGATGCTTCCCTTCGAGATGACCGCGATCCGGTCGCAGAGCGCATCCGCCTCGAACATGTAGTGCGTCGTCAGCAGGATCGTCTTTCCCGCAGCGGTGAGCGAGGCGATCGTCGAGCGCAGCTCACGGGCTCCGACCGGGTCCAGTCCGATCGTCGGCTCGTCGAGAAAGAGCACTTCGGGGTCGTGCAGGAGGCCGCGGGCGACGTGTAGCCGCTGCTTCATGCCGCGCGAGTATCCCTCCGCCCGCTCGTGCTCGCGGCCTTTAAGTCCGACGAGCTCGAGCAGTTCCTCGATGCGCGGCTTTTGGAGCTTGGGCGGGACGCCATAGAGCTCGGCGAAGTAGCGAAGGTTGTCGTAGCCGGAGAGCCGCTCGTAGACGCCACGCTCGCCGCCGAAGACGTAGCCGATCCGCTTCCGTACCTCGCGTGCATCCTTGACCACGTCCAAACCGAGCACCCGGGCGGAGCCGGCGGTCGGGATCAGCAGCGTGATCAGCATCTTGATCGTTGTCGTCTTGCCGGCTCCGTTCGGGCCGAGTAGGCCGAAAAGCTCGCCCGGCTCGATCGTGAAGCTGACCCCGCGGACGGCCTCGACTTCCTTGGTCCTGCGACGGAAGGTGCCCGTGTGCGTCTTGTAGGTCCGGCACAACTCGTGTGCCTCGATCGCAGCCACGAAAAGCAGACTAACCAGCGGATGAGTTCGGCTAAACTCGGCGCTCTCGGCGGCGTAGCTCAGCTGGTTAGAGCAGCGGAATCATAATCCGAAGGTCGAAGGTTCGAGTCCTTCCGCCGCTACTGGCCGGTGTCTCCGAGATATCGGGGACGCTTTCTCTTTTAAAACCGTGGTCGCATCGGCGCGACCCTCAAGTGCAAGTCGCCGCTACAATCGGGCGACCGGCCGGGAGGACTTCCCTTCCCGGTCGTTTCCACGCACGCAACCAGGAGCTTTTGAGTTGGCAACCGGAGTACGAGACGCGATCACCCTCGCTTGCACCGACTGCAAGCGGCGGAACTATCAGACGACGAAGTCCAAGCGGAACACGCCGGACCGCGTCGAGCTGCGCAAGTACTGCCGCTGGTGCGGCTGCCACACGGTACATAGAGAGACAAGATAGCCCTATGCACAGCATCCGAGTAAACCCCCGATCCCAGGACGCGTAGCGTGGCTAGGCAGACGAGAGCGCAGCGCCGCGCGCGCCGGGCCGAGCGCGAGCGCCAGGGGAACGGCGCCGAGGCGAGGCCGGTTCAGCGGCAGCCGCAGATGGCCGGGGTGGCACGGGCCGAGCCGGCCGTCGAGCGCCGTCTTCCGGGTTCCGGCATTCGCCGCTTCGTCGGCGAGTCCGCCGCCGAGCTGAAGAAGGTCGAGTGGCCCGCCCAGCAGCAGTTGATCCAGGGCACCGCCGTCGTCCTGATCGCGTGCATCATCGTCGGCACGTATCTCTGGCTGGCCGATCTCGCGTTCAAGCGGCTCGTCCAGAACGTCTTCCTGGGGTAAGGGGTCTCGAATGTTTCGCTGGTATGCAATCAACACGTACTCCGGTCACGAGAACAAGGTCAAGACGAACCTCGAGCACCGGATCGACTCGATGAACCAGCATCCGCGGTTCCGCCGTGTCGTCGTGCCGACCGAGCAGGTGATCGAGACCAAGGACGGCCAGAAGGTGCAGACCGAAAAGCGGATCCTGCCCGGCTACGTGCTCGTGAACATGGACCTGAACGACGACGCCTGGACGGTCGTGAAGAACACGCCCGGCGTCACCGGCTT
>Ga0137403_10002282_pt1 | contig 23528 bp, 21 predicted proteins | sample CZOMad2_1_16fung_FD_122057 | JGI IMG/M metagenome (GOLD analysis project Ga0137403, IMG submission 122057) | Vadose zone soil fungal communities from Angelo Coast Range Reserve, California, USA - CZOMad2_1_16fungal (Hybrid Assembly) | ecosystem: Environmental > Terrestrial > Soil > Vadose zone...
GTAGGTCGCCGAGACCGAGGTCGTGGTGCCATCGGACAGCTTGCCGCTCACGCTGAACTGCTGGGTCGTGCCGGTGCCGAGCGATGCGATCGCCGGGGTCAGCGTGATGGACGTCGTGTTGCCGACGCAGACGACCTGCGACCAGTCGGACGGAACCGGCTTCGTCGCGCGCAGGCGGAAGCAGTATGGCGAGGTCGCCAGTGCCAGGCTGACCGTCTCGCTTCGCGTCGTCCCCGTCGGGTAGTTGAACGTTCCCCAGGTGAGTGTCGTCTTGCTGGCGGCCTTCTGGACCTCGAACTGGGTGACGCCCAGCAAGCTGGTCTGCCAGCCCAGGCGTGCCGACGTCCCGGTGACCCGAACTGCGGTCACGCTGGTAAACGGCCCTATGGGAACCGAGGTGGAGTCGGCAACCGTGTCGGTGAGGCTGGCGGCTGCCGCCACGGGTGGATTTTCCGAATTATTCGTAGGGGTTATGCCGGTCGGGTCCCCGGCCGTGCAGGCCAGAATGGGAACCAGGAGCGCCGGAATGTGTCGCAGCCGCGCGAGTCGCCGGGAGAGCTTGAACGTGTATGTCATGGGGCCAGCTCCTGTCGTGGTGAAGAAGTGAAAGGGCCGCGTAGGAACTGGGGCGCGCTTCCTAGACGCCTATGGTCTTGTGCTGGGTGTAAAGCAAGTGTATGCCCAGACCCGCTGGCCCGATTACGCAACCGGTGGTGCGTTAGCGGCTTACCGAGTTTCGCTGTGTTTCTCGTGAACGCGAACGCGTGTCGAGAATTTTGACGTTCGCGATCCGGGGAGCGCCGGCGCTACCGCAAACTCAAAGAGTCGCTGCGAATTCGGGCAGGGGCACTGCTCCGGCGGGTTGTGAGCTGCGGAAATCGGTTTGGTGGGAAGCTCGACGGCGGTTTTGCGTGCAGTGGCGAGTGAGCGACGCTCAGCGACGCGCCGGGCTCCGGTGGCCCTGGCCACCCTCCAGCGTCGCCAGGTCGGCCCGGGCTCGGGCTGCGTCGTTTTCGGCGCCGAGCTCGGTGTAGGCGCGGAGCGCCAGCTCGAGATAATGCCGGGCTTCGCCGCTCCGGTTCATCGCCTGATACAGCCGGCCGAGCTCGTGGGCCGCTTCCGCCGCGGTGAGCGGCGCGCCGAGCTGCGCCGCCAGCGTGCGCGCCTGCTGAAGCCGGCCTTCTGCCTGGTCCAGCTTGCCCTCGGCGCGGTCGCAGAGCGCGAGCACCCGCTCGATGTCGGCCAGATCGGACCGCTTCCCGGTCATGTCGACGATCCATCGGGCGGTCTCCACCCCCGCCCGCGCCGCGGTGACCTCCCCCTGAGCCAGCTGGACTTCCGCGCGATTGACCCGGCAGAGCGCCTCGAGGTGCGCGTCACCGGCCGCGCGGGCGACGCTGAGGCACGCTGCGAAATGCGAGTCCGCTTCGGACCACCGTTCGCCGTCTGCCGCGAGCATGCCGAGATTGTGGTGCGCGAGGGCCTTTCCATGGGCATCGCCCAGGCTTTCGTACGCTACCAGCGCCCGCCGGTAGTACAGCGCCGCCGAGGGGCGGTCGCCCCGGATGGTGGCGATCACGCCGAGATTCTGGGCCACCCGGGCCACCAGGGCGGCCGCGTCTTCCGCCAGCGTGGCGGCCTCTTCGAGCACGGCTTGCGCCCGATCCAGCTGCCCGGTCTCGATCCGCAGCCCGCCGAGCGCGTTGAGCGCTTCGGCGGCCCGGAGCCCATCGCCCGCGAGCCGGGCGACGGCATAGCTCTGCTGGAGCCCGTCCTCCGCTGCCACGCTGTCTCCGGCCTGGTGGACCAGCACCGCGCGTCGCCGGAGCGCCTCGGCGAGGACGGGCGAGTCGCGCTGCTGCATCGCGGCCGCGATCACCCGATCGTAGGCGGCGCGCGCTTCGATCACGTACCCGGTCTGCTCCCAGACGCGCGCTTCCGACAGCAGCATCGTCAGATCGACCCGCGGTATCGCACCGAAGTGGTCGGGGGTGCCCGGGCTTACCATGCGATAGCGTAGCGCGAGAAGTGGGCGATCTGGGCCGACACCCGCTGCAGAAGGACGTTGTCGACCGACAGCAGAAGGTTCAGGATTTCCAGCAGGTCGGTGGTGTACGCGATGCGCTTGGGCAGGAGCCGCCCCAGGAGGGGGCAGTTCGCGTAGCTCATCGTCAGCTGTGCCGGGTGTCCCGCCGCGAATTGAAGGCCCTGGGGCTGGAACCGAACGCTGTTCACCGTGTCGCTGGGCGCGTCAGCCGTGATGGTAAGTGCGTAGCTCAGCGCGCCTGGGGGTATGACCAGGCTGTGCGGGCCCACGGTGAGCGTGCCGCCCGCGGGGCCGATGAGCTTGGCGGCGTGGACTGCCGGAAGCGGGGTGCAACGGAGCAGTGTGTCGAGCAGCCCGGTCCCGAGGAGACCGCCGTCGGTGCTCTGGAGGCTCTGGTCCGGCTTGGCCGGCGCGGCCTCGTCGGCGGGGCCATGGGGCGGTCGAGTCCGGAGCACGCTCCCAGTGCGACGCCCAGGCTGACGGCCGCCGCCCACACCCATCGTCCGCTCGAAGCCGGCGGTCGCCGGCCTGCATCGGTCATCAATCGAAAATTCCGAGTTCAAGACGTTCCACCCTAGGGATTGGGATGTGATTCCGTCAAGAGCGGCGGGCGCAATGGTCCTCGACCCGACCCGGCCGGCGGTATACTCCGGCATGACCACCCTCGCCTTCACCGGGCTTCTCGCACTGGGGTCGTTCGGCGCGGGCCTGCTCGGGGCGCTGACGGGTCTCGGAGGCGGGGTCGTCATCGTCCCGCTCCTGACCCTCGGCTTCGGCGTCGATTTCCGCTACGCGGTCGGAGCGTCGCTGGTGTCGGTCATCGCGACCTCGTCAGGCACGGCGGCCGCCTACGTACGGGAGGGGTACACCAACGTGCGGATCGGCATGCTCCTCGAGGTCGCCACTACGATAGGCGCCGTGTTCGGGGCGTATCTCGCCGGCCTCGTGCCCACCGGCGCGCTTTCGGTGGTGTTCGGGGCCGTGTTGCTCTATTCGGCGTACAGCGCGACCCAGGCCGGACCCGAGCGGGTCGCCGGGGTCCCCGACCCCCTGGCCACCAGGCTCCGCCTCGACGGCTCTTACCCGACCCCACAGGGAGAGCGCTCGTACCACGTCCAGCGGGTGCCGCTGGGGTTCGGACTCATGATCGGGGCCGGGGCGCTTTCCGGCCTCCTAGGGATCGGTTCGGGCGCGGTCAAGGTGCTCGCGATGGATCAGGCCATGTGCCTGCCGTTCAAGGTGTCCACCACCACCAGCAACTTCATGATCGGGGTGACTGCCGCCGCCAGCGCGGGGATCTATCTCGCGCGCGGGTACATCGACCCCGGCATCGCGATGCCGGTGATGCTTGGCGTGCTAGCCGGCGCGACCCTGGGGGCCCGGATTCTGACCCAGGCGCGGCCGCGCGTGCTCCGGCTCATCTTCGGGCTCGTGATCGCGGTGCTGGGCGTGGAGATGATCTACAATGGCGCAATCGGCCGGCTCTGATCCGCGCGACGCGGAGCAAGCCGTGGCCCTGGCGCTTGGGCGCCTACTCCAGGCCGGGGTGCTCGTGGCGGCCAGCGTTGTGCTGGTGGGTGGCCTGCGGTACCTCGCTAAGTACGGGGCGACGGAGCGGCACTACCGGACATTTACCGGCGAGCCGGCCGACTTGAGTCACGTCGGCGGCATCGTGCGGGCGGCCCTCGATCTCCGCGGGCGAGGGCTCATCCAGCTCGGCGTGCTGTTGCTCATCGCCACGCCGGTGGCGCGGGTGGCGGTCTCGCTGGTGGCCTTCCTCCGGCAGCGCGACCGGACCTACGCGCTGGTCACGGCGTTCGTGCTGCTGGTCCTGCTGGCGAGTCTGAGCGGCCTCATTCCCTGAGAAAGGAGGCTCGCGCTAGGTCGTCGCCGGGGCTGCTACCGCCGGCCGGCCCAGCAGCTCGACGACGGCCTGGTACAAACGGGTGCGAAGCCGATGGCGCTCGTTAGCGCGGGTGATGTAGCGGACCATCACGCGCATGCCTCCGGCAATGGGTCGGACATCGATGGCGGGCTCGGCCGAGAAGCTGCTTACCGCGCGAGCAGTCGCCGCCCGGCTCCACTCCTCTTCCGCCGTCCGTGCATTCTCGGCAGTCTCCTCGGTCACGATCTTGCGGATGGCCTCGATGATCGGCGGGGCGTCGGCAGTGGGGACCACGAACTCCACTTCGTCCCAGAGCCATTGACCCGAGGTCGAGAAGTTGAAGTAGTGGCCCTCGATCGCGAACGAGTTGCTGAAGGTGACCTTCCGCCCGGTCGGGTGTCCCGCGTCGGTCCAGTTACCGGTTTCCAGCAGCACGGTGTGGAACGGGGAAATTTCGATGACCTCGCCGCTCACCCCCTTGATCTCCACCCAGTCTCCCAGCCGGATCCCGTTGCGGCCCATCAGGGCAAACCAGCCGAAGAACCCGACGATGAAGTCCTTCAGCGCGACGGTGAGGCCCGCGCCGGCCAAACCGATGACGGTCGCGACCTGGCTGGGCGGCCCGACCAGCACCAGCGCGAGGCCCAGCAGGGCGAGCCCCCGCAGGGCGAAGCGCGCCATCGTGCGGAGGGTGTGCAGCCGCCGTCGCTCCGACGTGAGACGGGTGAAAAGGCGTTCGAGCCAGGCGCTCAGCCCGACGACGGCGACGAGAATGAGGAGGACCCAGGCGAGATCCAGAAAGACGTCGTGCAGCGCGGCCCGACGCTGCGACGCGATCAGGCTGCTCCAGCGACTGTAGACATCGAGCAGCGCGACCTGGTCCTCGACCCGGCGGGTCATGGCCGCGAGCACCTTCTGGTCGGCCCCGAGGTGGCGGGTCTTGGTCAGCGAGTCCTCCGCTGTCCCCGCCTGGACCTGCTCCACGTGCTGGGCGAATTCGGCCCGCTGCGTGGTCAACGTTCCGATCCCGGTCGTGGCCTCCTGCTGCGCTCGGTTCAGCGCCTTCTGCCTCCGCCAGACCCTGCGCCACTGCTCGAAATGTCCGACCAACCCGCGATAGCCCGTCGAGCGGCGGGTCGAGTCGCTGGCTGCAGGCTTCGCGGCACTCGCCGCGTGATCGGCGCTATCGTGATCGGCGACCATCTGCCGGATCCGGCCTGCCGGATCGCCGCCCGCGCGCAGCAGGTCGTCTCTGGCATCGGCCAGATCGCCCCGGTGGAGGTCGAGCTGGGCCTTCAAGAGCTCGACCTGGGTTTCCGACGGCTCGGAGCCGGTCGCGCCGGCGCCGCGCCGCGGGCTGGTGAGCCGGGCCAGTCGGATACTGTCGTCCGCTACCTGCCGCTCGGCCGCCTGCATGCGCTCCCGGATCGGGCGGATCTCAGGGTTCGAGTCGACCGGATGCTCGGCGGCCTGAAGCAGCGCAATGGTGAACGCGAGGTCGACCGAATGGTCGCCGATCCGAACGGCCTCCCGGGCCAGCTCCTGCTCGTCGGCGGTCGTCGCCCGGGCCGCGAGCCGCTGCGCGATCTGAAGCGGCCGCCGATCGATCAGCGTCGCGGCCGGGTGGACTTCGGCCCCGGCCGCGGTGTCGTCGGTGTCGGTGACAAAATACCCGGCGACCGCAACTGCCAGCAGGATGCCCAGTACGGCGAGCGCGACCGTTTGGTGCAGCTTCATTGCGCTTCTGGGTTCGGGAAGCCGGAAAGCTGGGCGGGTGGCTACGCGAAAATCAACCTGAAGGAGCTCACGGCCTGGCCGCCTGTCATCCGCGCGTCATGCCGACGGCCCTATCATTCTCCAGATCGATCGAGCTCTTGAGAACCCGGACACCGGCCAGCATGCGAGTACTCATTGTGGAGGACGAGCCGGAGGTCGCCGATTTCCTCGCCCGAGCGGTGCGCGAGGCTACCTGGGCCCCCGACATCGCGACGACCGGAGGCGCAGCCCTCCGCAGCCTGTCGGCCAACGATTACGACCTTGCGGTGCTGGACATCGGGCTGCCCGACATCGACGGCTTCGAAGTCTGCCGTCGCTGGCGGGCGCAGGGTGGCCGAACGCCGATTCTGATGCTGACGGCGCGGGCCGAGCTCACCGACCGGATCAGCGGGCTCGATGCCGGCGCGGACGACTACCTGTCGAAACCGTTCGCGGTCGAGGAGCTCCTGGCTCGGCTCCGTGCCCTCGCGCGGCGGCCCCGGGAGAGCCTGGGCGTCTCGGTCGAGTTCGGCGACCTGCTGCTGGACACTGCCGCGCGAACCGCTCGGCGCGCCGGGCGTGCCATCCGACTCACTGCCCGGGAGTATGCGCTCCTCGAGTACCTGATGCGCAACCCGCGCCGGGTGCTGAGCCGGGGTCAGATCCTCGAACACGTGTGGGACGACAACTTCGATCCGGTCGCCAACGCGGTGGATGTGCTGGTCGGGCGGGTGCGGCGCAAGATCGAGCAACCGGGCGAGCGGCCGCTGCTCCACACCGTGCGAGGCATGGGATACATGCTGTCCGAGCGGACGCCCGCGGATGCCCCTTAGCCGTCTCCGGCTCCGGCTGGCCGGCTCGTTCGCCCTGACGTTTCTGGCCGGGCTCACCGCGCTGAACGTCGCGCTCTTCTTCTATATCCGTCATCAATCGGATCAGCGTCTCACCCGTCACCTGCACGCAGTCGCGGCTGACGTGGTCGATGCGGTCCGCCGGGAATATCAGGATGTCCCGCCGCGCCCGCTGGCGAACGCCGCGCGCTCCGCGCTCGAGGAGTGGCCCCCAGGGCCCGAGGGAATCATCGTGTATGGCGACGACGCCCGCGTGATCGCGCAGCGCGGCGACAGCGGGCTCACCCGGCTGGCTCCGTCGTCGCTCCGATACTCCGCGGCAGCCGTGACTCGCGACGTGGCGGGCGATAGAGGAGAGGGGGTTCGCCTCATCACGATGTCCGCTGACAGCACCCCGCGCTTCGCGGTAGCTGTGCTGCTCTCGACCGAGCCCGAGCGTGTGGAGATCGCTACCCTTGGCTGGTGGCTCGCGCTCAGCTCGCCGCTGGTGCTGCTCCTGAGCCTCGCCGGCGGCTACCTGCTCGCCCGCCGCGCGCTCGCTCCGATCGGCCGCCTGGGCGACGCCATGGGACGCATGGCGCCGGACGCGCTCGACCGGCGGGTGCCGGTCAACCATCCAGCCGACGAGGTGGATCGGCTGGCGGAGCAGTTCAACGGGCTTCTCGCCCGGCTCGAGGCGTCGCAGTTACGGAACCGGCACTTTCTGCGGCAGGCCGCACACCAGATCAAGACGCCGTTGACCCTGGTGCTGGGTGAGGCGGACCTGAGCCTCGAGCGCGCCCGGGCTTCCGAAGACCACCGGCAGGCGCTCAAGCGGATCCGGACGGCGGCCGAGCAGATGAGGCGGCGGGTGGAGGACCTGTTGCTGCTGGCCCACGCCGAGGCCGGCGACCGGCCCCCGCTCGATGAAGTCGTCGAGCTCGACGGTCTGGTACTCGAGTGCGGTGACCTCATGCGGGCCCGGGCCCAGGCGCTGGAGCGCAGGCTGGAGCTCGCTCGCGCCGACGCGGTGGCTGTCCGGGGCAACGAGGACCTGCTCCGCGAGGCGGTGCTGGAGCTGATCGAGAACGCGTGCCGTCATGGGGGCGGCGAAGCCCCGATCCGGATTTCGGCTTTTGCGGAGGGAGCGACGGCCATCCTCGAGGTGGCGAGCAACGGAGCGCCCCTCCCGCTGGCCCGCCCGGTGGACGGCCCAGCCCCCGACGGAGGTGGGCTCGGGCTGGCGATCGTGAGCTGGATTGGGCAGGAGCATCGAGGCGAGCTGCGCTACCGGCACGACGGGGGCGTCAACTGCTACTCGCTCGTGTTGCCTCTCCTGCCCGCGACTCCCCTCGCCGCACCCCCGCTCAGCGACCGAAAATCAGCAAGGTGAACGTGCCGGGAATCGTGGGCGGCCGGGGCCGCGGATTGGCCTCGGTCGCTGGCGGTGTCGGTCCGAATTGGGCGGTGACGAGAAAGATGTTGTGGGTTTTCGGGTCGAAGGCCATCGTCCGCGCGCCCAGCTCGGTCTGGACCGTCTGAACGACGCGGAATGTGGAGCCGGCCACGTCCACGACGGTGAGGGTCCCGTCTCCGTTTGAGCTGAACGCCAGGCCGGTGGTGGAGTCGAACGCGTTGGCATCCACTCGCGCGCCGATGGGGACCGTAGCGAGGACGTGGCCGTCTTTCGCGTCCACCACCGCCATGAGACGATTGGCGCAGCCGCTGAAGAGCCGATCCCGGCCCCGGTCGATGGCCAGTCCGCTCGGTGTCTCGCAGGGTGCGAGCGGCCAGGTAGCGCCAGGCTCCAAGCTTCGGGTGTCGAACGAAAGCAGAGCGCTGCGGTCTTCCAGGTTCACGAAGATCCGGCCCCGCCCGTCGGCTACGGCGAACTCGGGGGCGCCGCCGAGAGCCACGGTGCCGACGATCTTGCCAGTGGAGGCCTCGATGGCGGTGGCGTTGTCGCTGCCGCCGTTGAACGTGAAGACTCGGCCCGATACGGAATCGTAGACGATTGCATCCGGTTTCCGGCCGGTGACCGTGACCCTGCCGAGGATCTTGAGAGAAGCGAGATCAAAGATCGTCACCGTCGAGTCGGCGCCGTTGCTGGTGAACCCTCGACCCAACCCCTGGGCCAGCGCCACGCCGTGAACTCCCGGTGTGTCCAGAATCTTGCCGAGCACTGCTGCCCTATCGGCATCGACCACCAGGACCTCGGTGCCGTGCGCGATGAACACCCGCCGGCGGACCGGGTCCATGGTGAGGTAGTCCCATTTGCCTTCGCCGCCGAGCACCACGCGCCGCAGCAGATGATACTCCGAGCCCTGCGATAGAGACCGGGCGGCCGCTCCGGCGGCAACCGCCGCCGCCAGACCCAGGATTGCCTGCCAGCGCATCGACTGCACCCGCATCGCTTCACCCTCCTGTCAGACCATTCGAGAAGATCTCACTGCGAATGACAGGAGCATGACAGCCAATCGTCATGCGCGCGTCACTGCCCGACCCTAGTCTCCTACCTCATGCGATGCGACGCACGGCGGGATGGGCCGCTCCTGTCACATACTTTAGCCATGTGTCCAGCGTCACGCGCCGCCTGGCCATGTTGATCCCGGCCGTCGTACTGGTGCTGGCCCAAGCCCCGGGCGACTCGGTGTCGTTGAGTGCCGCGCTCGCCCGTGCCCGGGCCACCCGCGGGCAGGCCATCGTGGCCGCCGCCCAGGTCGCGGAGGCGCGGGCCGCGCTTCGCTCTGCCGGCGCGATCAGCAACCCCACCGCGTCGTTCAGCCACAGCGGCGCCGTTCCCCAGGAGCATTTTCTCTTCGATCAACCGCTGGACTTTCTGCTGCGGCGTGGTCCGGAGCGCTCGGCGGCACGCGCGCGAATCACCGGGGCCCAGGCTGATTCGACTCAGACGATCGCAGGCCTGGTCAGAGAGGTGCGCACCACGTTCTACGGCGCGCTGGCGGCCGGGATCTCCGAACGCCTGGTTGCGGCCCAGTCGCTCTACGCTGACTCGGTCGCCGCGCTCGCCGCGGCCCGATTCAAGGCCGGCGACATCTCGCTTCTGGAGCAGGAGCAGGCTGCCCAGGAGGCTGCCCGCGCGCGCCAGGCCTTCTCTGTGGCGCGGCAAGCGGCCCAGGTCGCCGATGCCGCGTTCGCCCGTGCGATTGCCTGGGGAGAAGCCCGAGCACCCCACGCGGCCGGATCGCTGGACGCCGACCTGGCGGAGCCTCGCACCGACTCCCTGATATCCGACAGTCTTCCGGTCGTTCGTGCCGCCGTGGCTGACTCCGCCGCGACGGCGGCGCTGGCTCGAAGCGCCGCAGCGAGCCGGATACCGCTCCCGACGATCCAGGGCGGTGCGGAGTGGGGGGACCCCACGCAACCCGGTACGCTCGGAGTGGTGGGACTCGCAGTGCCGCTGCCGCTGTGGCAAAGCGGGGGGGGCCCGGTCGCGGAAGCTCGAGCCCGCGCGCGCCGGGCCGCCGCGCTCGCCGGCGAGACCCGTCTCGAAGCGGCGCGAGCGCTCAGCGAGCTGCGCGCCCGCCTGACGGAGACCGGCCAGCGCGCCCGCTTTGCCCGGGACTCGATGCTCCCCGGCGCGGCCCTGCTCCGCGCCCGGGCGGTTCATGCATATCAGGCCGGTGAGACCGGCATCCTGCCGGTGCTCGATGCGCTCCGGAGCGAACGGGAGGTTGGGCTCGCCGCGATACAGGACCAGCTCGCTTTTCAGGAAGCGCTGGCCGACTGGTCCGCCTTGCTCGGGAGAGCGGAGTGATCCGCCGCGCCCTGCTGCTCCTCGGCCTGGCGATGACCGCGTGCCGGCACGGGGAGTCCGACCAGGAGGGCGACTCGGCACCGGGCGCGACGCGGGTTCCGGTGGGACTGGCGACCATTGCTCGCGACTCGGTGGTCGAGGAGCTGACGCTCACCGGGCGCCTCGCGGCGCGCCCCGGAGGTGCCGCCTTGTTGACCGCGCCCGCCGCCGGGATCGTTCGGGCCGTGCGGGCTCAGATAGGCGACCGGGTCTCCCGCGGGCAGACGCTGATCGAGCTCGACGTTCCTGAGCTGGCTGCCGAGGCGGAGCAGCGGGCCTCCGCGGCCGCGCAGGCGGAGCGGGAAGCAGAGCGGCAGCGCCGCCTGTTGGCCGACGGGATAACCTCCGCGCGCCAAGCCGAGGAAGCCGAAGCTGCCGCCCGCCAGGCGGCGACCGCTGCAACGGCGGCGCGAGACCTGCTCGCGCGTACCCGCGTGTCCAGTCCCATCGCCGGGCGGGTGCAGGAGATTCTGGTGCAGTCGGGCGAGCGGGTGGACGCGGGCAAGCCGCTGGCACAGGTGATCGCAGGCGACACCGTCGATCTCGTTGCCGCAGTGCCCGCCCGCGATCTTGGCCGCCTCCGGCCGGGGCAACCAGCCTCGATCTTTCAGGAGGGGGACGCGAGGCCGCATGCCGGGTGGGTCGCCGGTCTCGCTCCGGGCGTCGACTCGCTCACCGGCGCCGGTGAGGCCGTGCTTCGGGCACCCAATCCAGACGGAACGTTGCGCGCCGGTGCCGGCGCCGAGGCTCGGGTGCGGCTCGGAGTGCGGCGCGACGCGCTCGTGGTCCCGGACTCGGCGATCGTGCTCCAGGGCGACAGCAGCGCGGTCTTCGTCGTCGGCCCTGATTCGGTGGTCCACGCCCGCACCGTGGTGCGAGGCGCCCGGCAAGGCGGGCGCACCGAGGTCCGTGGCCACATTGGCCCGGGCGAACGGGTAGTGACCACCGGCGCGTTCGGGCTGCAGGACGGGATGCGGGTGACGCCCACGAAGGAACCGGGGCGGTGACCGTCGCGAGCCTCGCGCTGCGGCACCGCGCGGCAATCTGGTTCTCGGTCGGGCTGCTCGCGGCCGGCGGCGTATGGGCGCTCGTGGCGCTGCCCGCCGGGATCTACCCGGAGGTGACCTATCCCCGGATTGCCGTCGTGGCCCGGGGCGGCACCTTCGAGGCCGAGGAGATGACCGTCGCGGTGACGCGGCCGCTGGAAGAAGCCGTGAGCGGCGTGGTGGATCTCCGGCGCATTCGCGCCCACACGGTCCGCGGCGCTGCCGAGGTGAGCCTCGACTTCAGGCCGCGCGCCGATATGCAGTTCGCGCTGAGTCAGGTGCAGGGACGGCTGGCTACACTCCGCCCCTCGCTGCCTGCCGGCGTCGAGCTGAGCGCCGAGCGGCTCACGCCGTCCGTGTTCCCCATTCTACAGTACGAGCTCACCGGGGCCGATCCGCTCGTCCTCCGCGACCTGGCCGACTTCGTCGTGCGTCCCCGGCTGGCCGGCCTTCCCGATGCCGGCCAGGTCGAGGTCCAGGGCGGGCGGGTTCGCGAGATCAGCGTGCAGCTCGATCCGGTGCGGCTGGTGGCCAACCATCTCGGCGTGGACCAGGTGGCCCAGGCGATCGCGGCAACTGATCAGGCCGCGGCGGTCGGCCGGGTCGATCGGGATTATCGGCAATACGGCATCGTGGTCTCGGGACTGACCAACACCCCGGAGGCGGTCGAGCGGGTCGTCGTGCGCCAGACCGCGGAGCGGGCGCTCCGGGTGGCGGATCTCGGCACCGTGAGCTACGGCGCCGAGGACTTGTTTCAGATCGTGGCGGGCAACGGTCGCCCGGCGGCGCTGGTGAACGTCGCACGCCAGCCGAACGGCAACACGCTCCGGTTGCAGGCCGCAGTCCGCTCGACGGTGGCTGAGATCCGACCGCTCTTGCCGGCCGGCGTGCGCCTCGACGCGGTGTACGACCAGGCGGCGCTGGTCCGAGAATCGATCGGGAGCGTGCGAGACGCGATGCTGTTGGGGGGCGCGCTCGCGGTGCTGGTCCTGCTCGCCTTCCTCGGAGAGTGGCGGACGACGTTCGCGGCTGCCCTCACGCTTCCGCTCACCGTGCTGATCACCCTCCTTGGGCTCGCCGTGGCTGGAGACTCGCTCAACCTGATGAGCCTGGGCGGCCTGGCGGTCGCCATCGGACTGATCATCGACGACGCGGTAGTCGTAGTCGAAAACATCGAGCGCCGAATCGGTCTCCACCAAGGCGAGCCTACCGTCGAGGTCATCCGGCAGGCGACCGACGAGATCATGGGGCCGGTGGCCGGATCGACCCTCACTACGGTCGTCGTTTTCACGCCACTCGGCCTGCTCGAGGGCGTGGTCGGAGACTTCTTTCGCTCATTCGCGCTGGCGCTGGCGGTGGCCGTGCTTCTCTCCCTGGCGCTGGCGATGACGCTGATCCCCACCCTGGTCTCTCGGAGCAGGGCCGGGGCCCGCACCAACCGCCGGGTCCGGCTTTCGCTGTCAGGCCTCGCCGAGCGGCATGGCCGGGCCGTCGCCTGGTTGCTGGGGCATCGATGGGTCGCATTCGCTGCCGCGGGTGGTTTGGCGCTCACCGCGGTCGGCCTGACCCGGGTGATCGGCACCGGCTTTCTCCCCGAAATGGACGAGGGCGGTTTCATCCTCGATTACTGGGCGCCGACCGGTGCTGCCCTGAGCGAGACCAACCGGCAGCTCGGCGTGCTGGACCGCATCCTCTTGCGTGATCCCGACGTGGAGGCGTTCACCCGGCGCACCGGCAGCGAATTGGGTTTCGCCGCCACGGCTCCCAACCGGGGCGACTTCACCGTACTGCTCAAGCCGCGGGGCCGGCGGTCGGCGTCGGTGTATCAGGTGATCGACCGGGTTCGCGCCGCCGCCGAAGCGCAAGCTCCGGCCGTGCGAGTGGAGTTCGTGCAGCTTCTGCAGGACGTGATCGGGGACCTGGCCGGCTCACCGGAGCCGGTCGAGCTCAAGCTGTTCAGCCGGGATCACGCCGCGGCCGAGCGAGCGGCCGCGGCTGTGGCGAGCGCGATCGAGCAGACGCCGGGACTGGTGGATCTCTTCAACGGGACCCAGGGCCCGAGCCCGGAGCTCCGAGTGCAGCTCGATCCGGTGCGGGTTGCCCGACTGGGGCTCACGGCCGCCGACGTGCAGGGTCAGGCGCGGTCGGCCTTGTTCGGGGAGGAGGCTGGTAGCGCGCGCGAGCCCGACCGGGTCGTGCCGATCCGGGTGCGGCTCCCCGACAGCGTGCGTTTCAACCGCGATCTGATGGCCCGGGTCCCGGTCGTCGGACCAGGCGGGTGGACCTCGCTCGGCGAGCTGGGTTCGGTGCGCGACACCGGCGCCGCGAGCGAGCTGTTCCGCGAAAACCTGCGACCGTACGTGGCGGTCACGGGCCGCACCAGCGGGCGGAGTCTCGGTGCAGTCATGGGCGACGTGCGCAGCGCGATCGCTCGGGTGCCGCTGCCCGCCGGGGTTACGCTGGAGCTGGGTGGGCAGTACGCGAGTCAGCGGAGTGCGTTCCGCCAGTTGCTCGGCATTCTCGCGCTCGGCACCGGAGCCGTCCTGCTGGTCCTGGTCGCGCAGTTCGACGGCTTCCGAGGTCCACTCGCGATCGTTGTCGTCGCTCCGCTCGGGCTCACCGGCACGCTCCTCCTCCTGCTGGCCACCGGAGTGGCGTTCAACGTCTCCAGCTTCATGGGCATCATCCTCCTGGTCGGCCTCGTGGTGAAGAACGGCATTCTGCTGCTCGACGCGGCGCGCCGTGAGCACGCCGGGGGCGCAGGCGGGCATGAGGCCCTGATCGCCGCGGGGAGGCTGCGGCTTCGCCCGATTCTCATGACCACCCTTTGCACGTTGGCGGGCCTGGTTCCCCTGGCGCTCGGACTGGGCGCCGGGGCCGAGCTGCAGCGTCCGCTCGCGCTCGCGGTCGTCGGCGGCCTGATCATCTCCACCGGGGTGACGCTACTGCTGCTGCCGGTCCTGTTCGATGCGTTCGGCGCACTCGGTCCGGACTCCGCGTGACCAGAGCTTGGGGTAAAGGGTCCGGTGACTGGGCGCTGCGCAGCCGCCTCGGTGTTCGCTGTGAGGACCATCACGCCGCCGGACCCGACGCCGGGCTTACGCTAGTCTCAACCCCCTCTGGAGAACCAGATGCATCGTCGTTGTTCGCTGCTGTTCGCGTTGCTCGCCCTTGCCGCGCCCGCTGTGCTATACGCGCAGGGCGAGGCCGGACTCAAGGGTGGCGTATCGTTCGGGAATATCTCTAACAAGGGACTGCTGCCCGGGAATCTCGACACCCGCACCGGGTTCGCCGGGGGATTGTACCTCGGCTACCGGGTAGGCTTCATCGGAGTCGGTCTCGAGGGACTGTACGCTCGTCGAGGCGCGAAGTCCGATCAGAGTTTTGCCACGGCCCAGACCAGGCTCGACTACATCGACGTGCCGGCCTACGTGAAGGTCTCGCTGCCCACCCCACTGGTGCAGCCGTTCGCCTACGCCGGACCGCAGGTCTCGTTCGAAGTGCGTTGCCACACGGCCGGCGACAGCGATTGTCCGGCTGCCGCGACCTCGGGTCGGAAGAAGACCGATTACGGGGCCGTGTTCGGTGCCGGCGTACGCTTCGGCGGGCTCGGGCTCGAGGGGCGGTATGTCTATGGCCTCCGCGACCTCAAGCTCAATACCGTAACCGACACGCACAGCTACAAGACTCGCACCTTCCTGATCCTGCTCAGCATCGGGCGGTCTTGACGCCGGCGAGCTCCCAGCGAATATTCATTCAGCGCGGCGATTTCCCCGACTTGATGGGCCGCGCGGCCGGACCGGCTCCGGCAGAACCCATCTAAGTCGCGGTAAGCGGCCCGCGACACTTCGCGGGCCGTTTTACGTTCCGTGGGGCATAGACCGCCGCGCCACACTCGTCGAGGAGGTAGTTAATGGCTATCCGCCTGGGAGACGAAGCGCCCGATTTCGTCGCAGACACCACCGAAGGACCGGTTCAGTTTCACGCCTGGAAGGCAGGTCAGTGGGCGGTGCTGTTCTCGCACCCCAAGGACTTCACGCCGGTCTGCACCACGGAGCTCGGGAGCCTCGCGGCCCTGCGCCCCGAATTCGACCGCCGGGGCGTGCGGGTGATCGGCTTGAGCGTCGATCCAATCGACTCGCATCGCCGCTGGACCGCCGACATCCAGGACGTGACCGGACACGGGGTCAACTTCCCGCTGATCGCCGACCCGGACCGCACCGTCTCCCGGCTCTACGACATGATCCACCCCAACGCGAGTGAGACGGTCACGGTGCGCTCGGTGTTCGTGATCGGCCCCGATAACAAGGTGAAGCTCACCCTCACCTATCCCGCCAGCACCGGCCGCAACTTCCAGGAGCTGCTGCGGGTGATCGACTCGCTGCAGCTCACCGCCAACCATGGAGTGGCGACGCCGGCGGACTGGCAGGATGGCGACGACGTGATCGTAGTCCCCGCGATCTCGGACGACGAGGCGCGCACCCGCTTCCCCAAGGGGTTCGTTGCCAAGAAGCCGTACTTGCGGGTGACGCCGCAGCCGAATCGATGACGGAACCGGCAGGATCCCGGATGCGAGCCGTGGTGCGGCGCCGGAACGGCGCCGTCCACTTCGTCGCCGAGACCGACAGCGGCGGGCAGGTGCCGATCGACGGCTCCCCCGCCGTTGGCGGTCAGGGTCTCGGGGCCCGTCCGATGGAGCTGCTGCTGTCGGCGCTCGGCGGTTGTGCCGGGATCGACGTGGTCGGCATCCTCGCCAAGCAGCGCCAGCCGGTGGAAGACCTGGTGATAACCGTCGACGGGGAGCGGGCACCCGGCGAGCCGTCGTTGTTCACCCGGATTCACGTCCATTTTGCCGTCACCGGGCCCGGCGACGAGCGCGCCGTTGAGCGCGCGGTCGAGCTGTCGATGGAGAAGTACTGTTCGGTCGCGCGGGTGCTCGAGCACACGGCCCAGATCAGTCACAGTCACGCGGTCGTGCCGCTTACCGCGGCGCCGGGGGGAGCGCCCGCGTGACCCGCGGCCCCGAGCACTTCGAGACCCTCGCGATCCGGACCCAGGTGCCGGTCACGCCGGAGCGGGAGCATTCGGTCCCCCTCTTCCTCACGTCGAGCTTCGTGTTCGAGAACGCCGAGCAGGCCCGCGCCCTGTTTGCCGACGAGATCCAGGGGAACATCTACAGCCGCTACTCCAACCCCAACGCCGACGAGTTCGTCCAGAAAATCTGCCGGCTGGAAAGTGCGGAGGACGGCATCGCCACGGCGTCGGGAATGGCCGCCGTCTTCGCGACCCTGGCGGCACTGCTCAAAGCCGGTGACCACGTGATCGCGGGACGGGCGGTGTTCGGCTCGACTCACCAGATTCTGACCCGGTTGCTGCCCCGCTGGGGCATCGAGCACAGCTACGCCGAGCTCACCGAGCCGGCAAGCTGGCCCGAGCTGTTCCGGCCCACCACCCGGCTCGTTTTCGTGGAGACGCCCTCCAACCCCGGCCTGGATCTCGTGGACCTGCGCTGGCTGGCCGACCTCGCGCACGAGCACGGCGTCCCGCTCGTGGTGGACAACTGCTTCACCACGCCCTATCTCCAGCAGCCCATCAAGCTCGGCGCCGATCTCGTCATCCACTCGGCGACTAAATACCTGGATGGGCAGGGGCGTACCATCGGCGGCGTCGTCGTGGGGAGCCCGAATCTGATTGGAGAGATCCGCTTCTTCGCCCGCCATACCGGCCCGGCCCTGTCTCCGTTCAATGCGTGGATTCTGTCCAAGAGCCTGGAGACCCTCGCGGTCCGGATGGATCGGCACTGCGCCAACGCGCTGGCCCTGGCGCGCCACTTCGAGGGGCACCCTGAGCTCGAGCGGGTGCGCTATCCGTTCCTGCCCTCGCATCCCCAGCACGAGCTGGCCCGGCGGCAGATGTGCCAGGGCGGCGGCATCGTGGTCCTCGTGGTCAAGGGCGGCCTCGACCGGGCGCGCCGGTTCCTCGATTCCGTGCGTCTCGTCTCCCACAGTCCGAACCTGGGCGACACCCGCACTATCGTGACCCACCCCACGTCCACCACCCACTCGAAGCTGACCGAGCAGGAGCGCCGGCAGGTCGGCATCGTGCCCGGCCTCATCCGGATCTCGGTCGGTCTCGAGCATGTGGACGACGTCATCGGGGACATCGAGGAGGCTCTCGCCGCCTCCCGCTGACAATGCGGTTGTTCCCTGTGCTGGCCTTCGTGTTTTCCGTGTTTCCGTGGTTTGCAGTTGTTCCGTCGCAACTTGCCGGACGACCGGGGCCAGCTCGGGCGCGGGTTGGCCGCGGAGTCGCTTGCTGCGCAACGCGTTAGGGCGGCAGTCCGGCGCGGTGCGGGTGGTTCGATCCGTGCAGGGTCCTGACCCGTCTCCACCAACATCGTGCCGTGCCCGAGTCCAATCGCAAGCGATTGCAGCCATTCGAGGGGGCCAGCCGCTGGATCAGCGGCGGCCTCGGCCTGGGGGCTGCGCTGGCGACCATCCTCGCCTCGGCGCACTCCTGCGGCATCATTGACGATCAATCCACCCGCCTGTCCGTCGCGGGCCTAGCGGTGAGCTGGATCGGGCTCTCACCGGCGAGCGACACGGCGGCGTCGCTGGGCGACACGCTCCGCTACGTGGCCACCGTGACCGATCGGCGGGGCACGGCGCTGGTCGGCGCGGCGATCGAATGGAAATCGGAGGATTCCTCGATCGCCGCGGTAGACAGTGCCGGCTTCGTAATCGCCCACGCGCCGGGAGCCACGATTCTGACCGCCACGGTTGCGGGCAAGGTCGCCCGCGCGCGCGTGGTGGTGCGGCCCCGGGCCGCTCGCTTCGATTTCGGGCCCGACTCCATACTTCGCGTGCCCGAAGGCGGACGGACCGGCGTCACGGTGCGCGCGCTCGATGCGCGCGGGCATCCGTTGGCTCGCTCGCCCGCCGCATTGCACGTCGCCGACAGCTCGCTCGCAGTCGTCGCCGGCGCCGACCTGAGCGGCCGGGCCGCCGGTCGGACCGCGCTCGTGGCCGAGCTCGGTGGAGCGCGCGACAGCATAGCCGTCGAGGTCCTGCCGGTCCCGGGCCGCATCGTAGTGGTCAAGGGGGCCGAGCAGCACGCAGCCGTCGAGAGCCGGCTCGCCGAAGCCGTGGTGGTCCGGGTGGACTCGCGCGCCGGCCACCCCATGAGCGGTGTAGTAGTCCGCTTCGCCCCAGCCGAAGCCGCCGGCACGGCCCGCCCCGATTCCGCGCTGACGGGGTCGGACGGGCTCGCCGCAACCGCCTGGATCACGGGTGACCGCCCGGGGCTCATGCGCCTGGTCGCGACCGTATCGGGGGTCGACACTACGGCGGTTGCGCTTGCCGACGTAGAGCCGAGCCGCGCCAACACCCGGGTCGTTCAGCTGGGCGACCCGCCAAGCGGGCTCGCGGCCGGGGCGGAGCCTATAGTCGTCGGCGTGCAGCTCACCGACTCGTCCGGCCGGGTACTCGCCGGTGTGCCGGTTACCTGGAAGCCGCTGGACGGCGGCGCCATCGTTCCGCGCGAGGCCCGCTCCGACTCGGCCGGAGAAGCTCACGCCGGCTGGCGGCTCGGCCCCCGCGCCGGCGTTCAGCGGGCACGGGTGCTGGTAGGCTCCGGCCGCAACGTTCCGGCGATTACGGTCGTGGCGGCCGGATTTCCCGGTGCGCCGGCCAGGCTGGCCGCGGTAAGCAGCGCTGCCATCAATGGAATGGTCGGCAGCACGCTCTCGAAGCCGCTGCTCGTCCGGGTCACTGACTCGGTAGGGAACCCGGTGCCGGGTGTCGCGATTGCCGCCGCGGGCTCGGGCTCGGTTGCTGACTCGCTGGTGGCCTCCGACTCGACCGGGAAGGCCGCGATTCGGTGGACGTTGGGCGAGAAGGCGGGAGCGCAGTCCCTCACGCTCGCGGTGGACGGCGTGGCTCCCGTGCGCTTCAGCGCGCGGGCTCGGCCGGGGGCCCCGGCCAATGTTGCATTCGTGGGATCGGCTTCGCCGGCGCCGAAGGGTCAGTCCCGCCCTGCACGGGTCCGGGTGACCGATGGCTACGGCAATCCTGTGTCCGGTGCGCCGGTGGCATTCGCAGCCTCACTCGGCTCGGTGCGGCCGGCACGGGCGATGACCGACAAGGACGGGATAGCTGGCGCCACCTGGGTGCTCAGCCGCAAGGCCGAACATCAGAGCCTGACTGCGGCGCTGGCGAAGGGGGGTGCCAAGGATGTGCTGGAGGTGAGTCAGCGGAAGGCGTCGGCCACGGCCGCGCCCCGGGTCTCGAGCGGTGCCTCTTCCACCCGCACGGGTACCCGCAGGGTCTCCTCACTACCGCCCGCGAAGATCGTCCCGCTGGTCGGGGCCGCGTCGCGATAGTTCTGCTCGGACGAAAGTGGGTGCCACTCTCACAGGGGCCCGAACGAGAATTTCTGCCCACCCACCGAGGCCTCGTACATCAGGCCGCCCTTTGCCATCGTGACGATCGCCACGCCGTTCCGGTACCCCAGATCGAGGGCGGCCCGGGCGGTGATCGCGATGGCCGAGGCTTGGCCATCCAGCTTGAGCCGGCCATGCTTGAAGCTTTCCATTGCCTTGGCGTCCTCCAGGAACACGATTTCGCTGTAGGCCTGGCCGCCGAGCTGGAGACCGATCGTGACCTGGGTCAGGGTCGATCGACCGATGAGCTTGCCGTGCTGGTATACGTAGCCTTTCCCGCGGGCGCCGCCGATTCCGACCCCGCCTTTGCCGACGGTGGGAAACACGGCGTATCCCTCCGCGTGGTTGAAGAACTTGCCCAGCCCGGGATTCTTCTCTTTGAACTTGGCGATCACGGCCCGGGCATCGGCATCGGGCCTCTGGCCGGCCGAATCGTCGCTCGCCGGGCTGGCAGCAGCGCTCTCAACAGCGGGAGCCTTCGTCTGACTGTCGGGCGCCGCAGTCGGCCCATCGGTCTCGGTGGTCGGGGCGGCGACTGTGTCGCTGCTTTGCGCGTGAAGCGGGGATGCGGCCAGGCTAAGGGCGAGTAGAGCAGAAACCAAAGCGGGGTTCATGGCGGGCTCCGGGTTTTCGACGAGAGGCCGGCTATCGCCGAGACTGCCAATATAGGGCATGTTTCAATCAACGCGGGAGGCCTCCGATGCAACAGCGGATTCTGGTCTGGATAGCCGGCCTGACGGGCGTCGTCGTCGTGCTGTCGCTGTTCTCATTCTTCCTGGTCTCACGCACGACCGTACGACAGCGCGGCGACCCCCCGATCGGGCCGCCGCCTGCCGATACCGCGCCGGTCGCCGGGTTGCCCGGCACCAACCCCGTAGCGCTTCCGCCCGACACCGCCCCGGCCGATACGGCGCCGGCGCCCGGCGCCGGCGACGACCAAAACCAGGTCGTGTCGAACGAGGGCCCGCTCGACAGCGCGCTGATCGCGCTCTCGGCCGGCCAGCGGCAGCGCACCGCGCTGGACATCGTGCTGCGGAAGGGGATCGTGTACCAGGTGAAAGAGACGACACCCAACGTGATCCGCTATGTGGTGGGTGCCCCGTTCTTTGCGGAGCCGACCAAATACCGGAATCCGCTTATCCGCGACCTTTATCATGCTTACACCGCGGGCCGACCCGCCAAGCCGGCGTTGTACTTCGAGTTCTGGGGCCTGCGAACCAAGTTCGGCGAGTACGTCGCCGACACCTTCTATCTCGGACCCCGCTACGCCAAGCCGCGCTGACGCTTCCGGGCGCTGACGATCTCCGTGTTCATGCCGGCCCAGTGCAGGCTGCCCGCCCACCGGCCGTGCTCCATCTTTACACAGCGATCCAGCACCACCGCCAGCCCGGCCCGCTCCGCCAGTTCCGCCGCCTCCAGCGCGTCGATCCGGAGCTGAAACCAGATGGCCGGGACCCCGGCCGCGATCGCCTGCTCGGCGACGGCCACGCATTCGCGTCCGGGCCGGAAGACATCCACCAGGTCGACCGGGAACGGAATGCTGGTGACATCGGGCCAGGCCCGCTCACCCAGGATCTTGCCGGCTCTCGGATTGACCGGGACCACCCGGTATCCCTCGTGCTGGAGGTAGGTACCGACGAATTGACTGGCCTTGGCCGGGTCGCTGCTCAGACCGACCATCGCGATGGTCCGACTCTCCTGTAGCAACCGGCGGATCGTATCCACGTTCTGAAAGCGACGCCGCTGGTCCTCGGTCAGCCGAGTGTTCAGTCGGATGTCGCACGCAGGGCCTGATCCAGATCCCACAGCAGGTCCTCCAGGGTTTCGAGTCCGACCGAAAGCCGGATCATCTCCGGCGGAACGCCGCATCGGACGAGCTCGTCGTCGCTCAGCTGTTGATGCGTGGTGGAGGCCGGGTGAATCACCAGGCTTCGCGCATCCCCCACGTTCGCGAGATGGGAGAAGATCTGAAGCGCCCGGATGAACCGGGCGCCGGCCGCCCGCTCGTCGCCGGTCGACGCCGCGATGCCGAAGGCGAACACGGCGCCCGGCCGGCCGCCCACGTACTTCTGGGCCAGCGCATGCTGCGGGTGCTCGGGCAACCCGGCGTACTCCACCCAGGCGACCGCCGCATGCTCCGTAAGAAACCGGGCCACCGCCATGGCGTTGGCCACGTGCCGTTCCATGCGGACCGATAACGTCTCGACCCCCTGAAGCAGCAGGAATGCGTTGGTCGGGGAGATGCACGCGCCGGTGTCCCGCACCGTCTCGGCCCGGGCCTTCATCAGGAACCCGTAGTGGCCGAAGGTCTCGTAGAAGTTGAGGCCGTGATATGCCGCCGACGGCTCGGCGATGGTAGGGAAGTGGGAGTAGTCGAACCGGCCCCCTTCCGCGAGCACGCCGCCGATGCTGGTGCCGTGCCCGCCCAGAAACTTGGTGGCCGAGTGCAACGTGATGGTGGCGCCCCAGTCGAGCGGACGGCAGAGCCAGGGCGTCGCGAAGGTGTTGTCCACGATCAGCGGGATCCGGCGGCTCTCGGCCAGCTGCGCCAGCGGCTCGAGGTCGAGAATGCTGCCGCGCGGGTTCCCGATGGTCTCGCCGTACAGGGCGCGGGTGCGCGGCCCGATGGCGCGCTCCCATTCGTCCAGCCGGGTCGGGTCCACAAAGTGGACGTCGATCGACAGCTTCTTGAGCGTGTGGGTGAGCTGGGTGATGGAGCCGCCGTAGAGATGGGCGGACGCCACCATCTCGTCGCCCGGCTGGAACAGCGTCATGAAGGTGACGAACTGGGCCGCCATGCCGCTCGCCGTCGCCACCGCGCCGGTCGCGTTCTCCAGCGAGGCCACCCGCTCTTCGAACACGGCCGTCGTGGGATTGCCGATGCGGGTGTAGATGTTGCCGTACTGCTTGAGCTCGAACAGCTGGGCCGCGGTCTCCGGGTCGTCGAACACGAACGACGTCGTCTGGTAGATGGGGACCGCCCTCGCGCCGACCTCGGTGTCGGGCACATGGCCCGCGTGGAGCATCCGGGTCTCGAACCCGAACCGGTGACGGGGTGTCGCCATGGCGGAAGTCTAAGGGGATGCGACCGCCTCGGCTTGACGCGGTGCCCGGGGCCGGCCAATCTAGCGGGGTGACCGACGCCCAGCTTGCCCGGATCGCCAAGGCCCTGGCCGACGGCCGCCGCTTCGCCATCTTGGAGATGGTGGCCGCGGCGGACGGCGAGCTCGCCTGCAAGCGGCTGGTGGCGACCTTTCCGGTGTCCCAGGCCACCATCTCCCATCATCTCAAAGAGCTCGCCACGGCCGGCCTGATCGACGTGCGGCGCGAGGCCCAGCAGGCCTTCATCCGCTATCGGTCGGACACCATGGCGGCCTACCTGGCGGCGGTCGGCCGCCGGCTCCCCGGCCGGCGGGCCCGCGTCCGCCGCGGGCGCTGAGGGCGGCCGGGGAACCGCCTCCCAGGAACTGGTGTTTACGCGTAGTTAGATGATGATCTAAATATCTATCTACTAGCAACCGCCGAGGAGGCAACCCATGGCACGGCTCGATGGCAAGGTGGCAATCGTGACGGGAGGCAGCCGGGGCATCGGCGCGGCGACTGCGCGGCGGCTCGCCGCCGACGGCGCCCGGGTGGTGGTGAACTACGCCCAGTCGGCGACGGCGGCCGAGGTGGTCGTGCGGGAGATCGAGGCCGCCGGCGGCGAGG
>Ga0137403_10002283_pt1 | contig 23525 bp, 24 predicted proteins | sample CZOMad2_1_16fung_FD_122057 | JGI IMG/M metagenome (GOLD analysis project Ga0137403, IMG submission 122057) | Vadose zone soil fungal communities from Angelo Coast Range Reserve, California, USA - CZOMad2_1_16fungal (Hybrid Assembly) | ecosystem: Environmental > Terrestrial > Soil > Vadose zone...
GGTAACCGGAGGGGCGCGCGGGATCGGCCTGGCGATCGCGCGGCGGCTGGTCGCCGACGGCGCGCGCGTCGCGCTCGTCGACCTGGACAAGTCGGCGGTCGAGGCCGCCGCCGACGCGATCGGCGCCTCGGCGATGGCGCTCGTCGCCGACGTCACACGGACCGACGACGTGGAGCGCGCGGTCGGAGCCGCCCACGCGCGCTGGAGCCGGCTCGACATCGTCGTCAACAACGCCGGAATCACGGGCGGCTCGAAGCTCACGTGGGAGCTCACCGACGACGACTGGAACCAGGTCATCGCCTGCGACCTCACGAGCGTTTTTCTGGTCTCGCGCGCGGCGGTGCGGCTCATGCTGCCTCGGCGGAGCGGCCGCATCATCAACATCGCGTCGATCGCCGGCAAGGAGGGCAACCCGACGCTCGTGCCGTACTCGACGGCCAAGGCGGGCGTGATCGGCTTCACCAAGGCCCTGGCGAAAGAGGTCGCGACCCACGGGATCCTCGTGAACGCGATCGCGCCGGCCGTGATCGGGACCGACATGGTCAAGCAGATGTCGAAGGAGACCGTGGACTACCTGGTGGCCAAGATCCCGATGGGCCGCGTGGGACGTCCGGAGGAAGTCGCGGCGCTCGTCGCCTGGCTCGTCTCGGACGAGTGCACCTTCTCGACCGGTGCCGTCTACGACCTCTCGGGCGGCCGCGCGACGTACTGAAGCAGGGTCATCTTGGAGACCGACTCGGTGATGTCGCCCCCGATCGCCATGCGGATCGCGTCCTCCAGCGGTACCACGCGCCGCTCGAGAAACTCGTCGTGGTCGGCGGGCAGGGGATCCGGCGTCAGACCATAGGCGGCGTAGCAGTACGCGATCTCGTCCAGGTAGGCGTTGGACGGATAGAAGCGCGTCAGGAACTCGAGGCGCTCGGCACGATAGCCGCCCTCTTCGCGAAGCTCGCGCTGGGCGGCCGCCGGGGGATCCTCGCCGGGCTGCGCGCCGCCGCCCGGAAGCTCCCACGAAACCTCGCCTTGAAGGTGGCGATACTGGCGGATCAGCAGCACGCGGGCCGGCTCCACGAACGGGAGCACGCCCACGGTCACGCCGACCGCGAGGACGGGGTAGACGATCTCCTGGCCGTCCGGCAGCCGCCACGCATCCTCGCGGAGCGTGAGCTTGCCGCGCGTGTAGAGCGCCGCCGACGACAGGCGCCTCCAGGCCGCGTTCACCGCCCTATGATATCGTAGTGACGCAATGGCTCGAGACCGGCAGGTCGACGCGCTCCTGAAGAAGCTCTTGCAGACGATCGAGGCCTCGCTGGCCGCCGCCGACGCGGCGCGTGACGCGGTCCAGGAGATCCTCCGTCGCGGCGCCGACACCGGCATCTTCTTCGCCGGCAGCAAGAAAGGCGTCGCGGTCTCGTCCGAGCTGACGACTCAGGACAAAGAGTTTCTTCGGGCGGTGTCGATCAAGCCCGATCGTTGAGTCGCATGCGGCTTCTTCCGATTCTTCTGTTTCTGGTCGTCGCCGTCCTCCTGCTGCTGCCGCTCCTTCGTCGGATCCGGCTGCCCGCTCCCAGCCCGCGCCCCACCGTGCCCGACGAGCTCGTCAAGGACCCGGTGTGCCAGACCTACGTCGTGAAGTCGCGCGCCGTCCGCCGCGCGGATGCCGGCCGGATCCGATACTTCTGCAGCGAGCAGTGCGCCCGCCTCGACACCGGCGGCTGACGCGCCGCGCGTGAGCCCTCGCGGCTCCGGGCGAACGGGCGTCGCGGCCCGCCGCGCGCGCCCGTCGCGCCGGCATCCGGACCCCTGGCGTGACGCCGACGCCCAGGCCAACGTCGACGAGATGGCGAGGAGCCTCGAGGCGCGGGGCCGGACGCCCGCTCAGGCGCGGCTGCGGCGGCGCTTCCTGAGGTTCATTCCCATTGGATCGAGCGAGCGGGTGCTCGAGGTCGGCTGCGGTACCGGCGTCGTGGTGCGCGACCTCGCCGCGCTCGTCGGTCGCCGGGGCGAGGTCGTGGGTATCGACGCGAGCCGGCGCCTGCTCGATCGGGCGCGAGCCCTGTGTCGAGAGACCGCGCGCCGCACCCACATCGCGTTCCGCGTCGCCGACGCGGCCCGCCTCCCCTTCGCGGCCAATCGCTTCGACGCCGCGCTGGCCATCACGGTCATCCTCCACGTCGCGGACCCGCTGCGCGTCGTGCGCGAGATGGCGCGGGTGACGCGGCCGGGAGGCCGTGTCGGGGCGCAGGATCAGGACTTCGGCGTGGTCGCGGTCACGCATCCGGATCGGGCGCTGACGGAACGGATCATGCGTGGCGTCGCTGAGCGGGTCTACGCGGAGCCCCACAGCGGCCGCCGGCTCCCGGGCCTGCTTCGCGCCGCGGGCCTCGTCGACGTGCGCCTGCTGACCGACGTCTACCAGGACACGACGCTCGAGCCGTGGACGAAGACCTTCCTCGAGCGCCGCGCCGAGCGGGCCGTTCGCTTCGGCCTCGTGGACGTCCTCACCGCCGAGCGTTGGCTCGACGGCTTCAATGAGGTCGTCGCCGGCGACGCGTTCGTGCTGACCTTGAATTACTACGGTGCTGTCGGGACGAAGTCGGCATGAGCCGGGTGCGGGGCGGTAGGGCGCTCGTCGCGATCGTGCTGGTCGGGCTCAGCTCGACGGCCGCCCTGGCGCCGTCGGCCGCGCAGGATCTGCGTCTGCCGCCGTTGTTCGACGGCGCCGCGGCCCTGCGCCACGTGGAGCGGCTCGTCGCGATCGGTCCGCGCCCGGCCGGGTCGTCCGGCGCGGCGCGGGCGCGCTCGTACATCGTCGACGAGCTCAAGAAGGCCGGCGTCTCGGCCAAGGTGGAACCGTTCGACGCGGTGACGCCGCACGGTCGCCTGCCGATGGCGAACGTGGTCGCCGTGATACCGGGACGCCGTCCGGACGTGATCCTGATCGCCGGGCATTACGACACCAAGTGGTTCCGCGACATCGCGTTCGTCGGCGCGAACGACGGCGGCTCGAGCGCCGCGCTGTTGATCGAGCTCGCGCGCCGGTTGCGCGAGCGGCCGCGCGAGTACACGTACTGGGTCGCGTGGTTCGACGGCGAGGAGGCTCGTGAGAACTGGACCGCGACCGACAGCCTCTACGGCTCACGGCGGATGGCGGGCGAGCTTGGAAAGTCGCGCCGGCTGCCGAGCGCGGTGATCGTGGCCGACATGATCGGCGACCGCGACCTCGGCATCCGGCGCGAGGCCGGGTCGACGGCATGGATGACCGACGTCATCTGGGCCAGCGCAACGCGGCTCGGCTACGCCACGCATTTCCTGCAGGACTCGCTCGCCGTCGAGGACGATCACGCGCCGTTCATGCGCCTGGGGATTCCGGCGACCTTGCTGATCGACTTCGACTTTCCGCCCTGGCACACGGCGCGGGACACGCTCGACAAGGTGTCGGCCCGAAGCCTCGAGATCGTGGGCAAGGTGATCCTCGACGCCTTGCCCGGCATCGAGATCGGACTCGATCGATCACGCGGAGGGCGGCCGTGAGCGCGCCCGAAGGTATAATCGGGCCATGCCACGCGTGAGAGAGGTCGACGACCCCGGGGACGACCCTCTCCTCCAGGAAGCCTTCGCGAAGGACACGGAGGCCTTCGGCTTCGTCCTGAACACGACGAAGATCCAGGCGCACACGCCCGGGATCCTGCGGGCCGCCAAGCAGCTCTCGGCGGCCGTCGAACGATCGGGCCTCCTCGCCCCACAGCTCCTGGCGCTGGTCTACCTGCGCGTCGCCCTGATCAACGGGTGTCCGTTCTGAATCGACATCAACGCATCCAGGGGGATGCGAGCGGGCGCGTCGGAGGCGAAGATCGCCGAGGTCACGACGGCCCTCACCAGCGAGCTGTTCGACGAGAACGAGAAGACGGCCCTCGAGTACGCCGAGGCGATCACGTTCACCGATCGCAAGGTCACGGAGGAGCTCTTCGCGCGGGTGCGGGCGCACTTCTCCGAGCCGCAGATCGTCGAGCTGACGGCGGCGGTCGCGCTCGAGAACTTTCGCTCGAAGTTCAACGTGGCGCTCGGCATCGAGGCGCAGGGCTTCTGCCTCGTCCAGTAGTTAGCGAGCATTCCCGCCAGTCATAGCGGCAACGTTGAAGGGCGCCGGTTGCGCCTGGGTTGCGGAAGGTTGCGGCATCAATCGCGCGTAGACCCCGCAGCCGGACAGCCGCAGAGCGCCAACCCCCTTGCTGCTGCACATAGAGCCGGGGCGCGTTGCGCGAGAGCATCGTGCTGGCGAACGTGTGCCGCACCCAGGGCGACATTCCCTGGTAATCGATCTCAAGATCCTTCGTCATCCTCGCTTCACCGCGACGGGCTCGTGCGCGCCCCTCCGGTTTCTCTCTGCCTGGATTGCGGGCTTTAACTGATCGCAGGTATCGCCAAAGGACGGTAGCGTCGAGACCGGCATGGCTTTGCGGCAGCCCGTTGTTCCGAACGCAACGCACGAGGAGGTCAAGCTCCTCCTCAGCTCGCTCGAGGTCAAGCTTCTCCTCGCAATGAGTCTCGGGCTCCTCGTCGGACTCGCACTCTTGTGGTTCCTGACGCGCTACTGATCCGGCGCTACGAGTCGAACCAGGACCGGAGTGAGCCGAGCGTGGGCAGCTCCGCGTTTGATCCCGTTTTTCTTGGCTATCCGGAAGTTCCTGCACTAGAAGGTTGCGCGAATCGCAAGGGCCACGAGCGCTGGCGCACCGGGGCGCTCGCCGCCATCGGCCCAGAGAGGTAGGCGGACATGCCGGATCCAGCGCCGTTATTGCTCGCCCTCGCAGCGGGCACGATGTCCGCGAGCTACGCCATACTCCTGCGGCTCGGAGCGGGCTCGATCAATCCGGCCTTAGGTGCACTCATCATCTCCGGCGTGGCGCTTCCCTTTACAGCAGGCGTCTTTGCAATCCTTCGGGTGTGGCATCCGGGTGCGATGATCACGACCAAGGGGTTGTCGCTGATGATACTCGCCGGGGTAGCGGCGGCGAGTACGACCGTCTTCGGACTGCTGGCATATGCCAGAGGGTTCAAGCTGTCCTCATCTCCCATCATCACAGCGACACAAATGAGCGTCGTCCTGCTTGTTGGGTTCGTGTTCTTGAAGGAACCGTTCAGCATTGGACGGCTGCTCGCGCTGATCCTAATCGTGCTCGGTATTGTGGTACTCCAGCGTCAAGGCGTCTGAACAATCATGGACAGGCAGACGAAGGTCATCGACGAGGTACGGCAGGATGTCGGCATTCTGCACCGCCGAATCCCACGAGGTTGCCCGGAGAGCAACGGGAAGGTCGAGCGCCGTCATCGAACCGACGCCGACGAGTTCTATCGGCGGGCGCAGTTCAAGAGTCCCGAGGAGCTGGCCAAGCAGCTCGCCCGCTGGGAGCACGAGTACAACCACCGGCGCCTTCACTTGGCGCTCGGCGGTCGCACGCCGGCGGAACGCCTCTGCGAGCTCCGCATCTCCACGCCGCTGGCTGCTCGACGCTCAGCATGACGCGGCTCGTGAAAATCGAGGGTCGCATTTGCCCCAGGATCGAAAGTTCGGCGAGATACAGCGGTCTTGTGGCATCCCGCGCCCGGCTTCTCGCTGGCATCGTCTTGGCCCTCGCTGCGCTCCACGGGTGCGCGGTGAAGCCCGCTGTCATGGACAAGGGTGAACCTATCCCGCTCCATTCGACGGACCCACGCTACGGCGGATACCTCAGCCGGGTCAGCGGGCTGATCAAGGAGAAGTGGGGCTATCCCTGTGTGAAAGACACAGCGACGGCGCGCTGCGACTACAAGGCGGCCCACCTCGTGGTCGAGTTCGGCCTTCTCGCGGACGGCCGGGTTGCCTGCGTGACGGTCACCAAGAGTGCGCCGTGGCAGATTTATGACGATTACGCGGTCAACGCAGTGCATCTCGCGTCTCCGTTCCCGCCAGTCCCACCTGAGTTGATGGCGCAGGCAAAGCCAGGGAGGGAAGACGTTCGGATTGTCGCGGCGTTCCAGTATGTCCTCGACTTGAGGGAGCGCAGTAAATGATAAGACTCTATGCGTTGCAGGTTTCGGCTGTGTTTCTCGCAGGCTGCGGCGTAACCCTTTCGCAGTCTGATTGGCGCGCGCCAGAGGGCAGCAACTGGGCCAAGGATTCGTACGAGTGCCAGCGCGATGCTCGCCTATCGGTTGGTTCGGGCGGGCGCGAGACGTTTCGTGTAGTGCGGAGTCTCGCCGAGCAGTGCATGGTCGCGCGAGGCTACTCGAAGGTGCCCGCGCAGCAGTAGAGCATCACTCACCGCCCGCGACGATTTTGCGAGCGACGGACTGGACGGTGGCCACGCTCCTGCGGGCATCGCCCTGATGGCAGGAGAGGCCAGTGGCCTCCTTGGATGCGCCAGTCTCCAGATTCCCTCGGTTCCTCACCACCTGTCAGCGAGGGTCGGCTCGCGAACCTCGCTGGTGTGCAGGCCGCTGATTCCGAGCGGGATGCTGCGGCACCCGCTGCTTCAGTGCTGACATGGGGCGCGCACCGAGCGAGTTGTGGTGCCACGACGACTCCTTTTGCCCAGCCGCGCGAAATTTTCTGGGACCCCTTTCGTGGGGGATGGGACCAGCCCGGAGTGAGGCTCATGCCAGGGTCGATGTTACTGAGACTCCGGAGCTCGCGATCCACCCCACCGGGGGCCTGGCCGGTTGCGCCTGGGTTGCGTCCTGTGCAGCGATCTGCCACGATCTGCACACGTGCGCCACCTATTATATTGGTCGCTGCGATGTGCCCCAACAACCGCTCGAAGTTCAACGTGGCGCTCGGCATCGAGGCGCAGGGCTTCTGCCTCGTCAAGCCGCACAGCTAGGGCACGACGTCGCGTGATCTCGCGTTGAGGCTGACCGGGCCTCACCTCCTTCCCGTCACGATGTTCTTCGGCTCGTTCGCGTGGTCGTTCGTCTTCGTGAGCCTGCCGTTTCACATCCAGCGCGTCAGCACGCTCGAGCCGACGGCGACCCTGCGCTGGACGGGCTGGATCATCGGGATCACGTCGCTCGTCACGGTCTTGACCGCGCCGGTCTGGGGCCGCTACGCCGCCCGCGGGAACCCCAAAGCGTGCTACGTGGCGGTCGAAGGGTTGCAGGGCCTCGGCTTCTTCGTCATGGCGCTCGCCCGCACGCTGCCCGAGCTGTTCTTCGCCCGGCTCATCCTCGGAGCGATGGGCGCGGCGTCGACCCTGGCCTTCATCATGGTCGGACGCGCGGCAGAGGGCGCGGAAGTGCGGCGCCGGATCGCGACGCTCCAGTCGGCCATGACGGTCGGGCAGATCATCGGTCCGCTCTTCGGCGCGATCGCCGCCGCCCGGCTCGGCATTCGCGGCTCGTTCGTGCTGGGCGGCACGATCCTGCTGGGTTGCGCGGCGCTGGTTCACTGGGCGGTGCCGCAGCCGCCGCCCAAGGAGCAAGCCGGCTCCGCGGGCCGACCCGCCCGCGCCGGCGAGGTCGCGGCCGTCACCCTGGTCGTCCTCGGCGGCTCGATCCAGGTGTTCTACTTCACCTCGATCCTGCCCCACGTCCTGCCCGGGCTCGGCGTCGATGCGGAGCGCACCCTCGAGGTCGGCGGCGTGCTGATCTTCGTCTCGGGCGTCGCGGCGGCCCTCGGAGCGCTGGCGGTGCCGCGGCTGGGCGAGCTGTTCCCGGAGCGCAAGCTGATCGGCACGCTCTTGATCGCCTCGTCGGTCTCCGTCGCCGCGCTGGCGGCCGTGGGCTCGGTGTGGTCCTACGGCGGGCTGCGCTTCGTCCAGGTGCTGTCGATCGCGCCCGTCTTCCCCCTGGTCGTCTCGCGCGTCGTCCAGCACGCGGGCGGCTCGGCGATCGGCGTCATCAACGCGGCGCGCATCGGGGCCGGCTTCGTCGGCCCGGTGCTCGCGACCACCCTGCTCGCGTGGACGTCGCCCGGCGTCGTCTACGTCCTGCTGGCCGCGATCGGCCTGGCCTGCGTCCCGTTCGTCCGGGCGCGCGAGGCCGGAGCGCGGGCGTGAGCGAGCGGCCGCTCGTCGACATCCGGCTCGACGAGCTCGATACGCGCGGGGGCGTTCCACCCGGCGTGTGCGGAGTCACGCAGCACGTCCGCTACGGGGAGTTCTTCACGTTCCTCGGACCGCCGAAGTCGGGCAAGTCCGACGTCCTGCGCGCGATCGCCGGGTTCCTGCCGATCACGCGCGGTCGCGTTCTCGTCGACGGTCGCGACGTCTCGGTCGTGCCGCCGCGCCTGCGCGGGGTCGGCTACGTCTTTCAAGACGGCGCGCTCTGGCCGCACATGGCCGTGCGGGAGCACGTGGCCTTCGGGCTTCGCCAGCAGCGCGTGGCCGCCGACGAGATCACGCGCCGGGTGGCGACCGTGCTCGGCCGTCTCGGGCTCGCGGGCGTCGAGCGGGTGAAGCCTCCCGACCTCAGTCTCGAGCAGCGCCGTCGCCTCGCCCTGGCGCGCGCGCTCGCCGTCGAGCCGCAGGTGCTCCTCCTGGACGAGCCCCTCGCCAACCTCGACCCGACCGCGCGCAAGGCGCTGCGCCTCGAGCTCACGAAGCTTCACCGCGACCTCGCGGTGACCACCGTGCACGCGACCAGAAACGCCGCCGACGCGCTGGCCCTCTCGGATCGCCTCGCGGTCATCGACGCCGGCCGCGTCCTGCAGGTCGGCGATCCCGCCGAGCTCTATCATCGCCCGCGGAGCCGGGCGGTGGCCGAAGCCCTCGGTCCCGCCAACTTTCTTCCGGTCCGGGTCATCGAGGTTCGTGATCTCGGCGTCGTCGTGGAGACCGAGCGCGGCGACCGCGTGCCCGTGGCGGGCTTCGGCACCCATCGCCTCGGCGACCGCGGGCTCCTGGTGCTGAGGCCGGAGACCTTGTCCATGACCGAGGCGGCGATGGCGCGTGGCCCGAGCATTCCGGGGCGAATCTCGCTCCGCGTGTTCGAGGGCGCCCGCCATCTCTACGAGATCGAGATCGGCGCCAGCGCTCCCGTCCAGGTCGAGCTCCCGGCCGTCGGCGAAACCCGTATCTTCCGCCTCGGCGACCAGGTCCGCGTAGAAATCTCCACCGAAACCGTCATCCTGATCCCCGCCGAACCCTGAATCTCCGCACGATCCCCGAGTCCCGGCACTGAGTCCCGGGCACTAGGCGAACGCGAGCGGAGCCGCGCGCGCCGATCCCGTGCCGCGAACCATCCCGACGAAGCATCGCGCCATGGCCGTCCTATCTCAGCGCTCGCCGAGCGTACGGGCAGTCGCGAGCGGCCGGGGGCTGCCTCCCGCGACCTGTGTAGTCAGCGTTGACCCGAAGAAGTCGTGCCGAGAAACGACCGAATCGGCGTGTATGCAACCAGGTCGCGGGAGGCAGCCCCCGGCCGCTCCAGGCTGCCTGCCGCCCGAGCGTGAGCTGAGACTAGACGGTGTACGTGCGATCCTGCTCGAGAACGGAAATGCGACCGGAGTCGATGCGCCCCAGCTCCTCGACAACTTCTTCGTGAAACTGTGGCTTCACGTGGAAGATCCAGACGGGAACGTCCGGCGGCAGCTTGTCGAGCTCGCGGCGGATCAGCGCCGGCGTCATGTGCTTGGCGACCTGCGCGAGCGGGCCGAGCCGGTTCGGGAAGGCGCACTCGAGAATGATCGCGCGGAGACCCCGGAGACCACGAGCGGTCTGCCAGAGCGCCTCGGTCGGACCGGTGTCGCCCGAGTAGATCACGCCGGTCGAGCCGTCGTGAACGATGAAGCCGGCGGCGGGCACGGAGTGACTGACGGCGACCGGTGTGACCCAGAGATCCGAGACACGCTGCTCGACGTCCTCGATCAAGGTCCGGAACTTCACGACCGGGACATCCGGGTGCGGGATCTTGCTGAAGTCGGGCCAGAGCGAGTTGTTGAACACGCCGGAGCGGAGCGCGGTGACGACCGGATCGACGCCGCTGATCGTGACGGCCGCGCCGACTTCGCAGAAGGCGAGCGTCTCGGTGAGATAGGCGAGCCCTGCGACGTGATCCAGATGCGCGTGCGACACGATCGCGTGCTCGATCGCGAGCTGCTGGGGAACGGTCAGAGCGCCGGGGACCGAGCCACCGTCGATCAGGATCTTGTCGTTGATGAGAAAGGCCGACGGGCGATGCCCCAGCCCTTCGCCGCCGAAGGCGCCGAGCACACGAATTTTCATCGCCTCGATGATACTAACACACCGGAATCGTTGTAAGATGACGCGGAGCCCATGAGCGACGAAACGTTCGACTATCCGACGATGGCACGCGCGTTGATCGTGGGCGACAAGGACACGGTGGCCCGGAAGACACGCGAGGGGCTCGATCTCTCGCTCGATCCGAAGGCGCTCATCTTCAAAGGGCTCATCCCCGGCATGGACGTCGTCGGGGAGAAGTTCCGCCGGAACGAGTACTACGTCCCCCAGGTGCTCCTCTCCGCGCGCGCGATGTACGCGGGGCTCGACCTGCTCAAGCCGCTCATCACGGCGTCCGCCCGCGGGGCCGACTACCTCGGCATCGTCGTGATCGGCACCGCGCAGGGCGATCTGCACGACATCGGCAAGAACCTCGTTGCGATGATGCTCGAGGGCGCGGGCTTCAAGGTGGTGAATCTCGGCCGTGACGTCGCGCCGGAGGCGTTCGTGTCGGCCGTCGGCGAGCACGGCGCGAACATCGTCGGCATCTCCGCCCTGATGACCACCACCATGCCCGCGATGAAGCGCACGATCGACGCGCTGACCAAGGCCGGCCTGCGCGAGCGCGTGAAGGTCATGGTCGGCGGCGCGCCGGTGAGCCAGGCTTTCGCGGACGAGATCGGCGCCGACGGCTACGCCAGAGATTCGACCCTGGCCGTCGTCAAGGCCAAGGCGTTGATGGGAGCGACGGCGGAGGTCCGGTCGTGAAGGCCCGGGGCTGGGAAGTCGTGGAGCGGGTGCGCTCGGGCGAGTCGCTCGTGTTCGACGGTGGCTACGGCACCATGCTGTTCGCGGCGGGGCTCGCGAACGGAGCGTGCCCGGAGCTCTGGAACGACACCCATGCCGAGGTGGTGCAGGGGATCCATGCCGGGTACTTCCGCGCCGGCAGCCAGATCGTGGAGACGAACACGTTCGGCGGCACGCGGCTCAAGCTGAACGAGTACAAGATCGGCGATCGGACGCGCGAGCTGAACGAGAAGGGCGCGCGACTGGCGCGGGCGTCGGCGCCGGCGTCCAGCTACATCGCCGGGTCGATCGGGCCGACCAGCCGTCTGCCGGTCGACTACGCGCTCGACGAAGGTGTCACCGACGAGGAGTACGTCGACACGTTCCGCGAGCAGGCTGAGGCGCTGGCCGAGGGCGGCGTCGATCTCTTCGCGGTCGAGACCATGATGTTTCCGCAGGAATGCACGGCGGCGATCCGCGCGTGCAAGGCGGCGGCCGACCTGCCGGTCATGGCCACCATGTTCTTCCAGTACGAGGAGATCCACGACCGCGACCGCACGATGTGGGGCGAGAGTCCTGCGGAGGTCGCCAAGAATCTCCTCGCCGCCGGCGCCGACGTCATCGGCATGAACTGCGGTCGCGGGCCCGATCGCGCCATCGTGATCATCCGGGAAATGCGCGGGGTCACCGACGCGCCGCTCGTCGCCTATCCGAACGCGGGGCTGCCCGTCACGACCGGCGACACCGTGACGTACGAGCTCGGGCCCGAGGAGATGGCGCGCGAGTATCCGGCGCTCCTCGACGCCGGGTGCAACATCGTCGGCGCCTGCTGCGGCTCCAATCCCGAGCACATCCGCCGAATTGCCGAGATCGTGCGGGCGCGAGGGCGTCAGAAGCACTCGTAGTGTCGCCGCAGCTCTCGACGACGCCTCGAATCCTCTCGGCCCTTCCGCTCGCGATCGACGCCGACGAGGTGTTGCGCTTCCAGGGCTACAAGAAATCCGTCGATACGCCCGGACCAGAGGTGCTGGCGCTCTTCGATGAAGCCCTCGCGCTCGGACGAAGCCTCATCGTCCCGCGCGCCGTCGTGCGCTGGCTCGCCGTGACGCGCCTGGGTGGCGACACCGTCGAAGCCGGCGGCGTCACCTTGACGATCCCCGACGTCGGTCGTCTCTGGGGTCCGATCGAGTGGGTGGCGACGGCCGTGTGCACGATCGGAGAGGGGCTGGAGCGTCGCGCCGCCGAGCTGTGGGAGGCGCGCGAGCTGCCGCTGGCCTCGATGCTCGACAGCGTCGGCTCGGGAGCGGTCGAGAGTCTGGCCGAGTACGTCAACGACCTGCTTTGCCAGGAAGCGATCCCGCTCGGACTGCCGGTCACGAACCGGGTGAGCCCCGGCTACGGACACTGGGACGTGAGCCAGCAGAAAGCGCTGTTTGCCCTCTGCCCCGGTGACGCGATCGGCATCAGCCTCAACGAGGCTTGCTTCATGAGCCCGGTGAAGTCCATCTCCCTTCTGGCCGCGGCGGGAACACGGGCGAGGGTCGACCACTACTTCAGCCAGTGCGCCCGATGCTGGATGCGCGACTGCGCCTACCGCCGCACCCCCGCCCGAAAAACCGTCCATCGCTAAGCCAACACGATCCCGCCGCCAAGTCGCGAGGTTGGATCTACCCGACGGATGGACCGCGACGCCGCTTGTGGGTACGACCCCGGCGACAGACCCGGTTGTCGTGCGCGCCCGCAAGCCAGCTCACGGCCAGAGCCAGTACGATCTGATACGATGCGGGGATGCGGCGGGATAACGTCATCCTGGTGGGGTTCATGGGCGCCGGAAAGTCGGTGTGCGGGCGCCTGCTCGCGCGGCGTCTCGGCCGCTGTTTCGTCGAGACCGACGACATGATCGTCGCCACTGAGGGCCGCTCGATCCCCGAGATCTTCCGCGAAATGGGCGAGCCGCGATTCCGCCAGCTCGAGGCCGACACGCTCGAGAACCTCAAGCTGAAGTCGGGCGAGGTGATCGCGACCGGCGGCGGCATGCCGTGCCATGAGGGTCGTATGAAGCTCCTGCGCGAGCTCGGGACGGTCGTGTGGCTCGATGGCGACGTGCGCGAGCTGCACGAGCGCGCCAGCCGGATCGGCAATCGGCCGATGCTCGAGGGGCGCTCGATGGCCGAGATCGAAGAGCTCTATCGGACGCGACAGCCCTACTACCGGCGGGCGCACATCACGGTCGACACGACCGGGATCGGCGCCGACCAGGTCGTCGCGCGCTTGCTCGCCGCGCTGCGGGAGGCGCATGCCGTACGAGCTTAGCCGTCGCCTGGACGCGGGGCCGCTCCTGTGCGACGGCGCGATGGGCACCCTGCTCTACGCGCGCGGCGTCTCGCTCGATGCCTGCTTCGACGTCCTGAATCTGAACAATCCCCGGGTGGTCCAGTCGATCCACGCCGACTATATCGCGGCCGGCGCCGACTGCATCGAGACCAACACCTTCGGCGCGAACCGGTTCAAGCTCGCCGTTCACGGTCTGGACGGGCGGGTTCGCGAGATCAACCGCCGGGGCGTCGCGCTCGCGCGCGATGTGCGCGAGAGCTCGGGCCGGGACGTCTTCGTGCTGGGCTCGATCGGGCCGCTCGGGAAATATCTGGCGCCGCTGGGCACGGTCACCCCCGACGAGGCGCGGGCGGCATTCCGGGAGCAGGCCGAGGCCCTCCTCGAGGGCGGCGTCGACGGCTTCATCATCGAGACGTTTTCCGATCTGGAGGAGGTCGCGCTCGCCGTGGCGGCGATTCGCGCGATCACCGACGTGCCGATCATCGCCCAGATGGCCTTCACCGACGACGGCGTCACCTTCACCGGTCGCCCGGCGGCCGAGGTCGCGCGCACCTTGCGCGCGCTCCCGGTCCAGGCGCTCGGAGCGAACTGCTCGGTCGGCTCGAGCACCCTCTACGAGGTGCTGGAGCAGATGCGTGCCGAGGCGGGAACCGTGCCGCTGTGCATCCAGCCCAACGCCGGCCTGCCGAGCCGGATCGACGAGCGCCTCATCTATCTGTCGTCCCCCGGCTACATGGCGGAGTACGCCGAGCGGATGGTCGACGCCGGCGCTCGGCTGGTCGGCGGCTGCTGCGGGACCACCCCGCAGCACATCGCGGCGATGCGCGAGGTTCTCGACCGGCGGCGGCCGGCTCGGCCCGAGACCCGGCACACGGCGGTCACGGTCAGCCCCGTGGCGGTCGGTGCTGCACCCGGGCTTCACGTCGCTCGTCCGCCGACCTTGCTCGGGCGCAAGCTCGCCGCTCGCGAGTTCGTCGTCACGGTCGAGCTCGACCCGCCGCGCGGTCACACGGTCGAGAAGCTTGTCCAGGGCGCCAAGCTCCTCAGGGAGCGAGGGGTCGATATCGTCGATATCAACGACGGCTCCCTCGGCCGGGTCCGCATGGCCGTGCTGCCGACGGCGCTCCTCGTGCGCGACGCGACGGGCCTCGACATCAACATGCATTTCACCTGTCGCGACCGGAATCTGATGGGCATCCAGGGGGATCTGCTCGGCGCGCACGCGCTCGACGTGCGCAACATCCTGGCGATGACCGGCGATCCACCGCGCGCGGGCGACTACTCCAACGCGACCGCCGTGTTCGACGTCGACGGGGTGGGGCTGATAGAGATCCTGCGTCGGATGAACGAGGGACAGGACGCGACCGGGAGCAGCATCGGCGAGCCGACGTCGTTCTACGTCGGCGCCGCCCTGAACCCCGCGGCCGAGGACGTGGCGCGGGAGATCGACCGCTTCCAGCGAAAGGTCCGGGTGGGAGCGCGCTGGATTCAGACGCAGCCCGTGTACGAGCTGGGGCAGCTCGACCGTTTCCTCGAGCGGGCGGGCGGCTCGCCGATTCCAGTTCTGGTCGGCATCCTCCCGCTCCACAGCGCGCGCCACGCCGAGTTCCTGCACAACGAGGTGCCGGGTATCACGATTCCCGACGAGGTCCGCCGCCGGCTTCGAGAGGCCGGGGACGGTGCGCTCCGCGTCGGGATCGAGATGGCGCAAGAGCTCGTCCGAGCCGTGCGGACGCGCTACGCCGGGGCCTATCTGATGCCCTCGTTCGGCCGTTTCGAAGTCGTCGCGGAGGTCCTCGATGCGATCCGCTGAGCCCGCCTCGCTCGGCGTGGAGGAAGCGGCCGAGGCGGTCCGCTCCGGGACCGTGAGCGCCGTCGAGCTGGTCGAGGCGTGCCTGGCGCGGATCCGCGCCCTGGACGGCGATCTCCGCGCGTGGGCGCACGTCGATGCCGAAGGCGCCCGCGCGGTTGCGCGCGAGCGCGATTCGGAGGCGCGTGCCGGGCGGCTGCGCGGCCCGCTGCACGGCGTCCCCGTCGGCGTGAAGGACATCTTCGACGTCGCCGGTATGCCGACCACCGGTGGCGCCAGGTCCTTCGCTCACACGCGCCCGGTCGCGGACGCCGCGGCGGTGGCACGGATCCGTGCGGCCGGCGCGATCGTGCTGGGCAAGACCGTGACGACCGAGTTCGCCTATCGCGACCCGGCGCCGACGCGAAACCCGTGGAACCACGGCCACACGCCGGGCGGCTCGTCTGCCGGCTCGGCCGCCGCCATCGCGGCCCGGATGGTGCCGCTGGCGCTCGGCTCTCAGACGGTCGGCTCGGTGCTCAGACCCGCCGCCTATTGCGGCGTCGTCGGATTCAAGGGCACGCACGGTCTGGTCCCCGTCGCCGGCGTCATCCCGCTCGCGTGGTCGCTCGATCACGTTGGCGCCCTCGCCCGCTCGGTCGCCGACGCCGCGCTGGCGATGTCGGTGCTGGCCGGCCGCGAGCTCGCGCCGACGGCGGTGAGCGCGCCGCGACTGGCGCTCGCTCCCGAGCTCCTCGCTCGCGCCTCGCGCGAGGTCGCGGCTCACATCGAGGCGGTTGCCGACACGCTCGCCCGCGCCGGCGCCACGGTGTCGAAGGTCGAGCTGCCGGCCTCGTTTCGTGAGCTCGCCGCGGCGGGGCTGACGGTGCTCGAAGCCGAGGCCGCGGCCTACCACGAGCGCTGGTTCGTCAAGCACGCCGACGACTACGGTCCCGAGATGCGGAGCCTCGTCGAGGCGGGCCTGCGGCTGCCCGCGACCGCGTACGTCGGAGCGAACCGCGCGCGTCTGGCCTTCCGCGAGGACGTGATGCCTCTGCTCGCCGCCCACGATGCGCTGCTCTGCCCCACGGCGCCTGCCCCCGCACCGGCCGGCCTCGGCTCGACGGGCGACGGCTCGCTCTGCGCGCCCTGGAGCAACGCCGGCGTCCCCGCGATCACGCTGCCGAGCGGCATCGCGGCGTCGGGCCTGCCCCACGCCATCCAGCTCGTCCAGGCCGTCGGGGAGTCGAGGCGCCTCCTCGCAGTCGCCGCCTGGTGCGAACGCGTGCTCGGCTTCACCCAGGCTCCCACGTCGAGTCCGCCCGCCCGTGCTTGACCTGAAGATCGAGGGCGCGCAGGTGATCGACGGCACCGGGCGCCCCGGCAATCGCACCGACGTCGGCATCAAGGACGACCGCATCGCGGCGATCGGCGATCTCCATCGCGAGCCCGCGGGCAGCAACCTGCACGCGTCGGGCAAGGTCGTGGCTCCCGGGTTCATCGACATGCACTCGCACTCGGACTGGCGGCTCTGGGGAAACCGGCGCGCCGAGTCGAAGGTGAGGCAGGGCGTGACCACCGAGGTCGTGGGCAACTGCGGCTTTTCTCCCGCGCCCGTGTCCACGGAGTTCCTGGAGGACCTGCGGGGCTTCGCGCCGCACGTGCCCGCGGGCATGGATTTCTCCTGGCGCTCCGTCGGCGACTACCTCAAGGCCTTCGACGCCAGCGGCACCGCGCTCAACGTGATCCAGCTGATCGGCCACGGCACCCTGCGGATCGCCGCGATGGGCTTTGCGCGCCGCGCCCCGACGGCGGCGGAGCTCGGCCGGATGCAGAGGTTGCTCGCCGACGGGATCGAGGACGGCGCCTGGGGCCTCTCGACCGGGCTCATCTATGCGCCAGGCTCTTATGCCACGACCGACGAGGTGGTCACGCTCGCGGCCACGGCCTCGCGCCATCGGGGCTTCTATGCCAGCCACATCCGCGGCGAGGGCGCGACGCTCCTGGACGCGGTGCGAGAGGCGATCCACGTCGGGCGCGAGGGCGACCTGCCGGTCCAGATCAGCCACGTGAAGGCCGCGGGGCGGCCGAACTGGGGCAAGGTCGCCGATGCGCTCCAGCTCATCGACGAAGCGCGGGCCGAGGGACTCGACGTGATGGCCGACGTCTATCCGTACACCGCGTCCAGCACGACCTTGCGGACGCTCTTGCCGGACTGGGCGCTCGAGGGTGGGATCGACGCCATGCTCAAGCGCCTGGCCGACCCGGAGGACCGCGCCCGGATCCGCCGCGATATCGAGGCGCCGGAGACCGGCCAGGGCCTGCTCGATCGCATCGGGTGGGAGAACGTGATGGTCGCCTCCTGCCCTCGACGCAAGGACGCCGAGGGCAAGCGAATCTCCGAGATCGCGGCCAGCCGAGGGATAGACCCGCTCGACGCCGCGATCGAGCTGATTGTCGCCGAAGGCGGCAAGGGGTATATGATCCTCTTCCAGCTCGACGAGCGCGATCTGCGCCGCGCGCTGACGCATCCGGCCGTGATGATCGGCTCGGACGGCTCGGCGCTCGCGCCGTACGGCGAGCTGGCGGTGGGCAAACCACACCCCAGGAGCTATGGAACGTTCCCGCGGGTTCTGGGCGAGTACGCACGTGAGCAGCGCGTGCTGAGCTTGCCCCAGGCGATCCACAAGATGACCGCGCTCCCGGCGCGACGTCTCGGCCTCAAGGACCGGGGTGTCGTCGCGGTGGGCGCCCGCGCCGATCTCGTCGTGTTCGATTCGCGTCGCGTCTCCGATCGCGCCACCTATCAGGACCCTCACCAGTATCCGGCCGGCATCGAGCACGTGCTGGTGAACGGGCGCTTCGTCATCAAGGACGGCCAGCACACCGGGAGCCTTCCCGGCCGATTGCTGACGCCGCCGTGACGTCGTGAAGAACGGGCGAGAGCTCCGCGATCTGGTGACGCCGATCTTCGCGTCGCCGTCCGTGGCCGAGGGTCTCCTCTCGGCGCTGCGCCGGGTGGTCGGGTTGACCGGCGCGACCGCCGGCGCGCTCGCGTTCCGGCCGCGCTGCCAGGAACCGGTCGTGGTCACCGCCGGCGCCCGTCGCGCGCCGGCGGCGCTCCGGGACTGGCTCACGACGGTCACCGCTGCGCCGGCGCCGCGCCCGGGGCTCACCCGCGTCGCGCCGCCGGGCGCGAGCGGGCGGGCGGCGCTTCTGAGAACGCCGCTCGGCGCGGTGAGTCGGCGTGTCGGCGAGCTCGTGCTCCTCGGCCGTGTTGGAAAGCTCACGGCGTCCTCACTGCCGGTGGACATCCCGCACGAGCTCGGGACGGCTCTCGAGACTCTCTGCGAGCGGGAGCAGCGGGCGCACCGTGCCGCCGCGCTCGCCGAGATCACGCGGGTGCTCACGACGCGGTACACGCTCGACGAGGTGTTCGCCGCCTTCGCCGAGGCCGCCGCGAAGCTCGTGGGGTTCGACTCGCTCACGATCTCGCTGCTCGACGCCGAGCGCCGTGAGTTCGAGCTCATCGACGTGACCGCGCGTGGCTTCACCTCGCGGGGGCCGCGCGAGCGATGGATGCCATTCGAGGGCACCCTGCTCGGTCGTGTCGTGGCCACCGGCGCCCCGGTGCGGGTCGACGACGCCGAGCGTGATGACGTCCCCGATTCGAGCCGCCGAACCTTCGCGGCCGCGGGCGTCCGCGCGGCGGCGTTCGTCCCGCTGGTGTCCAGCGGTCACGTTCTCGGGGCGGTCGTGCTCGCCGCCGCCCGGCCGCGCGCCTTCGACGACGCGGACGTCGAGACGATCGCCGAGCTCGCGCGCCCGCTGGCGCTGGGAATCGAGCAGTGGCGTCTGATCGAGGAGAGCCGGCGCCGGTCCGACGAGCTGGCGGCGCTCCACGCCACCAGCCAGCTCATCACGGCGAGGCTCGACGTGGCGTCGGTCCTGGATCGGATCATCCTCTCGGTGCCGGCGCTGATCGGCGCCAGCGGCTGCGGGATCGGGCTCTTCAACAGCGAGCGGACGCACGTCGTCCAGGCGGCCGCCTACGGGTTTCAAAGCGAGGAGTGGCGCACGCTGTCGGTGCCAGTCGGCGAGGGGATCATCGGCCGGGTGGCCGCCGAGGGGATCGCGATCCGGGTCGCCGACGTGCAGAGCGACGCGCGCTCGGCGCGGCGTGAGGTGGACGAGCGTGAAGCGATCCGGTCGATGCTGTGCGTGCCCCTGAAGGTCGTGGGCGTGGTCATCGGTGTGGTCTCCGCGTTCTCGACGCGGCCGCGGAGCTTCACGGCCCACCACCAGCGAGTGCTGGAAGCTTTCGCCGAGCAGGCAGGCATCGCCATCCACGGCGCGCGGCTCTTCGACGAGAGCGTGCGCGGCGCCCGCGAGACCCGCGCGCTCCTCGAGGCGGGCCGGGCCGTCACCGCGAGCCTCGACGTCGGCCGAACGATCCGGATGATCCTGGAGGAGGCGAGGGGGGTCCTGGGCGTCGACTCGTGCAGCGTGTCGACATTTGATTCGGGGACCAGCGAGCTGGTCATGGTCGCGAGTCTCGACGTCCCTCAGGAGCTGGTCTCGACCGTCCGGCTGCGGCTGGGCGAGGGCGTGTTGGGGCGCGCGGTGCAGGAGCGGCGGCCGATGCAGAGTCCCGACCTCTGGTCGGACCCGCGCCAGAAATACCCCCACCTCACGCGCACGGGTGGGTTTCGCTCGATGCTGTCGGTCCCGCTGCTGATCGGCGAGAAAGCGATCGGGGGTATCAGCGTCTTGCGGCGCGACATCCACGAGTTCTCGGCTCACGAGGAGGAACTGCTGGTGGCGCTGGCCGACCAGGCGGCGATTGCGCTGGACCACGCGCGTCTCTACACCGAGCTCGAGGCGATGGTCGCCGACCGTACCCGAGAGCTCGATACCCAGAAGCGGTTCGTCGAGGTGGTGCTGGAGACCCTCCCACTCGGGGTGCTCGTGCTGGACGCCGATCTCAGCGTCGTTCGGGTCAACTCTGCGGGCGGCCGTGCCCTGGCGTGCGACCCGGGCGTTCGTGCTCCGCTGGCCCGGCTGCTTGCCGCCGACAAGGCGGCGCCGATCCAGACCTTGCTCCGGGACGCGTTCCGGACCCGTCGCGTGGGCTCGATCGAGGAAGAGATGGTGATCGCAGGTGATGCGAAAATCTTCCGCATGACCGCGGCGCCGGTCGAGGCCGAGAGCGATCGCGGCACGCACGCCGTGCTCCTGGTCGAGGACATCACGCTCGCGAAGCGGCTCGAGCGCCAGATGCTCCTGACCGAGCGGCTCACGACGGCCGGAAGTCTCGCGGCGGGGGTCGCGCACGAGCTGAACAATCCACTGGCGACGATCGCCGGATGCGCCGAGTCGCTCCAGGGCCGACTCGGCGAGGGCGATCCCGCCACGTTGTCGGAGCCCGCGGAGTTCCGGCACTACCTGCGCCTTATCGAAGAAGAGGCCTACCGCTGCAAGGAGATCACCGGGAGCCTGCTGCACTTCGTGCGCGATCCCGGTAGTCAGCGGACCCCGACCGATCTGAACGGCGTCGTCCTCAAGGCCGCGGAGCTTCTCTCGCACCAGTCGCGGTTCGCGCGAAGCCGCGTGGTGACCGAGCTCGATGCCGCGCTCCCGCCGGTGGCAGTGAACGAGGGCCAGCTCCGCCAGGTGTGCCTCGGGCTCGCCTCGAACGCGCTCGAGGCGATGGAGGGTCGAGGAACCTTGTTCATCCGGTCGCGCCACGGCCGCGGCGAAGTCGAGATCGAGCTCCAAGACGAGGGGCCGGGAATTCCCGAGAAGAACCTCGCCCGCATCTTCGATCCGTTCTTCACGACCAAGCCGCCCGGGCAGGGGACGGGCCTCGGGCTCGCCATCGCCCAGGGCATCGTGAACGACCACGGCGGTCGCATCGAGGTGAGCTCGGTGATCGGCAAGGGGAGTATCTTCCGCGTGGTGCTCCCCCTGTGACCCGCCCCATTCGGGTGCTGATAGCCGACGACGAGCGGAACCTGCGCGAGCTGATCGTGCGCGAGCTCGGCCGGCGGGGTCACGAGGTCGACGGCGCGGCCGACGGCGTGGCCGCGCTCGAGAAGATTCGCGAGGCCTCGTACGACGTCGTGGTGCTGGACATGCGGATGCCGCACAAGGAAGGCATCGACGTCCTGCGCGAGCTGACGAATTTCCCGGAGGCGCCTCAAGTCATCATGCTGACGGGCTTTCAGGAGGTCTCCACCGCCGTGGAGGCCATGAAGCTCGGCGCCTATGACTACCTGACCAAGCCCACCAAGATCGAAGAGCTCGACGTCGTCGTGCGCAAGGCGGCGGAGAAGGGACAGCTCGTCCGCGAGAACGTGGCACTGCGCGCCCACGCGCCCGGCGCCGCGCCGTTCGGCGGCCTGTTGACCCAGAGCAGTCGGATGCACGAGGTGCTGCGGATCATCGACCGGGTGGCGCCGACCGACTCCGCGGTGCTGGTCCTGGGCGAGAGCGGCACCGGCAAGGAGCTGGTCGCGCGGGCGATCCACGAGCATTCGGAGCGCGCGGCGCGGGCGTTCGTGCCGATTCACTGCGGCGCGCTGCCGCGCGAGGTCTTCGAGTCCGAGCTGTTCGGTCACGAGAAGGGCGCCTTCACGGGCGCGGTCGGGACCAAGCCCGGGCTCGTCGAGCTCGCCGACGGTGGCACCTTGTTTCTCGACGAGATCGGCGAGATGGAGCCGGACAGCCAGGTGAAGCTCCTGCGCGCGCTCGAGACCGGGACGTTCTTCCGCGTCGGGGCGACGCGTCCGCGTCGGGTCGACGTCCGGCTCGTGGCCGCGACCAACCGCGATCTGGCCGAGGCGATGAAGTTGGGGGAGTTTCGGCAGGACCTCTACTATCGCATCAACACGATCACCGTCAGCCTCCCGCCCCTGCGTGAGCGCCGCGACGACGTGGCGCTCCTGGCCAGGCACTTCGTGGAGTCGAACGCGAAATACGGGCTCAAGCGGCTGGCCGCCGCCACCCTCGCGGCGCTCGAAGCCTACGCGTGGCCGGGCAACGTCCGCGAGTTGCTGCATGCCGTCGAGCGCGCCGTGATCCTGAGCAAGGGAGACGAGATCTTTCCCTCCGATCTTCCGCCGGAGGTCCTCGGATCGAACGCCCCGCCCGCGGCCTCGGCCAGCGGCAGCCTCGAAACGATGGAACGCCAGCACATCGTCGCGGTCCTGCGGCAGGTGAACGGCCATCGCGGCAAGGCCGCCGCGCTGCTCGCGGTCGATCCCAAGACGCTCTACCGGAAGATCAATTCCTACGGCATCGTGCCGGTCGAGTTCCGCTGACGGTCGAAGCGTGACGCGGGGCGCCAAACCGCCCGCCCAGTTGCGCGTCGCCTCAGCCTGTGTACACTTGGAAGCGTTCGCCGCTTTGGGCGGACCTCGCCTCCGATGAAAGAGACCTTCCGCGTTCGCGGGGCGTGCAAGAGAGCGGAAGACAGTCCGAGGGGGTTCCCATGGCATCGAAACTCTACATAGGCGGTCTTGCGTACTCCACGACTAGCGAAGGGCTCCGGGAGTTCTTCACCCAGTGCGGTAACGTCCTGTCCGCGACCGTGATCACCGATCGCTTCTCCGGGCAGTCCCGGGGATTCGGGTTCGTCGAAATGAACACGGCGGAGGAGGCTCAGGCCTCGATTTCTCAGCTGAACGGGCGCGAGCTCGACGGCCGGAGAATCACGGTGGAGATCTCGAATCCGCAGGCCGCCCGTACGGGTGGCGGTGGCGGCGGCAACCGGCCGGGCGGCGGTGGGCGGCCGGGCGGCGGTGGACGCGGACCCGGTGGCGGCGGCGGGCGGGACAGCGGTTACGCGCACCGGCCGTCCAAGCCCGTGAAGTGGTAATCGGGCGCGCTAGCTGATCGACGCGAAACGCGAAAGGGGCCAGCCCGTAGGGCTGGCCCCTTTCTTTTTCGCTACGGTGTGCGACGGGCGGCGAGAAGGCCCCTTCTCGCCGCCCGTCCTCACCCGTTCGAGCGCCGGGGAGTCACCGCGAAAGGCGGAAGGGGTCAGCCTATCGGCCGACCCCTTCCTGTTTCGCTTCGCGCGGCGGCGATCTTCTTATTATGAGAAGATTCGGTCGTATCTTCCGTAGTCGTGGGCGGCGTCCATGAACCATTTGACGACTTCGGGGTCGGACTTTGGGGGGATTTCGCAGGACGTGGAGAGGATGAAGGCGGAATCGCGCGCGGCGGTGTCGATGCAGCGTTTGACGTCGGCGTACATGGAATCCTTGGAGGTCTTTTCGAATTTGGTGGCGTCCACGTTGCCGATGGCGACGGCGCGCCCCTTGGCCACCTCCATGAACCGCTTGAGCTGGTCCACGTGCAGCGTGGGATCGGACTGCTGGTCGAGGTCGAACGACACCGTCGTGAACCCGGCGCCGATCAGGTCCTCGTAGATGGGGTACGTGGTCCCGCAGATG
>Ga0137403_10002284_pt1 | contig 23523 bp, 19 predicted proteins | sample CZOMad2_1_16fung_FD_122057 | JGI IMG/M metagenome (GOLD analysis project Ga0137403, IMG submission 122057) | Vadose zone soil fungal communities from Angelo Coast Range Reserve, California, USA - CZOMad2_1_16fungal (Hybrid Assembly) | ecosystem: Environmental > Terrestrial > Soil > Vadose zone...
GGATTGGTCTTCTTCTTGGGCGCGGGGGCCGGCGTCTTGGCCTTTCCGGTCGTTCCGGTTTTTCCGGTCTTCCCGGTCTCTCCTCCGGCTCTGCTGAGCAAAGTCAGAGCATCTTTCGCATTGAAGGGGAAGCGGCGAACGGACTGTTCCCCCGTGGTGCTGAGGGTGACATCCACGCGCCGGTTGTTGGCCAGGCGCACGGTGAGCAGGTTTTTCAGGATCTTCTGCTTTTCCGCAGCGCTCAGGTCGGGATCCGCTTCGATCAGTTGCTTGACCTCCTCGGAGGTCATGTTCTTTTCAAACCCAAACGCCTTTGTTTCAATGTGATCGGCGGGCACGCCCTTTTCCACGAGGTAGCTCTTGGTGCGTTCCACGCGACGCTCGGACAGTTTCACGTTGTAATCCTTGGCACCGCGAATGTCCGCGTGGCCCTCGAGAATCAAATGAGCATCCGGTCTGTATTTGAGATACTGGAGGAAGTCGCTTGCCAGCGTATCCAGCGTGGCCGCCTGACTGGCCGCCAAACCGACGTTGGGTTTTGCGACGGTCGGCTGCGCGGTCGGGAAGTAGATGCTGTGCAAAGCAAGCTTGGCTTCCAACTGCTTGATCTGCGGGGGCTCCTTCACTTCCACTTTGCCCGAAGCATCGGCAGTGGCACCGCGTCCGTCGTTCACAACGCAATTCACGGTGTAAGTTCCCGGCTGCAGCCCCCTCGAATCGAACTGCACGTTCGAACCGCTGCCGACAATTTGTCCGCCGGTAGTTGTGTAAGAGTAAGTCAGCGGGTCGTTGTCCGGATCGCTTCCGTTGCAGGTGATGCCCGTCCGCTCACCCGGCAGAATCGGGCTGCGCTCCACCGACAAGGTCGCCGTCGGCGGGCGGTTCGGCTTCTCCTCTACTTTGATGTCCGCGGCGCACGACGCCGTGCCACCCTTGCCGTCGTCCACCTTGACAGTCACGGTGTACGAGCCAGGGGCTACGCCGGACGAATTCCAGCGAGCATCTGCGCCCGTGCCTTCGACTGCCCCGCCCATCGCCGAATAGCTATAGGACAGCGGATCGTTGTCCGGATCGCTGGCGTTTACGTGCACCGTCACGGTGTCACCCGAACCCGCGTAGACGGACGCCGGATTCACGGAACAACCCGCTGCGGGCGGGTGATTTGACGGAGGAGGAGGCGGATTTGGAAATCCGAACCGCGCTACCACGCCCGTACCCGCACGGAAATTGTTCTGCCGGCCGCTTGCGCCCAAAGCCGTCCCCGAAAAGGTCGTCATCAGGTAATCCAACTGCGCGAAGCGCCACGCGAGGTGCTTCGTCAGCACGATGTCCAGGCCGCCTCCGGCCGCTATCGCGAACGCGCTCTGGCGCTGTCCGCCGACCAGAACCGATTCACCGTTCGCGCCACCAACGAGAAATTCGCCGAAGGGAACGAAACGGTCAAACTTCCGAAGGCTCAGCCTCGGACCGAACAGGAATGACAAAAAACTGCCGCCCACCCCGGCGTTGCTTCCGGTAAGCGGGAATAGGTTCCGTTGAAACTGGTAGCCTCCCACTTCGGCTGTCAGGCCCACCCATCTTGAAGCGTTGTAGGTGAACGATCCCGAGCTGCCGTGGCTATTGAAATTCGCGAAGGGCTCGCCAGGAGCAAAATTAACGTAGTCGTACATGCTCGCGAGTTCATACCTGGGTACCAGCCTCCCGGGCGAAGTCGTATCCTTGGCAGCTCCTGGTCCTGGGAACGGCGCAGGGCGGGGCGCACCCGGCAATGCAAAAATGCCATTCACGTGCACAACGGTGGAGCCTTTTGACGCGGAACTCGCCGGAGAGCTCTTCTCCGCGGCCGGCCCATTGTTCCCGTCATTGGTCCCGCCGCTCTTTTGTTGCGCAAACAACGGCAAAGCCAAAAACGCACTCAGGGCCATTGCCAGGCACGACTTGCGCATCACTTTCCTCCCTCAGAGAAATATTACCAATCGCGATTGATTGACGCGCCCCACGGCGGTGTCCCTTGCCTTCGGCGGACGCACGAGACACCGTGCGGCTCTCGAATTCGTTGCTTGCAAGCTCCGGAGGGACCTCACGCGACGCCTGTTTTTGAGTCCGGAGAATCCACGCAAAGAAACAGAGTACGGTGCGGTAAGGTTATTCCACAATTCCCATTCACCGCAACTATTTCCTTCCTTGCTTCTTTGCCGATTTTCGAAGTTCGTATTTTGCGCGGCCCGCGGCGGCGCGAAATCCAACTTGCCGCAGCGACGAGTCCGCCGTGTTGCGTTACACTGCTGCTCCTGTGCCGGCGATCCGCATACTCGACAACCACTGGATGGGGCACGCGCGCTCCATCGCCGCCGCCCTACTCGAATCGGAGGGCCACCGCGCGATCGTGGATCCGGGCCCGGGTTCGACGCTCGAAACGCTGCGCAAGCAATTGCAAGCCCGCGGCCTTTCCGTGGGAGATCTTGACGCTCTGCTGCTCACGCACATCCATCTGGATCACGCCGGGGCCAGCGGAGCGCTGGTGCGGGAGAATCCGCAGCTCGCGGTTTACGTACACAAAAATGGCGCGCCGCACATGGCCGATCCTTCGAAGCTGCTCGCCAGCGCGCAGCGGCTCTGGCCGAATGAGCTGCAGCAGCTCTTTGGCGAGATGCTTCCCGTGCCAGCGGAAAACCTTCGCATCCTCGAAGGCGGCGAAACGCTCACGCTCGGCTCGGGCAAACTCGAGGTTGTCTACACGCCGGGTCATGCTTCGCATCACGTCAGCTATTTCGATCACGACGAGAGTGTCGCTTTCGTGGGCGACACCACGGGCGTGCGCATCGAGGGCCATTCCTACGTGATGCCCGCCACTCCGCCGCCGGACATTGATCTCGAGATTTGGGAACATTCCTTCACCGCAATCCTGGAACGCAAGCCCGCACGCCTCTTTCTCACGCACTTCGGATTCTCTGAGAATCCGGCCGAGCATGTCTTGTTGTTTCGCGAACGGCTCCACAAGTGGGCAGCGATGGCTCAGGAGAGCATCCGATCCGCTTCGAACGAACCGGCGGCGATGGCTTCGTTCATGGCTGCCACCCGGGCGGAAATCACCGAACATCTTCCCGCCGAGAAAGTGGAACACTACGTCTTCAACGCAGGGCTCAATCTGTCTTTTCTGGGACTGGCGCGTTATCTGCGCAAGCGCGCTGCTGCGGCTTCCTGACGGGCGCGTTCCGTTCAGTTCCGTTGCACTGAAATGGGGCGGAGTTTTCGTTCGAATGCTTGGTGCGAGATGGGAGAACCGTCTACGCGGACGTTTCCGAGGAAGAGACTTCGGCGGAACCCGCCGCTGTGTCCGCGGCGGGCGCGGTTAGCGCCTCGAGACGAGCGGAAAGCGCTTCGACCAGGAGATCGACGAGTCTGCCTGCGCCGCTGCCGTCCGGATCTTTGTCCGGGTTGTATTGCGCCACGTCCAGGCCGAGGAGATTTTTGTGCTTGGCGAATTCAACGAGTGCGGTTCGAACCTCGTCCAAGCGCAGGCCGCCGCTGCCGGGAACATTTACTGCAGGAAAATCCTCTTGTGCGATCACGTCGGTGTCGAGGTGCAGGACGAATTCGCGAGCGTCGGCGTGGACTTGAACCAGCGCATCGTGCGCAGCCTTCGCGGCGCCCTTCACGTGAATGTCCGCGGCGTCAAGGTGCCGCATCGGCGATTTGGCGAGGAACTCCTGCTCGGGGGGATCGATCCGTTCGAGTCCAAAGAGGGTGACGTCCGGCTCGCGCACGAGCGGCGCGTCGCTCCAGAAACGCACCAGCTCCGGCGCGCCCCTGCCGATGATGTGGGCTACAACCATGCCGTCAATGCGGCCCGAGGGAGTGGAAGCGGGCGTGTTCAAATCCGCGTCGCGATCGAACCACAGCAGATTCACGTGTTTGTAATAGCGCCGAACGCCGGTCAATAGTCCAATCACCTGCGCGCAATCGCCGCCCAGTACGAGCACCAGGGCGCCGCTCTTCACGGCGATTTCCGCGTGCGTTTTCAAATCATTGAGGCCGGCGACGATTGCCGGCAGGTTGCGGGCGCGCTTGTGTTCCTCGTCGTCGGCGAAGAGCCGGGGCGCACAATCACCGTAATCCGTCACTTCGTAACCGATGGCCTGAAGTTTTTCGGCGATTCCCGCCGCGCGCAGAGCCGCGGGAGCCTTCTCGCTGCCCGCGGAGAAGGCGGCGGCGCTGGAAGGCGCACCAATCAGGGCAATCTTCTTCGGCTGACGGACGATTTTGACCGCCAAGGTCTGGCTCCTTGTGTAGTATTCCCCGTGTACCGCGGCAGGCAACAGACGAGCGGGCGACACAAAAAAACGCCCCCTCGAATGCCCCTGAATCGCAAACACTTCCTGGTGCCCGCTACAACCGGCTGCAAACTCGTTAGCGGCGTGGCGCTGGGGCGATGGTCGCCAATTCCGGCGGCAGAGTAAAGCGCACATCTTCATCGATCAAATCGAGATCGCGCTGGTCCGTGAAACCAAATTCCGCGAGCCGCTCGCTAACTTGTTCGACGAGTACTTCGGGTGCGGAGGCGCCCGCGGTCAAGCCGACACGTGCAATGCCTTCGAGCCATTTCACGTCGATGTCTTTCGCCGAGTCGATCAATTGCGCTTTGACGCCGCTGCGCTGCGCGACTTCCACCAAGCGGTTGGAATTGGAGCTGTTGGGCGAGCCGACCACAAGGATCAGGTCCACGTCCTTGGCAACTTGCTCGACGGCTTCCTGGCGATTCTGCGTGGCGTAACAAATGTCGTCGCTGGCAGGGCCCTGGATGGCGGGAAATTTCTGGCGCAACCGGGCGACAATTTCCTGGGTGTCGTAAAGGCTCAGCGTCGTTTGCGTAAGGAAGGAGAGCTTCAGCGGATCGTCGACTTCGAGCGCATTCACGGCGGCGACGGAGTCCACCACAATGGTACGGTCCGGCGCTTCGCCGGAGGTGCCGACGATCTCCTGATGGTCCTTGTGGCCGATGAGGATGATGGTGCGGTTTTCGCGGGCGAATTTCAGCGCCTCCAGGTGGACTTTGGTCACCAGCGGACAGGTGGCATCAATCACTTTCAGCGCGCGCGACTTGGCTTCGTCGCGGACCGTGGGTGGCACGCCGTGAGCGCTGAATACCAGCACAGCGCCATGGGGCACCTCTTCGATGGTTTCCACAAAGATCGCGCCGCGGCGGCGCAATTGCTCCACGACGTACGTGTTGTGGACGATTTCGTGGTGCACGTAAACGGGCGCCCCGTACGCTTCCAAGGCGAGCTCGACGATATCCACCGCGCGCACGACTCCGGCGCAGAAACCCCGGGGCCTTACCCTCAGCAAGACTTTTCCATTCGTTGCAGTCGGCATTGTCATCCTAAGTAGATAATTTCCTGAAGACTGTATCATACCTTACGCCGCAGTCTGCCTGCACCCCGTTTCCTGAAGTGCCTGTCTCCCTTAGTTCCGTGCATTCCACACTGCCTTAAGCATCGGCATAGAGAGAAGGGCAACGACAAGATCCTTATTGTCGTGAATCTGATCGAAATCTGTTGTAGATGGCGAAAGGGGATCGAAAGAAGGAAGAGAGGACGCGAAGTACCAGGTAAACATCGCAGGCAGCATGAAGATTATTCCTAGCATGCGGCGCTTTCCTTTGCCAACCGCGGCGCAAGGCTAGGATTCTTAGTCACTTAGGCCAACGGCTCTTTTGGCATTCCGTAAGCATGTTGTAACCTTGCCGAGCCACCTCATTCCCTTCTCGTCCCCGGGAAGCGGAGGCAAGACCTCCGAAGAAAGGGATTGGAGACCGCAAGCAAGTCCAATCCTTGACAAGACCCTATATCTCGCGCGGGGAGTGGTGTGTCCAATTCTCCTCGAGCGCAGAGAAATAACGAGGGACATATGAATGCAACTATCTTGCTCGTGGATGTTGCTTCGGCGAGCCGCGATTCCTGGAAATCATTCCTACAGAGCCATAACTACGAAGTATTTACAGCGGGAGATGAGGAGTCGGCTCTGCGGCGGTGCCCCCAGCTTCAGCCTGATCTGGTTTTGCTGCATGATACTTTGCCGGATGTTTGCGGTTTCGACCTCTGTCGCCGCATCTTGAGAAACCCACTCAATCACCACATCCCCGTTGTGTTGGTCAAGCCTTCGTCAGATCCAGCGGATGTCTTCCGTGGAAGCGAAGCGGGTGCTGCCGACTTCTGGGGAACCTGCACCTCGCTCGCGGATGCGCTAAGCCGCGTCCACTCGCTATTACGGCTGAAGAGTTACATCGATGAACAGGCTAAATCCGTCGTGCTTTCTCTTGCACGGAGCATCGAAGCGAAACGCCCGCTTATGGACGGTCACTCGGAACGCATGGCAAATTATGCGGAGCAACTCGGCAGGAGTCTGGATTTGCCGGAAGATGATTTGCGAGAATTGCGGACCGCGTGCTTGCTTCACGATGTCGGAAAAATAGCAGTACCGGATGAGATTCTCTTCAAGCCCGGGGCGCTGAACACGCAAGAAATTGAGATCGTCCGGCAACATCCCGCGATTGGAGAGGACATCTGCGCGCCGCTGAAGTCGTTGCGTCGCATCCTGCCGGTGATCCGGCATCACCACGAGCGAATGGATGGGAGTGGATATCCCGATGGACTTTGCGGACATGAAATCCCGCTGATGGCGCGGATTGTCCAAATTACGGACATCTATGATGCCCTCATCACGAATCGCCCTTACCGGGATGCGCTTTCTTCAGAGGATGCCCTGGAAACTCTCAACAGAGAGGCCGGATACGGCTGGCTCGATTCCTCGCTGGTGTGGAAGTTCTCGCAGATTTGCAGATGCCGCGAATACTTCCCGGTCAGGGGAAGATCAATGCTGGCTTCCTACTACGCGTAACGACGTGTCGTTCGTCCGGTTGCTTTGCACATTGAGAAAGCTTTGTATTCCTATCCAAATTGGCGCTCGCTGAACCAACGCGGACAGCCGTAAGATGCGCCCATCATGGCTGCGGATATGGTCGTCTCCCCAGTGACGTTGGAGGGCGCGCATGTGCGGCTGGAGCCGCTGGCGAAGTCGCATCTGGCGGGGCTGGCTCAAGTGGGACTGGACGAGGAGTTGTGGCGGTGGATTCCCATGGCAGTTCGAACGGTGGAGGAGATGGCGGCGTATATCGAGACCGCGCTACAGGAGCAGGAACGGGGCGTGTCGTTGCCGTTTGCGCTGATTGAAAAAGCCACGGGCCGCGCGATCGGGAGCACGCGTTACGGAAACATTGACCGCACGCATCATCGCGTGGAGATTGGCTGGACGTGGGTGGCGCGCGACTGGCAGCGCACGGCCGTGAATACCGAGGCCAAGTACCTACTGTTAGAGCATGCGTTCGAAACGCTGGGCTGCATCCGAGTGGAACTCAAAACGGATTCGCTGAACGAGAAATCACGGGCAGCGATACTCCGTATCGGAGCGAAAGAGGAAGGGCTCTTTCGAAACCACATGATCACGGCGAGCGGGCGCATCCGGCACACCGTCTATTTCAGCCTCGTGGATTCGGAATGGCCGGCGGTCAAAGCCCGGCTCGAATCCATGCTGAATTCCCGCCGATCCTAGTCTTGCATATACATATAGATGCGGACGAAAGACCTATTGAGCAACTAAGGCGAATTGAAATCCCCTTAGCTACTAGTCGTAAAGGTACAATTCATTTTATTCAGGAGCCAGGTTGGAGAGCCCTTCTAATCCGAGCAATCGCCGGCGAAGCGAGCGCGTGATGCTGCAGATGAAGGTCACGGTGATCGCCGATGACACCGAGCGCCATTCGCGTCAGGAAGAGGCGCTGACGCAGGCCGTCAATGCGCACGGCGGCCTGCTGAAGATGAAGATGGACGTGCAACTCGGCCAGCCCATGCTCCTGGTGAACCCGAAGAACAAAGCGGAGCAAAAGTGCCGGGTGGTTCGCGTGGACGACACGGCATCGGAGTATTTTTCCGTGGCGTTCGAATTTGACGCCCCGAACCCCAAGTTTTGGCCGGTCGTTTTTCCACCCGCGGACTGGAAGGCTCCGCCCGCCTGATTCGCAGGGAATCGCTCGCACCAGCAGGAATCGCATTCCTCTGCGATAGGGTCGATCTCTCACTGGTTTCTTTCCACCGCAACTCTTCCTGCCATTCCGTGTTCCATCTCAGTAGGGAAATATGTCCAGTCTGGAGAACGTTGTGATGAAACGCCGAACTATTGGAATAGGAGCATCGCCGTTCCTGGCAGGCACGGTTTTGATCTGCGGGCTCCTGCTCGCCGGATGCGACGATCACATCGAGGTGATCCGCGATCCGGGCATTCCCGTTTACAAAGGGAGCACGTGGGCGTGGCGGCCGATAGCGGCGCCGCGGGACGAGGATCGGCGCCCCGTCAACTCGCGGGACGTGCTTTCGCGGAGAGAAAGCATCGCGCGCGATTCCTATGGCAGCAATGACATAGTGCGTGAGCGGGTTCGCATCGCCATCGAGCAGACGCTATCGTCCAAGGGTTTGCGGCAGGTGAGCGACCCGCGTGACGCGGATTTTCTGGTGGAATATCACCTGGCAGTGCGCAAGCATGACGTGACCCTGCGGCGCGTCTACCCAAGCTCCTATCCGGGAGTCGTTTGCGGTCCTTATGGATGCTGGGAATCGTGGGGCTGGGGTCCGCCAGTCGTCGGCTACGAGAATGTCCGGTACCGCGAAGGCACTATCGTTTTTGACCTCGTGGAACAGTCGTCGAGGCGGCTGGCGTATCGCGCCATCGGGCAGAAGCCGGTAAACCGCAATACTTTCAGTCAAGACGAAATTACGGAGTTCGTCCATCACATGCTGGGCAAACTGAAGACCAACGGCTGACCGTCCGGCAATCTCTCTCTATTTTCGAAATAAAAGCGAAGTATTGAGGAGGCCGGATCGCACGGCCTCCTTGTCGCTCTGCCTATTTACCTTCGCTCGCTTCCTCTCTATCCTCTGATTCCATGACAAATCCAAAGCAAGTGGTTCTAATCACTGGGGCGAGCAGCGGTTTTGGCCGGCTGATTGCCGAAACACTGGCGCGCAACAACTATCAGGTTTTTGCGACGATGCGAAATGTCAATGGCAAGAACGCAGCGGCGGCGCAGGAATTGCGCGAGTTGGCGAAGCGTGAGTCGCTGAGGTTGCGTACAATCGAGCTGGACGTGACGGACGACGGCTCGGTGGAGCACGCGATCCGGGCCGCGATTGACGAAGCTGGCCGCATCGACGTGCTGGTGAACAACGCCGGCTACGGCTTGATGGGCGTGACAGAAGCGGTCACGCTGGAACAAGCGCGACGGATCATGGACACGAATTTTTTTGGCGTCGCACGGATGAACCGCGCGGTCCTGCCGCACATGCGGAAACAACGAAGTGGTTTGTTGATTCATATCAGCAGCGGAGCAGGCCGCGTGGTGATACCCAGCCTAGGATTTTATTGCGCGAGCAAGTGGGCTCTGGAGGCTCTCGCCGAGGAGTACCGCTATGAACTTGCGAGCCTGGGAATCGATTCGGTGATCATCCAGCCAGGAGCGTATCCGACCGCGGTTTTTGACAATCTCGAGCGAGCGGCGGACACCGCGCGCGAGGAGGGCTACGGCGCAGTAAGCGGCATCGCGGACCGCTTCCTGGGTATGTCCGTGGGAACAAAGGCAGATCCGCAGGAAATTGCGGACGTAGTGCTGCGCACGATTGAGATGCCGCCAGGTCAGCGAAAGCTGCGGCAGCGTGTAGGAAACGGGGTGCAGGGCATCGTGGACCTGAACCAACTGTCGGAGCAGGTGCAGGGGCAAATCCTTGCTGCGTTCGGGATGGCGGAGCTGACAAAGTTTGAGCCCCGATCAAGCGGAATGGACTAGAACAGCGATTCACAGCGGAAACCTCTCCTTAGTATTCGGCGCGAAACTGAATTTTGAGGCAGGCGGCTTGCCTCCTTTCGTGCTTCCCTCTATCCTCGTTTTCCCATGGAACTCCAGGATCGCGTCGCTCTGATAACCGGCTCGGGCCGCGGGATAGGCCGCGCCATCGCACAGCTTTTTGCGAAAGAAGGCGCGGCGGTGTTTTTGACGGCGCGAACGGAGAAAGAACTCAGCGCGACCGCGGAAGAAATCGCCCGTGACGGCGGACGCGCTGGTTTTGTTGCAGCAGACTTGACGTTGGAGACAGAGTGCGCGCACGTCGTGGCCGCGTGTCGAGAAAAATTCGGCAAGATCGACATCCTGGTGAACAATGCGGGGCACTACGGCCCGGTCGTTCCAGTGGAAGAGTATCCGCTAGGGGATTTCGACAAAGTGATTGCGATCCATCTACGAGCGGCATTTCTTTTCTCAAAACTGGTGCTCCCGGAGATGTACGCGCGGAAATCCGGCGTGATCCTTAATGTGTCGAGCCTATCCGCAAAGGCTGCCTACTCGTGGGGCTCGGCTTACGCAGCAGCAAAAGCGGGCATGCTAGGGCTGACGCGAGTTACCGCGGCGGAAGGAGCGCGGAAGGGCGTACGTGTGAACGCCATCTGCCCCGGGCCTGTGACGGAGACGCAGATGTCCAAGGAACTTGGTGCTGTGCTTGCAAAGAAAATGGGCGTAAGCGCAGAAGAGCAGTTGGCTGAATTTCTGAATGGCTTGCTGCAGGGCCGTGCACAAACGGCGGAAGAGATTGCTCGCGCCGCGCTGTTCCTCTGCTCAGATCAATCGAGCGCGATGACGGGCCAATCCATCAACGTTGATGGCGGCGTGGTGTTCTACTGAGGGATCATTTCAGTTCATTCTTTTGGACTGCGCCGCCCTTCATCACGAACTTCACATTCGCTAGTTCCGTGATGTCTTTCAGCGGGTCCCCGCTGACGGCAACGATGTCCGCCCACTTCCCTGCTTCGATCGTTCCCAGTTTGTCGCTCCAGCCAAGAAGCTCGGCGGCCACGGAAGTGCCGGCGCGAATCGCCTGCATCGGCGTCATCCCGTATTGGACGTAGTATTCGAATTCCTTCGCTTGATTCAGTTTTTTCCAGTCGAAGCCACCTGCGTCGGTCCCAAGCGCAATCTTGACCCCTTTCTTCAGGGCCTTTGCGAAATTGCCGCGCTCCAACGCCGCCATCTTTTCCCAGTTGCCACCGCGGCCGGGCGCAACGTAAATCCCGACGGTAATCGTCGGTACCCAATAGATTCCTCTCTTCGCCATTTCATCCATCAAGGCGTCCGTGAGGCCGTCGCCGTGCTCAATCGTGTCCACTCCAGCGCGCAGCGCGGCGGCGATGCCGTCACTGCCTATCGCATGCGCGGCAACTTTCTTCCCGAGCCGATGCGCTTCGTCAACGATGGCCTTGGCCTCCTCGTCCGTGAAGTTCACCATCGAATGGAGCACGCCGTCGGATTCGAAATGGTAGCGGCGGTCGGAGTAATACTTGATCCAGTCGGCTCCATACATCGCTTGCTCGCGCACGGCTCTGCGTGCGCCGTCGGCGCCGTCCACGTATTGCACGCCGGTCGGCACTTTCAACTCCCACGAATACCCAAGCAGCGGGTACATCCCCGTCGGCGTCATCGCGCGCGTAGCCACCTGCATGCGCGGCCCGGGCACTTCGCCATTGGCGATCGCCGTCTTTACGTCCACGTCGGCGTACATCGCGCCTTCAGTTTCCAAATCGCGGATGGCTGTAAATCCGTGGGAGAGCGCGATGTGCGCATTGCGCGCGGCAAGGATCGCGCGATAGGGAGTGGATTGCTTCAATAATTGCTCGTCGTACTCTGCGGCCGTGATGTCGCCTTGCAGGAGAACGTGCGTGTGCGTATCAATGAATCCGGGCAGGACAGTAGATTTGGAGAGATCGATGACCTCCACGCCCGAAGGGGCACTTCCGCCCGGCATGACGGACACGATCGTGTCACCCTCGATCAGGATGAGGGCGTTCTCGATCGGCTTGTCGCTCCTTCCATCGATCAACTTTCCGGCGCGGATGGCCACGCGATGCGGGGTCTGAGCAACGGCAAGCAGGGGGATTGCCAGGCTCAGCAGAACAGCAGCAAGAAATCGGCGCATGAAAATCACCTCCTTCAAAGACGCAAAGCCTACCAGAGTTACGGGAAATCGTCGCGCCCTGCCCATGAACCGCTTGGAATCGGAGTTATCGCGCCCACAAAACACAATCGAGACATCGACAACGGCGCGAGCTTCGGCTAACATCAGCCGCGTGGGGTCGCAAGGATGGCCAATTCCTGGTGTCCGCGAGGAAGATCGCAATGCGGACGCGGGGATGATGCATCTTTGCGAATTAGTACCAGCATCTGTTCTGGTGTGTTCCCGTCGGAATAAGATTCGGAAATCAATTTTCCGGGAGGAGATGTGAGTCAGTCCAATCTCGCCAGCGCTCCACGCAACATGAATGGCGAAGACGCGCGCCGCAGCACACGCATTGAACGTTCCATTCCCCTGATCATCTTTGGACAGAACCGCATGGGCGAGCCGTTCGTCGAGAGAACCGTCTCCACCAGCCTCAACCTGCACGGATGCCGGTATCCCTCCCGGCACGACTACGGCGTGGGGACATGGGTCACCATGCAGGTAGTGGGCTTGAACATTGAACCGAAACCTCCATCCATGCGCGCGAAAGTGAAATCCGTCCACGTGTCGCACAGTGCGCGCGAATTGCAGCAGGTCGGCGTGGAATTGGAAACTCCTGGAAATGTCTGGGGCATCGCCGTGCCGCCGCAGGATTGGCTGCCCGCCGGGAAAACGAGCGCGACGATGGCGCAGTTGGGAACTGCGGTTGCTCCAGCGCTGGTGCCTTCAGACATTGCCGCAAACCCCGATGAAACGCCTGCGCGGCCGGAACCAAGAATGGCCGGGGTCGCCACGTTTCCTTCTCCGTCCCCTGCGGCTTCCGACTCGCCTGTTGCCGGGGAAACGGAAATGCCGAAACCACGCCGCGTGGTCATCACTCCCGATGGCCTCGTAGCAGCCCTGCAAGGGAAACTGCGGCAGGCGGCGGAAAGCGCCGCAGAAGCAGCCGTTGCCAAGCAGGTCGACGAAGCCGTCCGCCGGGCCTTAAGCAAGATTGATGACGTGCGTCTCTCGAGCGTGCGCGAAATCGAGGAACTGTTTCCAGCGAGGATTCAATCGCTGAAACTCCCTTCGAAGGACGCTCTGGCTGCCGAAATCGCCTCCCATTGGAAAGAGCAGATGGAGATTTACCGGGGGCAGGCTGAAGAGCTGGCGCAGCGGCTCGAAGGGCAGGCGGCGGACTTGCGCCGCGAACTGGCAAAGTCCCAGGAATTCGTGGACAAAATGTCGCGCGAAATTGAACCGCAAATCCACGCGAAAATGAACGAAGCTGTTAGCCGGGTCACCAATGAATTCGAGGGCGCCACGGCGCGCGCCGTGGAGCGGCGCTATGAACAGATGCTTGCGGGCACGCACGCGGTGACGCAGGAAGCGCTATTGAAGCTGGATGCGCGTTCCGCGGAAGTGCAGGCGCTGGTGCAGAGCGCCGTGAACGCGGCCCTGGGTGCGTTCCAACGGCAGTCCGAGATGCAAGTAAGCATGGCGCTCGCCGAAACGAGGGAACGCGCAGTTTCGGCGCTCTCTTCGCTCGACGCGGAGAGCCGCGCTGCTTGCGATGCGCGCCGCCAGGCGATCGAGACCGACGTGGCCCGCGCTGCCGAACGCTCCACGGATCAATTCCGAAAAGGCATGAAAGCCTTCTTGTACTCGTGCCTCGTGGCCGCCGTCAGCGCCGTTGACGAACACTCAAAAGCTACTCTCGACGGACTTCTTAAAGACAACGGAAAAACGCTTCGCGAGGGGAACGGAGAGTCCCACACCCAGGATGACACCCCGGTCATCTCCGATCAGGACATTGATCCACTGACTCACTAGCCACTAGAAGCAAGCCGTAGGTCGTATGCTCCTGCGGCGATGAACGAACAGACTCAAAGAAAAAAGCCAACCGCTCTCTCAGGGCGGTTGGCTTTTCTAGTTTCACTCTTGCCGCAGAATCCAGTTCGTCCCTGAAAGAGGCAGGGTGATCGTTTCTGCGTGCTCTGGCCGAAGCCAGAATGTCCTCAAACTGGTTAGCGGGCCGCCACGGAACCAGGACGCCGAAACGGACGGCGCGCCATCTCTTCCGCGGTGTCGATTCCCTGCCGCATGGCCACCATCACCGGATGCTTGCTCTCGGCGAGGCGCTCCACTGTCACGGCCCAAGTTCTGACGAGCATGTACAGGCTCCCCATCACCGCGGCGATTGCCGCAAATCCCACCGCAAAAATTGCGAGCGCTGCCAGGATCTCCCATACCACGTACATTTGCAGCGCAACTACGCCCGCCAGGAAACCCCACATCCACTTCCGGCTCTTGTCCTTGGTCTTCATTTTTTCCTCGTCCACAATCCCCATTGACTCCAACACGTGCCGGTCAACTGCGTTGCTCCTGCCGGACTGCACCCCAAACTTTAGATGCGCGACCCCGCTCGAAAGGTCCAACCGCTTCCGTCGCACCTGTACCATTTGACAGCATATAGTCCCAAAGTGCGATGGTACAGAAGATACATTTTGAGGCTTCAACCAAACTACTAGTACCCATTGTTCCAGCTTGAAACGCTGCAAATTGCAGAAAACAAATATGGTTAAGACGCTTTGACTTTCGCCATAGTTTTCGCCTCGTTTTCCCTGTACTGCCTGTGGAAAACCTGTACCTCCGTACAGGCCTTTCTGGCTCCATCGGTAGTGATCCCACGCCATCCTCCATATCATCTCCTCACCCTGTCGCGCCCCGTTCCCGCCACGCTAAGGCCACCGGCTAGTGCGTCTCGGACCGCGCTGCAGGTTGTTCAGGCGATGCACTTGTGTTCTAATCCGTCCTTCGCGAAGCCCTTTCTCACCCATGGTATTCCTTGGCATACTCGCGGGAATCCTTGTCATCCTCACCCCAATCCTCGCCATTTCCGCCTTCGTCCGGGTCCAGCGCTTGGCGGAGCAGTTGCGGATTTTCCCCCTGCAGAATCTTGCTTCCCGGCTGTCCGCCATAGAGCAGCACCTCGCCGCACTCGAGAAATCGCTCGCGTCGCAGGGTACAGCCATCGCGCAACCGCCGAAACCGGAAACGTCGTCCGCCGCTCCGCCTGCCGTAACGGTGCCCAGCCCTCCTCCGTTGGAGAGAGTTTCTCCGCTGTCGATTCCGCCACGGGAAGTTTCGAGGCCGCGCGAATTTCCTTTGCCGCCGCGGGAATTCAATGTTTTCGCGGCGCCGCCGCTCCATAGTTCTCAAACAAAGTCTTCTTCCGCGCTGGATCTGGAAACGCTCATCGGCGGGCGCTGGCTGAACCGGATTGGCATCACTGCGTTGATCATCGCGGTTACATATTTTCTGAAGTACGCATTTGACAGTAATTGGATCGGCCCGCGCGGCCGTGTGGCCATCGGCACCTTGCTCGGCGCGGCAATGCTCCCCTGGAGCCACTGGCTCTTGCGACGTGGCTATTCCTACTTCTCTGAAGGCATCGCCGGCCTTGGCGCCGCCGTGCTGTATCTCTCGATCTGGGCGGGCTGCCAGTATTACAAGCTTTTCAGTCTCGATGTGGGCTTCGCCGCCATGATCGTGATCACCGCGGGCATGGCCGCGGTGGCCTTGGGCCGCAATTCCCAGCGCCTCGCTTTGCTCTCTCTTTTCGGCGGATTTGTCACGCCGGTACTCGTCAGTGAGGGCAAGGACGCGCAGGTCGTTCTCTTCACCTATCTCTTGATTCTCGGCGCCGGACTGCTGGTGATCGAAATGCGCCGCGACTGGCGCTCGCTCACTCCCATTTCTTTTTTGTTCAGCCAGCTCTATTTCTGGGGCTGGTATTCGGAGTTTTATCGCCCCGCTAAGCTCGAGCGCACGGTCATCTTTGCCACGCTTTTCTTTCTTCTCTACGCCGCGGTTCCGGTGCTTCGAGCCGTTCGGAATTCACAATTGCACGAGCTCGCTGTCGTGGTGGCCCTGGTGAATTCTCTCGCCTACCTCGGCGCACTCTACGTCATGCTCTGGCCGCAGGACCGCTGGCCGCTTACGCTTCTCGTACTCGCTTTATCGGCGGGGCATCTCTTTGTTGCACGTCTTGTCCCGGCGCCCAAAGCCGGCGAATCGCCGGTGGTGCGATTGCTCTTCGCCGGCCTCGCCCTGACTTTTGCCACGCTAGCCATTCCCATCCGCCTCGAAGGCAAGTGGATTACGCTGGCTTTCGCCGTCGAAGGCGCCATCCTAGTGTGGACTGGCTTCCGTTCGATGACGGAATTCTTGCGCGCGGGCGGGTATTTCCTTCTCGCGCTTGCCGCCGTCCGGCTTCTCATTTTCCCGTTGCCCGCGCCGCAATTTCTGTTCAACGAGCGCTTCGCCGCTTATGCGGTCCTGATCGCCTGCTTCGGCGTGGTCCTCTATGCAGCCCGCGAGCACGCATCTTCCGTCGGCCGTGAAGAACTCAACGCCCTCGGCGTTTTCGCCGTGGCCATCAATGTGTTTGCGTTGATCGCACTTTCGCTCGAACTCTGGGACCACTTCGGCTCTCATGCAGGCCTGGGTATTGATTCGGGCCTCGCTCAACATCTCGCGCTTTCTCTTCTTTGGACGGCCTACGCTTCTGGGCTGATCGCTCTTGGGGTCAGTCGGGAATCCGCACTGCTGCGCTGGCAGGCGCTCGTGCTGTTCGGCCTAGTCGTCGTCAAGGTCTTTCTGTATGACAGCTCTTATCTGGAACGTTTCTACCGCATCGTTTCGTTTTTTATCCTCGGTCTCGTCCTGCTCGTCGTTTCTTTTCTGTACCAGCGCAAAGTCGCCCGCGAGCGCTCCGCTTCATGAAACCCCGCTTCATCTGGGTCTTCGTCGGAATCGTTGCTCTCGCCACTGCCGCTTTCGCCGCCGATCTTCCTCCCGCCTGGCGCCCCTGGCGCTATTCGCGCTCCATCCTCGGAATCCCGACGGACACGCGTGACCCAGTAAGTCTTCGCCTTCCTTGGGATCTCTTCGTCCACAGCGAAGCCCATGGCACCGACTTCCGGATCGTCGACGAAGGGGGCCACGAAATCCCTTTCTTCCTCGTTTCCAGCCAGGATGGCGAGCCTAAAATGGAGGTTCGTCCTTCACAAATCCTTGAGCGCAGCTTCGTAGTGGGCCAATTCACTCAAGTTGTGATCCGGGTGACGGACAAACCTCCGTTGGATAAAACCCACGGCGTCACTCTTCAGCAACTCAGCGCCGAGCCGTGGTTCAACACATACCGGATCTCCACGCCGGAGACCGATTTCATGTACTGGGTCGAGACGGCTGTCAGCAATGACGCTCACGAATGGCGCGTCGTTGACGCTCGCTCTCCCATCTCACGATTCCGCAAGCACCAGCTGGAGGGCAATCAGATCGTTCAATTTGAAGGATATTCCAATCAACGTTTCCTTCGTGTGCGCATCTTCGATCCGGAGCATCAGGTTTCCGTCAGCAATGTCGAAGTCCTTTCTCAAGATTCGAAATCCGAACCAGAGCGATCTTCCATTCCCAGTGTTTTTTCGCCGGATAGTTCCACTGATCCGACGGAAAGCCGGTGGTTCGCCGATTTGGGCACGGGTAACCTCCCCGTGAGTGAAGTTGATTTCTCCACGGCACAACCGGAGTTTTACCGGGCTGTACGAATTAGCACGAGCGAAGACAACAAAGATTGGAGTTACCGATGCGCCGGCGAGATATATCGCTTTCGGCAGGACGAGAAGCTCCGGGAGTCCCTGCGTATTCTCGTTCCGGAAGTCTTTGCGCGGTTCTGGCGGATCGAAATCGTTAACGCTAACGACCAGCCACTGGCGAACACCCACATGGAACTCAGTAGCGTCCCACGTGGCCTCACGTTCCCCGTGGAGCCCGGACACAGCTATCGCCTGCTCTACGGAAACCAGAAGGCCGCCTCAACGGAATACGACTTCGGCCGAGTTTTTGGCGGCTCTAAGAGGAAGGTGCTTATACTCGCACATCTGGGGACGGAGGAGATAACCGCGAATTACGCTGATCCTCGCCCCTTCACCGAACGCCACCCAAATCTCCTTTGGATCGCCCTTGGCCTTGCCACCGTGCTTCTCGGGTACGCCGCTCTTCGCGCCATGCGCACGCCGGATTCCGCCGCGCAGTAATACAAGCTCCTAAGCTTCGAGGCGCCCTCTCGGGGAATGTGTCCTGCCGCGCTTTATTGAGTGCCTCGCTACGCTCTTTTCACCTGACGGCTGATCCACACAAGAATTACCGCGCCGACAAACGCAACGAGGATAGACCCGATGATTCCTCCGCCCGGCCAAATCCCCAGCATCCCGAATACCCACCCGCCGACGATGCCGCCGAGAATGCCGAGGATGATGTCTATCAACACTCCATATCCGCCGCCCTTCATCACTTTCCCGGCAAGCCAGCCCGCGATGAGCCCGACCACTATCCAGTAAATCAGTCCCATAATCGAGCCTCCTTTTCTTCTGAAACTCATAAGGATGGAACTACCGTGCGTCTCTTGTAGACCGCGCCTTGCCGAATGTCAACTTCGCGGCTTACACTGGCCGGCGGAAAGCCATTTCATGGTCACGGAGAGTGGATGACTTCTCGCGTTCGTTTCTTCCTGCTGCCGCTGCTCGCACTGACTCTCGCCGCCGCTTGCTCGAAAGACCGCGCGCAAAACGACTCGGCAGGGTCTTCGGCTTCTCCATCCGGCAAGCGCCCCACCATCGTCTTCATGACCGACTTCGGCACCGCCAACGACGCCGTCGCCATCTGCAAAGCGGTGATCGTGGGCATCGCGCCCGAAGCCCGCATCATGGACATCACGCATCAAGTCGCTCCCTACCAAATTGAAGAAGGCGCTCGCTTTCTGGCCGGCCTCACACCTTACTATCCCGCCGGAACGGTTTTCCTCGCCGTCGTCGATCCCGGTGTCGGCACTTCGCGCAAAGCCGTCATCGTCAAATCCAAAAAGGGCCAGTTTTTTGTTCTTCCCGATAATGGCCTGGTCACGCTGGTGCTCGACCGCGACGGCCTCGCGTTGGCCCGCGAAATCACCAATCAGGCCTGGATGATCGAATCTCCCATCTCTTCCACCTTTCACGGTCGCGATATTTTCTCTCCCGCCGCCGCTCACCTAGCCTATGGCTGGGATTTCAATCTCGTCGGCCCCGAGGTTCCGCAACTCGTCCGCCTGACTCCGAAAGTTTCCATCACCACCGAAAAAGGCATCGAAGGCGACATCATCGGCATCGACGATCCCTACGGCTCGCTGATCACCGATATTCCCGCCGACGAATTCAAGAAACTCGGCTACAACCTCGGCGACAAGATCCATATCGAGATCAACAAGAAGCCCGTCACGCTCCCATATGTGAAAACCTTCATGGACGTGCCCGTTGGCGATTCTCTTCTCTACATCGATTCCCGCGGCCGCGTCGGCATCGCCATCAACGAAGGCAACTACTCGAAAAAGTTCGGCATCATGCCTCCAGGAACCATCTTCATCCCCCGCAAGGGCACTCCCCTCAAGGGAAAATAGCGTTCTCAGATAATTTTCTCTAAAATTTGCTCTCCACTCTCCATTTCGGGGTTTTGCACTCCCAATTTCTGCATTCCTGCCCCCGCCTAGCGCCACTTTTGCTGCTCCCCACGAATTTTCCTGGGAACTTCTCCCGCTCCCTGTCGTATCACTTTCTTAGATCGTCCAATGCGTGTGCCTGTTCAACAGTCACGCTCAGGATGGGGGTAGCCCGATGGAATCCTTCATGAACCAGCTCAAACAAGTCCTGCGAAGGCTCGCGCGCACGCCGATGTTTACGGTCATCACCCTGATCACCCTCGCCGCAGGTGTCGGGGCCAACACCGTGGTTTTCAGCGTTCTCGAGGGCGTCCTGCTGAAGCCGCTGCCCTATCCCCATCCCGAAGAACTCATCACCGTGGCGCAGAAGGCGCCCGGTATCAACATCCTTGAGCTGCAGGCCGCGCCCTCGATGTACTTCATTTATCGCGATCAAAACCAGTCGTTTCAGGACATAGGCATGTACGGAGGCGATTCCGTCAGCGTCACCGGCCTCGCCGAACCGGAACAAGTGCGCGCCTTGCTGGTCACCGACGGCACGCTTCCGATTCTCGGCGTATCGCCGATGTTGGGGCGTTTGTTCAGCCGCGAGGACGATCTGCCCGGCACGCCCGAAACCGTCATGCTCACCTACGGTTATTGGCAGCACAAGTTTGGCGCAGACCCTTCGGCGGTCGGGCGCAACGTCATGGTCGACGGGAAGTCCCGCCAAATCATCGGCGTACTTCCGCAGCGGTTTCACTTTCTGGACCGCGAAGATCCCGCCATGTTCCTGCCCTTCAAGTTTGACCGCAACAAAATCTTCCTCGGGAACTTCAGCTACGACGCAGTCGCACGGTTGAAGTCCGGCGTCACCATCACGCAGGCCAACGCCGACGTAGCCCGCATGATTCCCATTGCGATGAGAACTTTCCCAGCCCCGCCCGGCTTCAGCCTCAAACTCTTTGAAGAGGCGCACATTGGGCCGAACGTCCGCCCGCTGAAACAGGACGTCGTGGGAGATGTCGGCAAGATGTTGTGGGTCCTGATGGGTTCGATCGGCATGGTATTGCTGATTGCCTGCGCCAATGTGGCCAACCTGCTATTGGTCCGCGTCGAAGGACGCCGGCAGGAGTTGGCCGTGCGTGCCGCGCTGGGCGCCGGCCGAGGCCGCATCGCCGGCGAGCTGCTCTTGGAGAGCGTTATCCTTGGCCTGCTCGGCAGCATGGTCGGGTTGGGCTTGGCCTACGTTGCGTTGCGCGTTCTCGTAGCGATGGCGCCGACCGGCCTCCCCAGAATCCATGAAATCGGCATCGATGCCACCGTATTGCTTTTCACGCTGGGGATCTCACTCCTGGCCAGCGTCCTCTTCGGCTCCATTCCCATCTTCAAGTATGCAGGGGCGCGTCTGAGCACCGGCATCCGCGAAGGTGGCCGCGCCCTGAGCCAGAGCCGCGAACAGCATCGCGCCCGCAGCGTCCTCGTCGTCGTGCAGGTCGCCATGGCTCTCGTACTTCTTATCTGCTCGGGACTCATGATTCGCACCTTTCATGCGCTGACCAAAGTGCAACCCGGATTCACCACACCAGCGGAATTACAAACGTTCCGCATCGTGATTCCCGACTCCGAAGCGCCCAAGGAAGAACAAGTCGTCCGCATGGATGAAGAAATTCTGCGCAAACTCGCCGCGATTCCCGGTGTCTCCTCGGTCGGACTCTCCAACTCCATCCCCATGGATGGAAACAGCAGCATGGATCCCGTCTTCGCCCAGGACCACACCTACACCGAGGGACAGCTCGCCCCTTTGCGCAGATTCAAGTTCATCACCCCCGGTTTCGTTGGGACGCTTGGCACTCCCCTCGTCGCCGGCCGCGATCTAACATGGACGGACCTCTACCAGAAGCTTCCCGTGGCCATCATCTCTGAGAATTTCGCGCGGGAATATTGGAACAGCCCTGCCAACGCAATCGGGAGGCGCGTCCGGGTAGGCACGACAGACGACTGGCGGGAAGTCGTTGGTGTTGTCGCGGACGTCCACGACGACGGTGTGAATAAAGAAGCGTCCTCTTCCGTGTATTGGCCACTGATCATGGACCGCTTCGAGGGCAGTCCCACTACGGTTCGCCGCGGTGTGGCTATTGCTCTTCGCAGCCCCCGCGCCGGCTCGGAAAGTTTTCTGAAGGAAGTGCGTGAGGCGGTATGGTCGGTCAATCCGAATCTTCCGCTTGCCGCCGTTCACACCGTAGACCATTTCTACAAACAGTCCATGGCGCGTACTTCCTTTACCTTGCTCATGTTGGGCGTAGCCGGGAGCATGGCGCTGCTGCTCGGCGTCGTGGGCATCTATGGCGTGATCGCCTATTCCGTTTCGCAACGCAGGCGCGAGATCGGCATTCGCATGGCGCTCGGCGCGCAGCAGCAGGTTCTCACCAACATGTTCGTCCGCCACGGACTTTGGCTGACCGGCATCGGTGTCGTTTGCGGTCTTGCCGCCGCCATCATCCTGATGCGCCTGATGTCCTCCCTGCTCTTCAAGGTCAGCCCGGTCGATCCCCTGACCTACATCACCGTCTCCCTCGGCCTCGTACTCACGGCTTTCCTCGCCAGCTACCTCCCCTCGCGCCGCACCTCCGCCGTCGACCCGGTGGAAGCCCTCCGCGCGGAGTAAGCGTTCCGTTACTCAGTTGACGGTTCACGCTGGATCAAGACGATCCGCTTGACTTGATTGCGACTGAGGTGCCGAACGATGCCGCCGACACGTATCACGACTTCGGTGGCGGACATGGACTGCACATCCCCACTTAAGACGGAGCCGTCTCGAAGTTCGAGGGTGTCGTGCGCGGAAGTTCCGAGTTCGTAGCTTACGCTGCCTCCGGAAACATCGTCGGTGGTGATCTCTAGTGGAAAAGTGCCGGAATTGAAACCTTCCTTGCTGAAGGACAGCGCATGTTTCCCCGGTGTAACTTGGACGATTTTTGGCGTAGTTCCCGCCGGAGTGCCATCAATTCTTAACTCCGCTCCCTGAGGAACGGAGTTAACGGTAATCGAAATCGTCTTGGGAGGGAGAAACGCTTGCAGTTCAGCCGGGAGCGACCGGGGAACAAGTTCCATTGAAGCAATGGTTCCAGAGGCGCTCATACTCGTTTGGAATTTAACCACTCTACCGGGGGCCACGTCACTGATCGCAATCCACGCTTCTCCGACCCGAACTTTGGCTTTGTCAAAAACATAAAGCGTGAATTCCGCTCTGGAGATTTTCTTGCTCCAAAGATTCTCAGCAGTCACGTCAGTCGTGTAATCGTGCTGCTTGCCGGAGGAGCCAATCTCTTTGAACTTGCCAAAGCTAAAACGTACAACTGGTTGGCCTGATACAGGCCAGACCATCACCTGTGGTGGAGGTTCCTTTGCATTTGCCGCTGCTAATAGGACAGACCCAAGACCAATACAACAGGTTGCCAGTCTATATAAACGCATAGCCTCACCCTGCCGATAGTATATGAACATACATCTTGCGTGCCAGTACCCATATACCGAATCGGAAACTGACTCGCTCTAGAAGAATTTCCCTTGACTTGGAGTAATCCATTAGGTATCATATCTTCTGGATATGTTTTTGTTCGGAGGCCGCTTTTTTTGTGGGCGCGTGTCGGAACCTAAGTCCTTTAGAATCCACACTTGCAAAAGTCTATCAAAACAAACAACTTTAACTCTTTCTAGAATCATAGACTTATGAAAAACATGGGGGTGGGGGAGTGTTATGGTTAACTAGAGATTCCCGGGGACGGAATCATCCCAGGCTGCCGTGGGCATCTCGGGGTTACCAGTCACGAGTCACAAGTCACCAGTCACGAATCACCACTCACGAATCACCGTCACCACGAGTTGCTTTTTCCCCACTCCCGCCCAACAATGAAGCTGTAGCTCAGGCCTTCAGGC
>Ga0137403_10002285_pt1 | contig 23521 bp, 15 predicted proteins | sample CZOMad2_1_16fung_FD_122057 | JGI IMG/M metagenome (GOLD analysis project Ga0137403, IMG submission 122057) | Vadose zone soil fungal communities from Angelo Coast Range Reserve, California, USA - CZOMad2_1_16fungal (Hybrid Assembly) | ecosystem: Environmental > Terrestrial > Soil > Vadose zone...
TCCGCGCAAAAACCTTTGAGCGTGAAAGAACTTCGCGACGTCCTCGCCAGCGCCGCCGAACACGAGGACGCCGACGCCACCGCCAAATCGCTCGCCAAAACCAAGGAGGGCGAGTTGACCGCCGCGCTCGAACAGCTCGCGCGCGAACACGAAACCGCCGCGCGCAGTTACCGGCTCGCGTGCGTCGCCGGTTCGTGGCAATTCGTCACGCAGCCGGAATTTTCCCAGTGGCTGCGCGCGCTCGTCGGCGTGAAGATTCGCCCGTCGCGGCTCTCGCAGCCGGCGCTGGAGACGCTGGCCATCATCGCATATCGCCAGCCCATCACGCGCGCCGAGGTCGAGCAGATTCGCGGCGTGAACGTGGACGGCACGATGCAGACCATCATGGAACGCGGCCTCGTCGAGTCGGTCGGCCGCGCGGAAGTCGTCGGCCGCCCGAACACTTACGGCACGACGGCGCTATTCCTCGAATATTTCGGCCTGCGCGGTCTGGAAGATTTGCCCGCTGCGGACGAACTCCGTCGCATTCCCGTCGAAAAACCGCCCGCGCCTGTCACGGCTGATCCGGGTTTGGCAACGGCAGCGCCGGAACAATTGAAATTGGAAAGCAAAGAAGACGAAATTAAAAAAGAAGAAACGACTGGCGAGCCAACAAATCCAACATCATGAAAACAATTTTATTTTCCATCGTTTTAATTGGACTGACATTTTGCGCGAACGCGCAAATCTCGACGAATCAACCTGCGCGGTTAAAAACCAAAGTTACTTGTTACGAGGGAAAAATTGATTCAGGCGTAGATACTCGCAGTGTGGATTTGGCTTCGGACAATACTTATCCGGGCTATGTTGGAGGCGACGACAACACAACGCTCGGCGCAGAACATAGTCTCAAATGGTCATTTGTGGGGAGAAATGGAAGCAAAGACATTTATCGTTTTACCTTCACGCGCATGACGAAAAAAGGTTCATCCAGTCTGACAACTGATTCAAAAGAAATCCAATTTGACGGCAAACAAATCATTGTTTTTGAAGATGAACTTCACACTGTCGTCATGGAAAGTCCAAGCACAGAAGATTTGAAAAAGGCGCAAGGCCATTAGTAATTGTTTAGCGACGGCGACGTGATGGCTTGGAACGCCGATCATTTCGTGGTGGGGCAGTTTTCCCTGCGAACCGATTCACGCGCGGTCGCTCTTCCGTTGCCAATCGGAAATCCACCTGTTTCTTGAACGTGTCCACTTTGGCGACTTGCACCGTCACTTTATCGCCGAGACGGATGATGCGGCGCGTGCGGCGGCCGACAAGATTATTGCGCGTCGGGTCGAAAACGTAAAAATCATCCTCCACCGTGGACAACGGCACGAGGCCGCTCATGCCCAGCCCGGACACGTCCACAAAAAATCCGAAGTTGCGCACGTCCGTCACCAGCGCGGGATATTTTATCGGTTCGCTGGATTGCAATTGCGCTTTCAGGAACGCGAACAACTTCACGTCTTTGCTGTCGCGCTCGGCGTCGGCGGAATTTCGTTCCGTGACGGAAATATGCTCGGCGATCTGTTTGAGCGCGGACGGTGCGCCGGCTTTCTCGTCGAACAACGCGCGATGCACTACCAAATCCGAGTAACGCCGGATGGGCGACGTGAAATGCGTGTATTTCTTTTTTGCCAGACCGTAATGGCCGAGCGGCTCGACGGCGTAACGCGCGCGCATGAGTGATTTGAGAAAACCGATCTTGAGCGCCGCGCCGATGGGCAACGTGCCAAGCTTCTGCAACAACCGCTGCACCTCCTGACGTTGCCGTAGATTGCCGCACGGCACGTTGTAGCTCAAAACGTTCTCGCGATATTCCTGCAATCGCGTCTCCTCCGGCTCTTCGTGGACGCGATAAATCGCGGGACGTCCCAAACTCATCAGGCGCGCGGCGACGGCTTCGTTCGCCAGCAACATATATTCCTCGATCAATTGGTGGGACACATCGTTCACGACTTTCTCGATGCGCAATATGCGACCGTGTTCGTCCAGCCGGATTTTCATTTCCGGAAAATCCAATTCGAGCGAACCGGCCTTGAACCGCGCACGCCGGATGTTTTGCGCCAATTCATGCGCCTGATGCAACATCTGCTCAATCGGGTCGGCGGGCTTGCGTTGAAGAATGGCAAACACTTCCTGATACGCAAAACGCCGTTGCGAGCGGATGACGGCAGAATAAAATTTCGCGTCCAGCACGCGCCCGTCGTTCGACACGAGAAACTCGACGCATTTGGTCAATCGTTCCACGTCCGGTTTCAGCGAACAAAGTTCGTTGCTCAACGCTTCTGGCAACATCGGGATGACGCGGTCAACGAGATAAGTGGAATTGCCGCGGCGCGCGGCCTCGGTATCGAGCGCGGTGCCGGGTTTCACATAATGCGACACGTCCGCGATATGCACCCACAAACGCCATTGATTTTCATTCGCGCGTTCCAGGCAAATCGCGTCGTCGAAATCTTTCGCATCGTCCGGATCAATCGTAACAACGCGATGACTGCGACAATCCGTCCGACCGCGCAAGTCTTGCGGCTGGATGCTCGATCCGACTGCATGCGCTTCATGCAAAACTTCTTTTGGAAAATGCAACGGCAGGTCGTATTGCCGCAGCACCGAAAGCATGTCCACGCCTTCGGCATCCGGCGCGCCGAGGACTTCGATGATTTCGCCTTCGGGATTGGCGTTGCGCGATTTCCATTCGCGCAATTCGACCACCACCTTGTCGCCGGGATGCGCGGGACGACCAACGTCGCGCGGCGGCGGCACAACGATGTCATGCTGGAGACGCGGATCATCGGGAGTGACGAAAAGAAATTGCCGGCCGCGTTGCAACGTGCCGACGATCTGCGTGCGGCGACGTTCCAAAATGCGGACGACCGTTCCCGTGACGGGCGCGGGTGTGTCACGCAAACCTTTGCGCGGCACATCGCGACGCACCAGCACGCGGTCCTCATGCAACGCCGTTCCCGTCGCGTTGTCCGGGATGACGATTTCCGTGAGCGCCGGATCGTCCGGCTGGAGAAAACCTTTGCCCGCGCGATTCATGCGGATGCGTCCGGGGATCAAATCCGCCTCGACCGGCTGGATGTAGCGATTGCCTTTGATGCGGGCGACGCGGCCCGATTGTTCCAGTTCGCGCAACACCCGCTGGAGTTCCTGTTGCTGATGCGGCGACAGGTGAAGTTGCCGCAACAATTCTGGAACGTTCGCGGGCATATAATCATTTCGCGCCAGTAACGCGAGCAACGGGGCGGCAATGTCCTTCATTTCAAGTTTAAGGTAAGCGGTTCCGACGCAGCGTTCAAAGCAAACCGCTTAAGGGTTTATCCGCAGATTTCGCAGATGGACGCAGATTTTTGGAAACAAACTTGGCGACAGCGGCGGCAAGAAATTGGGCATAATCACTACGTCTGAAAAGCATGGATATAATAACTGACGTTCGGAACGATTCTGAATCTGCGTCCATCTGCGAAATCTGCGGATAAAATCCTACGGCAAATCTGTCGCGCCCATCAGGAAGCGGTCGCACTCGCGCGCGGCGCCGCGGCCTTCGTTGAACGCCCACACGACGAGGCTCTGGCCGCGACGGCAATCGCCGCAGGCAAACACTTTCAAATTGTTCGTCGTGTATTTTTCAAAGTCCGCTTTTGCATTTGAGCGCGCGTCGCGTTCAATGCCGAGCGCTTCAAGCAACGGCTGTTCCGGCCCCAGAAATCCCATCGCGAGCAAAACCAATTGCGCGGGCAAAACTTTTTCGGTGCCGGGAACATGTTTCGGGATGAACTGTCCTTTGTCGTTGCGTTCCCATTGCACTTCGACGGTGTGAACGGCTTTGACGTGGCCTTTGTCGTCCGCTTCAAATTTTGTTGCAGTCGTGAGATAGACGCGCGGGTCGACACCGAATTTTGCGGCGGCTTCTTCCTGACCGTAATCCATTTTGTAAGTCTTCGGCCATTCGGGCCACGGATTATCTTTCGCGCGGTCGAGCGGCGGCTTGGGCAAAATTTCCACCTGCACGAGCGATTTGCAGCCATGCCGCATGGAAGTGGCGACGCAATCGGTTCCCGTATCGCCACCGCCGATGACGACAACGTCTTTACCGGTCGCATCAATGAAACTGCCGTTCTTGTGTCCGTCCAAAATGCTTTTCGTATTCGCGGTGAGGAAATCCATCGCGAAATGGATGCCTTTGAATTCGCGTCCGGGAATCGGCAAATCGCGCGGCTTGGTCGCGCCGGTCGCGAGGATGACGGCATCGAATTCTTTCAACAGTTTGTCCGCCGGATAATTTTTGCCGACCTCGGTGTTGCAAACAAATGTGACACCTTCGGCTTCAAGTTGTTTGATGCGACGCAGCACGACTTCGTTTTTGTCGAGCTTCGGATTTGGAATGCCATACATGAGCAAACCGCCGGGGCGATCGGCGCGCTCGAACACGGTGACGAGATGACCGGCGCGATTCAATTGCGCGGCAGCGCTCAATCCAGCCGGGCCGGAGCCGACGACGGCGACTTTTTTGCCGGTGCGTTTCTTCGGCGGTTCGGCTTTGACCCAGCCGTTTGCCCAACCGTGGTCAATGATTTCGCATTCGATATTTTTGATCGTGACCGGCGGCGCATTGATTCCCAAAACGCACGAACCTTCGCACGGCGCGGGGCAGACGCGTCCGGTGAATTCAGGAAAATTATTTGTCTTGTGCAGGCGTTCAAGCGCTTCGCGCCACAGGCCGCGATAAACCAAATCGTTCCATTCGGGAATTAAATTGTGAATTGGGCAGCCGCTGGCCATGCCGCTGACGAGCTGGCCGGTGTGACAGAAGGGAATCCCGCAATCCATGCAGCGCGCGCCCTGTTTCTTCAGGTCGGCCTCCGGCATGTGGATGTGAAATTCCTTCCAGTCCGCGACGCGGTCGAGTGGCGGACGGTCTTTCGGCAGTTCGCGGTTGATCTCTAAAAATCCTGTTGGTTTGCCCATGCGATTAAAATTTTATCTTCTGAATCATCCACCGCCGACGCGCGCGACGTCGCGGACGTTTTCTTCGAACGCGGCCATGATGGCGTCGTCGCCGCTCAAGCCTTGCGATTGAACTTTCTTCAATGAATTCAACACGCGCGCATAATCTTTCGGCATCACTCTGACAAATTTCGGAATAAAATTTTTCCAGTCGCCGAGAATTTTCGCGGCGCGCTCGCTCTTTGTGTAAGCCTGATGACGTTGAATCAATTTCCAGACTTCTTCGATTTCGTCGGCATCGGCCAATTTTTCAAGCGCGACCAATTCCATGTTGCAACGATTTTTGAAATCGCCGGCCTCGTCCAAAACGTAAGCGATGCCGCCGCTCATGCCCGCGGCGAAGTTGCGTCCGGTTTTGCCTAGCACGATGACGCGCCCGCCGGTCATGTATTCGCAGCCGTGATCGCCGATGGCTTCGACGACGGCGTTCACGCCGGAATTGCGGACGCCGAAACGTTCGCCGGCCATGCCGCGCACAAAAATTTCTCCGCCCGTCGCGCCGTAAAGCGCCACATTGCCGATGATAATATTTTCTTCCGGCACAAACGTCGAACCGCGCGCCGGATAGACGATGAGTTTGCCGCCGCTCAAACCTTTGCCGAAATAATCGTTGGCGTCGCCTTCGAGTTCGAGTGTCATGCCGCGCGGACAAAACGCACCGAAGCTTTGGCCGGCGCTGCCGGTGAATTTCAATTGCACGGTGTCTTCCGGCAAGCCGTTCGGGCCGTGCTTTTTCGTGATCTCGCTGCCGGTGATGGTGCCGACGACGCGATTGACGTTGATGATCGACAATTCAGCGCGAACTTTTTCGCCGCGCTCAATCGCCGGTTTGCAAATTTCCAAAATCCTCGTCACGTCGAGAGATTTTTCCAAACCGTGATCCTGACCTTGCGAACGAAAACGTCCGACTTCCGGTCCGGCATCGGGCTGATGCAAAATCGGCGTGAGGTCGAGGCCATTGGCTTTCCAATGTTCAATCGCCTTCCACGGAATCAATTTATCCGTGCGCCCGACCATGTCTTCGAGTTTGCGGAAACCGAGCTTGGCCATGATTTCGCGGAGTTCCTGCGCAACGAAACGCATGAAATTCACAACGTTATCCGCACTGCCGGCAAAACGTGCACGCAAACGCGGGTCTTGCGTCGCGACGCCGACGGGACAGGTGTTCAGATGGCAGACACGCATCATGATGCAGCCGAGCGAAACCAGCGGTGCGGTCGCAAAACCGAATTCTTCCGCGCCGAGCAACGCGGCGACGGCGACGTCGCGTCCGGTTTTCAATTGGCCGTCGGTCTCGACATAAATGCGGCTGCGCAAATTATTCAACACGAGCGTCTGGTGCGCTTCAGCCAAACCAAGTTCCCACGGCGCGCCCGCGTGTTTGATGGAAGAAAGCGGCGACGCGCCCGTGCCGCCGTCGTGGCCGGAAATCAAAACGACATCCGCGTGCGCTTTCGAGACGCCGGCGGCAATCGTGCCGACGCCGACTTCGGCGACGAGCTTCACGCTGATGCGCGCGTTGCGATTTGAATTTTTCAAATCGTGAATCAATTCGGCCAAATCTTCGATGGAATAAATGTCGTGGTGCGGCGGCGGAGAAATGAGGCCGACGCCCGCCGTCGTGCCGCGCACTTTGGCGATGGGCGGATAAACTTTTTTGCCGGGCAATTCGCCGCCTTCGCCGGGTTTCGCGCCCTGCGCCATCTTGATTTGCAACTCGCGCGCTTGCGTCAAATAGTAACTCGTCACGCCGAAACGTCCGCTCGCGACTTGTTTGATCGCGGAATTTTTCGAGTCGCCGTTCGGCTCGAGATTGTAACGTTCCGGGTCTTCGCCGCCTTCGCCGGTATTGGATTTTCCGCCGAGCCGGTTCATCGCAATCGCCAACGCTTCGTGCGCTTCCTTCGAAATCGAGCCGTAACTCATCGCGCCGGTCTTGAAACGTTTCACGATTTCTTCGACAGACTCAACTTCTTCAATTGGCAACGGCTTCTCGGCAAATTTGAAATCGAGCAAACCGCGCAACGTGCAGAGGTTCGTGGCCTGTTTATTAATCAGGTCGGCGTATTCGTGATAAATCTTTTCGTTATTCGTGCGGCAGGCGTTCTGCAATTTGTGGATCGTCTGCGGATTGAACAAATGAAATTCGCCATTGTCGCGCCATTGATACTGGCCGCCTGCGTCGAGCACGCCATTGACGGCGCGGTCGGGAAACGCGTGATGATGTCGCGCGATGGCTTCTTCGGCGATGACGTCAAGGCCGACGCCTTGAATGCGCGACGGCGTCCATGTGAAATATTTATCCACGACCTCGCTGTTGAGGCCGATGGCTTCAAAAATTTGCGCGCCGTGATAACTTTGCACGGTCGAAATGCCCATCTTGGCCATCGTTTTGACAACGCCTTTGACCGCAGCCTTGGTAAATTTTTTGACCGCAGTTTTGTGGTCGGTGTTGACGAGCAGACCTTGCCCGATCAAATCGTCGAGCGTCGCGAACGCGAGATACGGATTGATGGCCGTGCAGCCGTAACCGATGAGCAATGCGAAATGATGCACCTCGCGCGGTTCGCCGGATTCGAGGACGAGGCCGACTTTCGTGCGCGTGCCGCTACGGATCAAATGATGATGCAAACCGGCAACGGCCAGCAGCGCGGGAATCGGTGCAAGTTCTTTGCTGATGTTGCGGTCGGACAAAATCAAAATGTTCACGCCGTCGGCGATGGCTTTGTCGGCTTCGCGAAATAAATTTTCCATCGCGGCTTCAAGGCCTTTGGCCTTATGCGCGGTCTCAAACAAAATCGGCAGCGTCACGGCTTTGAAATCGGTGCGGGTGATTTGCCGGAGCTTTTCCAATTCCTCGTTCGTGAGCAGAGGATGTTCGAGCTTGATCATCCGCGAACTTTCCGGCGTCGGCTCGAGCAAATTGCCTTCGCTGCCAAGCATCGTTTCGGTCGAGGTGATGATTTCTTCGCGGATCGGATCAATCGGCGGGTTCGTGACCTGTGCGAACAATTGCTTGAAATAATTGTAAAGCAGTTGCGGCTTGTTCGAGAGAACGGCCAGCGGCGTGTCCGTGCCCATCGAGCCGAGCGGTTGCACGCCGTCGTTCGCCATCGGGCCGACGATGAACCGCAAATCTTCAAACGTGTAGCCGAAGCATTGCTGCCGCTGCAAAATTTTACGGTGGTCGGGCGTCGTCAAATTTTCCGGGTCCGGTAAATTTTCGAGCAGCACATGGTTCTCATCGAGCCATTTTTGATACGGCTGCGCGCCCGCATATTTTTTCTTCAGCTCTTCGTCTGCGACGATGCGGCCTTGTTCGGTGTCCACCAAAAACATTCTGCCCGGCTGCAAGCGGCCTTTCTGCAAAATGCGGTCGGGCGAAACCGGCAGCACGCCTGCTTCCGACGCCATGATGACCATGTCGTCTTTCGTGACGTAATAGCGTGACGGGCGAAGTCCGTTTCGATCGAGACACGCGCCGATGATCTTTCCGTCGGTGAACGCCATCGAAGCCGGGCCGTCCCACGGTTCCATCAGGCACGAATGAAATTCGTAAAACGCGTGGCGCTCGGCGTCCATGCTCTCGTGATTTTCCCACGGCTCGGGAATCATCATCATCATCGCGTGCGGCAATTCGCGTCCGGCCATCGTCAACATTTCGACGCAATTATCGAACTGCGCTGAATCGCTGCCGTCGATGTTGATGACGGGAATAATTTTTTTGATGTCGCTGCCGAACAATTTGCTTTGGAAAAGCATCTGCCGCGCCCGCATCCAATTCACATTGCCGCGCAGCGTGTTGATTTCGCCATTGTGCGCGATGTAACGGTTCGGATGCGCGCGGTCCCAGCTCGGAAACGTGTTCGTCGAAAAACGCGAATGCACGAGCGCCAGCGCGGTCGTCATCGTTGGGTCGCGCAAGTCGGGATAATATTTCTCGACTTGTTCGGACATCAACATGCCTTTGTAAATCAGCGTGCGCGCCGATAAACTCGAGATGTAAAAGAATTTTCCGCCGGCGATTTTCCCGCCGTAACGGATACGCTGCTCCGCAATTTTGCGGATGATATAAAGTTTTCTCTCAAATGCACCATCGTCCTTGATTGCAGAATTTCTGCCGACAAAAACTTGCGCCATGAACGGCTCGCAATTTTTTGCGCCGTTGCCGAGCGAAGAATTATCGGTCGGCACGTCACGCCAGCCGAGAACGATCTGGCCTTCGTCGGAAATGATCTTCGCGAATTCTTTTTTAACGATTTCGCGCTCGCCGGAATTTTTCGGCATGAACAACATGCCGACGCCGTATTGTCCGGGCGCGGGAAGTTTGAAACCGAGCCTGGCCGTTTGCGCGACGAGAAATTCGTGCGGAATCTGGATGAGAATTCCAGCGCCATCGCCCGTGTTCGCCTCGCAACCGCACGCGCCTCGATGGTCGAGATTGACAAGAATTTTCAACGCGTCGCTCACGAGTTGATGGGATTTTGCTCCCTTCATGTGAACGACGAATCCAAGTCCGCAGGCATCGTGCTCGAATTGCGGATCATAAAGTCCCTGTTTCGGCGGCGCTGTGAGTTGCGGCTGCCGGGTGTCATCGGATTTAGGCGTTGTGTTGCTGATCATCTCTGCGACGGCTGACGCCGGTTCGTCCGTTATTTTTTACTCAAAATTCACCGTTAAGCAATAAATGTTTTTGAAAAAATGCAAAGAACCGCTCGTTGGAATTCTCTTTTTCGAATAATTTTTGTGAAGCGCAACTCCGGGACGCAAATTCATTGCCTGACGATCAAACACCGTTCGTTTTAACAAGTGTGTCTCAAAATACTTTCATTTCGTCTGAAAGATTTTCACCAATGCTGGCGATTGTCGTCTGGCATTTTTATCACATGACGTTCGACCCGGACATTTATCCAATCAACACAGCCTGCATTGACGGGCGTATTTCCGGGGAACTTCAAAAACACGAGCATCCGCCGGAAAAATGAAGCGGCAATTATCGGCAGGCGCACAGCCGGATTGAAATTTAGATTTTCCAATTTGCTTTTGAAGCTGCCTGATTTTGCCTACGCGATGACAATAAATATAAATAATGATCAAAGCCGAAGAATGACGTGCGACGCGCCGTGAACTTGTCTAAAGTTGGGATCAAAATGATGAAGACGTTTTTAATTTGCGCCCTGGCTGCGCTCGCGGTTTTGTCCAACGGCTGCGACCGCGACAACGTGAAGGTTTATCACGTCGCCAAAGAAGACTCCGCCGCGCCGCCGCCAGATCAAATTGCCGCGCCCGAACAAATGCCGACGACGCAAATGCAGCCGTCGCAGCAACCGCAGTTGCAATTCACCTTGCCCGACGGCTGGCAGGAAATCGCGCCGAGCCAGATGCGCGTCGCCAGTTTTACAGTCACAAATGCAAATGGACAAACCGCCGATGTCGGCGTCATTCCGCTGCCCGCGACCGGACGGGAAATTCAACTCGTCAATATGTGGCGCGAGCAGATGAAGCTGCCCGCGTTGACAAATGAAACCGCAGTCGAAACGGTTTCAGCCGGCAATGATCCGGCAAAACTGTTCGACATCGCGAGCGAACAGCCGTTGATTGACGGAAAGTTTCGCGCGCGGATTCTTGTCGCGGAACTGACGCGCGGCGCGACAAGCTGGTTTTTCAAAATGACCGGCGAAGATTCTTTCGTCACGGCGCAAAAGGAAAATTTTCTGCAATTTTTGAAATCGGTTTTGTTCGTGGAAAATATTCCGGCGCAGATTTCTGGAACAGGCCTCGGCAGTCAGAATTTTCTGGTTCCAAAAACAAACACGCTTGTAATTGGCGGAGCCCATTCCAACAGCAGCGCCAATTCGATTTGGACAATTCCTTCGGGTTGGCAGCAATTACCACCGCCAGAATTTCTCGTCGCCAAGTTTTCCATCGCGGGCGCGGACGGCGCGTCGGCGCAGGTCAATGTCAGTTCGCTCGCGGGCGATGGCGGTGGTTTTCTGGCAAACGTAAATCGCTGGCGCGGACAGCTTGGTTTGCCGCCATTTGCGGAAGCTGATTTGCTTCCGTATGAAAATGGAATTGATGTCATTGGTAGCCCGTATGGAATTGTTGATTTTGTCGGCACGGATTCCAAGACCGGCAAACCGTCGCGTCTCGTCGGCGCAATCGTCCCGCAAAACGGCCATACATGGTTTTACAAGTTGATGGGCGACGGGCAAATCGTCGCGCAGCAGAAAGATGCTTTCATAAAATTCATCCAGTCGGCAAACTACGCCAATGCTCGCAACGCTCCTTAAGCGGTTGATCAAAATTTTCACGTCGCTGCGGCTCACGGTAATCCTGCTCGCATTCGCGATCCTGCTCGTGTTCATCGGCACGCTCGCGCAGGTGGACGAGGGACTTTACAACGCGCAGGCGCGCTATTTCCGCCAGTGGATCATTTTCGGGCTCGATTTGTTCGGGCGAAAAATTCCGCTCGTTTTGCCCGGCGGTTATCTCATCGGCACGATGCTGCTGCTCAATCTTCTCGCCGCGCACATTTGTCGGTTTCAGCTTTCAAAAAAGAAAATCGGGATTCAAATCACGCACTTGGGCGTCATTTTGCTGCTCGTCGGCCAGCTTGTGACAGACATGATGGCGCATGAAACGCAAATGCGCTTTGTCGAAGGCGAAACAAAATCGTATTCCGAAAGCCCGCGAAATTATGAATTGATTTTCACCAGCGAAGAAAATTCAAATGAGGAACAAGTCGTTGCCATTCCCGACAAATTGCTCTCGCGCGGCGGCGAAATCCAAAATGAAAATCTGCCGTTCACAATTCGCGTGAAAAGTTTCTGGAAAAATTCCGAGCCGTCGTTCCGCGCCCCGATGATGCAAAACGGCCCGCCGCTCACCACCAATGGTGTTGCGGCAAATTTTGATTTCCGCCCGGTCGCCGAGGAAAAAACCATGGAACGAAAAAATGTGCCGACGGCATTGGTTGAAATTATTGGCGCAAACGGTTCGCTTGGCGACTGGATGGTTTCCGACTGGACGGCGGACGGCGCGATGATCCGTGGATTGGAAGAAAGCTACGCACAGCAGCAATTGGGCGCGGCCATGGTGAAGGGAATTGTCGCGCGGCTGGTTGCGCCGCAGTCCGTTTTTGCAGGCGGAAAAAAATTCACGTTCGCGCTGCGGCCGGAACGGATTTATCATCCGTTTTCGCTGACGCTGCTGCAGACGACGCACACGATTTATCCCGGCACGGACATCCCGAAGGATTTTCGCAGCCGCGTGCGTCTGCAAAATCCGCAGACGGGCGAAAATCGCGAAGTGGAGATTTACATGAACGCGCCGCTGCGTTACGCGGGTCTGACGTTTTATCAATATCAAATGGACGCCAGCGACGTGGCGCAACAAGCCGGACTTGCGCCATTGTCCGCGTTGCAGGTGGTGCGGAATCCGGCGTGGCTCACGCCGTATCTGGGCTGCGCGCTAGTTGCGATTGGACTGGTGACGCAATTCATGTTCCATCTCGTCGGCTTCATCTCGAAAAGGAAAACGAAATGAAAAAGATTTTTCAAAAATGGTTTCCGGCAATTTTGATGCTCGTGATGGCATTGTGGTTTTTCGGACAATTGCAATCACCGAAGGACGTAGGTTTTGCGTTCGATGAATTTGGAAAATTGCCGGTGGTTTTCGACGGGCGATTGAAGCCGCTGGATTCGCTCGCGCGCAATTCGCTTTTACAATTGCGCGAAAAACAGACGCTCAACCTTGAGCCGTGGAAAGAATGGTATCAAAATCCAAAAATCATTTCCGCAGACGAATGGCTCGCGAACGTGATGATGAATCCCGCCGTTGCCGACGCCTGGCCGGTTTTCCGGTTGGACAATCCCGAACTCATCACGTTCCTCAAATTGCCGGAAAAAAATGCGGCGCAGCATCAGGACGGAAAACATTATTCGTGGAATCAAATCGCGCCGTCGTTCGACGCGCTGGAAGCCGAACACACGCGGATCGGCGAACGCGAAGAAAAGCACATCACCGAGCCGGGCCAGCGGACGCCGTTCGAGCGCGCGGTGATGAAAGTGTATGGCCGCGCCGTCCTTTACACGCAGCTCAAGAACACGATCCAGCCGCAGAACTCGGACAATTGGAAACAGGAACTGGCGGATTACGAAAATCTGATTCCGCCGGGAATCGCCGCCGTGCGCGCGCAGCAGGCCGGGCAAAATTATGACACGAATTTTTTCAATGGGTTCCTCGGCGAATTGCAGCGGTTCGATTTCATGTCAAAGCTCGAAACGCCGCTGATTGTGCCGCCGGAAAATAGTGGGACAGGCTTCCAGCCTGTTCAGGCAGGCAAGATGCCTGCCCCACTCTCCGGCGATTGGCGGCGCGTTGGAACAGTTTTGCTCGAAGCCGCGAAAGGTGAAAAAATTTCTCCGGCAATTGAAAATTACGCGGCGATGGCTGACGCTTTCAAAAGTGGAGATGTCGCGGGATTCAATTCCGCGCTGGCGGATTATCGCGCGGCGCTGATTCCCGATTTTTCGCGCGTGATGGCAAAATCCCGCGCGGAAGTTTTTTTCAACCAGATGCAGCCGTTTTACAACGCGATGGTCATTTACGTCCTCGCCGGATTGCTGGCGATTTTTTCGTGGTTCAATCTGTCGGAAACATTGCGTCGCTCGGCGGTCTGGCTGATTGCGCTGGCATTTTTTATTCATACGACGGGTTTGATTTATCGCATCGTGCTGCAAGGCCGTCCGCCGGTGACGAATCTTTATTCATCGGCGATTTTCATCGGCTGGGGCGCGGTGATTCTCGGCATCATCTTGGAAAAATTTTACAAAAATGGAATCGGCGCGGTCGTGTCGGCGGGCATGGGTTTCATCACGCTCATCATCGCGCAAAACCTCGCGCTCGACGGCGACACGATGGAAATGATGCGCGCGGTGCTGGACACGAATTTCTGGCTGGCCACACACGTCGTCGCCGTGACAACCGGCTACGCTTCAACTTTTGTCGCCGGATTTCTCGCGCTGATTTACATCGTGCGCGGCGTGTTCACAAAAACTTTGGACGAGGCGACCGGCAAATCGCTCGCGCGGATGATTTATGGAATTGTCTGCTTTGCGACGTTGTTCAGTTTTGTCGGAACTGTTCTTGGCGGAATCTGGGCGGATCAATCTTGGGGAAGATTTTGGGGCTGGGATCCGAAGGAAAACGGCGCGCTGATAATCGTTTTGTGGAACGCATTGATTTTGCATTTGCGCTGGGGCGGGATGATCCGCGAGCGCGGCCTCGTCGTCTGCGCCATCGGCGGCAACATCGTCACGAGCTGGTCGTGGTTCGGTGTGAACATGCTCGGCATCGGGCTGCACAGCTACGGCTTCACCGACGCGGCGTTCAAATGGCTGATGCTGTTTGTCGCAAGCCAGCTTGGATTCATCGCGCTCGGGCTTTTGCCGCCGAAAATGTGGAAAAGTTTTTCCGTGCGGACGTAAAGAGCTTTTCTATTTACGCTCCCGCGCCTTGCGATTTCGACCAACGCGCGGCGAAACGAATCAATTCGGCCGTTAATTTCAATTTAAGTTTGGCTTTTATATTCGCCCGATGAACGTTAACGGTCTTGATGCTCAAATGAAGTTTTTCAGCGATGTCGTGCGTGCTTTTGCACTGGCCGATGAGCTGGAAAACTTCAAATTCGCGCAAGAACTCCGGGTCGTTTTGAAACAAGTTCCAGCCTGACAGTTCAGGGTGGAGCAACGGTGAAGTGAGTCGTCGGAAGTGCTTTGCGAAAGTGGAGCCAATGGCCGGGATTGAACCGGCGACCGACGGTTTACGAAACCGTTGCTCTACCACTGAGCTACATTGGCTTCCAAAGCGCGTCGCACAAACTAATCATCGAAACGCCGTAATCAAGAAAATTTCGCCGCAATCACACTTCATCGCAAGCGAAAGCTTGCGGCGATGTGCAGCGCGCGGCTAACTTTCCCGCCGCATGAATCTTGAAGACCATCTCGGCGACATCATCCGCAAGGCGCGCGCGATGAACAATGTTTCAACTTTCGCTGCGGCAACTGCGGCGGGAATTTCCGAAAGCGAATTGTCGGCACTCGAAGAAAGTGGAAAATTTGCAGCAAAAATAAATTTCACCACGCTCGGAAAAATTCTCGGACTTGATCCGCAAAAATTGGAAGCGGTTGCAAACGGCTGGCTGCCGTCGCCAAAAGATTTGAGCATTTGGCGCGAAATCCGCGTCTTCACAACTTCCGGCGAAGGTTTGAGCGTGAATTGTTATTTGGTTTGGGACGAAGTTCAACGCGAGGCGGCGCTGTTCGACACGAGTCTCGATGCAAAACCAATTTTGGATTGCATTGCGGAAAACAATTTAACGCTTCGTCATATTTTCATAACGCACTCGCATTGGGATCACGTCGAGGCGTTGCCAAAAATCCGCGAGGCGTGGCCGAAAGCGCGATTACATTCCGGCTCGAAAAACGCGCCCGTTGATCAGCGCAACAAGACGGCGGAGATCGTCCATCTCGGCGGACTGCGTGTGACGCATCGCGACACGCCCGGCCACGCGGAGGACGGCGTGACTTACATGGTCGGCAACTGGCAGGAAGACGCGCCGCTCATCGCCATCGTCGGCGACGCGATTTTTGCCGGTTCAATGGGCAACGGCAACGGCGCATGGGATATGGCGAAACAAAAAGTGCGCGAACAGATTTTATCGCTGCCGGCGGAAACCTTGATTTGTCCCGGTCACGGCCCGTTGACGACGGTGGCGGAGGAAAAGAAACACAATCCGTTTTTTTGAATGGCTCAAAATAAATCACTTACTTCCGATTGCATTTTGATGAATTGCACTGATAGCAAAGTGGCTGAATGTTTTTGATATAATCTGTGCCGTCTTGTGTAAGAGGAATAATATGATCTTTGGTCCAGACATACTTATATCTTTTATCTGGTCGTAGCGGAATTTCGCTCCAAAGACGTTTACATCTTGGACAACTTTTGAAGCTTGCCAAAAGCTGCGACCATTCTCGTCGTGTGTGTTTGCCTCCGTTAATTTGTTTGCGTGCAGTGTAAACACCTGCTCGCAAACGTCGGCAAGCTCGGCAGTAATAGTGAATTGTGCCTTTGCTTGCAGACGTCCAAATTCCAAAATCTGTTGAGCCGCATTTTTTACAGGTTTTGTCCATGAATGGAATTGTAGATTGCGCTCGTAAAACTTCCGCGTCCAGTTGAATTTGCAAATTGACCGTCTTCATTCGCGCCGTTAATCTTTTCGTCCGTTTCTAAACGGTTTTATGCGACATACCATTTCAATCCTCGTCGAGAACAAGTTCGGCGTGCTTACGCGCGTGGCCGGGCTGTTCAGCGGCCGCGGCTACAACATTGACACGCTCAACGTCGGTCCGACGCACGACTCCGGCCTCTCGCGCATGACCATCGTCACGACCGGCGACGAGGCGACGCTGGAACAAATCGTCAAGCAGCTCAACAAACTGCCGAACGTGATCAAGGTGCAGAATTTCAGCGAGGGCGAATATGTTGACCGCGAACTTCTTCTGGTGAAAGTCGGCGTGGATTCCAAATCGCGCGCCGAGGTGATGCAGATCACGGACATTTTCCGCGCGAAGATCGTGGACGTGCAGCCCAAGTCGCTGACCATCGAGATCACCGGCAACGACAGCAAGGTGGAAAAATTCCTCGACCTGATGAAAACATTCGGCGTGCAGGAAATCACGCGCACGGGTAAGGCGGCTTTGCCGAGGAAATAAATTTGTTGCTGCGAATGGACTCCAGAAGCAGGAACGTGGATTTGTGTCAATCCGGTCACAGCACCGCTGGATGGATTGCCGGGCAGACTTCCTGAATATCAATTTCCATTTGGAACGTCTAACAAATATTATACGTCATTTTTATCGGTTCGACCTTAAATCGTTCGCTTTGTCCTGTCGATATTTCAATTCGCTCAAAACTTCGCCGTGATTTGTGCGGCGACGAGTTGTTCGCCTTGTTGCAGCGCGCCGCGTTGATGGTTGTAGCTGTATTGGATTTTCGTCTGCAAATGCTGGTTCCATCGCCAGCCGAGCGCGGCGTCCGTGCGCCACGCGTCGTTGTCCCACGCGACTTGATGGCCCGCGCCGTCGTTGACCGTGCCGAAAAATTGCTGGTTCCAGCGCGCCGACGCGAACAGGTGCGTGGTGATCTTGTATTTGGCCTCGAGATAATACGCGAGCGTGTCGGCGTTGCCGACGTTTGGGACTTCGAAGCGGCTGGCGATGATTTCTTCCCAGAATTGCCAGTGATGCCACGCGTAACTGGCGTCCTGCCCGATGGTGTATTGCCGGTAATCGCCGATGTTTTTTCCGGCGGGCAATGTGCTCGCGGCGGACGGCAACAGATACGCGCCGCCGCTGGCCGAGACGCCGAGGTTCCACGATTCGTCGGGACGAAAACCGAGTCGTCCGGTCACGGTGGGATTTGCCCAGCCGAGTTGCGTCGCATCCCAAACCGCCGGTCGCGATGAAATAGAAGCATTTTTGATTTCGAGCGCGTAATCGAATCGTTGCACGGAACCGAACGCTGTGCCACCGCTGGTGTAGGACGGTCCCCAGATGATGGGCAACCAATTTGCTTTTTTGTCGGGAATGCCGCGTCGCGCGAGAAATGCGGCGGGTGACGCGGGCGCAGCGCCGTCGGAAATGGTCGTGATGTTTTCGTAGGCGAGCGGCGCGTTGATGAGCGGGTTGTTCCATGAATCGTGGCGGTTGACCCAATTGCCGAAGACCATTGCGAACTTGCCGGCTTCAAGATTCAGGCGCGCATCGTCGAACGGCGTGTAGCGGAGAAAATATTCGTCGGCGCGCGCGTCGCCGTTCGGCATGGACTTCGGGTCGAAGCCGCGGTCGGCGCGGCCTTGCACGCCGATGTAAATATGATTGCCGAGATGCACGTCGAGAAACAGCGACAGGCGCGGGTTGAAAAATGGATCATTCCCGAACAAAATGCCGGGCGGACGTTGGTCCGCATAATAACCTTCCAAATCAAGCGTGCCGGAAATGTCCGAGCGGAAGAACCCGTTCGTAGATTGCAGATGCAGTGGGTTGATCGGTTGCTCAAGCCAGCCGGCGCGAGTGGAAATGGCGAATGCGAGCCAGCAGCAAAGCAGAATTGATTTATTGATCGCGCGCCAAGGGTTCATTGGGGCGTATTGATACGGATATTTTCCGCGCTGCGCAATTCGTAAGCGACGACGTTCTCCGAAAATCCTTTAAGATGCAGCTCCGGCAACGGCGCGACGGAAATTGTTTCGCCGAGCCGCTCGCGCGTGGTCTGGTCAATGATGACTTGTCCTGCCTTCGCCGAACTGCACAGGCGCGCGGCGAGATTCACGCGCTCGCCGAGCACGGTGTAATTGAGCCGGTCGGTGGAACCCATGCAACCCGCGACCATTTTTCCAGTGGCAAGGCCGACGCCGATCCGCAATTTGTGTTTCGATGTCTGATTTAATTTCTCGCGTTCGATGACAAGCGACAGCGCGCACTTGGCGGCGTCGAGCGCGTCGTTGCCGTGAGAAATGGGCGCGCCAAAAATTGCCATAAGCGCGTCGCCGACGAATTTATCCACGACGCCGTTGTTCTGTTTGACGACGCGGGCGAGCACGGCCATGTGTTCGTTGAGCATTTCGATGACCTCTTCGGGCGGCATGTTCTGCGTGAGCGCCGTGAAGCCGCGCACATCGCAGAAAATCGCGGAGACCTCGCGCAATTCACCGCCGAGCGCGGCCTGGTTATCAATCAATTGCTTTGCGACCTTTTCATCGGCGACGAGATTGAGAACGGTGCGATATTTTTCCTTGAGCGCGAGACCCTCGGCCATTTCGTTGAACGACGAGGCAAGTTTCCCGATGTCGTCGCGGCTGCGCACGCGGACTTTCACGGCGAAATTGCCGCGATGGATTTCATTCGTGCCGGCGACGAGTTCGCGCAACGGCACGGAAAGTCCGTGAGTCAGCACCAAGCTGATGAGAAACGCGCCGAGTAATGTGAGTGCGCCGAAAATCAGGATGCGGATTTTTAATTTGTGTTGGTCGGCAATGAAATCGGCGAGCGAATAGAGACAAACCTGATACGCAGCGGGCAAACCGGAGCCGGAAGTGATTTCCTGCAAGAAGACGCGATGCGGTTCGTCCGGCCAAATCAGAAATTCTGTTTGCTTCAAGTTTTCCGAAATGCTTCGTTCAAGGTCGGAGATGTGCGGCTCTGGAATTGGTTCGGTTGAATAAATCCGTCCATCGAGCCAGATGCCGAATTTGATTCCCGTCGTCGAATTGGTTTGCGATGGACTGCCATTTCTGCCACTGACCAGATCCGGCACAGGAAAGGCGAGCAGCAAGGCGCCGAGAGTTTCCTGTGTGACGGGGTCGATCACTTTGGTGACGATGATTTGTTGAAGCTGCCATCGGCCATCAGCCATTGCTCCAACCATGCCGACTTGCTGCGGAAGATTGTTCGTCAAACTTTCGCCGACAAAACTGAATTGTTTTCGGAATTGGCCTTGCCCGCCAAAGCGATTGAACCTCGAATCATTTTGTGTCGGGACGAGCAAACGTCCTTGAGAATCAAAAAAAACATAGATGGTGTTGTCCGACAATTCGCGGAGTTCATCTTTTGCGACGAGATAAAGATTGGTTGCATCGTTTTCATCTGATTCATGCAAGGCTGCTTGCAATCGCACTGATTGGGCAAGCTCACGGGATTTATCTTTTAACGCACCCAACCGCGTTTCTTGAAGGCTGGTGAAGCTTTCAATCTTTGCATGTGATAATTGTGCAAAAAGTTTTTGATAAGTCGCCTGCACGCGTTGCTGGCTGACGTAAAGCGCCGTGCCGGTCGCGCCCGCGACGACGAGCATCATCGCCAGCAGCAATTTGAGGCGGAAATTCATCGCGCGCATGGCAAATTATTTGGCGGGAAAATCAATGTGCAGCTTGTCTCCGTCGTGCAATTCCACCGGCTGCTCGCACACATGCTTCTCGTCGAGCCACGCTTTGAGGACATATTTACCGGCCGGAAGATTTTCGAGATGAAAAGTTCCATTCGTGCTCGTCGTCGTGAAATATGGAGTGTCCAGCACGACGATGATGCCGCGCATCTGCTGATGAATTTCGCAATTGAGTCGCACAACGCCGGGTTTGTCGAACAGGATGGCCGGCGGCTTCTCGTCCTTTTTGTAACGGCCCAAATCGAAGCTCTTCAACTTTGAATAGGAAAAAACGTTGTGATAGAAATCGTCGTCGTTCGGAAATTCAACCGTCGTGCCCGTGCGAATCGGCAAAATACCTGGAACAAATTGCGCATTGGTTTGAACCATTCGCGCTGTCGGCGGCGGAGTTGCTGCGGCGGGAAATTGGCCTTCGAGAAAAACGACAGCGGGCAATTGTGCGGGCGCAGTCGTTATTGTTGGCGCACCGGGATAACGCGATTCGCCGCTGGATTCTGCGCGCGTCGGAAGCAAGGTCACGTTGCCGTCAATTGTTGCTTGGGCGTGAGTGAACAACGGCAAAGCGCAGATTACCGCAGTCAAAAGTTTTACAAATTTGTCGCGCATGAATTTTGTCCCTGATGTGAAATAGCTTTATGGAGTCACTGAAGCACGAACCCTAAAAAATCTGTTTGTTCCTGCTGAGGCTCCGTAAGTTCCGGGACTTGCAGCAGTCCAGTTCACCAAGTCTGGACTTGATTCCAAAATGATTTGAACATTTCCAGTGGCACTGGCGGGAATCACAATTGCATCTGCTGGAACATAATTGGAAATGACAGTCGTATTAGAAACGGGGGTTGTAATGTTCAAAGTAACAACCGTTAAGCTGCCGCTGTTCAAATATATGTTTGTAAGACTTGTGTAGGGAACGGACACAGCTAGAGCGAATCTCGCACTCTTATCTAAAAGTTGAAGATCACCATTAACACCACTGCCCCCTACTTGATACCCCATAACTTGAACTATTTGATTTGTTGCGACTGGATAATTTACTGGAAATGGAAAAGAGCCACCTGATGCCAATGTCACCGTTTGCGTCTGTGCAAAGCAGTCTGCGTTTGTGAACATGATGAGTCCCGCAATAAGAGACGATGTGAAGCGAAAGATTTTTCTCATATTTGTTTTTGGCTATGCTTTTTAACCAGCGTCTGTTATGCAGTAAGATATTGTGGCAATCAAGCAATTTGCTTCATGAACATTTGTCGGCGATAAACCCATTCGATTACTCTGCTGCCGAACAAGCCGCTTCCACCAGAATTGTAGGACGCCCATTTTTATTCGCTGACATAGAGTCAGGGTGTGAACGGCGTAAACAATTTTATACATTTGGCAGAAGGCGAAATTCGAGATTTCGCAGTCAGATTTCTACAAGTCGCAATTCTTACATTGGCGCGATGTTTTGCTGTTTGGTCGGTGGGCAAATTGATTTTAATTTTAGCACGTTCTCCACGAAATTTTCTCGCCCGCACCGCATTTTACAGTTTTACTTTCCGCCGCATGAAAAAAAAAGCTTACGCCGCCGCTGGCGTGGACATTGATTTGGGAAACAAGGTGAAAGCAACGCTGCCGCAATTGCTCGCCAGCACGCATCGCCGCGAGGTGCTCGGCAAGGTTGGCGGCTTCGGCGGCCTATTCGCGCTGGACGTGAAAAAATATCGCGAGCCGGTCCTCGTCTCGTCCGTGGACGGCGTCGGCACGAAATTGAAAATCGCCTTCGCGCTGGACAAGCACGACACCATCGGCGCGGATCTCGTGAACCATTGCGTGAACGACATCGCGGTGCTGGGCGCGGAGCCGCTGTTCTTTTTGGATTATCTCGGCACGGGCAAACTGGAGCCGCACGTTTTCACCGACATCATCAAGGGTTTCGCGCGCGCGTGCGCGGAAAACAATTGCGCGCTCATCGGCGGCGAGACGGCGCAGATGCCGGGCTTTTATCAGGCGGGCGAATATGATTTGAGCGGCACGATTGTCGGCGTGGTGGAAAAATCCAAGATGCTCAACGGCCAGAAAACCATCCGGCGCGGCGACGTGGTCATCGGCATCGAATCCAGCGGCCTGCATACGAACGGCTATTCCCTCGGGCGCAAAATTTTCTTCGAGCAGTTGAAATTGAAACCGTCGAGCCGCGTGCCGGGATTGAAAGGAACGATTGGCGAGGAGTTGTTGAAAGTTCATGTGAGCTACTGGCCGCTCGTGAAAAAATTGCTGGCGAAGTTTAATGTAGGACAGGCGTCGCGCCTGTCTCCATCTTCCAAAGAAAAAATTAGCGACAGGCGCGACGCCTCTCCTACGGTCAAGGCCTTCGCGCACATCACCGGTGGCGGTTTCGTGGACAACATCCCGCGCGTGCTGCCGAAGTCGCTCGACGTGGTCATCAAGAAAGGTTCGTGGGACATGCTGCCGATTTTCAAGATCATTGAAACGAAAAGCGGCGTGCCAGATGACGAACTTTATCAAGTATTCAACATGGGCATCGGCATGGTTTCAATCGTGTCGGCGGAAAAAGCGAATGCCGTTTTGAAATTTATCCGCGCGCAGAAACATAAAGCGTGGATCATCGGCGAAGTTGTCAAAGGCACTGGCAAAACAAAAGTCATTTAATCCGCAGATTTCACAGATTAACGCAGATTTTTATTTTTCCGATTTTTAATCTGCGGCCATCTGCGTAATCTGCGGAAAACTTTTAATGAAAATTCTCGTCATCGGTTCGGGCGGACGCGAGCACGCGCTGGTCTGGAAACTCGCGCAATCGCCGCACGCCGCACAGATGTGGTGCGCGCCCGGCAACGCTGGCATCGCGCAGGAACGGCTTGCGAAAAATTCTTCGCTGGTCGAGTGCGTCAACATCAACTCGGAAGATTTGCCCAAGCTGCTCGCGTTTGCGCAGGAAAGGAAAGTGGATTTCACCGTCGTCGGGCCGGACAATCCGCTCGCGCTCGGCATCGTGGATTTGTTCCAGAAAAACGGAATGCGGATTTGGGGGCCGAACCAAAAGGCCGCGCAGTTTGAATCGTCCAAAGTTTTTTCGCAAAACTTCATGGAGAAATACGGGATTCCGACGGCGCGCGCCGGAACTTTTTCCGATGCAAGCGCAGCAAAAAAATTCGCTGCGTCACTTGGCGGCAGATGCGCCGTGAAAGCCGACGGACTTGCGCTCGGCAAAGGCGTTTTGATTTGCGCCAATGAAATTGAGGCAAATCGCGCGATTGACGAAATTCTCGTCGCCAAAAACTTCGGCGCGGCGGGCGCGAAGATTGTCATCCAGGAATTTCTTGAAGGCATTGAGATTTCACTTCACGCGATTTGCGATGGCAAAACGGCGAAACTTTTTCCGACTTCGCAAGACCACAAGCGCGCACTGGACGGCGACCAAGGTTTGAACACCGGCGGCATGGGAACTTATTCGTCCACGCCGTTTTTGAGTGACGCGGAA
>Ga0137403_10002286_pt1 | contig 23518 bp, 23 predicted proteins | sample CZOMad2_1_16fung_FD_122057 | JGI IMG/M metagenome (GOLD analysis project Ga0137403, IMG submission 122057) | Vadose zone soil fungal communities from Angelo Coast Range Reserve, California, USA - CZOMad2_1_16fungal (Hybrid Assembly) | ecosystem: Environmental > Terrestrial > Soil > Vadose zone...
CGGTCATGGCGCAGATGTGATTTTTGATCCGGTTGGCGGCGATGTCTCCTTGCAGGCATTCCGCTCGATCGCCTGGCGCGGACGTCATCTTGTCTTCGGCTTTGCAGCCGGTATCATCCCCGCATTACCATTCAATCTGCCTCTTTTGAAAGGTGGAGCGCTATTGGGCGTCGACCTGGCTCAGATTCCTCGCCGTGAGCCGGAGGCGCAGAAACGTGTGATGTCCCAGCTGTTCACTTGGCTCACGGAAAAGAAACTCGACCCGGTCGTCGGCAAGGTGTTCGCATTCGAGAATTTCCGAGAGGCATTCAGGGCAATGCAGACCCGTTCTGCGATTGGAAAGATGGTCGTCAGGATCAGCTAACAACGGCGCCCACGCGAACCAAGGAACACTTTGATGAATATTTCCGATACGCGGCGCCTGATGCATCGGCGATCAGTCGAATGCCATGGCTACCTGCGCAACGATGGACTCTGGGAGGTCGAGGCGCGGCTCGTGGACACCAAGCCCTTTGCCCAGCGCGACCCGTTCCGGGGCGAGCTTCAACCCGGCGATCCCGTTCATGACATCACCGTGCGCCTCGCGGTCGATGACACCCTCACCATTCGCGAAGCCGACACGACAATGCGCGCGACGCCGTTTCCGACCTGCACCGAAGTCGAGCCGGTAGTGCAGCGCCTCGTCGGCGAACGCATCGGACCGGGATGGCGCGACCTTGTTCGGCGCAAGATCGGGCGGTTAGAAACCTGCACCCACTTGTCGGAGTTGCTTGGCCCGGCCGTCACGACGCTTTATCAGACCATGTCTTACGGGAAGACACCGGATGGGCGCAGTTCGCTCGAAGATCAGCGCGGCGCCCGCGAGCCGCCATTCTATCTCGGCGGCTGTCATTCCTGGCGAACCGACGGACCCGTCGTCGCCGAACTGTTTCCGCAATTCGCAACCAAGCGCTCTGCTGACGATTGAACGCGGGCAGTCGACGGTTCGGCGGGACTAGACTTTCTCACGCCGGTTGGCAACAGCAGGCTTTGCCGCATTGCCCGGTGCAAACCCGTTCAGAAACAGCTCAACCGCCATATCGGCGAATTCCTTCGGACCGACGCCGCCCTTGGGATCATACCAAGTATAGGTGAAGTTGATGATCCCGAACAGGATCATGGTATAGATCTTCTTGGTTCGCTTGACGATTTTACCCTCGGCGTCGAGCCTGACCAAGAGATCGGTGACAATATCGACCAGTTGTCGCTCCAGATTCTTGATGGCCTGCTGCTCGTCCTCGTTAAGAAACGACAGATCGTGAATCAACACGCGCTGCTCATTCGGCGACTTGGCGTTGACCTCGACAATGGCGCGAATGACATTGCGAAACTGCACCAGGGTCGTTCCACCCGGGGCGAGAGCCGCCTCGACGTGCTGAATCATTTCACGAACATGCGCATCCAGGATCGCGAACAGGATCGCTTCCTTGGAATCGAAATAGTGGTAGAGCGCGCCGCGTGACAGCTTGCAGGCATCGGCAAGGTCGGCGATCGAGCTGCGCATATAACCCTGCGCCGAGAACAGAGCTGCCGCCTGGGTCAGAATTCCGAGATGAATACCGTCGTAGTTTTCAGAGCGTGTTCGCGCCATGCCGGTTCTTTCTGGCTTCGCCGTATTGGCTCGTCGACCTATAGCACCACCATTCGGTGCAGATTGGCCTGAGCGCTGCCACCTTTCAACGAATCGTTGATCTGTCCTCGACCAACCGAATATCTCATGCGCGACAATATTACCGCTCATTGTTAGCAGAAATTGTTTGAACGGCTAGTCGGATTATAATAGACTAAGAGCCATCCAATGTAAAAACCGCCAGCTCGGGCCAACCGGCGGCATCTCGCGGGAGGCACGATGACGGTCGTACAGACAGATGCGGTGGTGATTGGCGCCGGTGCAGGCGGGCTTTGTGCCGCCGCGCGACTAGCCCATGCCGGACTGCACACCATTGTAGTGGATGACAAAAGCCGCGTTGGCGGACGTGCATCGACCGAGGAGATCGAAGGCTTTACGGTCAATATCGGCGCCATTGCGATCGAACTGGGCGGTGTCTTCGAGGAGACCTTCAATACCGTCGGAGCGAAGCTCGACATCCGCACCCCCGAACCTGCCAGCTCCTTCTTCATCGATGGCAAGCTGATCGATGTCGGCCGGGGTGGCTGGTCGCTCCTGCTCGGTCAGTTGACCAAGCAAGCCTCACGGATTCTGGAAAAATTCGCCGACGCGCGCGCCGGCAATCTTCCGGACGGGCGGCAATCCACCGAAGACTGGCTCAAATCCTACACCAGCAACGCCTCGGTTCATGCGATCTTCCGCAACCTGTGCGCGGCGATCTTTGCCTGCAATGCCGACGAGCTGCCGGCTCGAGCCTTCCTGACCTACTTCACCAGCAAGGGCGCGTTCAAGCGTTTCGGTTTCTGCCCCCAAGGTACGATCGGCGTCTGGAACGCCTTGGCCTCGGTGATCAAGCGCAACGGCGATATCTGGCTGGCCACGCCCGCGGTGGAAATTCACACGACCGATGGCCGTGTCGAGGGCGTCACAGTTGTTCGGGATGGTCAGAAAGTCCGGATCAATACCGACCTCGTCATCAGCAATGCCGGTCCGAAGGCGACGGTCGCGCTCGGCGGCGAAGCCGTATTCCCTCAAGCCTATGTCGAGCAGGTACGCAACGGGCTTCGCCCCGCCGCCAACATCGTGATCAATATCGCCAGCCAAACGCCGCTGATCTCCCATCCCGGCATCGTGACTTTCGGAAAGACTCGCCGGCTCTGCAACATGGCCAACCTGACAGCCACCTGCCCCGAGCTCGCGCCGTCAGGTTGGCATCTCTATGTCGCCTACGCGGTGCCGATCCCGGCGCTCGGGGATTTCGACTCGGATGCGGAGGTCGAATTGGCGCTTCTCGATCTGCGCGAGCAATTTCCTGACTTCAATCAGGCAAAGATCCTGTCGATCCGCGTGATGCGGGACGATTGGCCGGCGCAACGGAGCTGCGCCGGTTACGATCTGCCGCGAGAAACCGGCATCGAGGGCCTGTGGTGCGTCGGCGATGCGGTGAAGCAATACGGCAACGGCGGCACACAAGCCTGCGCCGAGACCGCGAAAATCGTCACAGACACCATTCTTGCCCGGCTGCCACGCGTTCCGCAAGCCAGCAGAGTTTGACGCGTACGGGAACACCGATGATGATTTCGACGCAGGCCGGCACAATTGGCGATCAGATATCGCCGGAAAATCCATGCCTGCTCGAGTTTCGCAATATCCGCATCGTCTATGACAACGCCATCGAAGCCATTCGCGATGTCAGCATCGCCATCCCCGAGGGCAGCATCGTCGCGCTATTGGGCTCCAATGGTGCGGGGAAGTCCACGCTTCTCAAGGCGATGTCCGGAATTCTCTATACCGAGGAAGGCGTGATCGAAAATGGCGCGATCCGGTTCCGGAATGAGGATGTGCACCGGCTTGCACCGGACGAACTGGTGCGGCGCGGCATTGTCCAGGTGCCCGAGGGCCGACGCGTGTTTCCGGCGCTGACCATCGACGAGAACCTGCAAATGGGCGGCTACACCAAGACCGCAGCAGAAGCGCGCGACCGGCGCGACAAGGTGTTCGCGCTATTCCCGCGCCTGTACGAACGGCGCGACCAGATCGCCGGCTACATGTCCGGCGGCGAGCAACAGATGCTGGCGATCGGCCGGGCGCTGATGACGGACCCGGTGCTGCTGGCGCTCGACGAGCCGTCGCTTGGCCTCGCGCCACTGATCATCGACCGGATCTACGAGGTGATTACCAGACTGCGCGACGAGATGAAAATGACCGTGCTGCTGGTCGAGCAGAACGCGCAGCGTGCGCTGGATATCGCCGACTATGCCTATATTCTCGAGACCGGACGCGTCGTTCTCGACGGTACCGCCGAAAAACTGTCATCCCATGAAGATGTGCAGGAATTCTATCTCGGCGTATCCGGCTCGGGCCGCAAAAGCCTGCGCGACGTGAAGCACTACAAGCGGCGCAAGAGGTGGTTGTCATGACCCCCCTGCTCGCGGTCGAAAACATCAGCAAGAGCTTTGGCGGCCTCAAGGCCGTCTCCGACGTCAGTCTTACGGTGACGCCGGGGGAGATCTGCAGCGTGATCGGCCCCAATGGCGCCGGCAAGACCACGCTGTTCAACATCATCAGCGGCGTGCTGCGCCCCACTGCCGGCCGCATTGTATTCAACGGCACCGATCTTGCTGGGGTCTCGCCGTGGCGCTTCGCCGCGATCGGCATCGGCCGCACCTTTCAGAATCTGGCACTGTTCAAGCACGGCACGGTGGTCGAAAACATCCTGACCGGCCGTCACACCCATCTGCGCTCCAGCGTGCTCGATGCCATCGTGTTCTTTGGCCGCACCCGGATCGAGGAGATCGAAGCCCGCCGCAGGGTCGAGGAGATCATCGAATTCCTCGAGATCGAACACATCCGCGATGCCATCGTCGGTACGCTGTCATACGGCCAGCAGAAGCGCGTCGAGCTCGCCCGTGCTTTGGCCTGCGAGCCAAAGCTGTTGCTGCTCGACGAAATGGTGTCGGGCATGAACCAGGAGGAGACCGAGGACATCGCCCGCTTCGTGCTCGATATTCGTGACGAATTGGGCATTACGGTCGTGATGATCGAGCACGAGATGCGGATCGTGATGGACATCTCCGATTCCGTTCATGTTCTGAATTTCGGGCGCAAGATCGCGGAAGGCACGCCGGATCAGGTGCGGCACGATCCTGCCGTGGCGGAGGCCTATCTCGGCGGCCATCGGACGCAGAAGCATGCGGACCAGAAAGCGGTGACCGATGTCAGCGCTTGACAGCATGCGAACCTTGCATCCGCCGATGTCAGCCAATCCGCCGCGGGCCGCTCTTTCGTCTGATACCGCAGCGTTACGGAGGACGCTGCAGGATGCCGCGATTACGATTCCGCAATTGCTCCGTCAGCGTGCCCAGCTTCATGGCGGCCGGCTCGCCTTGCGCGAAAAGGAGTACGGCATCTGGAACCGCTATTCCTGGAGCCACTATTATGAGACGGCGCGGCTGGTCGCGCTCGGGCTGATGTCGCTCGGAATCAAGCCCGGCGACCGCGTCGCGATCGCAGGCGAGGATACGCCGGAATGGTTTTATGCCGATCTCGGCACCCAGATGATCCGTGCGGTCGCGGTCGGCATCTACCCGACCAATCCATGGGTCGAACTGCAATACATCGTCAGGCACAGCGGTTCGCGCGTCGTCGTCACGGGTGATCAGGAGCAGACCGACAAGGTGTTGGATGCAATGGCCAATGACGGCGGCCTGCCCGCCCTCGAGGCGATCGTCTGCGTCGACATGAAGGGCCTGCGGCACTACCGGCAGAAGCAGCTGATGTCGTTCGAGACCCTCTGCAATCTCGGCAAGGCTTACGCGCTGGAGCATCCGGACGCCAACGCAAGCCTCGATCGGCTGATTGACCAGGCTTCTCCCGACGATGTGTGCATCCTTGTCTACACCTCCGGGACTACCGGTCCGCCGAAAGGGGCGATGCTGACACACCGCAACCTGATTTATGCGTCCTATATCTATGCCGAGGCCGTCGATATCGCCGACAAGCCGTTCGAATCGGTGTGTTACCTGCCGCTCTGCCACGTCGCCGAACGCTGCTATTCCGAGGTCATGCAGCTAGTCCTCGGCGGTACCGTCAGTTTTGCGGAATCGATCGATACCGTCGCCGTCAATATCAGGGAGATTGCGCCGACCTTTTTCGTCGGCGTTCCCCGCATCTACGAAAAGCTGCAGCAGCATTTCCTGTTCAAGCTCGGCGAGAGCGGGCGGCTGCGACAGAATTTTGCGAAGGCGTGCTTTGCCGTGGGACGCAAATTGTCGGATCGCCGGCAGGCCGGAACCGGGACCCTACTCCACTGCGCGGCCTACGCGCTGCTCTACATCTTGTTGTTCCGGAACATCCAGCGGCATCTTGGATTTGGCCGCAGCCGTCACCGGCTGTGCGCCGGCGCATCGATATCGCCCGAAACGTTGCGGTTCTTCGACATCATCGGACGCCCGGTATCGCAGGGTTACGGCCTGACGGAATCCGGCGGCGTCGCCTTCATCCAGCATGGCGCGCACCACCGTCTCGGCGGATGCGGCTTGCCGCTTCCTCGAACCGAATGGAAGCTCGACACCGACGGCGAGATCCTGTTGAGGAATCCCGGGGTCTTCAAGGGTTATTTCCTCGATGAGAACGCATCAACTGCTTCGCTCGAACCGGGCGGATGGCTGCGGACGGGCGACGTTATCGAGATCATGGACAATGGCGAGATCACGGTGGTCGATCGCAAGAAGGCGATCATCATCACCGCAGGCGGCAAGAATATCGCGCCCTCCGAGATCGAGAACGCGCTGAAGGACTCAGAATTCATCAAGGAAGCGATCGTGGTCGGCGAGGCCAAGAAATATCTTGGCGCCATGATCCAGGTCGATTACGACACGGTAGGGCGGTGGGCGCGGGACCAGGCGCTGCCCTACACCAACTACAAATCGCTGGCCCGGCTTCCCGAGGTGCATGAGCTGGTCGACCGCATCGTGAACGCGACCAACAAGCGGTTCGCGCGGGTCGAAAACATCAGGCGCTTTGCCATCCTCGAAAAGGAACTCGACCACGACGACGGCGAATTGACCGCCACCCAAAAGGTTCGCCGCGCCATGATCGAGAAGAAATTCGCGCGCGAGCTTGCCATCATCTACAAGGCCGAGGGCTGATGCAATATCTCATTCAGCTCCTGATTTCCGGCCTCGCCATCGGCGCCATCTATGGCCTGATCGCGATGGGCTTTGCGGTGATCTATAAATCGACCGGCCTGGTCAATTTCGCGCAGGGCGAGATGACCATGATAACAGCCTATATCGCATGGACGATTTCGACGACGCTCAGCGGCAACGTCTTTATCGTCGCTTTCGGCGCCATCCTCGCCGCCATCGTTCTCGGCCTTGTGATCGAGCGCGTCGTGATGCGGCCGATGCTGGGCGAGCCGGTTTTCGCAACCGTGATGGTGACGATCGGCCTTGCGGTCATCCTTCGCTCATCGATCAATTTCATCTGGGACGCCTATCCCCATGGGCTCGACCTCGGCGTCGGCCGCGACATCGTCCGGGTCGGGGGCATCGGCGTTCGTACCGGCCAGATCGCGGTGATCACGGCGTTGCTGTTGCTGCTGGCGGCCGTTTGGGCGTTCTTTCGCTACAGCAAATTCGGGATCGCCATGCGGGCGGTCGCGGCGGATGACCGCACCGCACTCTTGATGGGGATCAGCGCCACCCGGGTCCATGCCATCGCCTGGGCCGCATCCTCGGTCATCGCCGGCATCGGCGGCGTGTTTTTCGCCATCTCCTACGATCTTTCGCCGGCGATGTTTCAGCTCGGGCTCAAGGCGTTCCCGGCCACCATCCTCGGCGGCCTCGACGCCGTGCTCGGATCGGGCCTGGGAGGCCTCTTGATCGGGATCACGGAGAATCTCGCGGGCGGCTATTTCGGATCGGGCATGAAGGAAGTCGCAGGCTTTGCGATGATCATCGTGGTGCTGATGATCCGGCCGTTCGGCATTTTCGGCGAACACGACATCGAGAGGGTTTGACGACGATGCGCAGCGGCGATTTCAAGGAAACCTATAGCGAGCTTGTCGCACTCACGGATTCACCGCCGGTCTGGTTGTGGTCCCTAGTGCTTATTGTCGCCCTCATCCTGGCGCCCTACCTGTTGAACTCTTACGCTCTGTCTTTCCTGACAATCATCCTGATCACTGTGGTCGGCGCGCTCGGTCTGAATATTCTGACCGGCTATACCGGCTTGATCTCGCTCGGTCATGTCGGTTTCCTGGTTACTGGTGCGTATGCCTATGCGGTGGTGGTTTCAAAATATGGCATGCCGCCGATGGTCGGCTTCCTCGCGGCCGGCATCGTCCCGGCGCTTGCAAGCCTTGTGGTTGGCGCGCCGTCGCTGCGCCTCAAAGGCCTTTACCTTGCAATAACGACGCTGGCGTTCTCCTTCATCATCAATACCGTGATCCTGGAGGCGCGAACGCTGACCAACGGCGCTCGCGGCATTTCGGTTCAACGTCCCGAGATATTCGGTGTCAGTTTCGACAGCGATGCCGCCTTTACCCATCTCTGCCTCGGCTTCGCTGTCCTCACGCTGTTCGCCACGCTCAATATCCGGCGCAGCCGGGTCGGCCGCGCCTTTGTTGCGATACGCGATAACGACACCGCCGCGCGCGTCATGGGCATTAATCTGCACGCCTACAAGCTGTTTGCCTTCGTTACCAGCGCCTTCATTACCGGCATCGCCGGCGCGCTCTACGGGATTTATCTTTCCTTCGTCAGCGTCGAGGGCTTTCCGTTTTTGCTGAGCATCGAGGCGCTTGCGATTCTCATCGTTGGCGGCCTCGGTTCAGCGCTCGGCGCGGTGCTGGGAACGATCCTGATCGTCTTGCTGCCGGAAGCCACGCGGTTTGTGTTCAGCCTGTTCAGCGCGCAAATGGACGCACTGTTCTCGACCGGAGCGCAGGAGCTGAAAAGCATGCTCTACGGCGTCGTCATCATTCTGTTTCTGCGTTTTCAGCCGCGTGGCCTGGTTGGCGCGTGGCATGACATCAGGCGGCTCTGGGTGAACTGGCCGCTCCGCTACTGACAAGACCAAGACCAACAGCCAAGCCGCATCCCGCGGCAACCATGGAGGAAACGATGATCAAATACCTGGCGACCGCGTCGCTGTTGCTCATGGCCGCATACCTGACCGGCGGCAATGCCCTGGCGGCCGATCCCGGCATCACCGATACCGAAATCCTGATCGGCGATGTCGAACCGCTGACCGGACCGCCGGCACTGCTCGGGGTCGCGGCATCGATCGGGCACAAGATCGCAATCGCGGAGGCCAACAATGCCGGCGGCATCAATGGCCGCAAGATCAAGTACATTCTTGAAGACGACGGCTATGTCACCGCACGAACCATCCAGGGCGCGCGCAAGATCATCGATGTCGACAAGGTGTTCGCGATGCTTGGCATGTCCGGCTCAGGTCAATCGATCGCCGTCATGCCGGTGCTGGAAAAGGCCGGCATCCCGACCGTCATCGACGTCGCCCCGGTCAAATTCCTGTGGGAACCGCCGCGCAAGAATGTTTTCGTGGTCGGACAATCCTACGAGGAAGGCATCATTCACCTCGTCACCTATCTGGCGGACAAGAACCCCGGCAAGAAATGGGGCCTGATCACGCAGGACGATGACTACGGAATCACCGTGCGCGACGGGTTCGATACGGTCGTCAAGGCCAAGAAGATGAACGTCGTCTACAGCGGCAACTACAAAAAAGGGCAGCAGGATTTCTCATCCGATATGCTGCAGCTGAAAGAGTCCGGCGCGGAAGTATTTTTGGCGGGCGGCATTATCGGCGAGAACATCGCCATGATGAAGGAGCTTGAAAAGCTCAACATCAAGCCTGTGGTCGGCATCTTCTGGCCCGGGCGAGTCGAACCGGTCCTGAAATTGATGGGACCGCCGGGCGACGGCATTTTCGCCGTCGATTACGTCGAGCCGTTCGCAAGTGAAGCCGGCAAGGCGTTCCTTGAGAAGGCAAAGCCGCTGGTTTCAGAAGCCGAAATGAAGGGCATCAACCGCTACACCATGACCGGCTATGCGGCCGCCAAGGTGTTGCTCGGCGCGATCGAGCGTTGCGGCAAGCAGCCGACCTGGGCCTGCACCATCGCGGAGCTGGAAAAGACCAAGAATCTCGGAACCGGTATCATGGCTCCGATCAGCTTCGGCCCCGGCGTTCGCTTTTCCAACCAGAAACTGCAGATCATGCAGGCCGAGTTCAGCACGCTGAGCTTCAAGCCAGTGAACTAAAGGTACGCGTATCCGGCAAACGCAAGCCCTCGGACTTTGATCCGAGGGCAGGCACTGGTCATTCGCCGCGAAATTGCGGACGACGCTTGGCGACGAAGGCGGCAATTCCCTCCTGCGCATCGCTGGTGCCGCTGGCGACGACGAGCGATTCCTTTTCGGCGTCCAATTGATCGGAAAGACCGGTCTCGAAAGATTGACGCAGCATGCGGCGCACCGCCCCGTAGGCGCGCGTCGGGCCCGCGGCGAGTTTTGCAGCGAGCGCGGCTGCTTCGGTCTCCACGGCATCGCTGGGAGCGAGACGGGACACCAATCCGAATTCGACCGCTTCCTGCGCGGTCAGACGCCGGTTGAGGAGGAAAAGTTCTTGCGCTCGCCGCATCCCGACCATGCGCGGGAGAAACCAGGTGTTGCCACCATCTGCCGTCAAGCCGAGTGCACCATAGCCGATCGCGAAGCGTGCGTCGTCGGCCGCGACAGCGATATCGGCGGCATAGAGCAGACCCAATCCGCCGCCAGCGGCGCCGCCGCGAACCGCCGCTACAATCGGAGCATCGATGGTCGTCAACCGCTCGATCGCAAGGTGGAAGCCGTCGATCATGCGGCGAAGCTGGTTCGGCAGTTGGTCGCGCCCTGTTCCGGCGAACACGGTGAGGTCGCCGCCGACGGTGAAGTTCGGTCCATTCGCGGCGATCAGCACGGCGCGGACATGAGCGTTCTCGGCGATCTGGGTCGCTGCTTCCGCGAGATCGGCGGCCATGTCGGGATTGATCGCGTTGCCATGGTTTGGGCGGTTCAGGCGCAACGTCGCGACGCCATCGGTGAAATCGAGCAGCACGGTTCGCAAGGGACCGGCGGCCTCACGCCAGCGCGCCGTGTCGGTGTATTGCTCCAGAGAACGGATGCGTCCCTTGTCGACCGCGATCAGATGCGCAAAGGCGGCGTCAAGAGTGGGCGCCACCTTGCCTGCCGCGACCGCGATAACGGCCCGTCACCAGCAAACGGCCATCGGCGAGATCGAGGAAGCGGTCGGGCTCGGCGCGCGCTTCAAAATGCCGGGCGATCGCTCCCCAGCCGTTGCGGCGCATCGCGGCGGGTCCGTCGTGCTGACCACCGATGCCGAACGGCATTCCCTCGGCGGTGCGGCCGGTGAATTCCGGATGGAGCAACGCGTCGAGCTGATCACGGTCGCCCGCAGCGAGAGCCGCGTAAAGGGCACGCGCCAGATCTGCAGGCTTGCGGTTTTCCATCGCTCGATCCTCTTGCCCCAGGCTCGTTGCTACCCGCCGTCATGACCTGGCCCGGCCCTGCCCGCCAAAGGGGCTTGACAGTTTATCATTGAACGGTCGTTCGGATTATAATACGGTTCGTACTCGGATTGCAAGGAATGGGCGTGGGAAAACGCGCCGGAACTCCGGGGGAGGATTCGAAGATGATGAGCCGATCTACCGCTTATTTCGTGGCAGGGCTGCTGTGCCTGCTCGCCGCCAACGATGCCTTCGCGCAGAAGAAATATGATCCCGGCGCGACCGACACTGAAATCAAGATCGGACAGAACGCGCCCTTTAGCGGCCCGGCTTCCAGTTATTCGATTCTAAGCCGCGTCCAGAGCGCCTATCTCAAGGCCATCAACGAACGCGGCGGCATCAACGGGCGCAAGATCACGCTGCTGTCGCGTGATGATGGCTATAGCCCGCCGAAATCCCTCGAAGTCGTTCGCCAACTGGTGGAGGACGATCAGGTTCTGGCGATCGTTTCACCATTCGGCACACCGACCAACGCCGCCATCCAGAAATACCTCAACACCAGCAATGTGCCCCAGCTTCTGGTGCAAAGCGGCGCGTCCCGCTGGAATTCACCAAAAGCGTTCCCGTGGACGACACCCTACTCGCCCTTCTACGACACCGAAGGCGAGAATTTTGCGAACTACCTTTTGCAGAACAAGCCTGACGCGAAAATCGCCGTGCTTTATCAGTCGGACGATATCGGCAGAGATTACCTCAAGGGCCTGCGCGAAGGATTGGGTGAAAAGGCCGCGGCGATGATCGTCAAGGAAGCAAGTTATCAAACAACCGACCCGACCATCGATTCCCAGATCCTCATTCTGAAAGATTCCGGCGCGGATGTCGTGTTTCTGGCGGCCCAGAACAAATTTACGGCCCAGGCGATACGCAAGATTCACGAGTTGGGCTGGAAGCCGCAGCTATTGCTGACCTCGATTGCAAATTCGGTGAGCGGCGTGCTGGCGCCGGCCGGGCTTGAGGCCGCGACAGGCGCCATCACCACCACAATCTATAAAGTGCCTGATGATCCGGCCTGGACCGACGACAAGGGCATGAAGGACTATCTTTCCTTCATGAAGGAGAATCTTCCCGGCAACAGCCCCAATGATATCACCGCGATAACCGGCTATGCCGCGATCGAGGTCGCCGCGGAGATCTTGAGGCGTAGCGGTGACGAATTGACTCGCGCGAATGTGCTCAAGCAGGCGACCAATCTGAAGGGCCTGAAAGTGTCGATGCTGATCAACGGCATCACGATCCAGACCACGCCGGAAAATTACGCGGCCATCGAACAAACGCGTTTCGCAAAATTCGACGGGAAAAACTGGGTTTTGTTTGGCGAGCTGGTTGGAAAGACACAATCGATCTCAAAGCGTTAGTCGCTTGGCCGTCCTCGAGACGTTCGAGGGCGGCTGTCTGCGATCAGCCTCGGCTCTGAGCCGATCCCGATTCTTCGCCGGTGGCAAGTTCATGAAACATCGGCTTTGCCATGATCGAGATATCGATCTTGAGTTGATCGCAAATGATCTGCCGCAGCATCGCCTGGATCATCTTCGCCCGGTCAGGATCGGCCGCGGCACCGGCGCCCGACGTCCACATTAACAACTCTCCGAGCTTGCGATCTCCGTCATTGCGCAGCCGCTCCAGATCGGCGCTTTCTGGTGCGTCTGGAAGAATCCGAGGCCCGGACGGTACATCAGGATAATCCAGTCCGGCACCAAGGCGGGCGAATTCGGCAAACGCCCTGTCCTGCAGCACGATCTGGCTCCGCAGCGGAGCGATTGCCCAATCCGCCGACAGCTTGAGGCCGCTCAAGGCGAAAATGATGCCGTAGGCTTGCCCGCGAACAAAGTCGTCGCCAAGTTGCGGCAGGATGCGTGACCGAATGCTTTCGATCATGCCGTCGATCAGAAGGTCGAACGATTGACTCATGCTACCGCCTCAATCGCCTTGTCCAGGGCCCGAACGATTGATGCCATCTGGGTTGACATCGCCGCCATCCGCATGTCGTCGAAGCCCGCGACCTCAAACGCATGGATGCCGCAGATTTGGATTGCGGCCATCTGATAGAGCGCAAAGGCTTCATAGTAAGCAAGGCTGCGTGGAGAAAGTGTTATCCCAGACTTGTTCTGGTAGCGGTCAATCACTTCACTTCGCTCCATGACGCCATACAGCTTGCGGCTGCCGCCGTTGAAAGTGGGAACGAGCGCCCACCCAAGATCCTCATGTGGGTCGCCGATATGGGTCAGTTCCCAGTCGAGAATCGCGGTGATGTTACCGTTCTCCTCGAGAAAATTTCCGACGCGATAATCGCCGTGAACGATCGTCATTCGTGGCGGCGTTGGACAGTTCTCATGAAGCCACAGGCCGGCCCAATCGAGCAGCGGGTAATAGCGAATGAGGGGTCGGGACACGAGTGCGCGCCACGCCGTGAGCGACGCACGTTCTGTTCTCTCGCCGGAGGGAATTTTGGCCAGCAGTTCGCGCAGCGGCAGATGTTGCCAGTCGATGGTGTGCAGTTCCGCAAGGATGTCCAGAAACTGCATCACGATCCCTCGCCGGTGCTCTTCGGTGGCTCCGCTTCCAAGCCAGGGGGCTGCGACATCGCCGGCCACGTGCTCGCTGATGAAGAACGGAAATCCGACGTTCGCGCCTTGCTGGGAATAGCAGACAAGCCGGGGTACCGGCACGCGCGAATTCTCCATCGACTGCAACGCATACACCTGGGGCAACACGGAATAGGGCGCGAACAGACCGTTGGTGGGTCCAACCCTGAGGATCAGTTTGCGCCGCTGGCCGGACTGGTCGCGCGCCGTGAAACTATATGTGATCCAGGAAAAGCCCGGTGAGCGCCGTTCGAACGTCTCTAGTTCGACAGCACTTCCGGCTTCGTCGCAGAGATATTGCCTCAGCCGGTGGTGCACCGTGGCATCGGCGATTGCAAGCTCGGCAGTCTTCGCTCCCGGACTCTGGGTTCCAGACAAGGGATCGAGGGACGGCGCAACGTTGGCTTTCATCTAATTGACCGAGCGTGCGAGGCCGCGCCACTTTTCGTCGCGAAGGCTTGATTTCATGATCTTTCCGCTGCCGGTCAGCGGCAGCGGCTCCAGCCGCAATTCGACCGTGCGCGGGCATTTGTAACCGGCGATCAGCGTCCGGCAATGCGCGATGACATCCTCCGGCGCCAGTTGCTGTCCGTCCTTGGGTACAACGATGGCATGCACGGCTTCGCCCCATTTCTCGTCGGGCACCGCGATGACGGCACATTCGCGAACGCCGCCGTGCTGATAGATCGCGTTCTCCACCTCGCCCGAGTAGACATTTTCGCCGCCGGAAACGATCATGTCCTTGACCCGATCGACGATGTAGACGAAGCCGTCCTCGTCCATCCAGGCTCCATCCCCGGTATGCAGCCAGCCGTTTCGAAGCGCGCGTTCGGTTTCTTCCGGCTTGCGCCAGTAGCCCAGCATGACACCTGCGCCCCTGATCGCAATCTCGCCGACGGCGGTGCGCGGCAACTCCTCGCCGGTGGTGCTGTCGACGATCCGAATCTCGACTCCGGCCGCGGCCCGGCCTGCCGATTTGCGCTTCTGTGCAATCGGCCCCTCCAGCGCGTGATATTTCCAAGGCAACAGACAGGCGAGTGCGGCGCACTCGGTCAGGCCGTAGCCCTGATGGAAACGCCATGACGGCAATTTCTTCATCAGATCGACCAGCAGCGCGTCGGGCATCGGCGACGCGCCATATTCGCAATCCCTAACGCTGCTGAGGTCGTATTGTCCGAATGCCACGTGGTTCAGCATCATGTTGAGCATGGTCGGCACGAACAGGCAGTAATTCACCTTTTCCCGCGCGATGGTCGTCATGGCGAGTTCCGGCTCGAATTTCGGAATGGTCACATGGCTGCCGCCCACCAGCGTGAGCGCAACCATCGGCGAGGCGCCGGCGAGATGGAACAGCGCGGCGGAGTGCAGATAGACGGTATCCTCGCTGAAATTAAGCGAATAGATCCACACCACCGATTCATAGACCACATTGCTGTGGGACAGCATGACGCCCTTCGGAAAGCCCGTGGTGCCGCCGGTGTAGAAAATCCCCAAGAGATCGTTATACGATCCCGAGCGGTCTTCGATGGGATCAGCCGCTTCGACCAGCGTTTCGTAGGCAATCGTTCCGTCCGGCAATGCGCCTTCGCCGATATAGATGATGGCTTCGAGCCTGAATCGCCGGCTCAGCTCGGGAATCTGCGCGACGAAATTTTCGTCCACCAGCAGGATTTTCGGGCCTGAGTCCTTGAGCGCGTATTCGTTTTCAGCAATCGCCCAGCGCGTGTTGAGCGGCACGATGACGGCTCCGGACCAGGCGATGGCAAAAAAAGACTCGATATAGCGGTCGCTGTTCAATGCGAGGATAGCGATGCGGTCACCCACCCCGATGCCAAGCTGGGCGAGGCCGCCCGCTACCCGGGCGACGCGCTCGGCAATTTGGCCCCACGTCCGCTTGCGTTCGCCATGAACGGTTCCGACATGATTTCGACGTAACTGCACTGCGGCATTCAGCGTCTGTGTCAGCTTCATTGAACATTTCCCCTCGCGTTCGTCCGCCCCGCGTCATTTGTTCAATTTGCAGTTGGCATTCGGATCAAACCAGTCCAATAATAGTCCGATTGGTCGGGTTATCAATTGCCGATCGCGGCCAAACCGTCGATTCGCCGCAATAAAATGACCGGACTATATTCCTCGTCTCGCCCGTGCATGCCGCAGATGGATTGGCGATACATTGCTCGAAGATCGGCGGCGTAGCCCCATTTCATCAGGGATCATGTGATGCTCACACCTCAGGATGACCTGCTTGGCCATCAGTTGCCGACCACTTTCGACCATGTCGGAACCAGCGACGTGCGCTGGACCGAACGCTATTGGTACACGGCGCATCCAAAGAGCGGCGAGCTTATTTTCGATGCCGGCCTCGGCTATTATGCGAACCGCAACGTGATGGACGGTTTTGCCGGTGTGACCATCGGCAGCACCCAGTACAATTTCCGGGCTTCGCGCCGATTGCGGCCCAATCCGCTGGACACCACCATCGGCCCCCTACGATTTCAGGTGATCGAGGGCCTGCGCCACCATCGCGTGACGCTGGCGCCCAACGAGTCTCCGCTTTCATTCGAACTTGATTATTTTGCCACCTTGCCGGGCGCCGAAGAAGCCCAGAGCTACCGACGGCGCAACGGCTGGCTGGAAGAAGATCTCACGCGCATGAATCAATTCGCGCGCTGGCGTGGCTGGCTTGCGGTCGACGGCAAGCGCTACGAGGTCGATGAAGACAATTGGTGGGGCCAGCGCGATCACTCCTGGGGCGTGCGCTCCGTTCACAACACGGATCCCATGCGTCCTCCCGTCGCAAATCATCGCAATTTTTACTGGATGTGGTGCATGTTCCAGTTCGAGGATTTCGGAATTTCCGTGTTCCTGAAGGAGCGGGCGCCGGGAAAGCTGATCTACCTATCCGGAAGCGAAGTCAGCAAGGACGCCGGCGTCAAGAAAGAGCGTCATGTGGTCGCGGTCGAACATGACATTACCTGGGCAGATGATCCGCTGGGTCAGTCCTGGGAGCGGGCGGAATTGTTGCTGCACTTCGCCGATGGCGGAACACGGAAGCTGGACATCAAGACCATCACGCCTCGATTTTATCTGAAGGGGGGCATGTATGGCGGATTGAACGGGTGGCATCACGGTGACGATCGTGGCGCGCTGTCCACCGGTCACGATATCTGGGATCTCACCGATGCGGCGACCCGGAAGACCGCCTGCACGCTGTCAGATCATGTCTGCAAGATCACATCGGAGGGATTACCCGGGATGGGGATCGCCGAATACGGGGTCGCCGCCGGATATCCACGCTACGAAGCGCCGCAGCGTTTTCCGGCGATATGACACCGACGGGCCGTTCAGACCGTCGGGGTCGGCAGGCATCCGGCGCTGCAGCGATCCCGCTCACATCCGCTTGGCAACTTCCTCGAGCATGACCTCGGTGGCGCCGCCACCGATCGTGAGCACGCGCGCATCACGCACCATCCGCTCGATCGGCGTTCCCCGCATGAAGCCGGTGCCGCCATGCAGTTGCAGGCAGCCGTGCACGACTTCGTGGAGAACTTCCGGCGAAAGCGCCTTCACCATCGATACCTCGCGCGAGCAGTCGCGGCCGGCCTCGGCGAGTTCGGCGGCATGATAGGCGAGCGCCCGCGCGGCGGCTGCCTTGGTAGCGAGCATCGCGAGCTTGAGCCGTACCGTTTGCTGATTCCACAGCGGGCCGCCGAATGCCTGCCGGCTTCGCACATAATTCGCGGTCAGTTCGATCGCCTTGGCGCTTTCGCCGGCGCAGATGCCGCCGATGCAGATGCGCTCGTTCTGGAAGGTTTCCATGATGCCGTAGAAACCACGGTTCTCCTCGCCAAGCAGATTTTCAAGGGGAATACGGACGTCCTGAAAACCGATCTCCGCAGTATCGGAACAGAGCCAGCCGTGCTTGTCGAGTTTTGTCACGGACACGCCGGGCGTCGTGCGCTCGACGATGAACAGCGATATCCCGCGGCTGCCCTTCGCCTCGGGATCGGTGCGGGCCGCAACGATCAGAATATCGCCATAGACGGCATTGGTGATGAACATCTTGGAGCCGTTGATTACCCATGAATCGCCGTCGCGCCGGGCGCGGGTCTTCAACCCCGCAACATCGGAGCCGGCATCGGGTTCGGTGACGGCGATCGAACAGATGGTCTCGCCGCGGATGATGGCCGGAAGGTATCTTTCCTTCTGCTTCGCCGTGCCGCGCAGGGTAATGTGAACCGCCGACATGTCGCTGTGCACCAACGTCGATGAGGTGAACCCGCCAAACGTCGAACGGCCGAGTTCCTCGGCGAAAACCATCGACGCCAGCGGTCCCATTTCGGTGCCGCCATATTCGACCTGATGGCGCATGCCGAGGAAGCCGAGCGCGCCCATGCGCCGGAATATTTCGCGCGGGATCTTGCCGTCGCGCTCCCATTGTTCGCCATGCGGCATCACTTCCTTTTCAACGAAACGGCGGACCTGGTCGCGCAGCATCCGCAACTCCTCGGACAGATCGGGCTGTTCCGAGAAATGAAATTCGTAATCGGTCAGGCTTGGCCGTTCGGCTGGGACAGCGTTCACTGCGGGCTCCTGTCGGCGTTCATTTGAAGATGTCGCTTGAGAAATTTGGCGATCGAATCGATGGCCTGACGGGCCTCCGCGAGCTCGGAGGCAAACATCTGAAAGACGTGGACCATGCCGTCCCAGATCTGCAGTTCGACATCGATGCCGGCGGCGCGCGCCTTGTCGGCAAACATGACGGAGTCATCGAGCACGGTTTCACGGTCGCCGACCTGGATCAGCAGCGGCGGCAATCCGGCGAGCTCGGCATAAAGCGGCGACGCCATGGGATGGAACGGATCGCCGTCCCTGCCGAGATAATTCTTCGCCAGCGCAAGGATCATCGGCCGCCCGTGGATCGGGTCGGCATCAGCACGGTTGACGTAACTCGCGCCGGTCGCCGCAAGATCCGTCCATGGCGACATCAATACCGCCGCCGCCGGGAGCGGCGCGCGCTCACGCAGGCTGAGCATCGCGGCAAGCACGAGATTTCCTCCGGCCGAATCCCCAGCAAACGCAATATTTTCTGGGCTTAGTCCCTTGTCCAGCATCCAGCCATACGCCGCGATGGCATCCTCGAGCGGCGCCGGAAAACGGTGTTCAGGCGCCAGCCCGTAATTGATCGCGAGCACACGGCAGCCGCTTGCGTCTGCTATTCGCGCGATCAATTCGCGATGCGACGATACCGAGCCGAGACGAAAGCCGCCGCCATGGAAATAGAGAATGGCCTTGTCATCATGGGCGTTGCTGCCTGCAATCCATTCCCCGTCGACGCCACCGGCGGAAACGCGCTCACCTGAGAGGGGTACAGTGCAGGGTTGAAAGGCGGCATCCCAATCCGATCGCATCTGCGCAACCGGCGTGTCCCGACTCCAGCTGCGATAGACGCGTTGGATCCGTTCGATCACAAGGTCGAGCGGCGCCGCCGCAATGTTCTCGTCTGTGCGCGCCATGCTACCCGCCCAGTCCCATGCCGCCCGACACGCCGATGGTCTCGCCGGTGATATAGGCCGCCTGATCGGACGCCAGGAACAGCGCCGCGGCGGCAACCTCCTCGGGCTCGCCCAGCCGCCGCAGCAAGGTGGAGTCGGTCATGGCGTGAAGGATCTTGTCTCCGCCCCTGGCCACCGCCTGTTCGAGCATTGGGGTGCGGATCGGTCCGGGCGCGATCGCATTCGCGGTGATTCGATAGCGCGCATTCTCGCGCGCGATGCTTTTGGTAAAGGCGAGGACGCCGCCCTTGGCGGCGGCGTAGGCCGCGCCGCCTTTGGATCCCAGCCGCGCCGCTTCGGAGGCGATGTTGATGATCCGCCCGAAGCCCGCGGCTTGCATCGCGGGCAACGCGGCGTGGGTGCAGGCCAGGACCGAAACCAGATTGACCGCGAGCAGCCTGGCCCAATCATCCGGCGTCGTATCGGTGAAGAACGCGTGCTGATCGGCGCCGGCGTTGTTGACGACAATATTGAACGGGCCGTACTGCGACATGACCTGCTGCACCATGCCGGCTTCGGTGACATCGAGCCGTGCTGCGGTCGCACCCACCTGCCCTGCCAGATCAGTCGCGCCGGAGAGATCGAGATCGGCAATGATGACATCGGCTCCGGCAGCGGCGAAGGTCCGCACGATCGCAGCGCCGATGCCGTGGGCCCCGCCCGACACGAAGGCGCGGCGGCGGTCAAGCCGGCCGAAAGGCAGGGCGCCGGAGGCCGGCACCTCTCAGCGTCCCGTAAATTTAGGCTTGCGCCGTTCGATTACCGCGGCGAGCCCTTCGCGGGCATCAACGGTCCCGGACAGTTCGGATACCGTCCGAGCTTCCTCCGACAGGCACTGCTCGATGCTGATGGCCGTCCCGCTCCAGACCAGACGCTTGGTTGCCGCAAGCGCCTTCGGCGCGCCGGCGGCCAATTCCCTGGCCATCGCCAGCGACGCCTCTGCGAGTTGTTCGTCGGGAACGACCTTGGTGACAATGCCGAGATCCAGTGCTTCGGCCGCGCCGATCACGGGATTGGTCAGCAGGATCGACATCGCGCGGCGCAAGCCGACCAGCCGCGACAAGGTGACGGAAACGCCGGCGTCAGGCGCCATGCCGACGCGGGTCGCGCCCGCAAGGAACTTGGCTGACGCACCCGCGATGACGATATCGGATGCGCAGACCAGGCCAAAACCGCCGCCGCCGGCGGCAAAACCTTGCACCGAGGTGATCACCGGCGCCTCCAGCCGCAACAATCCCGTCACCGCGTTCTGCAGATAGGCGGTCGCCTGGCGAATATAATTCGGGAGTTTTTCGCCTTTCGACGCGAAGGCGTGAACATCGCCGCCGGCGCAGAAGTTCTTGCCCTCGCCGGTAAGCAGGACCGCGCGCACGTCCGGCTGGCCGTGGCAAACCATGATGGCGTCGCACAGCGCCCTGAGCAGCTCGACGCTCATCCCGTTCGCTGCATCGGGACGATTGAGCCGCAGGCGCGCGATTCCGTCGGCGATATCAAGCAGAACTGGCCCCGTTTCGATCATGGTGAGGTCTCTTTTCTTTCGCGGCCAGTGAGAATCTAGATCAGGAACGACAACGTGAACAGCGCCTTCTCGTTGTTGACCAGCGTGACCTTCTTGTACGCCATCCGGAGTTCGCCATCGACGTAGCGCAGCCGATACTCGTTCCGCGCCGCCCAAATGGTGTCGTCACGAAGACTGGATTCGAACACCAGGCTATTGCTGGCAACCGCAATATCGCCGCCGCTCTGCTCGTCGTCCAGCACTTCGATATTCGACACGATCCGGCGCAGCCGAGATTGCGGCGTCTGGGTATGGCGCTTGCCGGTCAGTAATTGTTTGATGCGCAGCGAGATCCGCGAACGATTGTCGTAGATAATCGACATTTCCTTTTCGGGATCGATATCAGCCCCGTTTGCGGGCACCCAATAGACGCCGTCATCGGTCCACAGGGCTTCCCAGGCCTCATATTGATGTTCGTCCTGTAATCGTGCCTCCTTGTAGATGAAGGCCGTCACGGCGCTTATTAGCGTAGTGCTGCTTTCACGCGCGAGCATCACCTCGCCTCCATCAGGCTGCGGTAGTGGCGCCAGATGCCTCGAGACGGTATCTCGTCCGTGACGTGGCCCACCTTGAAACCGTCCGCGTCGGTACTTTCGCGCCGCTCGCCGCGAGCAAGGAAAATCCATTCAGGGTTGCGCGCCAGCACGCCGCGATGGCAGCGTTCGTACATCTCGGAGTCATCGGCTAGCAGCAAGCCCGCCGGGCCGACCGATCCCATGGTCTGCTGACGTAACCGGCGGTTCATATCCGGCGCGCCCTTGAACTGCAGCGCGGTGACGTGCTGCACGCTGTCGTCGACCGCCAGCGGCTGGATCACGAACATCTGGATTTCCGCGATGAACAGGTTGGGAAAGATCATGACATGCGGCGTGCCGTCGATCATGATCTCGCGAGCCTGTTTCTCGCCGTAGGCGGCAGTCATCTGTGACGTATAGTCCGGCAGTCGCTCGGCAGTAGTGCCGAACCAACTCAGCGGCTGGTCGCGCTTGCGAAACTCGGGCCGAAGATCGATCTCGGTATGGCCGTTGCCATAATCGCGCGTCACCGCGGTCGATTTGCCGCCATACAGCGTTCCGATCGCGCTGTCGGCGACGTTAAAGATCGAGGAATGCACGAACGCAGGGTGATAGCCGTCGCACTCGTTCTCGAGGACGAATTTCCAGTTGGCCTTGACGCGATGTTTCAGGAAACCCGCGGTGACCTCGACCTCGCCTTCGGGCGAGGTGCGAACCAAACGATCGATTGTCTCTTTGGCGCCGCCAAGATGCTCTTCAAGCGTTGCGCCTTCGGCGGCGAACGAGCCAAATACAAAACCGCGATAGGATTGCACCCGCGTGACGCGGCCAAGCCCGAGCTTTGTCTTGTCGGCACCTTCGTATCCGTCCGGAAATGCGTAGCCGACCAGGCGACCGTCATTGGCAAACGTCCAGGAGTGGAACGGACAGGTGAAGGAGCGCGCATTGCCCTTATCATAGGAGCAGACCTGGTTGCCCCGGTGGCTGCATCGATTGAGCAACAGGTTGACCTTGCCCTGCTCGTCGCGCGTCATGATGATGGATTGCGGGCCGATCGATTTGATCACGTAATCGTTCGCATTCGGAACCTCGCTCTCGTGGCCGACATAGACCCAGGTGCGGTACCAGATGTTCTGCAGCTCGGCCTCGAAGATCGCGGGGTCCTTGTATAGCGAACCATGGACTCGATCCGGACGGATCAGGTCGTCCCACTGTGACGGGCGCGGCATGACGTTCATCGCTGCATCTCCGATGACTAAGGAGAAACCGCCACCACCCTCACGGAGACCGGCGGCAGCCCAAACCAAAAATAATCCGGCTGACCGTTCTAATAATAACACCGGATTTTCCAACCTTCAAGGGCATTTGCGGGGCCGAAGCGACATCCTATACGGACGAGAATCGCGATCGGCCGGTTTTATCCATGCCCTCGGGCGCGGGGGATTCGGGCGCAATCCGGCCGAACGATAGATTCGCCATGCGAAGGCGGAGCAACTGATAGAGGACACCTGCGGAATCCAGCCGTTCGCCTTTTGCGGCAACCAAAAAGCCGACGATTGCAAATTGCCAGACGTCTAGTGGTCCTTGACCGAATGGGCCCACTGCCGCGATCCTCCGCATCGACCATTCTGCGAATTTGCCTTCGGCTGCGTGGCAGGATTTGAACCTGCGACTCCTGTGTCCCGAATCCTGCTATCGCACCGCATAGCTTTGAAAAGTCTAGCTTTTCGTTGCTATTCGCGCTCAATTTGGGCAGGCACGGGTTGCCAGCTTAACCGAATTGATATATGACGTTGATATCGTATATCATATGGATGAAGACGATGCGAACACTGGTTGATCTCGGCAATACCCAAATCCAGGCGCTGGACGAGTTGTCGAAGAAAGACAAGCGGTCTCGGGCCGCCCTGATCCGGCTGGCGATCGATGAATATCTCGCCAAGCGACACAGCAAACAGGAAGGCGATGCGTTCGGCCTATGGGGTAAACGCAAAGTGGATGGTTTGGTCTATCAGGAAAAGGTGCGAAGCGAGTGGTGAAGGCGCTGTTCGACACCAACATCCTGATC
>Ga0137403_10002287_pt1 | contig 23517 bp, 13 predicted proteins | sample CZOMad2_1_16fung_FD_122057 | JGI IMG/M metagenome (GOLD analysis project Ga0137403, IMG submission 122057) | Vadose zone soil fungal communities from Angelo Coast Range Reserve, California, USA - CZOMad2_1_16fungal (Hybrid Assembly) | ecosystem: Environmental > Terrestrial > Soil > Vadose zone...
GCCGGCCGACCAGAATGCCATGCACAGCGGCTTGGTCGGCCCGGAGCCCGCAAATGGGACTTCGCTCTGGAGCGGCACCGGCGCCGCTCCCGGCGGCGAGACCGCCAATTGCCTCCTCTGCCATGCGAACGGTGCGCTGCAGCGGGTAGCGACGCATCCCGGGAGCGCGACGCAACCGGCAGGATTCCCGATTGCCAGTGGAAACCACTTCCAGTCGTGCGAGCAATGCCACACGGCACGCAGGACAGCTCCGGCGCTGAGGAACCCGCAGCTCGATTTCGCCGTCGCGAGTTGCGCGAACTGCCACTCGCAAGCGAAAGACTCCACCAACACCAAGCATGCTGCCTTCGGTGTCGATCTGACGACCGCTTCGACCGCGACCTGCCTCGGCTGCCATTCGGACGGCGGAATGGCCACGAGCTTCAGTCATCCGGCGTTCCCTACGATTTCGACGGACATCCATGCGCTGGGCGCGCCCGCCGTGCACGTCGCTGGAGCCATCCGGTGTGAGAGCTGCCACAGCGCAGCGGCGAACCTCGATTATGCGCCGATCGACTGCACGACGTGCCACTCGGAACCGGCGATGGCGCCGCTGCATGTCGCCGTGGCGGATCTGACGTTCACGACCGCCACGGAGACTTCCGGGCTCTGCTTGAGGTGCCACGCAGAGTCGCAAGTGCCGATCGCGGTCGCGACGACGCCTCCGGAGCATGTCCCGCCAGTCGCGCAGCACGCGCCCTTTAGCGTCGGCAGCGGAGCCGCGCACTACCAGAAACCATGCCTCACTTGCCACGCCACGCCGAGGACCGACAAACCTTGGGCGCAGGACTTCAAGGAGCGCGCCTGCATCGGCTGCCATTCGGAGCCGATCGATCGCATCGTTTCCCGTCACGCGACGATCCAGATCTCAGTGTCGCCCGAGAATAGCGCAAGTTGTCTCACCTGCCATCCGAGCGGCGGCGCCGCGAGCTTCAATCACCCGTTGTTCCCCATCACCCAGACCGACGTCCACGCGCTGGGCGCGCCGGCGGTGCACCTGCCTGGCGCGATCGCCTGCACCAGTTGTCACACCGGCGCGCCCGGTCCAGCGGGCATCGATTGCGCCACGTGCCATGCGCAACCCGCCATGGCGCCATTGCACGTCGCCGTCAGCGATTTGAAGTACACGACTCCGGGCGAGACCTCAGGGCTTTGCCTGAAGTGCCATGCCGACTCGCAGGTGCCGGTCGCCGTGGCTACGACCCTGAGCCACGTGCCGCCCGTCGCTCCGCACGCTCCATTCGACGTGCGCACAGGGGCAATCCACTTCCAGCAGCCCTGCCTGAGCTGCCATGCGGCGGCGAGGACGGACAGGTCCTGGGCAGCAGACTTCAAGCAGCAGGCCTGCAGCGGCTGTCACAGCGAAGCGGTCGACCAGGTCGTCTCCAGGCACGCTCTCCTCCAGATCACCGCTGTCCCCACGGACACGGCGAGCTGTCTCGGGTGTCACCCGACCGGCGAACCGGCGACGAGCTTCAATCACATCTTCTTCCCGGTAGCGCTTGGCGACGTCCATGCCCTGGGGGCGGCGGCTGTGCATCTCCCTGGTGCAATCTCCTGCAAGAGCTGCCACACCACCGGTGCATCCACTTCAATCGACTGCACCGTCTGCCATGGGCCGGCCGACCAGAATGCCAGGCACAGCGGCTTGGTCGGCCCGGGGCCAGCAAATGGGACTTCGCTCTGGAGCGGCACCGGCGCCGCTCCCGGCGGCGAGACTGCCAATTGCCTCCTCTGCCATGCCAACGGTGCGCTGCAGCAGGTAGCGACGCATGCCGTGAGCGCGACGCAGCCGGCGGGCTTCCCGATTGCCAATGGAAACCACTTCCAGTCGTGCGAGCAGTGCCACACGGGGCGGACGACAGCTCCGGCGCTGAGGAACCCGGAGCTCGATTTCGCCGTCGCGAGTTGCGCGAATTGTCACTCGCAAGCGAAAGACTCAACCAACTCGAGACATGCCGCCTTCGGTGTCGATCTGACGACGGCCTCGACCGCGACCTGCCTCGGCTGCCATTCGGACGGCGGGATGGCGACGAGCTTCAGTCATCCTTCCTTCCCGACGACCTCGACGGACATCCATGCGCTGGGCGCGCCGGCCGTGCACGTAGCTGGAACCATCAGATGTGAGAGCTGCCACACCGCCGCGGCGAACCTCGATTATGCGCCAGTCGATTGCACGACTTGCCACACGCAACCGGCGATGGCGCCGCTGCATGTCGCGGTGGCGGATCTGACGTTCACCACCGCGACCGGGACCTCCCAGCTCTGCCTGAAGTGCCACGCCGAATCGCAACTGCCGATCGCGGTGACGACGACCCCGCTGGATCACCTCCCGCCCGTGGCGCTGCACTCGCCTTTCAGCGTGAGCCTGGGAGCCGTGCACTACCAGAAGCCTTGCCTCACCTGCCACGCAACGGCGAGGACCGACAAACCTTGGGCGCAGGACTTCACGGAGCGCGCCTGCATCGGCTGCCACAGCGAAGCCGCCGATCTCGTGGTCACCAAGCACGCCTCGCTCCTCATCAGCGTGATCCCGTCCGACAGCGCGAGTTGTCTGGCGTGTCATCCTAACGGCGGAGCTGCGAGCTTCGATCACCCGTTGTTCCCCATCACCCAGACCGACGCGCACGCGCTCGGCGGTCCCGCGGTCCACATGCCAGGGACGATCGGCTGTACCAGCTGCCACACGAGCTCGACCGATCGCACGAAGCTCGACTGCACCAGCTGCCATACGCGGGCTGCGATGGAGCCGGCCCACGTCGCCGTCTCCGATCTCGCATTCACCACTCCGAACGAGACCTCCGCGCTGTGCATCAAGTGCCACGCCGAGGCCCAGGTCCCCATCGCGGTCGCGACCACGAGGCCGGATCACGTCCCGCCCGTAGCGGCGCACGCTCCGTTCGACGTCACGACCGGATCATTCCATGATCGGAAGCCCTGTCTGACCTGCCACCCCGTAGCGAGGACGGACAAGCCCTGGGCGCAGGACTTCAGGCAGCAGGCATGCATCGCCTGCCACAGCGAAGCCACCGATCAGGTGGTCTCCCGGCATGCTGCGTTCCAGATCGCCGTCACTCCGGCCGACACGGCGAGCTGCCTCACCTGCCATCCCAGCGGCGGACCGACCAGGGACTTCAATCACCCCTTCTTCCCGATCACGCAGACCGACGTCCACGCTCAGGGCGCGCCCGCCGTGCACGTGCCCGGCACGATCGCTTGCACGAGCTGCCACACGACCTCAGAGGCAGCCAAGGTCGACTGCACGGTTTGCCACGGTCCTGCCGATCAGGCGGCGAAACACAGTGGCCTCGTCGGTCCCGAGCCCGGCAATGCAACGCCGCTCTGGAGCGGCACCGGGCCGGCTCCGGGGAGCGCGAGCGCGAACTGCCTGCTCTGCCATTCAGCCGGGGCGCTCCACCGGGTGGCTACGCACGCGCAGACCCCAGACCGGCCAGCCGGCTTCCCGATCGCGAGCGGCAATCATTTCCAGTCCTGCGAGCAATGCCATACCGCGCTCCAGGCGGACCCGTTGCTGGCGAACCCGAGGCTCGACTTCGCGGCCGCGAACTGCGCCAACTGTCACTCGCAGGCGCGCGACTCCACCAACACCAGGCACGCCGGCCTGGGAATCGACTTGACCACGGCGACGACCTCGACCTGCCTGACCTGCCACTCGAACGGCGGGATGGCCTCGAATTTCACTCACGGGTTCTTCCCCGTGGCTGCGACCGACATCCACGCGCTCGGCGGCGCCATCCGATGCGCGAGCTGCCACACCGCGGCGGCCAACGGCGACTACACACGCCTTGACTGCGTGACCTGCCATTCCGAGCCAGCCACGGCCCCGCTCCACGTCGCGGTAGCGGATCTGACATTCACGACCGTGAACGAGACGTCCGCCCTTTGCGTGAGATGCCATGCCGAATCGCAGGTGCCGACCGCGGTGTCGACGACGCCGGCCGACCACGTCCCGCCCGTGTCGAACCACGGGCCCTTCAACGTGAGCGAAGGAGCCATGCACTACCGAAAGCCTTGCCTCACCTGTCATGCCGTAGCGAGGACCGACAAGCCCTTCGCGCAGGACTTCAGCCAGCAGGCATGCGCCGGTTGCCACAGCGAGAACACCGACCAGGTCGTCTCCAGACACGCCTCGTTCCAGATCACCGTCGTCGCGAGCGATACCGCCAGCTGCCTGCGCTGCCACCCCAACGGCGAGCCCAGCACGAATTTCAACCACGTCTTCTTCCCCATCACGCGGACCGACGTCCATGCGCTGGGCGCGCCGGCGGTGCTCCTGCAGGGCGTCATCGGCTGCAACAGCTGCCACACCACCGGCGATTCGACGCAGGTCGACTGCACGGTTTGCCACGATCCGACCGACCAGATCAGCAGGCATGACGGCCTCATCGGTCCCGGCAACGGGATGCCGCTCTGGAGCGGCATCGGAGCCGCGCCGGGCGGAGGGACTGCAAATTGTCTGCTGTGCCATGCGATGGGCGAGCTGCAGCGGGTCGCGACGCATGCGCAAACGCCGGCACAGGTTGCGGGCTTCCCGATCGCCAGCGGCAATCACTTCCAGTCCTGCGAACAGTGCCACACGGCGCTGAAGACGGATCCCAGGCTGAAGAACGCCGAGCTCGACTTTGCCGCGGCGAACTGCGCGAATTGCCACACGGAGGAGCGCGGTTCCCTGAACACGAAACACGCGGCCTTCGGCGTCGATCTGACAAATCCTCCCGCTACGACCGCGACTTGCCTCGGCTGCCACTCCAGTGGCGAAACGGCCCCGGGCTTCAATCATCCCGGCTTCCCGATCGCGTCGACGGATGTCCACGCAATGGGCCAGGAGGCGCTGTGGGTCGCCGGCGTGATCAACTGCGCGAGCTGCCACACGCCTGCGACGAACGGCGACTACAAGAGAGCCGACTGCACAATCTGCCATACGCCGGCCGTCATGATGCCGATGCACTGGGCCCTGTCCGACCTCCCGGAGACCTACGAGGTCCCGGATACCGCCACTTTCGTTACCTCGGCGCTGTGCCTGAAGTGCCACGCCGACGCGACGGTGCCCGTATCCATCTCGACCACGCCACCGGATCACGTCCCGGCGGTCGGCCTGCACGCGCCATTCCTCATCACGAGCGACGCCCCGCACTACAAGCAGTCTTGCTTCGGCTGCCACGTCGCTTCGCGCACCGACAAGCCTTGGGCGATCGATTTCGCCAGGCCTTGCCAGTGCACCGGCTGCCACACGGATCCGACCACTTCTGCAAACCACCTGGATTCGTCCTGGCCGGGGTACCCGGGGGTCTACAGCTACATCGATGCTGCCTGCATCAGCTGCCACGCCACCGGCGACATGGGCCCGTTCGACCACGGTCCGAGCTTCCCGATCCGGGCCGGCGACGTCCACGACAGCGTGGTGGCTCCGTGCCTGAGCTGCCACACGAATCCGGCCACTCCCGGAGCTCTGAACACGATCAGCTGCATCAGTTGCCACAGCAATACGCCGTCGTCGGTAGATCCCGGTGGCGTCGATTCAAGGCACACCGGGCTCGCAATTCCGGTCACCGACATCATCAAGGGCTACAAGTTCGATTCGCCCTCCTGTCTCGAATGCCACGCCGGCACGATCTTCACGCCGTCGTGGAGCAACCCGCTCAAGTTCCCGCTCGTTGCACACGATGTGCTGTGCTCTTCCGGCGACGGCGGGTTCTCGATCAGGTCCGGCTCCCACAGCGTGAACGGGATCTGCACGGCGCCATCCTGCGGGACCTTGCTCGGGGCTCCGCTCTGCTTCACCTGTCACTCCGCCAAGAACACGACGGTGAAACCGTGGGGCCGAGACTGGGCGCAGGCCAGCTGCACGGCATGCCATGACGACAAGACGCCCTCCGCGTGCAGATAGAGCTGGCAGGCTCAATCGAAATTCACGGGACCGCCGGCGCGCTTCCGCGAAGCATGAAGAAGATGACCACGCCGGTCACTGAGACGTAGAGCCAGATCGGGAGCGTCACCCGGGCGATCGCGCGGTGCTTCACGAAGGTGCGCTTCCATGCAAAGTAAAGGGACGTGAGAGCCATGGGGACGATGCCCACGGAAAGCACGATGTGGCTCGCGAGGATGAAGAAGTAGATCGCTCGGATCGGTCCCCGGCCCTGGAACTTCGTGTCACCGTGGACGAAGTGGTAGGCGAGATACCCGATGAGAAACAGCGACGACGACACGAACGCGGACACCTGGCAGTACTTGTGAAGCTGGACCGCCTTGCGCCGGATGGCTACCCAGCCCGTCATGAGCAGGCAGGCGGAGAGCGCATTCAAGCTCGCGTTGACAGCGGGCATGAAGCGCAAGTCAAGCCCGGTCCCAGCGGTTCCGCGGCGGATGACCAGGATGTAGAACAGGAAGGCTACGGCGCTCGCCGAGACTACGGCGTTGAAGACGTAGAACGTCCGGTCTGACCTCGGCTGCGAGCTCGTGGCGGCTTCCATGCCCGGCTCATACCACGTCGACGCGCTGCCGGATTCGCTTCACTTGCGCAGCCGCGGGTTCAGGACCTGCATCAGGTCGGCCATGTGCGGATGCTCGAAGAAGCCGATGTGCGGATTCGGCACTCGCAGGATCTCGAGCGGCTGCACCGCGGCGGCGCGCCACTCCTCCTCGGAATGAGAGTAGCGGGAGCTTCCCTCGTCGGAGGCGACGAGAAGCATCGGGCCAGGAAACTTCGAGCGAGGCTGGTATCGCACCGCGAGGCTTCCCACTTCCCACCAGAAGAAACGATCCTGGTCTTGCAACTGCAGCCGGCGCTCGATGCCAGCGTTGAAGTGGCGCAGCAGCCCCCGTTCCAGCCAGCGAATCGGTCCGTCCAGCGTGCGGCGGACCACCATGCGGGCCCGATCCTTCCACGAAGCCCGTCGAAAGCGCTGCAGGTGAGAGCGAGCCCGCACCCGCCGCATCGCCTTGCGCCGCTTGCGGCGCGGAGCGAACCCATCGAACAGGAGGAGCATGCGGACGGGTCGTCCGCGCTCGATCATCCGCAGGGCGACCTCGTATGCGATGACGCAGCCGATCGAGTAACCCGCGATGACACAAGGGGCCGTGCCGAAGCGGGCCTCGATGAGACCCGGATACGGTGCCGCGAGCGTTTCCACCGATGGCACGGCTTCGAGGTGAAACGGGACCTTCACCGCGGACAGGGGTGCTTCGAACAGCGGTCCCATCGCGCGCAGCGTGTCGGCAAACGGCGCGAACCCATGGATACCAGCGAACAACACGATTGGCGTCCCCATGCCGCTTGCGTTGAGCGGCACGATCTGTTCGGGCGGCAGATCGAGCTTGGGCGAGTAGCCAAAGGCGACGAAGCGTTCAGAAGCCATGGTGAGACTGCCGCTCAGAGGGGAATGTGCCCAAGAGGCGGAGTCTAACCGACGACACGGGGATCTTCAGTCCACGCGCGAATCTCGCGGACGAACTAGGTTCCGCCGGTCGGGCTGGTCCGCGCCGCAAAGGCATCAAGCGTACGCGCCGAGTACACCAATGCCGCGCCTGCATTGACCGAGATGGCGACCCCAAGCGCCTCGATCAGCTCTTCCTTGGTCGCGCCGTGGCGGACCGCCGCATCGACATGAGTGACGATGCAACCGTCGCAGCGCGCCGTCACCGCCACTGCCAGCGAGATCAGCTCGCGGACCTTGGGATCGAGCTTGCCGATCTTCGCTGCGCCGTCGGCGATCGTGCGGTAGCCGCGCACAATATCGGGAGATGCCTGGCCGATCTGCTGGATGGTGGCAATCAACTGCTTCCGATACTCCTCCCAATCCATCATCATGGCTGCCGTCCTCCAGTTCAAAGCCGGTACGCGACGAACCCCCGCGTTCACGTTCGCCGAGCTGCGACAAAGTCCGGAACTTGCATCACCCGTTGGATACCACGGAGGACCACGAAGGGCCGCTGATCGACACCTCCTGGCACGCAGCGTGTCGTGCAGCGTCGAGATCCGGCGCGTCCTGATCAGGCTTCCCAGAGCGGCGCGAGGGAGGCGCTGAGCGCGGTTGCCGCGGCGCCGCCCGCCATGCCGAGGAGCGAATCGCCTCCGGCGCGACAGGCCGCTCGATCTCCTTGCGCAGTGCGCTCAACGCATGCGCGCGCCGATCGTCGAAGACGTCAATCTGACGGCCGCCCAGCTTCATGTCGAGCTCCTGATGGAGCAGCTGCGACATGGCGCACGCCGATGTGATCGACGAGTCCCGCTCCGGCCGATGCCGAGCACATTGGGGCCTGCGATGGCCTGCGACCTATCGCGGAGCCCTTCGCATCACGTCGAAATAGCGGTCCGTTGCCTCGTGGGTCTTGTCCTTGGCGGCGCTGAGATTCGCGAGCGTCTCTGCTCCAGCCTCGTAGGCCAGCTTCACGGCGTCGAGGTTATCGATGGCCTCATGCATTTCGCGTCGGGCGGTCTCAACGTCATCCGGGCCGGCGGGTTGTTCCATCCGCACATTCTACCTGACCATGCTGGGGCCGCCCCTTTTATGGCGGTCGGTTGCTCAGTCACGCTTCAACAGGCCCGCCGACGTCAGGCGGCGGTGATACCTGTCCAGCATGGAGCCCGCACCGGTCGCCGACGAGCAGCTCCCCAAGCCCGAGTACGGCTCTGCACGCTGATCTGCCTCCCTTGCCGCACCTCCCTGCTCTACCAGCGCCAGGAGCGGCGCAGCGCACGACCTCCTGCATGCGAACCTCGGGCTGCGGGCAGCGCTCGCCGAACCAGCCGGGAGCGGGTCATGGGGTTGACGCCTTCGGCGGGCGCGGCATCATCGAGACGTCGAGATAGCGCCCATTCTCGAAAATGGATCGACCATGCGAGTCGCCCGTGCGGTCTGAGCGCCGGCAAGTCCCCTGCAGACAACCAAGCGGACGTTCATCCGGTTGATGCAGCGCCAAGTCCAGCATTTTCGCCTTACCAGGGTCATCTTCTTCGACAAGCTGCACGGCCAGGTCGGCGTCGCGCCAAACGGCGTCGAGCTGCACTCAATTGTCAAAGTGGAGGCATTACCATGAAACGACTCATCCCTTTGATGCTCGCTGCATTTCCTGCATTTGCGAACATCGTTGACAGTGCGCATGTCGTGACCCCTCCAGTTACGGATACTCAATGTCCAGCGATTCAACCCGGGATAGAGTTCCCCTGCTACTACGTCGCGATCGGTGAGTACACAGATACCTATCAATTCACCGTGACCGACACGCTGCTCTATTCGCTCGAGGTCGCCGGCAACCACTGGCACAGATGCACTGTAAGCGGGCGCGCGCGAGCGTGCTACACGGAGTCCAACACGATCCTCAACGCAGTGGTGATTGATCTCGCCTCCGGCGAAGCCGTGCTTCAGCTCATCAACACGTCAGAGGATGACTGGACGGGTACTGTGCAATTGCCGGCGGGCGATTATACGCTCCTGATCAGCGGTGTGGTGGGCGGCAACCGGCCGGGAGTGTACAGCTATAGCATCATGTTTCCTGCGGTGAGCATCGAATGATCGTCAAGGCGTGGTTCGCGCGCAAGGAGGGCTGGCTTCGACGAGCATCTGGTGAAGCCCGTCGAGTTGGAACAGATTTGCGAGGTCATCAAGAGGCTGCTGCCAGTGGGGCCGGGCACCAATAAACGCCGTCATGCCAGGCTACGTGGCGTCGACCGGCGGACGATCCAGGACCCGCTCATCATCGTCGTGCGATCTGCGGTGAAGCAGGCGGGTGTTCAGCCCTTCCGTGGCGGGAGCTGCCTCGCGGTCGGCTGGGCGGGGGTCCCGTCGGAAGCCTCTTCCTCGTCGAGCAGGCCAGTGCGTACGTCCACGGTCATGCCCACTCCGATCAGCTCGATGCCAGCGACAGAGACGTCGAGGCGGCGCTCGGTGTGCTCCAAGAGGTCATCTTGGAGTCTGCGCTTGCGGCCCGGCTGACTCGTCGGTACCGACCGGGCGCGCGAACGTGCCGGCGAGCGGCGGCCCTTCTTTTTCGCCTCGCGCCACGACTCGCCGTAGCGGTCGTAGAGCGCGCGCTTCTCGGGATCGCTGAGGACGATGTACGCCTCGGTGATCTTCTTGAAGTGCTCGGCTGCTGCAGAGTCCTCGGCTTTTGCGGCGTCGACGTTCGCGTCCGGGTGGAAGACGCGCGCAAGCTGTCGGTAGACGGCCTTCACCTCTTCCGTCGTCGCGTCGCGCCCGAGGCCCAATACAGCGTAATAGTCCCACTTCCCCATGTGCCCCAAGATAGCGTGGGCGTGCGGGCGCTGCCACGGACCCGCCGCTGCATCGTTCAGTCACGCTGCGGGGAGAGCCCTGCAGGTCGTCGCGGAATTGACGCGTCACGGCCTGGAGGCCGCGGGCCTGCCGTTCCAGATCGGCGATCTTCAGCAGCACGGCGGCAGCTCGAACGGGAAGGCCGCGGGAGGTGAGATGGATCGCGACGGACACGCGGGTGAAGAGAAACGACCCCATCCTCTCCTGCCTCTGTCTGCTATGGTGCGCCGGCTTGCGCCGGGGCTCATCGGGCGCACACCATGGGGAGGAGTCATGCAGCGAATGAGGCAGAATGGAAGTGCGGGAATCGGAGGCGCTCGACGATGCGCGGGGATCGCGCTCGGGCTGGCGCTTGCGTCCGGAGGAGCCCACGCGGCCCGGGACTGTGCGAGCCTGACATCGGTGACTCCGGAGGCATCCACCATCACCTCGGCGGCGATCGTCACTCCACCGGCGACGATCAACGGCGTCCCTGTGAGCGTGCCGTTCTGCCGTGTGCAGGGCGTCGCGAAGCCATCTACCGACTCGGAGATCAAATTCGAGGTCTGGCTGCCGCCTACCGCGGCGGCGTGGACCGGCCGGATGAAGGTGAACGGCACCGGCGGCTACGCCGGGGCTACGCCCTACGCGCGTCTGGCACAAGACATCGGCGACGGATTCGTCACCGCCGGCAGCAACATGGGACACGACGGCGGCGAGTCAGCGAGCTGGACGCTGGGTCACCCGGAAAAAGTGAAGGACTGGGGCCTGCGGGCGCACTACTCCGTGGCCACGGCGGCGAAGACTCTGAGCCTCGCGTTCTACTCACAGCAGGTCGAGCATTCGTACTTCGAAGGCTGCTCGAACGGCGGACGCCAGGCGATGATGATGGCGCAAAACTATCCGGAGCTCTTCGACGGCATCGTCGCCGGCGCGCCCTCGATGTTCTACCCCGACTTGCTCTTCTGGCTCCTCTGGACGGGCAAGACCCTCACACCGGTCTACGGGCAACCGCCCGCCCTGAGCCCCGCCAAGGCCAGTCTGATCACGCAGCGTGTGCTCGAGAAGTGCGACGGGATCGACGGTCTCGTCGACGGGCAGATCACCAATCCGCGCGCCTGCAGCTTCGACATCGACGCCCTCGGCCCCGCCGGCAAGGACCCCATCCTCACCGCGCAGGAGCTCGCGACCGTCAAGGCGATGTACGCCGGCACGACGAGCGAGACGGGCGAGCAGCGCTACGCGGGCGCCAAGTTCGGCTCGGAGGCGAACTTCGACCCCAACTTCGCGGACAACGGGCGCTACGGCCCCTTCATCGGCCATTACGTGTATTCGGCCAACTGGTCCCTGGATGTGTGGCGAGCCAACATCAACTTCTCGTCGGTCTATGACCACGCGAAGGAGGTGCTCTCGCCGGTGACGGCCGCCCCGAGCCCGGACATCAGGGCGTTCGTCAACCGTGGCGGCAAGTTGATCCAGTTCCACGGCTGGAACGACTCCGTGGTACCGCCGGATGGCTCGGTCGCTTACTTTTTCGCGCTGACCCAGTTCGAGGTGCTTCGCCACATGCCCAAGGCCGTCGCCGACCGCTATATCGAGAAGCTCACCCCTCAGCTCGTCGCCGCGATCGGCGAGGCGTTCGGCAAGAAGGTGCAGCAATACCACCGCTTGTTCATGCTGCCCGCCGTCAGCCACTGCGGCGGCGGCACGGGTCCGAACGCGATCGGCGGCGGAGCTCCCGAGCCCACCGCTGGGCTTCGCGATCCCGAGCACCACGTCGTGAGCGCGATGATCAGGTGGGTCGAGGAAGGCGAGGCGCCCGAGAAGATCATCGCCACCCGCTTCGATACCAGCGGTACCGTGGTCGTCCGGCAGCGCCCGGTCTGCGCCTACCCAGCGCAGGCGGCCTACAAAGGCTCCGGCAGCATCGACAACGCAGCCAACTTCTCATGCGTCTCGCCGAAGCTGCACGAGCGCACGGTCAGCGCAACCGACATCCTGCTCATCAAGAACTCGCTGCGGCAACGGGATCTGAAGTTGCCGAATCGCTGAGGGCAGCAGGCGCTGCTCAGGAATCCTATCGGGACTCTCCGCGCGGCACGAGTGTTTGCCTCACCCTACCGATCAACCTCGACCCAACGAAATCACGGGCTGCGACCGGATCGAGAACCGCTTCAGTCTAGCCCTGCGCTGCCGGATCGGTCTGCATCGTCATTCCGCTGTCAGCGCACGCGGTCCGGGGGAAAGAAACCGGCGCAGGTCTTCGAGCAGCGCCGCAATGCCGCCGTGGCCCTTTCGCACGATCGCCTGCACCGACCTGGACAGCCGCGCCTGCTCATGCGTGCTCAGATCCTTGACGCTCCAGATGAGCACGGGCGTCTGACGCGTCGCCGGCGCGTCGCGGAGCCGGTCGAGAAACTCGAATCCATCCATGCCCGGCATGAGCAGATCCAGCACGATCGCCGCGGGAGATGTGTTCGCCGTCGCGCGGAGAGCTTCCTCGGCGCTCTGCATGCCCACCGTCCGGAACCCGAGCTGCGTGAGCGCGGCCGCCATCAGCCTGAGTGAGGCCTCGTCGTCGTCCACGACCAGGACACTTCCCGGCCGATCCGGCCGGATGCCGGCGCGCGCCAGCGAAGAGAGCAGGGCATCGGAGTCGAGCGGCTTGGGAAGAAAACCCTGCACGGTGAATCCCGCGACTGCCCCTCTCTCGGCAACGATCGTAACCACGATGACGGGAACGTCGCGGTTGGGCCCACCACCGCGCACTCGTTGGAGGACCTCCTGCCCGCTCATGTCTGGAAGGAGGAGGTCCAGGCAGATCGCGTCGAACTTGCGGGCGCTGCAGAGTGCCAGAGCCTGCGAACCCGTGCTGGCTGCCTCGACCGCGTAGCCCGCCGAGCTCAGCGCCTCGACGAGTTGGGCCTGGTCGCGGGCATCGTCCTCGATCACCAGCACGGACGGCGCGCCCGGCGCCGCCGGTCGCGGCTGGAACTGCGGCTGCGCCGCAGCAACGGGCCTTCGCCGCGGCAGGACGACATGGAAGGCGCTCCCCTTCCCGAGCGTGCTGCGAACTCCTACCGAGCCGCCTTGCGCCTCCGCCAGGCGCCGCGTCAGGGCAAGGCCCAGGCCGGTGCCGCTGTGCTCCTTGGCCGTCCCGGCGTCGAGCTGCTGGAATTCGACGAACAGCCGCTCGATGTCCTCCGGCGCGATCCCGGGCCCGGTGTCCTCCACTTCGAGAACCAGGCTCTCCTCACCATGTGGCAGGGCCCGGACGGTCACCGAGCCTCCCGCGGGCGTGAACTTCAGCGCATTGGAGATGAAGTTGTAGAGGATCTGCTTCAACCGGGCGGGGTCGAGGAGGATCCCTTGCTTCAGCTCCGGGTCGATGCTCGTGTCGATGCGGACGTTCTTCGCCACCGCGATCGCGCGGACGATGTTCCGCACTTCGGTGATGACGCTCTCGAGGTCGATCGGTTCTGGCCGGAAGTCCAGCTTGCCTGCCTCGACCTTGGCGAGGTCGAGTACGTCGTTGATGAGCTGGAGCAGGTGCCGCCCACTCTTGACGATGTCGCCAAGAAATTCGTGGTGCTGCGGCGAGTCGGGCGGTACTTGCCCGTCGCGGAGCAGCTCGCTGAAGCCGAGGATCGCATTGAGCGGAGTGCGCAACTCGTGGGACATGTTGGCGAGGAACTCGCTCTTCAGCCGGCTCGCCTCCTGGATGCGGCGGTTTTGCGTCTCCAGCTCGAAGGCCTGGCGGTTCACTTCCTCGAGCCGCGTGCGCTCGGTCACGTCGCGGATCGCGGCGGACACGAACAGGCCTTCACGGGTGTGGACCGGGCTGAGGCTGAGCTCGATCGGGAACTCGCTACCGTCGTTCCGCTGTCCGTAGAGGTCGAGCACCGACGCCATCGGCGTGCCCTGTGGGTGAGCCGCGAGCTCCATCCGGTAACCAAGGAGACGGTCGCCGAAACGGTTCGGGATCAGCATCTCGACCGGTTTCCCGATCAAGTCGGCTCTCGAGTAACCGAACACCCTCTCCGTCTGGCCGTTGACGACCGAGATGCAACCGGCGGGATCGACGATGACCAGCGGGTCCGGCGCCGCCTCCAGAAGGAGCAGCTTCTGACGCGTGAGCGAGAGTTCGACGTGCGTCCGAACGCGGGCGAGAAGCTCGCGCGCGGCGAATGGCTTGGCAAGGTAGTCGTCGGCGCCCGCTTCCAGCCCCTCGATGGTCGACTCTTCACCCGCCCGCGCTGACAGGAGGATGACGGGGACGTCGCGCAGGACCGGATCCGCGCGAAATGCTCGCAAGAGGCCGAAACCGTCGAGGCGCGGCATCATCACGTCGCTGAGGACCAGAGCGGGCTTGCGGAGCCGTGCCGCCTCCAAGGCGGCGAGCCCGTCGACGGCCGTCTCCAGCGCATAGTGCTGACCCAGGAGGTTGACGATGTAGTCGCGCAGGTCTGCGTTGTCGTCGACTACGAGAATGGGTGGAGCCGCCGTCGCGGTACCCGGCGCCGGTGCTCCTGCAGAAAGTCCGACCGCGTCGAGCTTCGAGCCACCTGACCAGCGGAGCGCCTCCTCGACGAAGGGCTGCGCGCCCTTCGCGGTCCACACTGTGGATCGCTTCGCGATCATGTGCTCGGCCGGCAGGTGCGCAGACCCGCGGGGGATCGAAACGGTGAACGTCGTGCCCTCGCCGAGCCTGCTCGCGACCTGAACGTCGCCTCCGTGCAGCCGCACCAGATCGTGCACGAGCGCGAGCCCGATCCCCGACCCCTCGTGCGTGCGCGACCTGGCCCCGTGAACCCGGTGGAACCGCTCGAAGAGGCGGGGCAGTTCCTTTTCTGGGATGCCCGTGCCGGTATCTCGGACCTCGAGCTCGGCATGATCGCCGCGCCAGCGGACCGAGACGCCGATTGAGCCGTCGAAGGTGAACTTGAGCGCGTTCGACAACAGGTTGAGCACGATCTTTTCCCACATGTCGTGGTCGACGTAGATGGGCTCCGGCAGCGATTCGCAGTCGACCTCGAACGACAGGCCGTAACGCTCGATGGCCGAACGGAACGCGCTGGCCAGGTGGGTGGTCATCGCGGCGAGGTCGCTGGGTTCGTAGGACGCCTGCGCGCGGCCGGACTCGATCCGCGAGAAATCGAGGATTGAGTTGACCAGCCGCATCAGTCGAAGTGTGTTCCGATGGACCATCTGCAAAGCCTCGCCGGAGAGAGCTTGCCCGGGTGAGGACAGCGCATCCTCCGTTGGGCCGAGCATGAGCGTCAGAGGCGTCCGAAACTCGTGGCTGACGTTGGAGAAGAACGCAACCTTCGCACGGTCGATCTCGGCCAGCGCTTCCGCTTTTTGGCGCTCTTCTTCGTAGGCACGAGCGTTGGCAAGCGCCGTGCTGACCGCAGCCGCAACCAAGTCGTAGAAGCCGCGATACGGCTCGTTCATCGTCAAACGCGAACTGACGCCAGCGACCATCACTGCCGCCGGCTTTTCCCTCCCGGGCTGGGTGATGGGCAGTGCAAAAGCCATCTTCGGGATTTCCGGATATGGGCCAACAGTCATGCCGGCGAGAAGCTGCGCGGCGTCGGCAATTTGCTGCGGCTCGCCTGCGCGCGCGACCTCGCCTATTGGCCAGGGCCGATCGCTTGGAGCGCGTATATCCACGAGTTCCGGGCTCACGGAAGTTCCGGGCCGGAGGCCAGTCTCGCCGACCAACCGCGCCTGCCTCCCGTCCCAATCCAACAAATAGAAGAGGACAAAGGGGAGATCCAGGTCAGCTTCTGCGAGAACTTGCGCGCAAATGGCAAATACGTCCTCGGCGGTCCTGGCTCTGCCCGCATGGCTGGCCAGGTCGCGCAGCGTCTTGGTGCGCCGCTCGGACAGCATCTGACTCGTCATCTCGGTGACTGGATGGAACAGGCCCCCGATGCCGCCGGACTCGTCGGTGATTGGACTGAAGGAGAAAGTAAACCAGGTCTCTTCGAGGAAACCGTAGCGGTCCAGGAACATGCGCATCTTTTCCAGATACGCGCTCTGGCCCGACCATGCCCTGGCGTAAGCCTCGCCGATCACCGGGAACGCGGAGGCCCAGCATTCGCGAAAGTCTTGGCCCATCGACGTTGGATGTTTGGCGCCGCAGATGGGCCAATAGCCGTCGTTGTAGATTTGGACGTGGCCCGCGCCCCAAGCCAAGGAGATCGGCGAGTTGGAGGCCTGGACAAGGCTGACCGTCGTGCGCAGACTCTGTGGCCAGGACGCCATGGGCCCAAGTGGAGTCTTCGACCAATCCATGGCTTTGATCACCTTGGCCATCTCGCCGCCGCCGACGAGCCAGTCTTCCAGACTGGCGTCGTTCCGAGCGATCGCAGCGCCGTCCTGCGCGATAGTCATGCCCCCACCTTTGTTAGCGACCGCGGGCCGGTTGCCGCGTTGCAACTCCAATAGCAGGCTGCGCTGAACACATCGAATTTTTTATGATTGTCCTACTCGATCGTCCGAAGGGCCATACAGTGAACGCCCTAGATCGCCTCGGGCTCGTCTTGGTTGGAACAAACCTCGTGCTCATTTGGGAGGGCGCACTGACCTGTTGCCCTCTCGAGCCTTTCTACCGCAGCGGCGCTGGCGTCGACCAATCGGGCTTCGGCTAGACGCCGGATCATCGAGGCTGTTCTCATTGGATCGAATCCCTACTGCGTCGCTCCCGATTGCTGCTCGAGGGCTTTGAACCGCGTATTCTCGGCCGCCATGCGGTTGAACCGCTCGATGAGCTTGAGCGCCAACGGCGAGGGCGGGTGAGCTGCTGTCAAAGAGAAAGGAAGATCTGTTCGGGACATCGGACGCCGAGGCCGTCGAAGCGAGCGTCCGAATCGTTGCGGCGATCGTGACCTCACATTCGTGCAGCGTGGACAACGCCGAGCTCATCCGATTCGTCGCTGTCCAACCGATGGATGATCGTGTCCCGGAGGACGAAAAGGCCGACGTACGCCAGCGCACTCCCGGCAAGCACCTCGCCTCTTTGTACTTGCCGCCAGCGCCCGGCCTTCCGGAGGCGTTGCCAACCTCGACATTGAATTCAGCCTACCGAGGTCTGCCCTGGGAACAGACGGGAGCTTCTTCTCGAACCGGAAGAAGCGATGGGAACCTATCCTCGTACCTTTTGAGGATCTGATCAGCTCCCGTGTCGCGTCGCTGATGCAACGAAGCCGGAACCGGCACCGCTCCCGGGGCAGCCCGTCAACGCGGGCGACCCAGAGAAAGGCCACGAACCAAAGAACTGAGAGCGCTTGGCGAACCTGTGATCTTCGCCGGCAACCTCGCCGCCCGTTGTCGGGCGAATGCTCGTCCCGCTTGTTCTTGGAGCCGGCCCCGTGATCGTACTGTCCCTGTTCCGGACGTGGTGGCGATGGCTGTGGAAGACGCTGAGTGCGCGATTGGTGATGCTCGCCCGTCAGCGGAGCTGGGCTGTTCAGCGTGCCGGACGGCTTGTTGACGACTACTCGTCCTCGGTGTTCTGAGGCGCCGGCCAAGGATGGGGCGCCGCGCCCAAAGCAGCGGCCACCGCTGCAAGGAAGGTTCTTGGTGTCCGCCAGCCAATCGGGCTAACGTCCTCGGTTCAAGTACGTACGACAACAGGACGGCACGATGGACAGCAACAGAGGCGAGATCATCCGGCTGGTCGACGAGTACTTGAAACGGCACGGGCTGACCGAACCGCGGGGCAGCGGCGCTGCAGTGATGGTGAAGGCAGAGTCTTACCGCGTCCTTCGTGACGGGCTGATCCGCAGTGGATCGCGGATGCCGTTGGACGACTTCCGCGCGACGCTCAAAGTGGTTGTCGATAAGGCGATGCAAGGCGGATACTAGCCGGCGCAAGCTCCGCCTCGCGGCCGATCAGTACCGGAACTGTTGCGACGCCGATGTCGGCGGTGTGCGGCAAGCTCCGCAGCGACAACCAACCCGCGGCGATCTCATCAGCGTCTTGGCAGGATTCGACGGCGGGCCGCTGCGCGCCCGTCCCCCTGCTTCGGTGATCTCGACAGGCCCTAGCCTGCGAAAGCAGACGACGGCGTGCGGCAAGGCCGCTCTCGACACATCTTCCCCTTGAAATTCGGAGATCACCGTGCGCACCGCAACTAGAGGTTTGGTTTTCGCCGCGATCGTCGCCGTGGTCGCGCTGCTCGCGCCCTCATCGTCACCAGCCAAACCGGTCGCTGTAGCGCATTCGGAGGGTCTGGCGCATGGATTCCTCGCGCTCCACAGCCTGGAGGGAACCACCCTGGCCGATGGCGATCTGATTCAGACCTCGCGCGGGCATCGCGTCACGACGCGGCTCGTCTTCCGCTTCAAGGACGGCTCGACGCGCGAGGAGACCACCGTCTACACGCAGCGAAAACAGTTCCGCCTGATCAGCAATCACGTGGTGCAGAAGGGTCCGACGTTCAAGATGCCAATCGAATCGACGATTGACGCAGTGAATGGCCAGGTCAAGGTCCGCTATACCGACGAAGACCGCAAGGAGAAGTTGATCGAGGAACGCCTCGAGCTGCCTCCCGACCTTGCGAACGGTCTAACCCTGGCCTTGCTCAAGAACATCTCCCCGAACACGCCGAAGACGACGGTATCGATGCTGGCGATCACGCCGAAGCCGCGCCTCGTACAGCTGGAGTTCACCCGCGCCGGCGATGAGCCCTTCTCGACTGCGGGGTACGAGCGCAAGGCCATTCATTACGTGGTGAAGGTACATGTTCCCGGCGTGGCCGGCGCGATCGGCTCGCTGCTCGGCAAGACCCCGCCTGACTCGCACGTCTGGATCCTGGGAGGCGAGGCCCCGGTGTTCGTGAAGTCTGAGTCGGCGCTCTTCGTAGGTGGCCCAATGTGGCGGATCGAGCCGGTGAGTCCCGTCTGGCCATCCCGCTCAACCTCATCGGCCGCTAGGGATTCGAAAGACTCCCAGTCGGCGAGGGCGCACGGACGTCCCGCGGCCGCGGCGCGCGCCGCGAAACAGCAGACGCATTCGGGAAAGAAGTAGCGTCCACGCGCGGACTCGGCGTCGCCCGGTGTGTTGCGCTCACACGAATGCGGCCGCTCGAGTTATGGGAATGGGACTTCTCGGCACCGGCACCCCGGTCCTTGGCTTTTCGTCCACCGCCGCTGCCGAACATCCTCGAGTCTTCCCCTGGGATTCCCGGGACAAGCCCTGAGTCGTGGCTTCCCACTTCGCGGGCTCATCAGCGTGCCGAACCTGAGAGGTTTCGAGTGGTCGGTCCTACTTCACGAGCGACCTGCTGCACTGATACGCTCGGCTTCTTCCCGGGGGATCGTTTGGCGATCAGCGTTCACTTCCAGGGTCGCCGCGTCTTCCGCGCCATCTTGGGTTACGGCGTGGTCGCGTTCGCGCTCCTACAGATCATCGAACCCATCATGCACGGGCTCCACTTGCCGGAGGCGACGCTCACCTGGGCGCTGCTCGCGCTGGCGGTCGCATTTCCCATCGTAATCACCGTGGCGTGGCTGACGGGTTCTATCGAGGGCGAAATCGCGCCTGCGGGCTGGCGCCACGCCTGGCAGGTGGCCGCGGCGCTCGCCGCGCTTTTGCTGGGAGGCGCTCTGTTTTTTTACTGGCAGAGAGCCGCGGCGCCGCCACCGCCGACGCTGGTGCAGGCCACCTTCGAGGGCGGCATCGAGGAATATCCCGCGTGGTCCCCCGACGGGAAGAACCTCCTCTATGTGGCCCAGAGCGGCCCGGCCCGAAAAATCTTCCGGAAGAATTTGCGTACTGGCCAGGTCGCGCAGCTAACGCACGGCGACGCCGACGAGCTGCAGCCGGCGTGGTCACCCGATGGCTCGAGGATCCTCTTCGTGCGCGCACACGACGTCAGCCTCAAGCTGCAGCCTGGTGACTTGTTCGGCATGTTCCTCAACGGCGATCTCTGGCAGCTCGATCTCCGCTCGGGAAAAGAGACACCGGTCCTCGCCGACGCCTACAACCCAGCATGGGGGCCAAGCGGGACGCACATCGCCGTTGACGCATCATGGGCCGGCCCGCGCCGCATCTGGGTGCTGGACGGCGAGGGGCACAACCCGCAGCAGGTGACCACAGAGTCCAGCGAAGAAGTGGTCCACGTGGCGCCGCGGTTCTCGCCCGACGGGAGGAAGATCGTCTTTCAAAATATCGAGCGGACCAAGTTCGACATCCGCGTGGTGAACCTCGACTCGAAACAATTGAGCTGGATCACGAACGACGTCGCCTCGGACACACGGCCCGTCTGGTCGCCCTCGGGGAAATTCATCTACTTCACCTCTGATCGAGGCGGGGGGTGGAACATCTGGCGCGCACCGGTGGGGCCGGACGGGGCCTTGGCGGGAACGCTCCAGCAAATCACCTCCGGCGCGGGACAGGACGTGGAGCCGGCCATTTCGGCCGACGGAAAGCAACTCGCCTTCACCACGCTCCGCCAGAACGCGGACATCTGGAAGCTGCCCGTCTCTCCGCAGACCGGGCTGCCCGCCGGCGCGCCCGACGCGGTCATCAGTACCACGCGCGAGGAGAGCCGCGGTGCGTGGTCGCCGGACGGGGCGTCCGTCGCCTTTAACTCGGACCGCGGCGGCGAGATGAACATCTGGATCCACTCCTTGAAGGACGGCGCGACGCGCCAGGTGACGACCGGGCCGGGGGGCGACTTCCAGCCCAACTGGTCGCCGGACGCGGCGCGCATCGCGTTCTTCTCCTCGAGGCGCGGGAGGCCGGCCATCTTCACCGTCGAGGTCGCGAGCGGCAAGCTGAACGCGCTCACGCCCGGAGACGCAATCGACGCGGGGCCGTTCTTCTCGCCGGACGGTACGCGAATCGCGTTCCAGTCCGACCGCACCGGCCGCACGGAAGTGTGGGTCATGCGTGCCGACGGCGGCGACCCGCGCCAGCTCACCCACGTAGGCGCCTCGGGTCACTTCGTGCGTTGGACGGACCAGGGCGACGCGGTGGTCTTCCGCTGCCCGTGCGGCGGCAAGAACGTGATTATGGCCGCGCCCGTCGCGGGAGGAGACGCGGCGCCCTTCGCGGAGATCAACGGCGGCTCGCACATGTCGTTCTCGCCCGATCGCTCCCGCATCATGGACGTGGTGCAACACCGCGTCCTCTGGGTTTCGCCCGTAAGGGGCGGACGGCCGGAGAAGGTCTTCGAGTTCCCCGACCCGAACTCGCGCATCGACTATCCGGTATGGTCGCCCGACGGCAGGTACGTGCTCTTCGACCGTCAGCGTCCCGAGGGCGGAGATGTCTGGGTACTGCGTGATTTCGAGTGAACTCCTGCTCGACGCTGGGCACCTTCGCCGCGTCCTCGACGGGACGGAGCGGCTCGACGACATGCTCCGGCGGTTGCACGGGCACCTGATCGAGACGGGCGAGAGCTGCGAGCCGGAGCTCTTCCCCCGCATCAGTTCGCATGATCTTCGCCGATCTTTCGGGACTTGGCTGCGCGCCGACGGCGTCCCGGTGAGCGAGGTGGCGGCGATGCTGGGCCACGCCGACAGCCGGATGGCAGAGCGCGTGTACGCGAGGTTGCCTCCCGATCTTCTTCGGGATCTCCTCACCGAGCTCTGCCAGCCGGCTGCCGGACAGAGCGTTCCGAAGGCCGGCAAAGATGGCGAAGATGACGGAGCCGGATCGCGTAACCCCTCGGAAGAAGTGCCCAGGGGCGGAATCGAACCACCGACACGGGGATTTTCAGTCTCTTTCAGCCCCTCCGAGAAAGCGCGCTTCCCTCTGGGGGCGTCCGTCAAGCACGTGCCAAGACCCGTCGAGGCAGGTACGCCGAAGCACGGTCATGCACGGTTCCTCCGCCAACTCGACGGCAGCAGGCGATACGCTTACGATGGGATCATGATGGATGCCCCCGAGCGGTCCAAGGACTGGGAGGCAACGGCGGAGACGCTGGTCGCTCTGGGCGCCTGAGCGGCTGGAGACCGAACCGGCGCCTCGCTCCGGAGACAGCTCTTGCCTTAGCGCTCCGATTCGCCAGCACAGATGCTTCGCTCCTGCGCTCGCTCCCTATCGTGCTGGCTCGCAGGTGGCGAGAACTCGATTGGAGCAAGCTGGAAAACAGCGCGCGGGCCCAGGACTCGCTGGCTCTCCTCGGAATGCTGACGGAACTGACCGCCTCGCTCGCCGGCCTCAAGGAACTCGGCGAGAAGGCGCGACGGTGGGTGGCGCCCGCCGCGCGAGACGCGTCACCTCTTCCGGCCCAGAAACGACTTCGACAGAGAACTCGCCGATCACCGGACGCCGCCGGTGGCCAGGAAATGGGGGTTCCTCATGAACATGGGGGAGGATTCTTTCCGGTCCCTCTACGAGCGGCATGCCGGCAAAGTTTGAAGCCTCGGCACTCTTCGAGTTTCTCGGACGCGTCGATCGCGAGCTGGCTGCTCCCTCCATCATCTTCTTGATCGGCGGAAGCGCGGTTTCGATCATCGACCCTGCGCACTCGACCAGCGATGTCGATCTTCTCTCGCCCGGCTCGGTAGAGTTCGACGCGGCAGTTGCGCGACTCGGTGCTCGCGGCGAGCCCGTGCTGCCCATCCAGGTCGTCGGCATCGCGGAGGGGCCGAGGGCCTCGAGGAAAGAGCTCAGAAGATTGCCCTCGAAGGAGCCACGCAACTCACGGTGCTTGTTCCCGAGCGACACGACCTGGCGTCCTGAACGTGCGGGTGAGCGCACCTTTGTCCTGGAAGCTGCTCTAGCCTGCCGCCCGGATCGCGGGCGCCGCCGGGACCAGCCGCGAACGCGCATTCCTCTCGAGGTGCGACTCATGCCACGCCAGGTTCATCACCTGGTGGAGCGACACCCAAGCATCGGCGTCGTCCGCCCGCGCAACCCGCAAGCAGAGCGACGGGTTGGGCACGTAGTGGCCGCGTGCTTCGCGGATCCAGAGCTGCCGGTTCGGCGCGTATGCGCTGCCCGGCTCGTTGCGGGCAAGCAGTCCGTTGACGTAGAGGCGCCGCTTTCGCGCCGGCTTGATCACTACCTCCGGAAAGACCGCGAACGGCTCGCGGAGGAAGAAGTCGCTCGTCACCCCCTCGCTGCGACCGGCGCGGAACTGATAGAGCTCGTCGAAGCGGGCGAGGAACGTGGAGAAGAAGAAGAACTCGCCCATCTCCCGGCCGATCTGGAGCAGGCGCCCCGACGCCTCGACGTCGAAGGAGG